>Ga0272441_10010477_pt1 | contig 14014 bp, 11 predicted proteins | sample SSMProp6N_FD_193582 | JGI IMG/M metagenome (GOLD analysis project Ga0272441, IMG submission 193582) | Marine sediment archaeal communities from Little Sippewissett salt marsh, Falmouth, MA, United States - SSM-Prop-6N | ecosystem: Environmental > Aquatic > Marine > Wetlands > Sediment ... | reverse complement strand
CCGCCGCGCCCGCGCCGCTGCTGAGGAAGAGGATGCCCCGGTACCTGGAGGCAGCCGACCTCATAATAGACACCACGGAAGCTTCGCCTGAGCAGCTGGCGGACGAGATAGCCGCGGCCCTGGAGGGATGCCTTGAAGGTAGTGATTAGCCCGTCCCAGCCGAGGGGCAGGGTGGAGGCGCCCCCGTCCAAGAGCGTGACCCACAGGATGGTGACCCTGGGCACGCTCGCGGAGGGGACCACGACGATAAGAAACCCGCTGGCAAGCGACGACACCCTGGCGACGCTCAACGCGGTGAACATGCTTGGCGCCCACACCGAACGTAGCCAGGACGAGTGGATCGTCGAGGGGGGCAGCCTAACAGCACCGGGTAAAGCCATATACTGCGGCGAGTCCGGGACCACCATCAGGTTCATGACGGCCGTGTCCGGCCTCGTGGACGGCCCCGTGAAGCTCACCGCGGGGCCCTCCCTATCAAGTAGACCCATGGGGCCCCTGCTGGACGCCCTGAACAGCTTGGGCGTCGAAGCCCACGGCGAGGCCGGCCACCCCCCAATAACCGTGCACGGGAAGGGAGGCATCGGCGGTGGAGAGGCGACGCTCCCCGGAGACGTGAGCTCCCAGTTCGTCTCGGCGTTGCTGCTGGTCGCCCCGTTGACGAGGCGCCCCCTCACGGTACGGGTCACCACGCCGCTCCAGTCCTGGCCCTACGTCCAGATGACCATGGACGCCATGGAGGTCTTCGGCGTGAAGGCGGCGGCGTCCCCGGGGAGGGACGCGTTCACCTCGCCCACCGGCAAATACAGAGCTTTAAACGTGAACGTCGAGGGAGACTGGTCGTCGGCGTCCATCCTGCTGGCCGCCGGCGCCCTCGGCGGCGAGGTGACCGTAGGGAACCTGGACAGGGGGAGCAGCCAAGCCGACACCGCGATACTGGAAATACTGTCCAGCATGGGCGCCGAGTACTCCGTCAACGACAACGAGGTAACATGCGTAAAGAGCCGGCTGGAGGCGGCGAACCACGACTTCTCGGACCACCCCGACCTGTTCCCCATAACAGCCGCCCTCTGCAGCACTGCGGAGGGAACGAGCACCCTCACCGGCCTGGAACGGCTGAGGCTCAAGGAGTCGGACAGGGTGGCCTCCATGACGGAGGGCCTTAAGAGGATGGGCGTCAAGGTTGCCATGGATGACACCTTTGTCAGTATCACCGGGGGGACGGTGAGGGGCGCCGAGGTGAACTCGTACAACGACCACCGCATAGCCATGAGCCTGGGGGTCCTGGCCCTGGCGGCGGAGGGAGACACGACGATCCAGGACGCCGGGTGCGTCACCAAGTCCTACCCCGGCTTCTGGGGCCACCTGGAACGACTCGGCGTAAAAATAGGGAGGAAACACGATGAGTAACACGATAGGCAGACTCTACCGGGTCACATGCTTCGGGGAGAGCCACGGCAGATGCGTGGGAGTGGTCGTGGACGGGTGCCCGGCCGGCCACAGACTGGACACCGGACACCTACAGGCCGAGCTGGACCGCAGGAGGCCCGGGCAGAGCGGGGTATCCACCCCGCGCAGCGAGGAGGACAGGGTCGAGGTCCTCTCGGGGGTCTTCAACGGCGTCACCACCGGGGCCCCCATCTGCATGCTCGTCTGGAACCGGGACACGGACTCCACACGGTACGAGGAGCGTAGATGGACGTCGCGGCCCGGCCACGCAGACTACGCCGCCGAGAAGAGGTACGGCGGCCACCAGGACTACAGGGGAGGCGGCCGGTTCTCGGGCAGGATAACCGCGGGCTACGTGATGGCTGGCGCACTCGCAAAGCAGATCCTCGCAGCCACCCACGGCGTCGAGGTCCTCGGATATACGAGCCAGATAGGCTCACACGAGGCCCCCGATGTGACGCTCGACCAGGTGAAGAGCAACACTGAGAAGAACCCCGTCCGGTGCCCGGACCCCGACACCGCCAGAGACATGGAAGAGGAGATACAGAGGGAGCGGGACGAGGGAGACAGCCTGGGCGGAGCCGTGAAGTGCATGGTGGTCAACGTCCTCCCCGGCGTGGGGCAGCCCGTCTTCGACACCCTCGAGGGAGACCTGGCCAAGGCCTTGTTCAGCGTCCCGGCGGTGAAGGCCGTGGAGTTCGGCGCCGGCAAGGCACTCGCATCCATGCGGGGCTCGGAGAGCAACGACCCCTACACGGTCGTCGGGGGCAGGGTCGAGACGGCGTCCAACAACATGGGCGGCGTGCTGGGCGGCGTATCGACAGGCGCCCCCATCGAGTTCACCGTCACGTTCAAGCCCACCCCCAGCATCTCCAAGCCCCAGCAGACTGTAGACCTCAAATCTTTGAAGGAGACCACCATAACCGTGGAGGGGAGGCACGACCCGTGCATAGTGCCGAGGGCGGTGCCCGTCGTGGAGAGCGTGGCAGCCATGGTGGTCCTCGACCACCTATTGCAGAGGGGTCACGTCCCACAGGTGCTGGGTGAGACACGATGAGCTACGCGGACGAGATAGCCCCGCTGAGGATAGAGATAGACAGGCTCAACGACGAGATACTGGATAAACTACGTAAACGCGTCGAGGTCGCGCTCAGGATAGCCGCGGTGAAGAAGAGGCACGAGGTGCCCGTAGTGGACCGCGGCCGGGAGGAGGCGGTCTTGGACCGCGTGGGCGGCCTGGCCGCTGACCGGGAGCTGGACCCGGAGGGTGTCCGACGGGTGTTCAGGGAGATCATCGACCTCTGCGTCGAGGCCGAGGAGAAGACACAGTAGAAGCCCAGCCACGTCTCGTGGATTTTCTCAGGTGACTGAACCAAAAAACTATGTATTGAAAATAGGGGAGAGTAGGCCCCTTACTCGTTGGGCTCTATTATTACCTTGAGCCCCTCTTGGTTAGACACTATATCGAAGCCCTTCTTGGTCTCCTCAAGCGGCAGCCTGTGGCTTATCAGAGACTTCACGTCCACGATGCCCTTATCGATGAGCTTGAGGGCCGTCGTGAAGTCGTGGGGGGTGAAGTCGTGGCTCCCCGTGATCTTGAGGTGCTTGTAGTGCGGCACGTTGGGGTCCACGGGTATCTCGGCCTTCGGGTAAGTCCCGGCGAATATGTTCAACGTGCCGTCCAGGTCAAGCACGTCCAGACCGTTCTTGATGGGCACGGGATGCCCCACGGCCACTATCGAGGCGTTTACCCCACGCCCGTCCGTCAAGCCGAGTATGGTCTCCACCGTGTCCTGCTCCCCCGCGTTGACGACGTCGTGGGCGCCCAGCTTCTTGGCCACCTTAAGACGGTCCTCCTTGAGGTCCACGGCTATTATCCTGGCGCCCCGCACCTTAGCTAGCTGCATCAGCTGGAGCCCTATGGGGCCGCACCCGATGATGGCCACGTCGTCCCCGACCTCTATGTTGCTCTGATGGATGCCGTTGATGCAGCAGGCCAGCGGCTCCGAGAACGCAGCCTCCTCGTAGGACAGGTTATCCGGCATCTTCCTGTACACATGGTCCGTGGCCTTGCTGTACTCGCAGAACCCGCCGCTGAACCCCCGCCACTCCGGGGTCTCGGCCTTGAGGCAGAAGTTGTAGAGCCCCTTCCTGCAGTAGTAGCAGACGCCGCATGTGTTCCTCCAGTCCCTGACTATCTTGTCGCCGACCTCGACGCCCTCCACGTCGCCCCCTACCTCGACGACTACCCCCACCGACTCGTGTCCCGGTATCCTTGGACGTTCTAGTTTCCCTTTCCTGTTGTAGCCGCGGACGTCGCTCGGGCATATGCCGCACGCCATAACCTTGAAGGCGATCTCGTCTTCGTCTGCAACCGGTTTCTCGACTTCTTCGATCCTTAAATCCTTGTAACCGTAAAGCATGGCTGCTTTCATCTATTTCATCACGCTACAAAGGGTGGGGCAATCCTTTTTTAAGGTACCTCCTTTTTCTGCGAGCAAATAAGGTTTAGAGGAAAATTAAACACATGATTCAATCATATGAGTGTGGTTAAATATATTAATCTTTTATTCCATATATTAATCTACGTTGTTTTTGTACTGTATTTTGTTTTCTTTAACTTACACACGCATCGTATCACGATTCATAGAAATATAGTGTATTAAAAATAGAAAGTGGGTGGCTGTCTATTCCTCGATCATCTCGACGTTAGCCCTTGGAACAGTGACTCGGCGCCCATCCTCAAGCTCAGCCTCGAGGACCCGGACCTGTGACTCGGTCTCAACGGTCTGGAGCTCGACGGGAAGAGCGACGATGTGCCCAATGGCTCCGAAGTAGGGAGGTCCTATGACCCTCACGGGCAGTCCTGGTCTAAGCCCCTCCATGTGAAGCTCCTCTTCCTCGACGTGTTCGCCTGAATCCTCTTCTATGGGTATGATTATCTCCGGCCTGATTACTCCTGCCCTTATCTGCGTCGCGCCGTTGATGCAGGCTAGCTTGCCCTCAAACTTCTTCAGGAACTCGAAGGTTTTTCTGGCCATCGCCATCTTGCCGAAGCCCTCCGTCAGTATCATGGTGAGCCCCATTTTTTCCTCGCCGGTGATGGCGACGCCGATCTCGTAGCCTAGGAAGCTTGAGAGGTCCGCGTCACGTATGCCGCCGACTATTATTCCCTTGACTCCCTTTTCGACTGCCTTTTTGATGGTTGGGTACCTTACGATCGATCCGCCCACGATGATCTTTCCAGCGAGGTCCTCGGTTATCTGGTCCTCAGATAACTCTTCTTCCTCGGATTCGCTGACGATCTTTAGTTCGCCGTGGGTTTCCCCGCCGATCCCGAAGATGCCCTGCATGTACGCTGCCGAGGTCTTGATGACGACACCTTCGTTAGGGATTATCTCCATCACGGTTCCTGGAACGTAGGCGTTAATGGTCAACGGAATCGATGGCTCTCTGATGAGGCACTGACCGGTGACATCTGAAATGTACTCAATACTCCCCATGCAAGGTACCTTACATTCTCTCTGGAAAAGGCCGAAGAAGGTTTTCCTCCTCGCGATCACTTCACCGGGCTCACATTCCTCCCCTAATTTCTTTAACATGTATTGGTCAATGCCGAGAGTCCTTTCCTTTTTTATATAGGAACCGCCCTCGTCGGGGAGTGCAACCTCAGTCGAACCCAGTTCCAAGGCGCGGGCGAGGTTCAAGACATTAATTTTACCGGGTAGACTGGTCATGGCAACCTCAGTATCGTAATCTACCTTTGCCCCTTCCTCGACTAAGACGTCTCCAAGGATGGGGAGCTTCCTGACTTTAGTAATGTAGGTTTCCTCTTTTCTCTTTAAACCCGGGGTATAAGCCATTGCCATTTTTTTGTGCCTCCTTACTCGTCCTCCAGGATTTGTTCTGGATAAGCTTCAAGGTTGGTGAACCATTCACGAAGCTTCATTCTTCGTTCGTCGTCAGTCTCCGGAAGATCTATGGGCCTTCCTCTCGCATCTATTAGTATGCCAACGACTCCGCCTTCAACCGTTATGTTGAATCTTCTGTCGCTTCCTTCTTTGGTGGTAAGACTGAACGGAGATTGGACTCTTCCCTCTATCTCGGCGGTCTCTCCTTCCTCTAGCTCGATTTTCTGTAGGGTGCCGTACTCGATTTTTCTATCCAAGACATTTCCGTCTGGCATTGTGATCTTCAGGCTGGCGACTTCCCTGCCGTAATCATCTGGGGTCAACTTGCCGCTGAAGGCGATACAGGTGCCTAACCTAATCAGGCAGTCTTTTTCAAAGATCTCCAAAGCGGCCTTTCGGTGAACAGTCGAGAGGACGCCTAGGTGGGGAATCATGAAAACGCTGTCTTGGAAAAGTTTGGTCACGCCCTCTACCCCGAAGCCGTCGATGAGGTTCAGCATAGACTGGACCCTCCTTGGTGCGTGGGAGAGCAAGCCCCCAGTGCCACCGACCCACTCTATGTTGGCCATGTTGATGTAGGTTCCTGACCTGATCTGAGAGTCTAGTCTCTCCTCTATTGATTGTTCTCTTCTAGCACCAAGAAGAGGCCGTGCTATCAATTTGTGGTGTTCAAGACCCAATTTTAGGGCTTCTCGTGCGACAGCATGCTCCACCATGAGCTGTTTAAGTGTTTGAGGGATCGTAGTAGGCCGGATCATTTTGTTTCTCAGCCTGTCTCTTACGTTGTCTCTATCCATTTCGAAAGGTATCCAACGCATGATGTTCTCTATGCCCGTCTCCTTGAGCACGTTGCATATGCTGTAGCTCATACCAAGGTTGGCGCTTACGCTGCGGACAAACTTATTGTCGTAGTGAGAGTACACGTTCGTCGTGGCGCCCCCAAGCCCGACTCCTATCAGGTTGGCTTTATGGGCCTGCGCGAACGTTCTGAACATAGCGCCTTCCCCGGCAGGGGTCGGCATGATGGGCACCTCGGTCCATTTCATCAACTTGCTGTATCCAGGAGCGTGAGACATTACGTGTTCCATGAACAGTTGATGAACGGCGCTTCGTGCTGGCTCTGGGTTTTCGATCTCTAGAGTTGGTCGAATGTTATCAACAACTTGGAGAGCAAACTTATCACCTAAAAGCTCCTCGATTTGAGGCCTCGCATATTTATTCCCAGCAAATACGATTGGTATCTCATACGCGGCTCCCAAACGGTGCTGCGGGCTTGCGGCATTAATGAATTCGGCTAACTCTACGATGTGTGATATGCTTCCTCCATCAACACCCCCCGCCAATAAAATCATGTCTGGCCTGAGAAAACGCATCCTCTCTATCTTCTCCCAAGGCTCACGACCATCGTCTATCGCGAGAACATCCATTACTATTGCCCCAGCGCCCAAGGCGGCTCGCTCAGCGCTCTCAGCCGTCATGGTTCTGATAATCCCTGCGACCTGCATCTGTAAGCCTCCGCCTGCGCTGCTGGTGGTGATGTAAAGATCGACTCCCTCATTTTCGCCACGGGAGGGGGTAATTATACCCTCAGGGAAGAGAAGCTTATGACCTGTGAGTTCTTCCACCTCTCTCACAGCGTTGCGGACGCCAAGAGTAACATCCTCATAGGGTGCTTCGACTGTAGTCGGTGCTTCACCGCTTGTCACGTATCTGTATTCGTTTCCTATTTTTTTGAAAAATCTAGCTTTACTCGTAGTGCTGCCACAATCCGTTGCTAGAATTACCTCTATATCATTGGGATCCATTGTCACGGCAGAGGTTTAAACTAACGATAATATTTAACGTTTGTTCCTTCTTAGATTTTCGTATTATATATAATAAACATTTACACCACTCTTATTAAACTGTTATATAATAATAATTTTAAATAAATTTTATAACTTCACATATTCTTAATAGAATATGATTTAAATTTCTTAATTGTCCTTTCTCATGTTTTATTAATATTAATAATAAATATAAAGAAAAAAGGTTATTGTTCTATTACTACTTTAATGGAGTTGGTCTCCTTCTTGTTGGCGGCTGTCTCGAAAGCCTCGTTGATCTTCTCCAATGGGAACCTGTGAGTGATCATCTCAGTCGCATGAAGCTTACCCTTGATCAGGAGATCGGTAACGATCTTGAACTCGGGGTCGTTCTCCCAGTGGTAGAAGCCTGAAACCGGAACCAAGTCGATCTCGCCCCAGTGAAGCTTACGCCAGTCCACCGTCAACGACGCGCCCGCCCTCATCGCGCCTATCTGAGACACCATTCCCTTCCTCCGAACCATCTCGACGGCCTGTTTAAGTATCATGGGGGATGCTCCGCCGCCGACGCACTCGAACACCTTATCCGCTCCCCTCCCGTCGGTGAGCTCCATGACTCTCTCCACGGGATCGACCTTGGTGGAGTTGATCGTCTCGTAGGCTCCTATGGTCTTCTCCGCGAACTCCAGTGGATTGTCGATGATGTCAACGATGATACCGTTAGCTCCGGTGATGTTCACCAGGTCCAGTAGGCTGAGCCCTATGGGGCCGGCGCCGAATATCACCACCGTCTGGCCCATGTGCGTGTTAGTCCTGTTGATGGCGTGCACACTGGTCCCGTAGACGTCCATGATGGCGGCCTCGCCGTACCCGACGTGGTCGGGTATCTTGTACACGTGGTCCGCGGGACCGACGACGTACTCGGAGAAGCCCTGGGCAAAGGTCCTACCCCTTATCGCGGAGCGCTGGGGACATATATGGTACTGCCCGACCCTGCACCAGTAACACTTCCCGCAGCCTATCACCGTGTCCACGCCAACCCTGTCGCCGGGTTTCACATTCGTCACTTCATCACCGACGGCGACGATGTCTCCGGCAACCTCGTGGCCCGATATCCTCCCCACGGACTCCGGTCTCGGCACTTTCCATGAGTGGAGGTCGCTCCCACAGACCCCTGTGCCCCGCACCTTGACGAGGACGTAGTCGGGACGGGTTATCTCCGGCATTGGCACTTCCTTTATCTCAAAGGTTCCTTCAGCAGTTTTAACTGCTGCTTTCCTAGTTTTTGACAAATTTTGTTCGAGTAGAATAACCCCATTGTATATATATATCTTTAATGTTTTATCAGATATCTTCAGATAATTTTTATATATTATATAAAATAAAAAATCGGAATGTCTATAGGGAAAGTTTATAAAACTTTCACTATGTATGGATTTGATCCAAGGAAGTGAATTAATGAAAGAAGCACTTCTCTATGAGAAGAACGACGTTCGCATTATCGATGTCCCTATCCCCACGATAGGGCCAACCGATATACTGCTAAAGGTCAAGGCGGCCAAGATATGTCCTACAGACGTCAGAAAATACACTCTGGGCTCTAATGATACACGGATAAGGTCTCTTCCGATGAACCTGTGCCATGAATACGCGGGAGAGATCGTTGACGTAGGAGAAGAAGTCAAGCATCTGAAGAAAGGCATGCGGGTGACGGGGTACGGCATGAGGGGCAATGCCGAGTATGTAAAGCTTGATGCAGACAGCTCAAACTCGGCCATAAGAGGCAGGATTCTAGAGCTTCCTCCAAACGTTTCTTATGAAGAGGGAGCCTTCACTACTCCGTTGTCTGAGTGCATCCACTGTGTCGTTGACCAGGTCGATGTAAGGTTCGGGGAGACCCTCGTCGTCGTCGGCGTAGGCCACATGGGCATGATGCAATCGAATATCGCTCACTGGTGTGGGGCCACCGTCATCGCAGTTGACCTCAACGACGAGAGACTGAAACTCGCCAAGGAGTTCGGCGCGGACTACACCATCAACGCGTCGAAGGAAGACGTCGTCGAGAGAGTCAAGGAACTTACCGACGGTAAGATGGCTAACTGCTCGATCGCCGGCATCGGGAGCCCCCCCGTCATACAGTCAGCCATCGACGTCACGGGCCACCATGGTCGAATCGTCCTGTGGGGCGGCGCACCAACCGGAACCATCATGCAGTTCAACCCCAACGACATCCACTACGCCGAGAAATACCTCATAGGCGTCGAGGGAATAGGCGTAGGATCTAAAAGACACCCCGAGAGGAGAGGTCAAGCCGTCAAACACATCGCAAGCGGCAAGATAGATGTGAAGAAACTCATCACCAAAATCATGCCCATGACGGAAATCGTAGAAGCCTACGAGATGATTAAAAAAGGCGAAGCTATCACCGTCGTAATTACCCCCTAAAACCTGGTTTTTTAAACCACACTCCTTTTTTATGGAAAAAACTAGCGTAAAAAGACTCAAATATAAAATTAAATGATTTTCACGACGCAGCTATAAAGCTAAATACAAATTCCTCGGTAATTAATAAAACATCAAAATCCAGTATATGAGGTGTAAAAACTGAGTAAGTACTTCCTTGCATGTGACATAGGTACATCTGTCACAAAGTCCGTCCTCTATGACGATAGTTTCAAGACGATAGCCGGCGCCAGCGAAGAAAACACTGCCTTTCACACAAAGGCGTGCTGGTTAGAGGAGGACCCAAACCAATGGTGGGCCAGCGTAAAGAGAGAAATCCGCAAGGTTATCGAGGGGATCGATCCCAAGGACATCGTCGGGATAGCCACGTGCGGCCAGATGCACGCCCCGATCCTTGTTGACAAGAATGGAAACGCCCTCTTTAGGTGCCTCAGCTGGCCTGACAGCAGAACCACAGGACTCGTCGAGGAGGTTGGAGAGGGGTCGGGTGTCCCTCAACCATACTTCACCTCGACTGCCCCAAAGATACTCTGGATAAAGAGACAGCACCCTGAGATAGTCGAGAAGACGTACAAAGTTTTACTGCCAAAGGACTTCATTCGCATGAAGCTAAGCGGCACCTTCTGCACCGACCAGAACGACGCCCGGGGAACATCGATGTATGATCGAGAGAAAAATACCTGGGACTGGAAGATAGTGGACTACATCGGCCTAGACCACGACAAGCTCCCAGAGGTCTACCCCTCAGACGAGGTCGTGGGCGCGGTAACGGAGAAGGCGGCAAAGGAGACCGGGCTTGTGGCTGGGATACCCGTCATCACGGGTACCGGCGACTTCGGGATAGGGAGAAGAGTAGAACGCTCAACGCTGGAATCTGGGAACATCCTATTGTACCTAGGCACAGGGCCGGGGCTCTGGTGGGTGTCTCCAGACGAATCCGGTGACGGCAGAACTAGGAGCAATTCATCCATCTTGGGCGTCGCCGGAACCATGCCACAGTGGTTCAAGAACACGTTCTGCCAGGAAGATGTACTCCTAGCAAAAAAGGAAGGCGTAAACGTGTATGATTTCTTGGATTCGAAGGCTGAGGAGATCGAGCCAGGCGTAGATGGCCTGATCGTCCTCCCACACATCCTAGGTGAACGATCCTATGCGGGGAGAACTAGAGGCGAGGAGGGAAGACTGAATCCGTTCGCCCGCGGCGTATTCCATGGCCTGTGCATGGGGCACACAAGGTACCACATTTTCCGAGCCATCCGTGAGGGGATCACCTACCATCTGAGACTCTGTTGGGAAAACATCCAGGCAGCAAACCCGGGTAGCTCAGCAAACCTGATCATCGCCTCAGGCGGTGGATCGAAGAGCAGACTATGGAGGCAAATAATAGCGGATACGTTTAACACCCCCGTGTGTCGTCTCAAGGAGCTGGAGACGAGCACCCTCGGGCTAGCCTGCCTCACATCAGTGAGCATCGGCATGTACGAGAGCTTCGAGGAAGCCGCCTCGAAGGTCGAGAACCCGACCATCGACTTTATCCAGCCTAACCCAAGCAACGTAGCGCGGTACACGGAGATGTTCGAACGGTACAAGCGGCTGGAGATAGTCCTCGAACCCTTCTTCCAACCACCAAAGAAAATTAGTTGCGACTAAGCGTTGAAAACCTAAATTTATTAAAAAAAATAATTTATTTAAATTATTTAAGGAGCTTGTAGGCTTCGTCTACAGAAGCCCCCTCGTGAACGATCATACACATGGCCTGGGTGATGGCTTTCGGGTCCTTGTGTTGGAAGACGTTCCTGCCCATACATGTGCCTGCGCCTCCGGCGTCGACGGCTCCTTTTACTACTTCAAGCACGTCGCGGTCGCTGTCCATCTTGGCTCCCCCTAGAATGACTATGGGTATTGGACAAGTTTCCACCACCTTCCTGAAGGACTCGACGCTACCTGTGTAGGCCGTCTTTATGAAGTCTCCTCCATTTTCCTGTCCCAGCCGAGCAGCATCTCTGACCTGATCGTAGAGCGTGTTCCGTTTATCATCCTGGGGAACTACCTCAGGCATGAATACGATGCCGTGTTCTTCACAGGCGGCGGCGATGGGCTGAACCATGTTAAGGTTTGGAGATCTCAATCCGCCGAAGTGCGTGTATTTCAGGGCGTCGGCTCCAGCCTTGGCGGCCTCCTGGACGAACTCTGCACGCTGCGGAGACGGGATACCCACAACGTAGCCCACGTTCCTCGGCAAGGCTTTCGCGTGAGTCAACATGTTACCATAACTAATGAGGATGGCGTCGGCTCCACCTGCAGCCACCTTCTTCACGGTGGCAACATAGTCTTCTAGACCTGGGGCGACTCTTCTCGTGCTATGGTCCATGGCTACGATGACGGCTTTTCCGTCGTTACGGAATATGTGATTCCATCTGATCGCTTTTCCTGCGTTCATTTATTTCATCACGGAGAGAATGAAGAAGGAGGTAATCAAATAAACCTTGTGGTATTAGTCTTCTTGATTGCCTTATTCGTACATTTTATTTTTTTACCCATATTTTAAGGCAACAGTAACATTTTAACAGAAATATCTGAAGGCGAAAAAACGGTGTTGTTTTGAATCAGGCCTGAAGACGTTGAAATAAACCATCCACCTCTGAATATGACCCGACTATTGATAAAGGGCTCATTGTAAACACAAGCTCGACGCCCTGTTTAGCCAGCCGGGAAATGATTTTCTTGTCCGGTTCGATCAACTTGTAGACGGTGTTTCCGTGTAGGTACAATTCGACGCCCAACTCCTCATTTTTCATGGAGTACGCCTTAGTGTAACATGGCCTTGAACACTGGTCTAGGTCTTTCTCGCCGAGGAAACGCGCCATATGGCATTTACGTGTTACCGCCACCGGGACCGAATGGAGGTGAACTGATACCTTGAGGTCTCTTCGGGTGATGGATCTAAGGTTTTTGAATATCTCCGGGATATAATCGACATCGGCACCGACGACTCCGAGATCTTTGTAGAAATCCATAGTCTGTCCATAACTCAGGGAGGTCTGATAGAAGATCTTCTTAATCTTCCTCTTAGTGAAATAGCTGACCGGGTGCTCGGTGATCTCGTTCCAGGGACACCTCGAAGGCGTATACACAAGCTGTCTACCGAGGTACGGTGTGAGGGCAGAGAACTCCCTTAGGATGCTCAAGGTTCCTAGGTCGTTTACCACAACCGTAGTGTCTCCTAGGTCGTTCAATAGGCTTAGATGCTCCCTCACCTTGTCCATGTAACCGTCAGCGAGCCTAGGGGTCACGTAGACAAAGTCCTTGCCCTCATCCTTTGTGCTAGTGTACGCCGTCTCTAAAGCAGATGCACTCGGCAGAGCATACATACAGAACTCTGAGCCAAAACGCATCTTTTTACTCTCAGAGGCGAGGGCCTCCTTCAACAACTGAAGCCTACTCGTCTGGATCGCTATGTCCATCACATGTTCACCCAGCTGAGATGTTGCTTCGTCCACGTCTGCCACGTAAGGCGCTTCTTATACGGCGCCTGTTCGAGGGGACTGTAATAGCATCTATTCTGCCAGCACCATATGTCTTTAAGCCTGAAGAAGTCTGAAGGCACCGGCATGAAGTAGACCTCGTTCTTCAGCTCCTCCAGCCGATCCCTGTACTCGTCCATGTATCCAGAGGCGATCAAGTCCAGTAGTTCACGGTAGATCTTGGTCGTTGATTCCTGGTATCCAACGCTCCCCGTCCGTCCCTCTATCTTGAAACCTGCAACGCCTGTGTCAATTAAATCCGGTAGCTTGCACATCGAACAGTACTCGAAGGCGTCCATCACGGGCACGTCTTCGGTCACGTCCTCGGGGTCGTTGAGGTTCTGGAGACGGAACGGCAATGCGCATGGAGTGGAGGTGTTGGAGGCGCTCTGCGCGTTAACGAGTTCGGTGAATTGGTGGTGGTAGAGGTAACAGCTTGCGTTGATGTTGGAGCAGCCTCCTCCGTGCATCAATATCTCGATGTCAATGTTTGTGCCCCTCACTATCCGCGATATCTCGTCGAGGCTAAGATGCCTCTCCAGGACCGCTCTGCTGAATCCCTGCTCCTCAAGGAACCTTATCGCCTCGCTGTTCATCGAGACCAGATACGTGCTGGCGATGAGGGGTTTCTCCACCTTCAGCTTCCTGACGTTGCTGAGGATACCGAAGTCCCCGATGATCAAGGCATCGACTCCCTGGTCCACGCAACCGCGAACGTGTCTGCTTATGTGTTTCTCTGTCTCAGGCACCATGTAGGGGTGGTTTATCACCAGGTCGACCTTTACGCCGTGATCATGGGCGTATTTCACAACCCGCCCTAGGTCCTCGTAGCTCGGTAGCTGAGAAGACGGGCCCCGGTAGAGGA
>Ga0272441_10010476_pt1 | contig 14015 bp, 9 predicted proteins | sample SSMProp6N_FD_193582 | JGI IMG/M metagenome (GOLD analysis project Ga0272441, IMG submission 193582) | Marine sediment archaeal communities from Little Sippewissett salt marsh, Falmouth, MA, United States - SSM-Prop-6N | ecosystem: Environmental > Aquatic > Marine > Wetlands > Sediment ... | reverse complement strand
AAACACACTGTATTTTTGATCATTCGAGTTCTCTCAAAAGAGCCAATGCCTTACCAGCTCTCGACGCCGCCTGATGAGAAATGCGGGTTAGGGACGGGGCCAAGCAGCGGCGGCTTTTGGGTCGGAGGGTGCCTGCGCTCTGATGCTGAAGCGGTCAGACTTGGTTGAAGTAAAGATCAGGACCAGAGAGCGGGGTGTGAGGAGTGAGTTGGGGTCAGCCCTCTGATCCTGAGTAGCCTTACATTAGGTTTTCATCAAGGTTTCTCGTGACACATGTCACAGCTCACCGCGGTGCCCTTGGCCACATTGATGGTTTCGTTGCTATCGTCATCGCGCAGCAAGACTCTGTCGGTCGCAGTCAGCGACAGCACCGTGCCTTCGAGGTTGACGCCGTGGTAGCTTTGGCAGGCCTCGGGGTTTTTCTCGTAGAAGTCTTCGTGGCCCAGATTCCAGGCCTCGCTATTGACGTTGTGCATGCCGTGTGGACCGTCGAGCGTCAGTGGCAGGCGGGTATGGCAGGTGCTGCACTCGCTGACCGTGCCGGCGTGGCCCTGCAGCTGTGTCGCGGCGACGTTGTCGTTCGAGTTCGGCATCGCGTTCGGCCAGATCGCGTGAGTCGAACCGTGACAGCCCTCGCAGGCGACACCGCCGTGGCCGAGACTGTTGCGATAGAGCTCACCGTCGTTCTCGGCGAAGCGTTTATTGTCGGCAACACGCGGGGTCGCAACATCGATGTCGCCTTCCCAGGCTTGCGGCAGACGGATGCTGTCACCGAGGTGATCGAGCGCATCGCCGGTATGACAAGACTCGCAACGTGGTTCATCGAGCCAGGGCTGACGGGTCGCGCTACCTACGGCCAGCATGCTGCCGTGGCAGTCCTGGCAAGTGACACCGGCGCCGCCCATCGCGCCTCTGAGACACTGGGTCACCTTGCCGGGATGGCACTGGTAGCAGGTCTGTTCGAGCGTGCCGTTGGTCGGGAACAGTAGGTCGCCGGTCGCCGGATCCGTCAATTGCCCATGATGACGATGCATCACTTCGGACATCATATCCTGATTGACCTGTTCACCCTGGGGTCCCGCACCGGCCAAATCGAGCGCGGCCGAATAATGGCAGCTGGCACACAGCACCGGCGTCTGATTCTCGAGGTCGGTGCTGTGCTTGGCGTCGTGCAGTTTCAGGATGTTGATCTTGGCGGCCTGAAGCACGCTGTTCGGGTCGTTTATGTCATCCGCGAACACATAATCGATCGTGCTGTCGGTCGGCGCAGCCACCTCGCCCACAGCATGGCAATTCTGGCAGTCGGCTTCGGACGCAACCGGCAACACGACATCGAGACTGGCTACGTCACTGCCCGCACCGTTGACGTCGGCGCTGACCCGCATCAGCGGATAGGCGTTGAGCTGACCGTTGTCGTCGATCGGCAGAATCGGCACGCCATCAGCACCGAACCACTGCTTGGCCGGATCGAAGTGGTTGAAGGCCTGTTTGTCATTGGAACTGTAGGGTTGCTGATGACCCGGCATTTTCTGCCCGAATGCCAGGCCCTCACCGGGCTTCGGGTCGAGCCCGAACAGATCGAACGCGTAGCTGTTGCCGCTGTCCGGATTGATATTCCAGAAGTTGGTCTTGTAGACCGAGCCGGGCAGATTCTGGCTGGTCGCGTTGATCGAGCCGCTCGCATCGGCGACCGCACGGTAGCTGACGCTGGCTTGCGCGTCATCGAGGATACGCGGTTCTTCGCCACGCTCGATGACCTGACTGTGAATCACGTTGTACGGCGGCAGGATCACGAAAGTCGAGTAGTCCAGGTCGGCACAGTGCATGCCCAGATCGTTAAAGGCCAGCACCTGGTGGGTGATATTCGAATCAAAGACATCGGCGGCCTGGTCTTCGGAGTCATAACGGTCAGCACTGACGTCGCTGGCTAGTGCGTCACCGCTATCATCGTTACCATTACAGGCTGCAACAACCAAAGCGAGCAACAACGCGAGGAGTGATCTGATTTTGAGAATTTCCATACAGGTGGCCCCGGGAAAATAGTTATACAGAAAGTAGGTTTTTGCTCCATTTGTGGGAATAGTATCCCAATTTTTAACCTAGGTGCAAGTTTTTCTTCCGCCGCTGCTCAAAATACCGCCATGACTGAACATGACGCCAACCCGGTTTGATCGCGCCGATTTCACTCTTGTCGCCGGCTTTGCTACTATCGCGCCAATCCTGACCAGCGCGTGCCTCATCATCAGAACCTGAAGATCACGGGCATTGATAATTGAAAATGATCATCCTTTTTGCTCGTGTTACGCATTTCTAAATCCATCGCGGCGGGAATAGTCCTCGCCCTGGTTCTGGCTGGCTGCGCTTCGGCACCGCCTCCATCCGAATTGGAACAGTCGGATTATCAGAGCCGGGCCGTCACGCGCAGCGAAGGCGGCATCAAAGTCTCGGCCAGCGCGCTTTCGGCCGACGAGAGCCTTGATATCTATGGATTTCCGCTCGCGAAAAAAGGCATTCAGCCAGTCTGGATCCAGGTCGAGAACAATGAGGATGTGGCTTACTGGTTGATGTCAACGGGACTGGATCCAAACTTCTTTCCGGCTTCCGAAGCTGCGGAGGCTTTTGTGACCACCCACAAAGACGAGACCCGGGACAAGCTTGTACCGCATTTTGAAGCACTGGCGTTTCGTGATCCGATTCCCCCGGGCAAGACCGTGTCGGGGTTCGTCCTGACCAATCTCGACGAAGGCGTCAAGCTGGTCCACGTCGATCTGGTGGCGGAGCGCCGCCACAAGTCCTTTTCATTCTTCTCCCGGATCCCGGGGTTCCGTGCTGACTATCTCGGTCGCAAAAAACTCGATGAAGCATATGAGAATGACGAGTCCGTCGACTATACCGATGACAAGGCTTTCCGCGCTGCGCTGGAATCGCTGCCCTGCTGCGTCACCAATAAGGATGGCTCGCGCAATGGTGATCCGCTGAACCTCGTCATCGTGGGTGGCGTCGATGATGTATTTCCGGCCCTGATCCGCCGTGGCTGGCGCCCGACCGAGCAGACCTGGCACGGCTCGGTGATGAAGATGATCCAATCCGGACTCTCGGGTGATCGCTACCCCTACGCGCCAATCAGCCCACTCTACCTTTACGGCCGATCGCAGGACCTGGCGCTGCAAAAGGCACGGGACAATATCCATCAACGCAATCATCTGCGCCTGTGGCTGAGCCCGATGGGCTACCACGGCAAACCGGTCTGGGTCGGCCAGATCAGCCGGGATATCGGCACCCGCATCACGATTCATTCGCCCTACCTGACGACGCACAAGATAGACCCGGACGTGGACGAAGCGCGCACCGCATTGCAGGAAGACATGGCCTACTCACAATCCCTGGTCAAACTGGGATTGGTGAACGGTGTCGGTGTCGCTACGAAGGACGCACCACGGCGCAACCTGACCAAGGATCCGTACTACACCGATGGCTTTCGTGGCGTGTTGATCTTTGATGTGCACCCAACGTCCCTGGCCGATATCGAGTTTCTTCCCTGGGAAGCGCGAAAAGGCGGCTTTATCGAACAAATACACGGTCCAAACGTGCGATGAACTCGGCAAGATCGACAGCAGTAAGCCGATTGGGAATGTCTCTCCGCTCCTGGCCGGCGCTCGCGCTTCTGGTGTTGATGCTCGGCCTGATACTGAGCGGATGCGCGACCTGGCAGCTGCCCGAATCCTTCGATGTTTCCGTTCTTCGGGAACGGGCGGAATCGGAGACCGTGGGCGGCATCCGTCTCAGCGCTGCAGTGCTCAGCTCCGCCGAGAGCCAGCAAATGTTCGGCGCCAATGTCAACCAAACCGGTGTACAGCCGGTATGGATCGAGCTCGAAAACAGCACGGACCAGGCACTCTGGCTGATGCGTTCCGGGGCCGATCCAGACCTGTTTTCACCGCTGGAAGTGGCCTGGACCTTCCACAAAGCATTTGCCGCAGACACCAACGCCAGCATCGATGAACACTTCGATGCGCTGAGTTTTCAGAATCCGATCCTACCCGGTGAGACCAAAAGCGGTATTCTTTACACCAACCCCCATCACAAAACCCGTATGCTCATCATCGATATTCTCGGTCAGGGACAACTGTTTCCATTCACGCTGTTTCCGCGGGTACCCGACGATGTCACAGACGAAACCGCCCGAGTGGACAGAGCGAGGCGACTGATCGAAGCGGCACAGACGGATTACCAGCAAGCTGACGAACTCCGCGCCGCGCTCGAACAGCTTCCCTGCTGTGCAACCAGCGCGGATGGCTCGATGGCAGGTGACCCGGTGAATGTCGTGCTGGTCGGCAAGCTTGAGGACATTGCGGCCGCGGTGATACGCCGTGGCTTTCGAACTGACGTCCAGGGGTTCGACAACGAACAGCGCCTGTTCAACCGAAAACCCGACTTTGTGATACGCAAAGTCGGCCAGAGTGCTGCGCCGGCGAACTGGCTGCGCATCTGGGTGGCACCACTGCGCTATCAGGGCAAGCCGGTCTTCCTGGTTCAGGCTGGGCGGCCACAGGGGTGGCGCTTTGCAAACCTCGAGGAGACGGTTGAAGTTGAAGAAGAACTCGAAGAGGAACAAGGACTCGAACCGACGCTGAACCCCGCGATCGATGAAGTCAGGGATCTGCTGATCGAGGATTTACTCTACTCCGGCGGTCTCGCCAAACTCGCTTTCATCACCGGTGTCGGTGCGACCGAGCCGGGCGAATATCGCAACAGTCTCGGCGGCAACCGTTATCAGACCGACGGCCTGCGTGCAGTCATGTTCCTGGTCACACGGCCGCTTTCACTTTCGGATCTGGAATTGCTCGACTGGCACCCTTTCCTGAAGCTTCGCGAGAACGAAGCGATCCAGAACAATGAGAACAACCAGCGATAGGCGATTGCATTGGCCTTCGATTTACCGAAGCCTGGCAATAGCGGCCATGCTTGCCTTAGCAAGCATGGTGTTGAATGCTTGCGCTACGACACCGTTGTCGCCCTACTCGGAGGACACGCAACCACTGGTACTCGTTCCAGTGTCAAAGGCCGATGTCGAGGACAAACGCGGTCGATTCCGCGAGATTTTCTGTGCGGTGCTCGAGGCGCATGGACCGGAATTACCCGATTACCGGTCGTGTGATCAAGCACTTACTCGAGTGGGGACCGAACCCGAAGGTACAGGAGCAAGCGTCGAGCTCGGCGCTTCCGAGCTTGAACTGGTCGCAGTCATCGTACCCGGTGTCGGCTGGGATTGCTTTTCAAACTGGATGGCTATGGACGATAGCGCCGAGAGACACATCAGCCAATACGGCTATGACATGGTCATCCCCAAGGTGGACGCGATGTCGAGCAGCACCACCAACGCCCGCCAGGTACGCGATGCGATCATGGCGTTGGAAATGACAAGCAGCGAACCCAATCTGGTGTTGATTGGCTATTCCAAGGGAACGCCCGACATTCTCGAGGCCATCGTGGCCTACCCGGAAATACGCGGACGCATCGCTGCGGTTGTCGCTGCTGCAGGTACTGTCGGCGGTTCGCCGCTGGCCAATGATGCAACGCAGTCTCAGCTCGAGTTGTTGAAGTACTGGCCGGATGCCGAGTGTGCCAGCGGTGACGGCGGTGCGGTCGAGAGTCTGCGTCCTGCCACGCGCAAGGCCTGGCTTGCGAATAATCCACTGCCAGATGATTTTCCCTATTATTCGCTGGTGACCTATCCTCATCCCGACCGTATCTCTTCAATTTTGTCGTCCAGCTACAACAAACTGAGTCGGGTCGACGCGCGCAATGACAGTCAAATGTTGTTCTATGACCAGGTCATACCCGGCAGCACGCTGATCGCTTACGTCAATGCCGATCACTGGGCTTTGTCGGTACCCATCGCCCGAACGCATTCAATGATCAGCTCGATGTTCGTCGACCAGAACGACTTCCCGCGCGAAGCCTTGCTGGAGGCTGTATTACGATTTGTCGAAGAAGAATTGATGCATTCGAGGAAATCACGGTAGGGTGCGCCGCGCGCACCAGCTCTCGACCCGGTACGAGCCCCATTCCCACGGCGCTGCTAGCCCGCATTTCTCACCAGGATCACGGGAGCAGGCGCCGGATTCGTGTTCGTAAGCGCCGCTCTGGAGCGAAAAGCGTAGCCATAGCTACGGTTTGAGTGAAGAGCAAGCTTACGGGCACGAAGACTAGCCTGACCCGTGATAGGCATGCTTGAAAAACACACTGCATTTTGAACATCCGGGTTTCCTCCAAAGAGACCAATGTCTTATCAGGGTCCCACGCGGCCTGGTGAGAAATGCGGGCTAGTCGACTGCACGCCTTCTGAGCAGCTCGCGCTGAAGTTCACTGATGTGCTGGCGGATGATACGCACCTGCTCGGAGCTTAGACCGGCGAATCGAGCACCAATCAGTTGCTTATTTCGAAACGATGTACCTTTCGAGTAACGCAACTCGACCGAGGTGTACAACCATTCGTCAGCCGACAACTCTATCGCACAATCTTGCACTAACCCTGGCCTCACATCCGGTTTGCCTTCCGGAAATATCATGCCCGCACCGCCGTGTGACAAATCATGCAGCACGCCCTCGAACACGGTGCCATCGGTGCCATCGGTGCCATCGGTGCCATCGGCGCCTTCGATGATAACACGCAGTTTCTTCATCATCGGTATACGCACCCTGAAGTCGAGCCGACGCTGCCCATATTCGAGCAATCCGGGTAGCTTGGTGTAGTAGGTCACCACCTTGTCACCGGTGTCCACGCGCTCGAGCGTGGTATCGAAACAGATCTCGATGCCATCCAGCTTGCCGACAACCTGGAGCACACGCTTCGACAACAACAACTTGTGGCCACTGGATGGCAACAGTTCGTCCAGCAGTACATGATGCCGATCGACATCCACGACGCAGCTGGTGAATGCTTCGTTATGGCCATTGACCTTGACCGTCAGCGGCGCACGCCGTTTCGCCAGCTTCTCCAGCAACGGCACCACCCGGGCCGGGTCCGTGATCTTTTCACTCTCAGATTTCAAGGGGTCAGACTCGTTGTTTCCACAAGTATAGGAAACAGAATCAGGAAAATCATGGGGTCAGACTCGTTGATGGCCATTGATGGCCATCAACGAGTCTGACCCCATGATTTTTTACTGCATCTCCCGGTCGAGCCGCTTTCGGGTGTCCCCGGGCGAGCCGGATCTCTGCGCCAGCTTGTCGTAGGCCACCGGAACCACGAACAGGGTAAATACAGTGGCCGCGAGCACGCCGCTCAGTATCACCGTGCCGATCACCAGCCGGGTCTCTGTGCCAGCGCCGGACGACAACAGCAAAGGTACCGATCCCGCCATCGTTGTGAGCCCGGTCATCACGATCGGGCGCAGGCGCACGCCGGAGGCTTCGAACAACGCATCGTGAAAAGGCCGGCCCGCATCGCGCAATTGATTCGCGAATTCGACGATCAGAATACCGTTTTTGGCCGCCAGCCCGATCAGCATGATCAAACCAATCTGACTGTAGATATTCAGCGATTGGCCGGTCAGATACAAGCCAAGCAAAGCTCCGGTCATCGCCAACGGCACGGTCAGCATGATCACCAACGGATGCAACCAGCTCTCGAACTGTGCGGCGAGCACCAGGTAAACGACCACTACTCCGAGCAACATCGTGAACAGAATCGAAGCCCCCGAGTACTTGAAGTCCTGCGACTGGCCCTTGTAATCAACGATGACCTGGTCGGGCAGGTGCTCCTTAACAAGGCCCTCCAGATACGACAGCGCCTCGCCGAGTGCAAGACTCTCACCCAAGTTCGCCTGCAACGTGATCGCGCGCACGCGATTGTAACGGTTCAAGCTGATCGAATCAGCGAACTCTTCGATGCGCACCAGGTTCGACAGCGGTATCAGTTGCTGAGTACGCGCCGAACGCACGTAGATGTTCTCGAGATCGGTTGGCGTGCGCTGGGTCCGTCGCTCGCCCTCCACGATCACGTCGTATTCCTCGCCGGCATCGATATAGGTTGTCACGCGACGCGAGCCCAGCATGGTTTCCAGCGTGCGCCCGATATCGGTGATGGTTACGCCAAGATCCGCGGCACGGTCGTAGTCGATGATGAACTGAAGCTGTGGCTTGGTCTCCTTGTAATCCCAATCGAGACCAACCAAACCCGGATTATCCTGCTCGATCTGCTCCACCAGAAGGTCACGCCATTCGGCCAGTTCCTGATAAGTACCGCCACCGATCACGAACTGCACCGGTTTCTGGGCGCGCGCTCCGAAACCCTGTCGCATCACCGGGAATGCACGCACGCCAGGCAGATCGGCCAAACGTTCGCGTACATCAGCCATGATGTCCCAGGCCGAGCGTCGCTCAGACCAGTCGCTGAGCACGTTGATCACAATGCCATTGTTAAAGATCTCATAATTGCCGAATGCGCGCGGAGCGCGCACCAGCAAGCGGGATATCTCACCGTTTTCGACCAACGGCATCATACGCGTTTCGATTTCGGTCATATACTCTGCGATATACTGATAAGACGCTCCTTCGGGTCCGGTGACCAGGAGGTAGAATACTCCTCGATCTTCCTTGGGTGTGTATTCCTGGGGGATGTGTTCCAGCAGCCAGACCGAACCGGCCAGGATCGCTGCAAACGCGGCGCCGACGATCCAGGCGTGGCGGAGAGCACCGCGCAGGAGCTTCAAGTAGCCTTGACGTATTTTTTTGAAGGCCCGATCGACCATTTCGCTGAGCCGGCCCTGACGCTCTACCGGTGGCAGAATCTTCGACGCCAGCATCGATGATAACGTCAGTGCGACGAAACTCGAAAACGTAACCGCTGCGGCCATCGTCAGCGCGAACTCGGAAAACAAACGACCGACATCACCCTGCAGAAACGCGATCGGGATGAACACGAACACCAGCACAACCGTCGTGGCAATCACCGCAAAGCCGACCTGACGCGTACCGCGATAGGCCGCGACCAATCGGGTTTCACCGTATTCCTCCATGCGCCGATGAATGTTCTCCAGAACGACGATCGCATCGTCCACGACCAGACCGATCGCCAGTACCAACGCGAGCAAGGTGATGATGTTGATCGAGAAATCCAGCGCCAGCAGTGCAGTGAAGGTGGCAACCAGCGACACCGGCACCGTCACCGCGGGCACCAGCATCGCGCGCACACCGCCGAGAAACAGATAGATCACAATGATCACCAGCAGAATTGCGACACCCAGCGTCTTGAACACCTCGCGGATCGCGCCCTCGATGAACACCGAGCTATCATAGCTTTGTTTGATTTCGAGGCCTTCGGGCAAGCTCGCGTTGATACGCGCGGCTTCGGCTTTGGCCGCCTGGGCGACTGCCAGCGTGTTGGCTGTGGACTGTTTGATGATGCCTATGCCAACCATCGGCTCTTTGTTGCCGCGGAAAAACAGTCGGTCCTCGGCTGCTCCGCGCTCGACCCGCGCGACATCGGCGAGCCTGACCAGGTATCCGTCCGCCCCCTGGGCGAGCACCAGCTGGGCGAAATCGTCCGCAGTCTGGAAGTTGCGTTTGATGCGTACGGTAAACTGGCGTTCTTCGGAGTCGATGCTTCCGGCCGGCAGCTCGATGTTCTCGGCACGCAGGGCCGCCTCGACATCGGCCACGGTCAGACCACGCGCAGCCAGCGCCCGGCGATCTAGCCAGATGCGCATTGCATAGATCTGACCACCGCCGACACGCACACGCGCAACGCCGCTCAGCACAGAAAAGCGATCGACCAGGTAGCGCGATGCGTAGTCGGTAATCTCGGGTACGGACATCCGATCACTGGCCAGATTCAGCCACATGATCACTTCTTCATTGCTGTCCACCTTCTGGATCTCTGGCGGGTCGGCCTCATCCGGCAACTCAGCAAGCACCGCGGACACACGATCACGGATGTCATTCGCCGCGCCATCGATATCGCGATCGATCGAGAACTCGATATTGATGACCGAACGGCCATCCTCGCTATTCGAATCGATATAACGAATACCCTCCACACCAGCGATACGGTCTTCGATGATCTCGGTGATCCTGGTCTCGACGACGTTCGCAGCGGCACCCGGATAGATCGTCTCGATCGACACCACCGGTGGATCGATATCAGGGTACTCGCGCAACGGCAAACGATCAAAAGATAGCAGCCCGAACGTGATCAGCAACAGCGAGACCACGGCCGCCAGGACCGGACGGGTGACAGCGACATCCGACAGTATCATGGCTGTGAGGCGGGTTCAGGCTGCTCGAGCAGCTGGTGCAGAGGCGTGGTGCCGTCGTCGACCGCGCGAATCGAGACTTGAGCGCCGGGTCGCACCTTCAAGGTTCCGTCGGTGATAACGAGTTCGCCGTCGGTCAGGCCTTCGACGATTTCGACCTCGCCCGGCCGCCGCGTGCCGATGCGCACCTGACGGCGCTGAACCGTGTTGTCATCAGCGGAGACCACGAACACAAACTGTTTTTGCCCCTCTGCGACCAGGCATTCCTCGGGTAGCACGATGACCTGGCGCTGCGCGCTGAACAACTCGACCTGCATCAGCATACCCGGCCTGAGCGCATGATCCGGATTCGACAACAATGCCCGCACGATCACCGTGCGCGTGACCGGGTCGACACGGCTGTCGATGCTTTTCACACGCCCTTCGAAGATACGTCCTTGCCAGGTACGCGTGACCGCCTTCACCGTCATCTCAGGCCGGATGATTGCGAGGTAGACCGCCGGAACCGGGAAATCGAGTTTCATCACGCTGTCGTCATCGAGCGTGGTGATGAGGTCACCGGGCGTGACCAGGGCGCCAACACTGACGTTACGCAAACCGACCACACCGGCGAATGGCGCGCGAATCAGACGGTCGGCAAGACGAGACTCGATTGCGGCCAGCCGCGCACGGCTGGCTTCCCAGACACGTCGCTGCTCATCGAGCTGCGACTCGGAAGCGCTTTGCTGCGCTCGCAGTGACTTGATACGTTGGTATTGACGCTCGGCCTCGTCGACGGTGACACGCGCCTCGTCGAGCTGGGCATGCTCTTCACCGCTGGTCATCTCGACCAGAACCTGCCCCGCTTCGACGCGATCGCCGTCATCGAAGCTGATCGCAGTGACGGTTTCGGTAACCGAGGCCGTCAACTCAACCGACTCATTCGCACGCAAAGTGCCCAGGGCCTCGATACGATCCTCGATCGACTGGATTTCAGCTTTCGTAACGAACACCGGCGTAGGCGCTGGCGGCGCAGCAGCTGCAATACCAATGGAAGAGAACACCATCAAAGCCATTGCAAGGGCTTGGCTGGAGCGAGTTTTCATCGGCACATCATGATTACGCATTGGTCGGTATCCTCCCGGGCCTGGCCTGATCGTTCGTTACAGCCATGGTACTGCGACAACCGCCACAGTGTAGAGGTTTCATCCCTTTGTTAATAGCGAATTCGGCCAATTTTCTCAACGCAGAAGCGCAGCGGACGCAAAGCGCTTGATTGATTCTGCGCGCGCAGCGACACCGGCGTAGCAACCCTCTCACTCCATTCTCATTTCGAGGGTCAAGTGATGCCAAACTCCATTCCTGCAATTTGCCCGGGGGAAGCTCCATCACCATGGGCCCTTGGAGGAGATCGAGCACGCCCGACATGGACACCGTGTCCGGATCAGCCGTCAGGGCCCGTTGCTGCGGCTCGGCCCCCTGGTGAGACAGGCGGGCTGGTGTTCGTAAGCGCCGCTCTGGAGCGAAAAGCATAGCCATAGCTATGGTTTGAGTGAAGAGACCGTAGGGTGCGCCATGCGCACCGCGCATCTTCGGTTCGGTCGCCGGTTCTGGTGCGCACGGCGCACCCTACGATCCTGGGCAGGCTAAGACCAGCCTGAACCGTGATAGGCATGCTTGAAAAACACGCTGTATTTTCGATCATTCGATTTTCGTCATAAGAGCCAATTCCTTATCAGTGCCTTCCGCCGCCTGGTGAGAAATGCGGGTTAGCTACGGCCTTGTTCCACCCACCCCAATACATCCCATATGATCGACCAGCGTGGCTCGCTGGACTCGGCACCCTCGCCGAGTATCCAGTAGTTGAACAGCTCATCAACGACGCCCGCTTCCTTTTGCAGTTGCAGCCAGGTTTCGACGAACGCCGCCAGCTGCGGCGCGTTGCGCGGCAGGCTGTAGGCAATCGGCACCGACACGGTGCGTGGTTTTGGCACCACCACACTGAAATCGGTGTAGATCAGGGTCCAAGCCGACGCGGCTTCGGCGATGTCTATGAGGGCGTCATATTCACCGGGCTCCGCCTTGAAAAACTGGCGTGGTGATTGCACCGCAACCGCCTCGACCTGGGGCAGATAACGCTTGAGGAATTTGGAGTATTACGGCAGCGTAATGGCTGCGACCTTCATCGATTCGTTTGCGCGTTATTTCGCGAGAGTTTTGAGCTCCAGTAGTCATCGTGCTGACGGTTCCTCAGGCGCAAGACTGTGCCAGACGCGTTCAAATGACTCGACCTCGAGCAGGGCTTCGATCAGCTCCGCTGCGACGCCCAGCCTGGCACGGGTCGAGGCCGGCAGTCTCCGCCAGGTTGGATTCTCCAGCAAAGCGCGCTGCGCCGCCTCGGCCGCCGCTCGAGGTTGATCTTCGAGAAGATAAATGCTGGCGAGCAGCCACCAACCATAGTCGTCTTGCGGATGCAGCTGTAACGCTCGCTGCATGTGTTCGCGTGCATGACCGATCAACGCAGAGCGTTGGGCTCCTTCACTGGCTGAGGCTTGTTGCAGCTGCTGCCTGGCTTTGCCGGTGGCCAGTTGTGCCTGGCGGATTTTCAACAGGCGCGCCAGTTCGCGTATCGGCGTCGGATGATCCTCGACGTGCAGATTGATGTAGCGATCCGTCAGGCCCAGGTAGCCGCCGTTCTTGCGCACCACCAACAGGGCAGCAGACTGACGCCCACGGGCATCGCCACCGGCTGCCTGGCCAGCAGCGATTGCATACACCAGACGGGTGGCAAAATCACCAGGTGCCGTCTCGAATGCAGTCGCCATCGCATCGACCACACGTGGCCCAGTCAGCAAGTTGCCCTGGACCGCATAGTTCTGGCCGGTGCGCCCGCCTGCCCAGGGCAGGCAATTCTTACCTGTGAAGTTTGCAGCAATGCCCCGCTGGTCGATGATAGCAAGCTGGCGTTCATCGCGAAGTGGGTCGGCGTTGATCAACTGCTCGACGACCTTGTCGGCAGCCATGCCCTGGGCCAATAGTCTCAATCCATCCGCACCATATTGCAGGTTAGCCCGGGCCTGGGTGGCGATTGCACCGGTATCGGCTGCGGCATGGGGGACGACTTCACCGACAGCAAAGAAACGGGACTGTACCGCGATACCATAATCCCCGCTGTCTGGATCGTACGCAACAATCGAGAAGGTCGAGATATGAGGCCCACCGATAACAGCCTCTGTGCTGGCTGTTTGTGCCGATGCGGTCTTGCCGAGCAGGATCAGAACCAGCAAGACTGGCAGCAATAATCTGTTCATCACTCGCTCCACTCTTTGCTCAGAACGACCCTGAAGGTAACAAAATGTTGTGCAGCGATCGATTGTGAGACATGACTGTCAACTTGACCACGGCTATTGGCAGACCAGACGGCCATGCCGGCTGAATGCAACCGCCAGCGGCAGCTTTGATCATGACACAGAACCCAAGCGATATCGACCGGAAGAACACGCGACTATGTTCTGAGTTAGAATTCTCGCTTAAGGGACCAGGCCATATTAATAACAGCGAATTGTTCGAGTATGCTGGGCCACGTCACCCGGCACTGAGTGATCCTGGTGAGCAATGCAAGCTAGCACACTCGGTCAGGGAACGGAGGCGTTAACCGCGGGCCGTGCCGCGCTACCCGCCGGCAGTGATTGTGCTTGCCCGGGAAAGTCTGTGTCAGACAACATCCGGGTTAGAGCAAACCGCGCTCGGCAAACGACACCACCTCATCACCGACGA
>Ga0272441_10010475_pt1 | contig 14015 bp, 12 predicted proteins | sample SSMProp6N_FD_193582 | JGI IMG/M metagenome (GOLD analysis project Ga0272441, IMG submission 193582) | Marine sediment archaeal communities from Little Sippewissett salt marsh, Falmouth, MA, United States - SSM-Prop-6N | ecosystem: Environmental > Aquatic > Marine > Wetlands > Sediment ... | reverse complement strand
GTCTCAATACTGATAGATATCAATGAAGATTGGATTACGGGCAACAGATATTTAGTAATGGAACAGTAACCGAAAAGAGAGTAAAAGGGTATAGGAAACATTTTTACAGCAAATTTGGGACACTACCTTCCAACGCGTTGTGACGAGACTGCAACGCTTTCTCCTTCATAACGATATTTAACAAAATATAATCTTTTTAGAATCCTTCCATCGCGCTCAGATCGTATTTTCTTATTGAGTTCTTCAAGACTGACGTGTTTTTGAATGTGAATCTGTTCTGATTTAGGCACGATAAAACATTAACCCGCTATTGTATTAATCTTTCGGTTTATGATTATAATTCACCGATTCCAAATAAAATCTTGGTAGGTACATACATGTTAAAACTCATATCAAATCCTCCTTTTTCAAAAATATCTGTTTATCTATGGCTCTTTCTTCATCTATAGAGCCATCTTCTTTCACAACGAGGCGCATACATCCGAATTCGTCTCCATTCTTGGGATTTTTCCTGTAGAGCATTTTTCATTCACCACGTCTTTTCATTGTATATGATACAATAGGAACATAAGGTATAAATAGATCATACAAACAATTTTAACAGTTACGTACAGGGTTGATATCAATGGATCTTACTGCTGAAAAGCACAAATACGACTGGGGAATGGGTGCAACCTTGGGCGTAATCGGAGGAAAATGAAAACCGCTGATCCTATATGTGCTAAATGATGAGACGCTGCGTTTTAGCCAGTTACTGAACAGGCTACAATCCCGGGATCACCCAACGGATGCTCACAAAACAACTCCGCCAGCTTGAGGAAGACGGCCTTATCACCCAGAAAGGTTTACGCGCAGGTTCCACCTAAAGTAGAATATTCACTTATGGAAACAGGAAAATCCCTGATGCCGATTCTCTACCAGCTCTGCGAGTAGGGATCTGAACACATGAAAGACCGCATTAAGTACCAATGTGAATAGGCGAAGAGCGTAACCCATGAATGAGCCAGAAGGGGGCGGAACCAACTCCCTTCTACAAAGAACGTTGAGCAATTCAAGTTGTCCAGTATCATGAATTGTTATTAACATCATCCGGATGGCGAACCGACTCCTGTGCTGAAGAGTTCTTTTTTTATAGCTGTGGTAGGCGGTGTTTTCAAATGTGATATGCCTCATGAACCTGAGCGCGGTATGCACCACACGCCTAGCGGGGTGGAATGAGAGGGGACGCCTAAAAGAATACATCGTCCCGACCACGGGTAGATTAGACCCCCGGGGCCAGCCTCTATGTGTCCAAGAAGTTTTTGGATAGTCTCCTGGCGGGCGTAGTGGGGGATAGTGATCGTGGATACCGAGTCTGGGACAGAGCACTTTGGAAAGGGTGTCGAGGAGAGATGCGATACTATCCTTGCCCTACTGGACCCCTCGTACGAGTCGCTTCTCCTCTCACGAAAGGAAAGATCGAGGAAATGTCTGACAAGATTGGAAAGACCCCCTACTTCGTTCTAAACCGGGTGGATGACGAGCGAAAGGCTGCCACGCTCGAGTTCCTGGACAGGAAAATGGTGGCTGCATCCATCCCTGAGACTAAGAAAATATTCATGACAGGACTCTCCGGAGAGGAGTTAGACTTTCCGATGACGGAGATAGGCGGACTGGCAGACCGTTTAAATGGATAGATGGCACCCACTTTGATTATCAATTATTCTTTTAAATACCAAAAATGGTAAATATACCAAATTATCTCTGTACAAGTAGAATTTAGTAATACAATCTAAGGTAATATTATGAATAATATATGCAAAATAAATGAGAAAATCGTAAGATTGCCTCTTCTCATGATCCTGGCAATCTCGGTTTCGCTTGCGGTCGTGTCGGCGGTCACCTACGACGTGGTGGTTCCCGGCGATCTGGACGGCGACTTGATTGTCTCAGATGAGGAGCTGGAGGAAGCCCAAAGTTCTTACGACGATGGAAAGCTCACCTCCGAGGAGCTGGAGATGATCGAGCAGATCAACGAAAATTATCCGATGACTATAACCGATATGGCGGGCCGAGAGGTGACCTTATATAAGCCCGTGGAACGGGTCATCACCACCAATCCTGACAGCACCCGGATGGTGATCGCTCTCGGTGCAGGAGACCTTATTGTCGGAACCGACTCGGCTAGTGTAACTTGGGGTGGCATCTGCCCGACGATCAACGAATCTGCCGAAGTGGAACAGCCCGCCTGCAAAGAATGCTGGGAAACGGTCGTTCCCGGCGGACTTGACAACCTGCCGGTGGTGGCTTCCTCGGGCCCCCGCGGAGAACCAAACTATGAACTGATGGCGGAGCTCAGGTCCGACCTGATCTTGCCACCGGTCTGGTCTGGATATGAGGCAGACGACATAGAAGAGCGCGTGGGCGTGCCAGTCTTCGTCGCAGGCCCTAATTTTACCTACGAATCGCTAATAGACGATGCCCGCGTTGTCGGTGAGGTGCTTTCGAGAGAGCAAGAATCCGAGGACTTCATCGCACTCATAGATAGTAAAGTGAAGATGGTAACTGATATCACCGATGCCATCCCGGAGAGTGAGATGCCCAGGGTTTACTTCGCTCCACGCGGAGGGACAAGGTTCTACGACCCCAAGATGGGACGGGATTTCACTCGTACGGTCAATACCTACTATCCCCTCATCATGGCAGGTGGGATTAACGTCGCAAAAGACTGCCCCGGCGGGGATGATAACCTGAATGTAGCACTGGAGCAGATCATCGCCTGGAACCCCGACGTCATCCTCCTCGCTGGCAGCAATGCGGACTTCGTCCTGAATTCGCCGGAGCTCCAGTCGGTAAAAGCAGTCCAAGAAGGTCGTGTCTACACAATCTTCCCCGTCTATTCTTATGGATACCCGCATGACAAGAACCTCCTGAACGTCATCCTCATTGCCAAGATACTATACCCGGATAAATTTGCCGATCTCGACTTAGAGAACGAGGGAAACGAGATCTTCGAGGCGTTCGTCGGGGTTGACGGTGTTTTCACGGATTACGCAAACGACCTGGTATGGCCTAGGGAGTACCTGAACTCGCAGTAAATTTTGAAATTTGGTAGTGGGTGGGGTGGATGGTGATCCCCTCTCCAACTCACATAGCTCCGTTTAAAGACTCAGGAGAATAGTATGAGAACTGTTGTATTATAATATCCTCCAGAAACGTTCTAAAACATGCATATCAGAAATTCTGTATTAATTTATAGTTTACTAGTTATGTGGATAATCCTCACATAAATTTTTGGGAAACTCACGTTTTTAATTAAATTTAGTATAATAGTGTCATTCGCCCATTCTCAAAAGCTGTTTTAATAGCTCTGAATGATTTGAATCCACCTAAAAATAGTTTTCATCCAAAACAACAGTTTTTACAAATGTTATTTGGATATTAAATCCCAGAACGAAGGAAATAATGCTGAATATGAACTTAACAAGGGGCCATCTAAACAATTTCAGGGTAAGGATATATTATAAACATCCATTATAATGTTTTTTCATATTATGTACATCAAAAGGGATATATAGGATATATTGTTCTATCCTAAAATGTGATTTAGTCATAAATGTGGAGTAGTATCAATGGTACTGATAAGTAAAACTACTAAAATGATATTAAGTTTGCCCCATCTACTTATTTTGGCAATCTTGATCTCGGTTACAGTCATGCCCGCGGTCGCTTACGATGTGGTGGTTCCTGGTGATCTCGATGGAGACATGATCGTATCAGACGAGGAGCTGGAAGCTGCTGAGGAGTCTTACGACGAAGAGGAGCTGGAGAAGATCCAGCAGATTCACGATAACTACCCAAGAACCATCGTAGACAGCGCTGGCCGAGAGGTAACCTTCTACAAGCCTTCAGAGAGGATCGTCCCAATGGGGCCGGATAGCGCAAGACTGGTCATTGCTTTGGGATTGGGGGATAAGATAATCGCAGGTGAAGAATGTGTCAGGAACTGCATTTGCCCCATGTCGTCAACAACAACTTCATCTGATGTATTCGATATAGGATGCATGAACTGCTTCGGGACCCTCCTCGAAGGCCGGTTGGATGAACTGCCGGTGATCGCCACTCGCTACGAGACATATTATGAACAAATCGCCTCGCTTGAGCCGGACTTGATCATCACATCGAGCGAATCCGAAGCAAGTGAGCTGGAGAACAAAGTGGGCTGTCTTTGCGTGGTAGCGAGTGGCCGTGGTTGGACATACAGCTACGATGTTGAAAGTGGCCTCTACAGCCAGATCGAGGTAATGGGCACCCTCCTCGATAGGGAGGACGAGGCTGAAGAGCTGATCGGATTCGTACAGTCCAAGGTCAATATGATAAAATTGGTCACAGATTCCTTGGACGAAAGCGAAAAGCCAACCGTCTATTTCGCTTCACGGGGCGCTACTCAGGGATTTTACGATCCAAAGGAAGGACGCGATTTCACCCGCACCGAGCCCAAATATGAGCCCCTAGAGATAGCTGGCGGGACAAATGTGGCCGACGAAGCCGAGGGGTCCACCATAAATGTTGGGATCGAACAGATCATCGCCTGGGACCCGGATTACATCTTCGTTAGCTGTTACAGTTCAGAGAACAAAGACTCCATCGATTTCATATTGACTTCTCCTGACTTGCAATCGATAGCCGCAGTCCAGAACGGCAACGTCTACAATTGCTTCTATCCACATTGCAGAGGCTGCCCGCCTGACAGAAACCTCTTCAACATGATCTACATGGCAAAGCTCCTACATCCTGAAGAGTTCAAGGATATTGACCTGGGGGACGAGGGAAACGAGATATTCAAGACGTTCCTGGGGGTTGATGGCGTCTTCACCGAATTCGCTGATTACCTGATATGGCCTAGGGAGTACCTGGACTCACAGTAAGAAATAGGGCGTAATGCCCTCGTTTTTTTAGATTGGAGGTACGAAACATGAAACGTATTTTGTATTGTTTGATGATGGTACTTTTTACATCAATGGTGTTGCTTGCAACATCACCCGCCTCTGCTGAAGAAGGTTATCCAAAGACGATTACCGATATGGCTGGGAGAGTGGTGACGATAGACGGGCCGATCGAGCGGATCATAACCACAAATCCGGATAACTCAAGGACGATCATCGCATTGGGTGATGGTGACAAGATCATCGGAACCGATGAGGCAACAATCGGAAGCTGCATCTGCCCCATGAATGGAAGCGAACAGATTTGTCCGAGCTGCTGGGATAGCGTCTGCGGTGGTGGCCTTGCAGAGATTCCTCTGACGAGCACCAGGTATGAAGTAAATTACGAGCTGATGACATCCCTGGACCCCGACGTCATATTCGAGACGATGTTCTGGTCTAATCGGGCCGACGATATGCAGGAGAAGGTGGGTGCTCCGGTCGTATGCGTCGGCACTGACTTTGATTTCAATACCATTTCTGGTCAGATTGAACTCATAGGCGAGGTTCTGGACAAGCAAGACGAAGCTGAGGAGCTGATTGCCTTCATCGATTCCGAAGTGGAAATGGTGAGGTCCGTCACAGAGACGTTAGATGAAAGTGAGAAGCCGACAGTATACTTTGCGTCCCGTGGGGCCACTCTCGGATTCTACGACCCAAAGGAGGGGCGCGACTTTACGCGTACTACGAACTTTTACGAACCTCTGGAGGTTGCGGGTGGAATAAACGTGGCTGAAGAGTCTGAAGGCGACGAGATCAACGTTGGAGTTGAGCAGATTATCGCCTGGGACCCCGAGTACATCTTAGTTAGCTGTAACGGTCCTGAGAACAAAGACGCCGTCGACTTCATCAGGGAATCCCCAGAACTCCAATCAATAGCCGCAGTCCAGAATGAAAACGTCTACAACTGCTTCTATCCACACTGTCGAGGCATGCCGATGGAAAAAAGCCTGTTGAACATGGTCTACATGGCCAAAGTGCTTCACCCAGATGAGTTCAAAGATCTGAATCTCGAGGAAGAAGGCAACAAGATCATGAAGGCATTTCTAGGGGTTGACGGCGTCTTCTCCGAGTACGCAGACTACCTAATCTGGCCGAGGGAGTTCATAGATTCTCAGTAAATTCGGAGATTTTTGGGGGGATAGACGATGAGGTACTCACCCCCCACTAACCTTGCAAATCAGAAGTAACAGATGAACGAGGGGTAAAATTGAACGGCATCATAAACTGGAACGAGCTTCGAAAGGCGATGACCTCTGATGGGCACAGGAGAAGGGGTCGTGAAAACCCCGCCGAACACTGGGATAGGAGAGCGGAAGAGTTCAACAGGTCGACGAAAGGAAAAAGCGATCGGGCTGATAGGCAGGTTGCGAGCCTACAGCTCGATTCCGATTATACCGTCCTGGACGTCGGCGCAGGCACCGGCCGCCTTTCTGTCCCCATCGCCAAAATGGTTAAACAGGTGACGGCGGTGGATCAGTCAAAAGGGATGCTCAGCTATCTCGAGGAGAACATGACTGAGGGGGGTCTTTCCAACTATAGAATAATTCAAAAAAGTTGGGAGGACGTCGAGCTAGGAGGCGACATCGAACCTCATGACGTGGTCATAGCATCCCACTCACTGGGGATGTTCGACCTCCAGGAGGCATTGGCTAAGATGGATGCTGTGGCGAAGAAGCGAGTCTACATCTTCACCTCCGCAGGCAAGTGGTTCTTCGACGACCTTGAGGAGGAACTCTGGGAACGAGTATACGATAGGCCGCCAAGGAGGGGTGGAGGCATGCGGTCCGATTACATGCTCCTCTATAATATCCTCCACGATATGGGCATCTACGCCAACGTCGAAATCAGGGACTCTGAACATGTTCAACGCTACGGGAACCTCGATGAGGCGGTTGAGCGGTGGAAGGAGAGGAGAGATATCCCCGAGGAGAACGAGCCCCTTTTGAGAGAGTACCTGGCCAAAAATCTTGAAAGTGATAACGGCGATGGGCTCGTATTCAGGCGGAAGACAAAAAGCGCCATGATATGGTGGCCCAAGTCAGAAAGCTCGTGATGCATTGAAAAGACGAAATTTGAGGTGGACTAAAACGTGGCATTCAACATACAGTTACTGGCAGGCTTTCTGGTAATATGCCTGATATTATTCTCATCTTTAAAGATAACAAGGCAGTACGAGCGGGCCGTCGTATTTCGGTTCGGAAAGCTTCTCGGCGAGAAGGGCCCCGGCCTTTTTCTGATAATACCGATCGTCGACAGGATCGTCAAGGTGGACCTGAGAATTCGAGAGCTAGACGTCCCAAGGCAGACGGTGATAAGCAGCGACAATGTCAGCGTTGACGTAGACGCTGTCATCTACTACAAGGTGACGAGCTCGACTAACGCGATCGTGGAGGTGGAGGACTACGGGGATGCAACGGCGCTTCTCGCCCAGACAACCTTGAGAGACGTACTCGGCCAGAACGAGCTGGACACAATCCTCTCCAACCGGGACGAGCTTAACACGGAGATTCAAGCGATTCTGGACGAGATGACCGGTCCCTGGGGAATCAAGGTGGTCACAGCTACCTTGAGGGATGTGGCCCTGCCAGAGAACATGCTTCGTGCAATCGCAAGACAGGCTGAAGCCGAACGAGAGAAGAGGGCAAGGATCATCCTTGCAGAGGGCGAGTTCCAGGCGTCACAGAGGATGAACGATGCGGCCACCCTCTACGAGGAGAAGCCGAGCGCCATGAAACTGAGGGAGTTTCAGACCCTCACCGAGATCGCCAAGGAGAAGAACCTCATCGTGGTCTCGACAGGCTCTGACACGCCCAGGCGCTCGGCCGAGGATATCTGTGCGACCGCAGGACTGGCGAAGGCCGTAGTCGAGAGGTAAGTCGGGGTGGTGGATAGATATGGCGAAGACGGTGAGGCGAACTACGACCCGGGCGGGAAATAGGAGCAGGATGCAGGAGGCCCACGACTCCTTCGTGTTCGCACGTCACTTCTTCATGGTGGTGATCATCGCTATCATTATTGTCCTGACGGGTGTGATCATAACCCTCGGACCTCTGGATATCTCCGTCGCTGAGGCGTATCAGGCCCTCATAGACAGATTCTATCCGGGCTACTTTAACGTTGAACCTCTCACCTCGAGGGTCGTCTGGAACATCAGATTCCCGAGGATCGTGGGCGGAATCATGGCCGGGATCGGTTTTGGAGTGTGCGGATGTGTAATGCAAGCGGTATTGAAAAACCCGCTCGCAAGCCCCTTCACCCTCGGGATATCGGCCGGAGCCCAATTTGGCATTTCCCTTGCGGCAGTGATTGGCATCTCCGTCCTCGGCGGACCTTATATTCTCATAGGCAACGCGTTCCTCTTCGCCCTTCTCTGCTCTGGCTTCATCATAGCGCTTGCGGCCATCAAGGGGGCAACCTCGGAGACTTTAATCCTCGCTGGTATTGCTGTGAACTACTTCTTCAGCGCCATGAGCCAGCTATTCAAGTACTTCGCCGACGATGAGCAGCTCCGGCTCATGACGTCCTGGGGGATGGGGGACCTCTCCGCGTTCTCTTGGAATAAGATCCCACTGATACTCGTGGTCTTTGCAGTATGTATACCACTTCTAATGCACAAAGCCTGGGATTTGAACATCATGACATCGGGCGACGAGACCGCGAAGAGCATCGGGGTAAACGCCGAGCATGTCAGGATCTTCATAATGATAATATCGAGCATAGTGGTGGCGACGGTCGTCTGTTTCACGGGAACGATATCTTTCATTGGGCTTGTGGCGCCCCACATGGCCCGGATGATCCTTGGAGGAGATCATAGGTTCTTGATCCCGGCCTCAGGGATCCTAGGTGCTGTGGTTCTGGTCGCCGCCGACGCCGTCGCCATGAACCTGATTGCTCCGACGGTCATACCGACGGGAATCATGACCTCGGTGATCGGAGTTCCGTTCTTCATGTATCTTATGTTGAAAGGGAGAAGAAAGGAGTTTTGGGCATGATGATCCAACTTCAGGCAAAGGGAATAGTATTTGGTTATGATAGCTCGCCGATACTCAAAGACGTCAGCTTTGAGATCGGGCCGTCTAGGCTCGTGACGATCGTGGGGCCTAACGGCTCTGGAAAGTCGACGTTGATCAAGTGCATCGATCGGATACTCGCACCGAAGAGCGGGAACATTCTGATCGACAGAAAGGACGTGACGAAAATGGATCGGATAGATATCGCAAGAAATCTATCTTACGTACCCCAGAGTTCAGACCGAACCTTCTCATCGAACGTCTTTGATACCGTCCTGATGGGAAGAAGGCCTCACATAGGATGGCTCAGCAGCAATGACGACGAGGATAAGGTCTGGGAGGTATTGAGACTTCTGGGGATTGAAGACCTTGCCATGAGCGGTTTTGGAGAGCTGAGTGGGGGGCAGCAACAGAAGGTCTTGATAGCAAGGGCTCTCGTCCAAGAGACGAAGGTGATGCTCCTTGACGAGCCGACCAGCAACCTAGATGTCTGGCATCAGCTCGACGTCATGAATATCGTCAGCGACCTTGTGAAAAAGAGGCGAATGACGGCCCTGATGGCCCTTCATGACCTCAACCTCGCCTCGAAGTACTCTCACAGCATAATAATGATGAAGAAGGGGAAGATCGTGGCCGTTGGAGATCCGGCCTCGGTTATGACCCCCGAGAACATCGAGGCGATCTACAACGTCGAGGTGGCAGTGAGGTCTCAGTCGGAGGAGCCTTTCATCGTGCCTATCAGGCAAATAAAGTCGAACGGCTCGCGTCCAAACACCGGTGAGAGGTTTTTTTCGAGCAGAAAGAAAAGAAGCAGATTGCCTCGTAGCCTCTCCGAAATCAAGGAGATCAAGCTATCGTGATATGCAATTTGAGCTGTGATGGGATGAGGGTTTTCGGGGGGTGGGATCATCGGCGAGAACGCCATCGAGGCACACAAGCTTACGAAGACGTTTGTAGCTCCAAGGGAACTTGTCGATTTTTTTCGACGTCGTCCCAATACATATAGGATAACTCCTGTAGACGGTGTCGACCTCTTCGTCGAAAAGGGTGAAGTATTCGGCATTCTTGGACCGAACGGTGCAGGCAAGACGACTCTGATAAAAATCCTATGCACTTTGGTTCTTCCTAACGGTGGGGAGGCTCGTATAAATGGTTATGACATCGAAAAAGAAAGCAGAAAGGTTCGCGAGTCGATCGGCCTTGTCACCACCGATGAGAGGAGCTTTTATTGGAGGCTCACCGGGAGGCAGAACCTCGAGTTTTTCGCATCGCTTCACGACTTTTATTCAGATGATGCCAGGAATATGGTCGCTGAACTCCTCGAGGTTGTAGATCTAAGATCGCATGCAGACGAGCGATTTTTGAATTACTCTGCGGGGATGAAACAACGGATGGCCATCGCTAGAGGTCTATTGAACGATCCTGCAGTACTCTTCATGGATGAGCCAACAAGGAGTCTCGATCCGGGGGCTGCTCAGGGCCTGAGGGATTTCATCAAGGAGCAGATCGTAGAGGAGCGGAGAAAGACCCTATTCATCTCAACCCATAACCTCGAAGAGGCTGAGCAGCTCTGCGATAGAGTGGCGATCTTTGACGATGGAAAAATAAAAGTCGTCGGGAGTCCCGAGGAGCTAAAAGCAAACCTTGGAAACGGCTCGAAATTAAGCGACGTATTTTTGCATTACTCTGTGAAGGAGTTCGAGGAGAGGGGAAACGACTCCTCGAGAGGGCTTCGTCCGGACAAAAGAGGCTTCGGTTATCATAGAGGGCTTGGACGAAGGAGGGGAGGGATTTGATCTTCAAAAAGGCACTTTCTTTCGTAAAGAGGAGCTATTTGGCTCAGATGAGCTACAAGTTCGAGTTCTTCCTCCGGCTCTTCTTCATGTTCTTCAACATCCTCACCTACTACTTCGTCGCAAAGCTGATCGGCACTGTCGGCATGAAGTACCTGGAGCCTTACGGCGGAGACTACTTCTCCTTCGTATTGATCGGGATCGCCTTTTCTGGATATCTGAATGTCTCACTGCGAGGTTTCTCCGAGAGCGTCCGGTCCGAGCAGATGATGGGGACCCTGGAGGCGATGCTCGTCACCCCCACCGACGCCTCGGCGATCATCACCCTCTCGACCCTTTGGAACTTCATCTTCGCCTCCTTCAGGGTTCTCCTCTACCTCCTGATCGGCGTCCTACTGGGTGTGAGCTTGACGGACGCCAACGTCCTGGGGGCGCTGATAATCCTCGTCCTCACGATAATATGCTTCTCCAGCATAGGGATACTATCTGCAAGTTTCATCATGATATTCAAGAGGGGCGACCCCATAAACATGTTATTCATGAGCACCTCCGAGCTCTTCGGGGGGGTATTCTTCCCCATTGCTGTCCTTCCCACATGGCTTCAGACAGTATCTCATCTGCTGCCGATGACCTACTCCCTGAACGGGATGAGGCACGCCCTTCTCCAGGGCTACTCGCTCCGAGACCTCGCTCCTGACATGGGAACGCTCGTCCTCTTCTCGGCGATCCTTCTTCCAGTGAGCCTCCTCGCTTTCAGGTATGCAGTTCAAAAGGCGAAGATGGAAGGAACGCTGGTGCACTATTGAGACGATCAAATAAGGAGCGCAAATGGCGAGCAAGATCCTTCCACTCCAATGACGCCGCCGCTCAAGCCATTACCTCGCCTGGGTAGTTGGCAAGTGGTGCCACCTGAGCGCAATATCACATATCTTGTGGGGGGAAAGGCTCTTCGTATGTTTTGTAGGGGCCCCAGATGGGTCTCTTGCGGAACCGAAAATCAGGCCAATTTGATAATATCCGCCATTCTTTAGTTGCCCTGCATCCTTCTGCGATCCATTTCCCGCAAGGCGTTTAGTAATAATATAAATAAAATTAAAGCTCTAAAAATATGTGTATTTGAAAGATAAGTTCATACATGAGAAGTGATGATCGAATATGTGACTTCCAGCCCACATCCCGAAACCCCCTAGACAACTCATTCACCTCAATTATCTCGTCATCATCTCCAGGGGTCGGGCTGAAAGATTGCTAAAGACGTAAACGATTGTGTGCGCTGAAGTGCGCTCAAATTATTATGTAGGATGTGAAACGGATGAAAGTTTTGATATGTGGAAAAGGAGGATGCGGCAAAAGCACAGTTGCTGCGCTGCTCGCCAAGAGCATGGTCCAGAGAGGATACGAAGTTCTGGTGGTGGATAGCGACGAGTCCAATTACGGATTGCATCGACAACTCGGGATGGAGCTTCCAAACACCCTTATGGATCACTTCGGTGGAAAGAAGATGATGAGAAGACGAAAACCCACCACCAAAGGTGAGCGGGTCCAGCTCTTCGACCAGAAGTGGACGCTTGCCGACATCCCTGCAGACGCCACATTTCAGAAGAATGGAATTAAGCTTCTGGCCATAGGCAAAATCCACGACTTCGGGGAAGGATGCGCCTGCCCCATGGGATCCTTATCCAAGAGGTTTTTGGACAACCTCCTAGTGGGTGAGAAGGATATAGTGATAGTGGACACCGAGGCTGGAATAGAGCACTTCGGCCGGGGCATAGAGGCGAAATGCGACATCATTCTCGCAGTCTTGGATCCTTCTTACGAGTCGCTTCTTCTCTCACGAAAGATAGGGGAGATGTCCGACAAGATTGGAAAGCCTCTATATTTCGTTCTCAACCGGGTGGACGACGAGAGCAAGGCCGCGATGCTCGAGTTTATGGACGAGAAAAAGGTGGTGGCCACCATTCCCGAGACGAAAGAAATCTTCAAGGCGGGACTGGCAGGGGAGGAGTTCGATTTCACGGTGGCGGATATGGGCGGGCTGGCAGAGCGCCTTGTGGGATGGGGATGACGCTTTAAAGCACCCATTCATTTAAAATTGTTTTTCATATAGTGCATTTAAGGGCTGTTTCTAGGAAAAGTCGTCTTTTTGTCTCACCTCCATTTGAAGTCGCCCTGTCACCTTTCGGCCAACACATCCTCTTTCAATCCCTTATCCCACCAGATCTTCACCCTAGTCGATGATGCAGGCATGAGTAAATTGCCGTTCTCCTGTTTGAGAACGCGGGCCAAATGATCCCTGATGATCGTCTCCTGCTCCTTCGTGGTTATTTGGTACTGGTGACGGAAGTGCTCCACGGCTTCGTCTATCGAGGTGAACTGCTGGGTGTGCTGAAGACGGAAGGTCCTGATGTTAGGGTAGATCCCCATCTGGTAGAGGACGTTATAGAGGACGTCACTCTTGGGGCCGGGCCTGTACTCTTTTCCGTGAAGCTTTGGCCAGAGCTCTTTACAATCTTGGTCCCAATGGGTCACTCCTGCGAAGTGGTAGAGATAAATGTGCTTTTCTGCTGCCTCCATCATCTTCTCGATTGCCGCCCTGATATCGGGCATCCCCAGAGAAAAGGAGGCGATCACCACATCGTAGGGGGAGTCAAGGTCTTCTGCGACGTTCACGTATTCCCAGCGCTTCTGGACGATGGATATGTTTTCGACACCCTCTTCGGCCATCTTTTCTCGCAGAACGGATAACATTCCCTCAGCTGGCTCCACGACCGTGACGTGAGCAACCCTCTTGGCGAAGGGGATCGCCAAAGTACCAGGTCCGGACCCGATGTCCAGCACCCTTGACTCGGGTGTGATTTGCGTCCCCGCAATCGTCTTTTCGATGCGGTGGCTGTTTTCTTTGGACATGTTCCAGAACTTAAGGGCACTCTCTCGGTGCTCCCAGATGTTGGCGCAGTCACGGGCAGTGCTCACCTCTCTGCTCTTAAGCATCTGATTTTTCCACACTTCATTCCAGTCGATCTCAGTTAATGGGTTCGTCATGATAATCAACTTGATATTCTTTGATTTTGGGATTATAGTGTTTAACGATACTTTTCGGACAACTCCCGAACTCGCAAGAGTTAGAGATTTGATCTATTCGTATCGTTAAACACTATTCTGGCGAAAAACAATTAGTATCATCTAATTGGTTTTCGACTATAATTCACTCCTTGTTTATGAGTTTTACTATAGTTATTAACACC
>Ga0272441_10010473_pt1 | contig 14017 bp, 11 predicted proteins | sample SSMProp6N_FD_193582 | JGI IMG/M metagenome (GOLD analysis project Ga0272441, IMG submission 193582) | Marine sediment archaeal communities from Little Sippewissett salt marsh, Falmouth, MA, United States - SSM-Prop-6N | ecosystem: Environmental > Aquatic > Marine > Wetlands > Sediment ... | reverse complement strand
CACCACAAGCCGATTCGGACAGCCAGATGCCCCAAATGCTCCAGAACGCAGTTGCCCTGTCCCCGAAAAAAGTCAGAATCAGGGGTGAATAGCGAAAGTCGGGCTAAGACATGCGGCTCCCCGCATGGCCGGCCACCGGCCTCCGCCGTGCCATAGCTCTCGCCCCTCTCCCGCAGAACCCAGTCTCCCTCGTCCGTCTCGAGTCGCTCCAATTCCTGTCTGTGCCATTGTTGCTTGGCGATGCCGTTGACAAACGACTCACTGCCCACCGCGATGCTCTTCCGCCTTCGCCCTTCCCCTCAGGTCGGGCTACGGCGCGACAGGCACTCCAAACCGGTTCGCGCTTCAACTCGCCCTGCCCCAACCGTTCGGCGATCGCGGCCTCGTAGTTCACCGCCAGCTCCGCGGGGCTGTTCGTGCCGCGCAATTGCAGGACCCGGTCGATGTCGATAAGCCGATAGCGCTTGCGGCGCCCCACCAGCTCATCATACCCACACCAGCGCCACTCGGAGGGGTGAGCGACAGCGCGAGCTCGAACCATATTCAAATCGATGTAGCGCATGCAGTTCCACAAATACCGACCGCCCTCGATCATCGTCGCGTGGTAACGGCCGTTCCAGAACGCGCCGCTGCGGCGCTTGCGCAGATTGTAGTGCTGGGCAAAATCTCCTTCCAGCTGCTGCATCAGCCCGCTCAACGACCCCGTCTCCTGCGCCTCGATCAGCAGATGCGTGTGTTGGAGGTCAGTGCATAGTTCAGCAGCGATAGTCCAGGCCTCTCCACTGCTGCCCGCAGCCGGCGGCGGTACTCCTCGCGGTCAATCCCGAAACGCAAAAGCCACGTCCCGTTATGGCAACGACCTGTCCCGCCGTAGTGCCAGAGCGCTCGTCGCTCGGGACGAAGGCGGATGGGTCACGTGATAGATATGGCCGGGCACAAAGTATCGATTTGCTCGAGGCATCTCGGACTCATACCAGAAGACCGGATGTTCTTACAGGCAAAAACTACCCCGAAAATCGACGAGTTTCCTCCATCTACGTGGTCCGACCCGGTGGCCCGGAAACGAACGTTTCGGCCTGGTATTGGATGGTGCTCGGGGGGAGACTTGAACTCCCATGGACTTTTGGTCCACTAGGCCCTCAACCTAGCGCGTCTGCCAATTCCGCCACCCGAGCGCATGAGATCGGTTGGGCACCGGTATGAACGAATAGCGGACTGTCATTCAAGCGCGTCGGGGCCGTATCGTCAAGTGAAGATTTCGGCACGGGAACGCCGACGCCTGTCACATAGCGGCACCCTATGCAAGCGGAAATGCAGATGGTGCGCGATTTCCGTTTGACACCTTCCCGCGTACTCGTACACGTACTCTTACACGCAAATCTATCCAAACACTCGGGATAGAGCTACGTGTAAGAGTACGTGTACGAGTACGGACACCTCACTCACACCTACCACCTAGCACCCCCCGCTGCGGGGAGATCCGCAGCAGCGCGACCCCGTGCGAGGGGGGGGGTTACCGTGCATGCCGACCACGAGCATGTCGCGATCGTTCCAATGGTCGGGGCCCGCATAGGAATGGACATAGTCGGCGAGCGCCTTGATCCCGCCCGGAAACTTCTCGTTCGGCACGAGCCGCCCGTCGGTCTGCACGAAATCGTCCTTTCCGCGTGTGTCGATCAACCGATTCCCCGCCGGGCGACATCGTTTTCAGGTCGGCAACATGTCGACCGGGTCCTTGACGCTGTTCATCGGGATGACGGTGATCCGCTCGTGCAGCGGATAGGTTTCGCTGCCCGGATAGACGACCCACAGATGATCGAGTTGGAGATCCTGCAATGCGACGTGCATGGAGCGAGTACGGGACGGCGCATCTACGTACTTGAACTCAAACCCGAATCGCTTGCCGGACGAAAAGACCAACAGGTCAAGCTCCGCGCCCCCGTGGGTTGCCCAGTAGTACGCGTCCCTCGTCCTGACAGTGCTCAGTACATGCTCAAGCGCGAAGCCCTCCCAGGACGCGCCCAGCTTTGGGTGGCTGAAGACCGCCGGCAGCGAGGCGAGCTGGAGCAGAGCGTGAAGGATTCCGCTGTCACGGATGTAGATCTTCGGGGCTTTGACCTGCCGCTTCTTCAGATTCTCGAACCACGGCGGAAGCACGCGGACCATGTACGCGCCGGAGAGAATGTCAAGATAGCGGCGCGCGGTGTTCTCCGATGCGCCCAGTGAACGGGCGAACTCGGCGGCATTCCACACCTGCGCGTGGTAATGTGCTACCATCGTCCAGAAACGGCGCAGCGTTTCGGAAGGAATGGTGATGCCAAGCTGCGGAATGTCCCGCTCGAGAAACGTCCGCAGGAAGCCCTGACGCCAGTCGCCACTCGCCGCATCGTCTGCCGCAAGGAAGGACCGGGGGAAACCGCCGCGGTTCCATAGGCGGTCGCGCTCCTCTCCGCCCACTTCGTCCAGCGAGAAGCCCGACAGATCAACGAAGCCGACCCGTCCGGCCAGCGACTCCGAGGTCCCTTTCACCAGTTCCGGCGAGGCGCTCCCAAGGACCAGGAAATGGGCGGCGTTGTCAGGACGGTCGACAAGCCCTCGGGGGGAGAAAGGGGTCAGCCCTCGAAATAGATTCCGTTGAAAAACCCCCACGCGGAGCGCGAGTGAAGAGCCGTTGAGCGCTTGCAGGAGCAGGTTGGGTTTTGTTTTGCGGCGGCAGTTTGGCGGTTGCGTTGAGGCTTTGGCGAAGCTGCGGGCGCAGGGGGCACCGCAACGCCGTCAGAAACGGTGCAGAAGGTTGCAAAAGGGGCCGCTATGCCACCTTTTTGGTTTTAGCCACGGCCCACTGCGTCAATCGAATCCATCGACTGACGTTGACAGCCGCACCTTGGAAGTAGTTGGCCAAGGTGGTCTTTGCCATTCCGCGATAACGAGTACGTCGGCCTCCTCCTCGGGCGAATTCGCTGATGGTTCCTTCCACGGCGCTTCGCCGATGCATCTTGATCGTGAACTCCTCGGTCTTCATCTCGCGGCGTCGCTGCTGCAGCAAATCATGATGCTTTCCGACCGACACGTGGCGCCGGCCGTCTTTGCGCTGTGTGCACTGCTTTTGTAGTTCACACTCATCACACAGCCCGGCCCACTCGAAACGGTAGTAGACCGAAGCGTTGTAGCTGTCGTTGATCAGGCTGCACTGGCGGCTGCTATGGCCCGCCGGACATACGGCCTTGCGATTGGCTACATCGATGTCGAATTGGTCCACATCGAAGAGCTTCTTGGGATTGCCGGGTGGGCGCGCCGGGCCGATGATCTGCCGGCCCTGCTCTTTGGCTTCGGCCAAGGTGTCGTCGGTGACGTAGGCGGCATCAACGTACAGCTCCTGGGGCACGTCGGCTTGGTGTTCGCCTTGGGCTTGGAGGTTGCGTTCCATGCCGTCAAGATCACTGGCAATCGCCTCGGTGGTGGTCACCTCGGTAATAAACTGATCGGTCGGCTCCCCTTTGTCTTTTGGCCCATCGCACGCGGGGACTGTTTCGGAGATTTGCACCTTGTAGCCCACCCATGTCTTGTTCCTGCCCTGATCCTTCGATGACCATTGGGCGTCGGGGTCGTGGGGGTTCTTGACCGTGCCGCTATTCTCCCGCTTGCGCAAAGAGGCCCTGAGCGAATCAAGCTCATACTGCTCCAGAAACACTCGTTCCAACAGAATCGCTTTGTCGTGGTCTCTGATCTGAGAGGCTTGCTGACGTAGCCATCGGATCAGCGAAAGTGCGTCCCGACCGGCTTGTTCGGCCTTCTGCGCCAGCGTTGTCTTACTCAACCGATGCCACTGCAACTGACTCTCACAGTACCGTTCGACGTACTGCCTATACTCCGGTAACAACTCGGCAAATCCGCAGGCATTGGCCTGCAGGAGAAACAGCCGAATTGTCTCACGCACACACTCGAGTCGACTCATCCTGGCCACATTACCCAGCACATGGGTCGAATCCAACCGCTGTCGCTTGCGCCTGCTCACAAGCCCCGCATCGCGCAACGCATCCAGAATCGCGTCGAAGCCGATGCGCTGGAGTTCCTTGTCGAGCAATCGACCCCGGAAATGACACAGACTGCTGTAGTGAAAACCCCGGTGATCGACTTCCAGACCCAAGGCATACTTCCAGCCCAAATGCACCCGCAGGTTCTCGGCCGCCTGCCGATCGGGAACCTTTTCCATGAATTGAAGCAACGTAACGCCCAGGGCCATGACCGGCTCAATCGCCGGCCGCCCGTTCTGCTCACAGTACAGCCCGCAGAGCAACTCACGTTTGCTCCACAGCACCGGAAGAATCTGTTCGTTGAAGATTCGGTAGCGGTCCTCTTGCCCAAATAGATGCTCCAGCAGCATGCTCACATCGAACAGCGACATCTGGACTTTCGGCTCTGGTAGGCTCATAGTATCAACACCCGTCTGTTGAGATGCGAAATGTTTATAAGTAGCCTACAGGCTAGCCGTAAAAATGCAAGCAAAATATCCCGTAAAAGTCCAAGTCATCCGATCGAAAGGGCAGAAAGCCAGGCCGTATCTTTTCGTTCCCATTCCCTTGGCTGCTGCGATCGGTCTAGAGGCCGGAGAGGAAGTCGAATGGGAACTGCTGAGCCGCGACGAGCTGCATTTGGTCCGTCGCCACGCGCCGAAGCCTAGGACCCGCCGCCGCGCCGCGCGCTCATAGGGGGTTTTTCAACGGAATCTATTTCGAGGGCTGACCCCGTTCTCCCTTATCCGAGGGCTGACCCCGTTCTCCCTCCAGGGCTGACCCCGTTCTCCCTCCGATCGGTAGCTCGCATCATGTCGCCATGTTTGCGGCGAGCCGCACGAGCTCATCGGGCACCGGTTTCTTGCTTTCGGCGGCGTCCTGGAGGGAGCATGTTGCGAGCTCGCTATTGACGATACCAACCGCGAGATTGGATTTCCCCGCGAGCAGCTGTTCGACGGCGGCGGCGCCGAGTCTTGTAGCGAGGATGCGGTCGTTGAGCGTTGGGCTCCCGCCGCGCTGGATATAGCCGAGCACGCTGACGCGCACGTTGTAGTCGGTTCTGGCGGCGATTTGTTTCCCGAACTCGATGGAGGACCCGAACTCGTCGCCTTCGGCATAGACGATAAGGCTGCTGGTCTTTCCGCGTTGGCGCATATCGTCGAGGTGCTTGCAGATCAGGTCGAGATCGGTGGGCGTTTCGGGCAGCAGGATTTCTTCGGCGCCGCCGGCGAGTCCGACGGCGAGTGCGAGGTGTCCGGAATGCCTGCCCATGACCTCGACGACGAACAGCCGGTCATGGGATGTTGCGGTATCGCGGATACGATCGATGGCCTCGAGCGCAATGGTGGCCGCGGTATCGAATCCGATCGTGAAGTCGGTCCCGTAGATATCGTTATCGATCGTACCGGGCGCGCCGACGACGGCGATTCCGTGTTGTTCCGCGAGTTTTCTTGCGCCGCGATAGGAGCCGTCGCCGCCGATGACGACGAGCCCGTCGATCTGGCAACGTTTCAGGATTTCGGCGCCGGCCTGCACGCCGCCGTCCTCATAGAAGGCTTTGCAGCGCGCGCTCTTGAGAATGGTTCCGCCGCGGTTAACGATTCCGCCCACGGACCGGCTGCTCATATCGACAAAATCCTCGTCGAGCAGGCCTTGATAGCCGCGCATGATGCCGGTGACCTTGCAGCCGGCGCCGAGCGCGGTTCGCACGACGGCGCGCACGGCGGGGTTCATTCCTGGCGAGTCCCCGCCACTGGTAAGAACGGCGATATGCTTCATGAGTGCGTCCTCCCTTGTGAGAATACCGAAATACCCAAGTACCCAAGTCCGAATGAATCCCTAAAAGAGATGCGCTCTTACGGCTCCGGCCCATTCGCGTCATTCGCGTGATTCGCGGGCAGAACTCGCTTCCGAGTGCGTGTCCTCCCCTTCTCGCGGCCCCGTCTTCCTGTTGGCATTCGCGGCATCGGCCATTTCGCGGAGCGTGCGCAGCCCTTTGAGAGCGGGCTCGAAATCAGGCCGCACGCGCAGCGCCTGCGAGAAATGGGACGCGGCGGTCGCGAGTTTTCCTGTTTTTGCGAGGATCAGCCCGAGGTTATAGTGCGCCTCGAGGCTGTACGGATGGATGACCAGCGCGGCTCTGTAGTGCGCGATTGCCTCGCGGTTCCGTCCGATCCGGCCCAATGCATTTGCGAGATTGATATGTGCGGCGGGCATGCGTGGGTTCAGCGCGATGACCTGAGAATAGTGAAAGATTCCCTCCTCGGTTCGGCCCTGCCCCGCGAGCAGCACGCCGAGATTGTTGTGGACCTCGAGATTCCCGGGATCGACCCGCAGCGCGGCGGAGTACTGCCGCAGCGCGCCGGCCGCGTCGCCCTCGCCCGCGAGGAGCAGCGCGAGATTGTTGCGGGCATCGGTGTAGTACGGATTCAGAGCCAGTGCCTGCAAGTAGTGATGGCGCGCGCGCTCTCGTTCGTTGCGCGCGGCGAGCAGCAGCCCGAGATTGTTGTGAGCCTGCGCGTAGTCCGGTCGGATGGCAAGCGCCTGCGAGTAGTGAATGACGGCGGCGCCCTGTTTCCCGAGCGCGTCGTACGCGACCCCGAGATTGTAGTGGGCCTCAGGATACTCCGGCCGTTTGGCGAGCGCTTCGAAGTACTGGGAGACAGCCTGTTCGTGGTTGCCTTGCGTGCGATATACGTTCCCGATATTGATATGCGGGTCCGGGTTCGCCGGGTTGATCTGGAGCGCCAGCCGGTAGTGTGCGAGAGCCCCGTCCAGGTCGCCCTTACCGGCCACAAAATTCCCGAGGTTCGTGTGCAGCTCGTAACTTTCGGGATTCAGGGCGATCCCATGTTCAAACAGCGTCAGGCTATCGCGCCAGACGCGAGCCTGGCGCCGGCTCAGGACGCAAAGTCCGGCCAACAGGAATGCCGCCGCGACCCGGCACAGGCGCGCCGGGTTCCGCGCAACGACGGCGCTCGTCAACAGCGCGGGTCCGAGCAACCCGAGATAAACGTAACGATCCGCGACCGTCGAGTAGTGCTGGAACCGGAACGGGACAAGCCCCAGCACCGGCAAGAGCCCGGCGACAAACAGCATGGCAGCGGTCGTAGCGAGCGGCCATGCCCGGCGTTTACACCAGAACATGGCCGCGAACCCCACCGGCACAGTCAGCAGCAACCACGCGCGCCAGGAACCCAGCACCGCGGCCGGCTGTCGTCCGTAGTCCGGGCCCAACCGAAACGGGGCAAGCAGTTTGTACAGATAGAACGTGACGGCATCGGCAGCCACAAGCGGCCGGCACCATACCGGGCACGCGTGCTCCAGCAAGGCCGGCGGTTGCATGCGCCGGGTCAGAACGATCCAGGGCACCGTGAGCAGCCCCCACCCCAACAGCACGAACAACGGGCCCCTACCCCAGCGCTTCGCGCCGGCCGGCTCCGTACGCAGGCCCCACAGCAGCGCGCCCGCCATAAAAGGCACGGCAACGGTGCTCGGTTTCGCCATGATTGCCAGCACAAAGAGCAGGGTGCCGAACACGATGTGCGGCCACGCCCGCGCCGTATTCTTCGATGCAGGCGCGGGACCGGCGGCCCGCAACATCTGGTCGAGCGCGCCGAGCCCGAGCACGCCCGCCAGCACATCCTTCAAGCCGGTCGCCCACGCGACCGCTTCGACCTGCAAGGGATGCAGCGCGAACAGTGCGGCGCCCCAGAACGCCGCGCCGGCGGCTCGCGCTGTGCCCGGCCCGGCCCTCGAACCACGGAGTCGTTCCGAAGAGGCCAGCAATGCTTGGAGAATTCTGAACACAAAGACAGCAGCGATCGCGTGCAGCACGATGTTCGCACCGTGAAAGAAGGCCGGATTCAGAACGCGCGCGCTCCAACGTATTGATGCAACACGCGCGGCCGGCAGAGCGAGCAGCCACCAGGCCGTGTAGGTCAGCGGAATATAGAGACTCATGTACGGCTTGCGCCAGAACCGCGCGAGGCTCGTACGATCCTGGCGCAGCACGTAGCCGTTCTCGTAGATGTTCGCGTCGTCGTCCCACATCACGAAATCGTGTGTGAGCACGCGGCCAAACACCACGAACACCAGCGCTACGAGCAGCACGCCTGACAGAAAACCGCGCATTCGTATCCTCTATTGCCGCGAAACCCCGGATCGAGGGAAGAGTACGTGAGGGGACGTGTGTCTCCCTGTCTGTGCGTCTTCTCTCCTATCGTACACCCCTATCGTACTCCTCTATCGCTCCCAATCCCCGGATCGAGGGAAGAGTACGAGGGAGGAGTACGTGAGGAGGAATCTCCCCGCTCCCCGATTGTGCGCATCTTAGAGCGATTCACGCGGTCGCACAACAGCAAACGCCCCGTCGTCCGTGTGTGTATTTGTGATTGACCTGCATAGCACGCTACGCCTAGCGTTGGGAACGCGATCGTCTGGATTGTGGGAACAACAGCGAGGTATGCGATGCGAGGTAATGCCTACCGCGTGCGGCACGATTCGGCATCGACGACGGTCTTTGACCATGAGTCGCTGCACGTCCACCAGGATGCCCTTACGTTCGTCGCCTGGGCCCATGAACTTATCGCGCAAATCCGTGAGTCGGTCGCGGCAAAGGACCACCTGGACCGAGCCGCGGACGGGATTGTGCGGACGATCGCGCGGGGTAACGCACAGTGGTCGCCAGAAGAACGCCGGACTTCCTGGGATTCGGCGCACGGGTCTTGTCTCGAATGCGCAGCGTGTCTGGATGTCTTGGCCGTCCAGCAAGCGGGCGATCGGGCGGAACTGCTGCCGGGAAAAGAGACACTGTTCAGCATCGTGAATATGCTGCTGGCCCTGCAACGCTCGACCGCAGTCCAGATCCAGGAACGAAGAGAAGAGTACGTGGCCAAGTGTGCATCGGATCACACATTCTTCGCGCACGAACGTCTGGATGTCTATCAGGTAGCCTTGGCCACGGCCGGTTGGATGCACAGCTTTCTTCAGGGACACCCGGCTCCAAGCGGCTTGCGCCGACGCTTGGACGCGAGTTCAACCAGTGTCGTGTTGAACATCGCAGAGGGAAATGCGAGGTTCCTGCAACTGGACCATCGCAGGTTCCTGAGAATTGCGCACACCGCCGCCGTTCATACCGCGGCTTGCCTGGACTTGACCGTGGCTAGGAAAAGCGCCTCCGCGGCGGATCTGGATGAAGGAAAGCGGCTGTTGAAGCGAGTGACGTCGATGTTGGTCGCGATGATTGGGAAAATGTGGAACGTCGATGTGTAGATGGACAGGCGGGGGCGCGTCTCCCCTCTCGTACTCATCCATCGCACTCCGCCATCGAACCGGGGGGAGATTCGGAGCGATAGGAGAGTACGATAGGAGAGAACGATAGGAGGCAGCACGCGCATGCGGGAAGACACTCGTCCCCTTTCGTACTCATCCATCGCACTCCTCCATCGATCTCCCAGAACGGTGGAGACCAGAAAGGCGCCGCAACAAGTGTCTACCGACAAACAGCATGCAATGCATGTCCATATCCGGACCTACGGCTGCCAGATGAACTGCCGCGACAGCGAGGCGGCGGCTGCGCTGTTACGGGAGCACGGCTATTCCATTGTCGACGACCCGGCGGAAGCCGACATCTACATCGCCAACACCTGCAGCGTACGGGCGAAGGCCGAGGCGAAAGCGATCGGGAAACTGACCGAGGTCCTTGCGGAGAACCGGGCGGGCCACAACAGGCTTGTCGGGGCGATCGGCTGCATGGCGGAGCGGCTTCAGGCCGCGCTCTTCGAGCGCATACCCGGCCTGCATTTCGCGATCGGCACACATCAGGCGGAAGCGCTTCCGCGCGTTCTCGCGGAGGCCCGCGCCGGCGAGCGCGGCATCTTGCGCGTCGGGCGCCCGCCCCGGGACCCGGCCCCGCTCCGCGGACACGAGCCCGGCAAGCTCTCGGCGTTCGTCAATATCCTGCTCGGCTGCAACCGTCGTTGTTCGTATTGCATCGTCCCTGACGTGCGCGGTCCGGAGCGAAGTCGACCGGCCGCCGAGATCCGCGACGAGGTCGCGAAACTTGCTGCCGGCGGGGTCAGGGAAGTGACGCTGCTCGGGCAAAGCGTGATGCGCTACGGTGCCGCGCCCCGGATTTCGGACGCGTTGCCGGCCTCTGCCGCCGGCTTCACAGAGCCGTTCCCGCGCCTGCTCGAATGGCTCTGTTCCGTGCCGGGCCTGGCGCGGCTCCGTTTCACATCCGGCCATCCGCACGGCTGCACACAGGAATTGGCCAGAGCGATCGCGGCGTCCGGACCGGTCTGCGAACATCTGCATCTGCCGCTGCAATCGGGTTCGGACCGCATTCTGCGCCTGATGCGGCGCGGCTATGACACGGCGACGTACCGCGATGCGGTCCGTGAATTGCGCGAAGCGGTCCCGGCCCTCGCGTTGACCACCGACATCATTGTCGGGTTTCCCACGGAAACCGAAGCGGAATTCGAACAGACCCGCGCGTTCATGGAGGAAATCGCATTTGACAACGCCTTCGTGTTCAAGTACTCTCCACGCCCCGGCACCGAGGCTGCCGGCTGGGAAGACAGCGTCCCGGCGCGTGAGAAAGCGCGCCGGAACCGGGTTCTGCTCGAGGCCCAGGCGCAGCGCGCGGAGCGGATCCATCGCGCGCTTATCGGGCAGGCGCTCGAGGTGCTGGTCGAGGGTGTCAGCAAACGTAACCCGCACAGATGGACCGGCCGTACGAGAACAAACAAGATCGTCGTGTTCGACAAGCCGCCGAACGTGCAGGCCGGAGAACTACTGACCGTCGTGGTGGAGAAAGTTACAGCCCTCACCTTGTTCGGACGGGCCGGGGGTTAGGTAGTTGGTGTTGGGTCGTAGGTGTTGGTGATAGGTCACCAAGGGCTCGAACCCCCACGTGAACATGGAGATCAGGACGTGACGGATCTTGCGATCGCTGCGTTGGTTGTCGGGGCGCTGCTCGCGCTGCTGGGCGGTATTGCGTTGGCTGCGCCGGACCGGGCGCGGCGCGGCGCGCGCGCGTTTCCGCGCAGCGCCTGGACCGGCCGCCTGTTGACGGCGATCGATATCGCGTGGGTCGCCGTCATCGTGGTGCGTGCGCCGCTCGGCCGGTTCGAGCACCTGAAACCGCTGGTCTATATTGCGGCGCCGGCCGGCTACCTGCTGATCGTCTCATTCATGGACGAGCTTCTGGCCCCGCGCGCGCTGGGCGGGCTGCTTCTGCTGGCCGCGAACCCGCTTGTGCGCAGCGCGTTCGTGCATCCGTCGAGCCTGCGGCTGGTCATGACGTGCTTCGCGTATTTCTGGGTCGTGGCGGGCATGGTTCTGATGCTGAGCCCGTACCGTTTCCGGCAGGCGGCGGAATTGACGCTGGGCTCCGATTCAAAGTGCCGGGTTACGGGGGCCATTCGGCTGCTACTTGGCACGATCATGATCTGCCTGGCCCTGTTTGTCTATCGGTCGTGAATGGCACGAAGGCAAGCGATGCAGACGCTCACCCAGAGACAAGAGGAGATCGTCCGATTTCTGCTGGAGTTCCGGGCGGCAACCGGCATGGCTCCGACCGTCTACGAGATTGCCGACGCCTTCTCGATCAAGACGTCCAGCGTATTCGGGCATCTCAAAGCGCTGCAACGCAAGGGTGTCATCACGCGCACCTCGCAAGCGCGTTCGATACGCGTTCTCACCGGGCCCGATGCGCCACCTGTCACGAACCGCCATGTCGAGGTCCCGGTCCTGCGCCGGCTGCCCAGGGACCGACGAGCCATTGCGGATCCGGATATGGAACGGACGCTGGTCGTGGATCGTCGAGCGACCGGGCCCGGCACGCTGTTCGCCGTACGTGTCTCGGATCGGCAAGCGGCCCGGCTGCCGAAGGTCTGCGCCGACGACCTGCTCGTGCTTCGAGAGACCGTCACCGCGAAGCCCGGCGAGCTGACGCTTGCCGTTCGGGGCAAGACCGTCGCACTCACGCGTTGCACAGCGCAAATGGCGAAAACCGCCGCGCCGGTGCTCGGTGTCGTTGTCTGCCTCGTGCGCGAGGGGCCGGTCGGCCACGCTTCGTAATGCGCTAACTGAATCGTTCCGGCTTAGCACGAACTCGAATCGGAGCCACTATTCAGTTGCCGGAGCAATAGGTACCAGGGCAACAGTCGAAACGTTGCTCGTGCGGAGGCATTGACGCCATGCGAATCTGCGTCATACGAGGCGGCGGGATCGGGGATTTCGTGGTGACCCTGCCCGCGATGGCCATGCTGCGCCGGCACTGGCCGGCCGCGCACATCGAGGTGTTGGGCTACCCGCGCATCGCGGAACTGGCCGTGGCGGCGGGCATCGCCGACAGCGTGACTTCGCTGGACCGCGCGGAGTTCGCGCGTTTCTTCGGGCTTCGCCCTACCCTCACTGAAACGCAGCGCGATTTCGTGCGCTCGTTCGACCTGATCGTCTCGTACCTGTACGATCCTGATGCCGTGCTACGAACGAATCTGGCTGAGGCCGGTGCCCGGCATGTTGTCTATGGCAACCCGCAGCTCGAGACGGCCCACGCGGTCGACCACTTCATCGGCGTGCTCGCGCAGCTTGCTTTGTATCCCGATGCGCCGCGCGATGCGTGCCCGCGGATCCGGTTGACGGACAGGCATCTCCTGAACGGGCGCCGCATTCTGAAGGAGCACGGGATCCGGCACCACTGGATCGCCATTCATCCCGGCAGCGGCAGTCCGAAAAAGAATTGGCCGATCGAGCGATTCTTGCGTATCGCCGGCGCTCTGCACGAGCGGACCGGTCTGCCTGTGGGCTTTCTGTTGGGGGAAGCGGACGCGACGGCCGGCACGGCGCTGGCTGACAGCACCGGTGTTTTTCCCGTCCTCTCCGGGCTCTCCCTGGTCGACGTAGCAGCCGTGTTTTCGGCATGCGCGCTGTATCTGGGCAACGACAGCGGGATCACGCATATAGCGGCCGCCTGCGGCAGGCCGGTTCTCGCGCTGTTCGGCCCCACGCGCGCATCGCAATGGGCGCCGCGCGGCGAGACCGTCACCGTGCTCGCCCCGCCCGGAACCGCCCGCGACATGGCTGCGATTTCGGAAGACCGGGTCCTGAGCGCGGCACAACGTATCCTGCCCGAACACCGCGGCAGAAAACCGCCCCCCCTATCCTGATCTATTCGTGATGCATCTGCTGCAATCGCGGACAGGACCGCCAAGACGGCACGAAGTGTGCCTCGGCCAAACAGGGTTTTCGACTACGAAACACGCGAAACAAGAACTCTTTGCGACACTCGCAAGCCTGATCATCCTGCCCCAACTCATCCTGCCGACCCTCTCAACACGGATGATTCTGCCCCGTTTCGGTGCACGGCAGGAAGAACGCAAAGAAGGCGTCACGAATCTTGCGGCTCGCTCCGCTCGGTCTCCGCGTCTTTTTCGGCGGACGCGCGGCGCTTGCGTTTGCGATGTCGACGGAACGCGTCGCCAAGGACCAGCTTCCTGTTCGACAATTCGATCAGGTAGCCTTCGCGCAGCAGCAGAGCGAGGTCCTTGAGCACCTTGGCCGCGGCCCCGCCGTTGTCCGGCGTCGTGTCAGCCGACGCGTCGTCGGCAGCATCGCTCCCGTCCGGTGCGGGTTGTTCCTGCTCCTTTTCGGCTGGGGCCGGCGCGCCGCCGGCCAGCTCATCGGCGAGTTCCTTCTTTGTGCAGGCCCCACGTTTCGTCACGTATTCGACGATCGCTGCAATGCCCGGCGTCGCGGTCCCCACGTCGAGCCGTTTCGGATGCACGGTGCCCACATACTTGATGTTCCGACTCGAACGAAACACCTTCAGGTTCGAGGCCTCCAGCGCCTTCTGCAGCATATGAGCGAGCTGCATCGGATACTCCATCTCTTTCTCCCACGCCGCGGCGATCGCCGCGCGCAGCGCGGGCGGACAGCTCTCCCGCATGATATCCGCACGCACCTTTGCCTCATCCACGCGTCGGACAATTTCCTGT
>Ga0272441_10010471_pt1 | contig 14019 bp, 13 predicted proteins | sample SSMProp6N_FD_193582 | JGI IMG/M metagenome (GOLD analysis project Ga0272441, IMG submission 193582) | Marine sediment archaeal communities from Little Sippewissett salt marsh, Falmouth, MA, United States - SSM-Prop-6N | ecosystem: Environmental > Aquatic > Marine > Wetlands > Sediment ... | reverse complement strand
TATGAACATACGCATCAAAAGGATATGTACTTCAGGAAAGGGATGCTTGTTATCAATCCAGGAGCTATATGCGGCGTTCTGTCCGAAGGCAAAACACTTTGAAATTATCTAAACAAAGCGTGGCAATACTATTTGGCGGGGTATCAGCGGAGCATGATGTTTCGATTGTTTCGGCAATGTCGATCGCGAAAAGTATCGATACCAAGCGTTTTACCCCGGTTTATGTAGCTATCGACAAGCTCGGCAGATGGTATTTAGGTTCCGGAGCATTCACGCTACTCAAAGAAAAATATGAACAGGGTGTAGTGCGGGTTATTTTGTCCACAGATCCTGAAAAGAAGGGATTTATTAATCTGGAAAGTGGGGATCTGATACCAGTGGATGTTATCTTTCCTGTCCTGCATGGCCCTCGCGGCGAAGACGGCACGATCCAGGGCTTTCTCGAACTCGCCGGGATTCCCTATGTCGGTTGCGGCACTATGGCTTCTGCAATTGCAATGGATAAGGACATGACCAAGCGCATTCTTACCCAGCGGGGTATACCGGTGGTGAAGGGCACCTGTATCACGCGCTGGATGTGGGATAATTCCAGACAAGATGTGATTGCTGAATTAATGCAATCCATCATACTTCCCATGTTTATAAAGCCCGCCACCATGGGTTCCAGTATCGGAATAACCAAAGCGACCAACTCCGACGAAGCAATTCGGGGTATTGAGGAAGGACTGCGCTTCTCTCATAAGGTGGTGATCGAACAATCCATCGAAAATCCATTGGAGATTGAGGTTGCGGTGCTGGGAAATAATGAGCCACGCGCATCATTGCCGGGGCAGATCATTTCCTGCAATGATTTCTATGATTTTGAAGCCAAATACATGGGAGGGGCCACAGAGCTTATTATTCCTGCAAAATTGAGTCGGTCTTTAAGCGAAGAGATCCAGTTTATGGCGGTTGAAGCCTTTGATGCCATTGGTGGCGCAGGAATGGCCCGCATTGATTTTTTGGCTTCTCGCGATACATATTACCTGAATGAAATCAATACAATTCCAGGCTTTACCAGTATTTCCATGTATCCCAAACTGTGGGAAGCATCGGGAATTCCTTACTCGTCGCTGATCACCATTCTGATTGAACTTGCCCTCAAGAAACATGCGGAGCAAGAAGCGCTGACCAAGACGATCGAACTCGATAAAGACCTTGGTGTGTAACTGATATATTATTTCAAAGGAATCATTACTCCCAGTCCGTATACTCGTTCATGATTTGCGCGATTCCGATAGGTAAAAAGGATTGGAGATATTTCATACATTCCGAACGCCAGACCCCCGACCAGGCCAATACTGGCCCCTTTGGCAATCCGGTCAAGATGATCGCCGGGGTCATCGGTAAATGCCAGGGTAGCCGCTCCTACCAAAGTGCCAATAGCCGCTCCCCAAAGTGTGTCCTCGGCGACTACCTGCAAAGAAGATGCGGCGCTGGCATATCCCGGCAAAATCACCAGAGAAAGCATAACGAAAGAATAAATAATGATCTTTTTCATAATTATCCCCTTAACCTGTTCAAAATAATTTCTACCACACTATGGGCATCGAGGCCAAAACATTTCAGGCAGGATTTTGATGGTCCTGATGGTGGAAAGCCCGTGATCCCGATCGGAATCAGTTCGATTGCGATGGAATTGGTTGCCGAAACAAAGGCAATCTGAGAAGCCAGCCCACTGATTACCAAATGGTCTTCAACAACAAAGACCGGCCCCTTCTGGGAGGCATCACGGATCTCTTGGGCATCTATCCCGAATGGACATGATATGCCCACTACGGAGATTTCACAGCCTTTAGCCTTCAGTAATTCCCAAACGTCGATTGCCACGGCACTCATAGCACCAAGGGCAAAAAGGGTGGCAGACGAACCGGGACGCAAATGGTATGCCTCACCAAAGTTGAAGGTCTTGTTTGCAAAGAACACATTGCCGTTATTGTCGGTAATTACTGGCGTTTTTGATCTGCCCATTGCGACAAGGCAGTTACCCGGCGTTGTCAGAGCCCATCTGGTTGCCTGATCGGTCTCATTGGGGTCGATCGGAATGATTACATTGAACCCCTCAAGGTTTTTCATCAACCCGAGGTAGTCAATACATTGGTGGGTCTTACCGTCTTCGCCGACATCAACCCCGATATGGGTGCAGAACAATTTCAGGTGCGCATTGTTCAGCGCATTGAGTCGCTGCTGATTGTAGGTTTCAACAATGCCAAACATGCCGAAGTCGGCAAAGACACTCACCATGTTCTGGGTTGAAGCAGCTCCTGCCATTGCAGCAGTATTGTGCTCTGCGATTCCGGCCTGGAAGAAGCGCTGAGGAAACTCCTTGCCAAAGGCTGCGGTCTTTACCGATCCTGCCAAGTCGCAGTCAAATACGGCAATAGGTTTTTCCGCATTGATTTTGGCCACGCTCAGAAGGGCATTGCCCAATGCGGACCTGTTATCGGTAAGCACATCCCGGGAATATAGGTGTGAATCTCCAGGTTTCATCCGGGGGTATGGCCAGGAATGTGCTGGAAATGATTCTTCGATTGGCTCGCTTCGCTCCTGCATCAACTCCTCGAGCGGCCAATCAAGGGTGAGTTCCGGCAAGGCCTGCTTAAGTTCATCATCATTGAGGGCCCTGCCGTGGTAGTCTGCCTTGTTCTCCATAAAACTGATGCCCTTTCCCATAATCGTATTTGCAATGATTGCGTACGGGGCCCCGGGATCAGTCACGGCCTGGGTAATCGCACTGTAAATCTGTTCTAAATCGTGGCCGTCTATTTCGATTACCGAGAACCCGGCTGACTCATATTCGATCGCGAGGTTCTGCGGCATGACCTCGCACCGCTCTCCACATATTTGCAGTTGATTGTTGTCTATGATGACCGTGATGTTGTTGAGGTTGTATTTTTTGATAAAGCGCCTGGCTTCACATATTTGTCCTTTTTGTTGCTCGCCGTCACCCATTACGACAAAACAATTCATATCATTACTTTTCAATCTGGCCGCAACTGCATACCCACAGGCAATGGACAGCCCCTGGCCGAGATTGCCGGTACCCCAGGGAATACCGGGCAACGAAGGCTCGACATGCCCTTCAAAAATACTTCCAATCCGGCGGAAACCTTTAATTGCCAGCCTTGGATCGAACAACCCCCTTCGTGCCAGGGATGAATATACCGCCGGCGAAGTATGACCATGCGAGATAATCACCCGGTCCCGATCCATATCAATTACATGATACAGCAGGGTGTAAATATCGATTGAGGATAAGGACCCCCCCGGATGTCCAGAACCTGCCAGATAGGTCATGGCGATTATATCGCCTCTGGAATGATTTGCCTTTTGTGAGATTTCACGGAGTAATTCTGGGGTTAATTCTTTCAGCATAACAAAACTCCTCAAGATTTTTTTGCTGTCTTCACCTTTGCGCTTTGCAAAGACTCGTGGATAATTTGCGAAGGATCCAAAGCAGGAATACCGGATAGTGCTTCAAGTTGCATACGACAAGCCCCGCAATCGGCAACTATAGCATCTACTTTGAGAGCCTGTATGGCAGCCGCGGCGATCTTGCCCAACATTACCGAGGTTTCCTGATTCTTTTTTTTAAAGCCGTAACTTCCTGCGAGGCCGCAACAGTTTTCATCGAGTACATGGTATTCAAGCCCAGGGATCCTGTCAAACAATTTGAGAGCAGGGTAACCGATTCCAATAGCTCGCAAGTGACAGGGTATGTGATATGCCACCGATTTTTCGACTGACTTGAATAGAAGTTCTACATAGCCTTCATCGATAAGTTTAACGATATACTCATGAACATTATAGCAGTTTTCGGCAATTTTTTTGCCGTTGGGAACGTTCAGGATACCCGGGTAATCATGAACTAGGGTTAGGCCGCATGACGTACAGGAATAAACAACATCATAGCCTTTATCTATGTACTCGGCTAAAATGCCGGCATTCTTGACGGCAAAGTGCCGGGCGGTTTCCATATCGCCGTTACCCAAAGCAGGCAGACCGCAACAGACCTGATGCGGCAAGACTACCTCAAGGCCCATCGATACAAGCAACTCCCGGATCTGCTTGCCAATATCCGGACGGTTGAAATTCAAGAAACAACCATAGAAAAACACTACCTTTTTCTGGCCTTTGCCGCTTTTTCGCCAAGTCTTATTCATCGAGAGCATATGAAATTTCGGGAATGGCATGTAGGTGGATATACCAAGGACATTCATTATATTTTTTATGATGTCTACCGAGACCATTTTGTTTACCAGTGGAGAGAAAGTGGAGCCAAGGCGTCCCAGATAGTAATTGTTGGCAAAAAGATGAGCGCCTAGTGTTCGGTAATGTTCTTTACCGTACTTGAGTTGAGCGTCCAGTATAATTTCCGCCGGGTTGACGCCGTAAGGACAGGCAACCTCGCAACGTTTACATTGACAACACAGGCGGATCCATTCATCTACCGATTTCTCGCCGTCCAGCCGGAATCGTTGTGCATCGGGGCCGGATTGCTTCGGTCCCGGAAATTCCGGATTGACCTTGAATACCGGACAGTTTTCAACACAGATTGTACAACGAATACAGTGTTCGAAGTTCATGGAATATGCCTCGTGCACATATCTGCGACCGCATCGCCTGTTGCGATTGCCAAACCGTGTCCGCAGCCGTATTTCATGACCTCGGAGAATGCCAGAATACTGCCGCAGACAAACAGATTTTCAATGTCTGCCTGCCGGGGTCTGAAAGAAGCATCAACTTGAATCCCGGCTTGCTCGATTGCATGCCCGGCTGTAAAAAAATCTTCGTGAAACCATGTATCCCGGGGTCCGGGAAGGTATACCGGAAGATCAAATACCGTTTCTCTAACGGTATTGCCTCGCAGGGCAAACAAGCCTCCGCTGATAAACGAACCGGTTGCTAAAATAAATGCCCTGCCCTCAACCCGCGAGGGTCTGCCTGATGTGGCAAGCGTAACAGCCTCTATCTGGTGGTCGAGCTTTTCCACACTGGCAATCTCTTTGCCCCAGTAAACATCTCCGCCTTTAGCTTGCAGAACGCCTTTGAGCGCACGAAAGAGTCGCAAGCCCGGGATCGAGGGTGGCAGTGTCGGTATTTCGAAGGCCTTGCGGTCCAACTCGGATTCGATTTCCTCAATAATCGACATGGGATTGTCAATACCGAGTACCGCCGGGACAGCGATCTTTCCGTCAGGGATCTCAAGTGTCTTCAGCCACGCGATGAAGTTCTGCAGAAATGGACGGTCTTCGAAGCGGGTTGCGATACCGATGGTTGTGGGCACCCCGGCATCGAATACGGAAAACCCTGTATTTTTCAGGCGGGAAGTAATGTAACTGGGGTAAAAATCCTTAAGGCCCTGGAATGATACTACATGCATGTATCCGTTGCTCTGGGTTTGAGCATGCAACATGGTGCAAGGGACAAAGCAGGTTGTTTTGGCGCTTCCTAATGGAGTAAGAATCTTCCTGTTGGATCGAATATCGCCGAAATAGGGCAGACCTGTCTCGAACATAATGTCAATGAAATTTTCAAAAGCCTTTTGTATTTGGGCTTCTCCTACGAGATGATAGGGGTGAGATTCAGGCAGCTTTCGTATTCCGTCCATAGGATTATCAGAGCGGGCATATACATCAATACATCCTGTAGACAAACAGCAGACAGGATCTCCCTTTGAGATAAGCGCCACATGCTTGCCGTTTTGGGAAAGACGGATAGCTGCCATCAGTCCTGACATTCCGCCCCCGATCACTACTACATCATAGGAACGGATACTCATGCCTTCTGCTCCATACTCAACAGCCCCAGGTAGATATATTCCACAAGCTGTTCTTCGCGCAGTTGATCTCCCCACAAGGCAGGACGGATACCCTTGAATCTTCTCTGCAGAAATGCCGTAAGTACTTCCATGGATTCTGAAGGTGTCAGCCTGCCCATTTCCTGCATGATTCCCAGGGCACGGTAGGTGCAGAAACCACCCTGGCACGGACCCATCCCCAGGCGGGTCCGGTGCTGAATATCTCCGATATATTTTGTCCCGATATTGTTTATGATCCGCTCTACATCATCTCGGGTTACCAGCTCGCATTCACATATGATGTCATCCAAATTTTTCAGGCGTTTGGACAACGGATAGCCGCTGAGCTCTTCCTGGCCCTCGAGAGGTACTTCCGCTGTTTTACAGGAGGTCTTCAGACCGAATTCGGCGATGATCGTATCCGTCATCTTTTCGGCCATCAAGCGGTAGGTTGTAAGCTTGCCACCCAATATACTGAACATGCCATTTTTATGATCAATAATTCTGAATCCGCGGGAGATCGCCCTGCTGTCATCAGTTTCTGCCTTGAGCAGAGGCCTGACTCCAGTATAGGCCCGAATCAGACGGGTTGTGCCGAATGCGGGAATCATGGATTCAACTTCGGAAGCGATAATATCGACTTCGGCCGGGTCAACATCGATGGTATCCGGGTCACTGACTGTTATGGAGGTTGTTCCGGCCAGACAAACGGCCTCGTTGGGCACGATAATGTCGCCATCCGAGGGCGGCCTGAGACGATTAATAACCAGATTGGTAAGCCGGTGGTTGGAAATAACTAGGCTTCCTTTGGACAGGGTCATGGGTACGAAAGATCCTCCCATGCGGGCCACAAGATCACCCCAGGCACCACTTGCGTTGATAATTAACCGGGACCTGATCTCTTTGATTTGGGAGGTGAACTGTTCTTGAATTTTTACTCCCACACAACGGTTTTTTTCCTTGATGATATCGATAACCTTATGGTGAATTAATATTCCTCCGCCAGTGTTTCTGGAGGATACAGCATTGAGCATGCACAAACGAAAAGGGTCAATGGAACAATCGGGCACCTTGATGGCTTCTTCCAAAACCGGGTTGAGGGTCGGGACAAGGTCGAGTGCTCTGGTAGGAGAAAGGACTTCTGCCGGTATACCCACTTCCTCGCAGCTTTTCAGGAAGCGATCTCTGAACAATTTCGAATCTCCTGGTAGACGCACAAAAAGCCCCCCGGTTTGTTCTACACATTTCTGGGCGATCTTGCGCAGGATTCTATTTTCACAAATACATTCGGCGGCGGCATCCGGATCGTTGACGACATAACGACCACCGCTGTGCAACAACCCGTGGCATGCCCCGGTTGCGCCGGCAGCAAAATCATTTTTTTCGATCAGGTAATGGGGGATTCCTCTAAGCGCCAAGTCTCTTGCAATACCGCAACCTGTGGCCCCACCGCCGATAATGATCACGTCGGTCTTGATCATCTGCAATTCTTACCCTTATCGTCAAGCATCATGACAGTTCCCACCATATACACTGCATAAGATTTGGTCAAGGAAGCTTGGAATTTCTCCGGTTATCGCTTTCAACAGCTTCCAACAGTTCCTCAAATATACTGGGGATAGCTGAGGTTACCCTGGCCCAACTCGGTATCGGCGGTACTCCCAGCGGATCCGTCAAGAATGCCTGTCCGGCAGCATCCAGACCCTTGGTAAAGATCTCAACTGCGTTGACTTCTGCATGCCTGTCAAAGCTCAGTCCATTGATGGTAGCATCGTCCTCAAACAGGCGGACCGTATCTTCAGCGATACGGCGGTAGGTAACTTTTAGCGCTCGAAACATGCCTTCCGAAAAAGCGATTCCTTCTGAAGCCAGGGCGCTAAAGAGTGATATTGCAATATCAATACACATCTTATGAAGACCTTTTGAGGAATCTTCACTCGAGAGTTTCTGATGTTTGTGCTCGTAATCAATAGTGAGATCTACCTGGCATATTCGGCGTTGAGTGCAGTTGCGGTATACCTCGCCAAGCATGCCGATTTCAAGACCCCAATTGGAGGGCATCCTGGTTGTCTTGGCCAAGCCGGTGTTCAGCGCGAATTCTCCGGAGAGAGGATAGCGGAATGAATTGAGGTAGTCCAAGTATGGGACTGCCCCCAGGATGCACTGCAGGGCACGGATCAGAGGCGTTACAAAAAGCCGGGTGACCCTGCCGTGAAATTTGTCGGTTATGCGGGCATAGTACCCTTTGGCATATTCGTATTCCATGTTTGGATCAACCAGAGGATATATCATCCTGGCGAGTAAATTTCTGTCATAGGTTAAAATATCGCAATCATGCAGGGCAATTATCTCTGTATCACGACAGGCCAGCAGAAACCCCATGCAGATCCATACATTTCGTCCCTTACCACCTGAGACCTCCAGAAGCCCTTCGCCCCATAGTTTTGAATAAATCGACTCCATTTTCGGGCCGTTATTCCAGATGATCTTTTTTTCCTGAGGAAGGACGGAGAAAAAATCCAGGGCTTTTGCAAACTGATCTTCATCGGCACTATCCAGACCGATTACAATGCGTTGAATATAGTCTATATTTTTCAGGTGTCTGATAATACCAGGCAGCGCTTCTCCCTCCAATTCGCTGTAGAGACTGGGCAGTATCAGGGATATGGGTCTCCAGCGTGAATATTTCATTATTCTTGACTCCAGCATTTCCAGATCAACCGTGCCGATATGATGCAGGGTTGCAATGTATCCGTTTTGGAAAAAATCACTCATAGTAGGCCTTCCTTTCGTAACAAATGTAATATAGTATTGTTCCAGCCCTCCGGACCCACCCCGGGGGCCTTCATGACCCTGGAGTTCAGCTCTGTTGGCAACTCAGTGTAGCTGTTATCCGGACGGGCTACAAGAACCGGAACATTAACAACTTGCAATAACGGAATATCATTCGGACCATCTCCCAAGCCTACGGTTTTCCAGGGTGTAATAGGAAAATTGGCGGTAAATAAATTGATGATGATTTGTGCTGCCAAGCCCTTGTCGCACTGCCCAAGCACGTGCAGAAAACGACCGCCCATCAGCCAGGAAAGCCCTGAGTCTTTCAGATAACCCTGAAATTTTATCAACTGTTCCCGAGATCCGTGGAAAAGAACAGGCTCGGAAAATTCGCGCTGTTTGGCTCTTTCGGCAGCTTCGAGATCAAGGCCTGTAATATGAGCTACCTCTTTGGCACTCATGTCTGCAAATCCCCTAACATCGGCATCGCAATAAACCTTGGCCTGACGTATCGTATCAATGATCCGAGCATAGCTCTGTCCAAGTTGAATTACAGAGAAACTGCCCGAGACATAGCTGGTCTGAGTAAATTTTAGGCCTAGATCACGGTCAATAAAAACAGCACTGCCGTTTTCAGAGGCAAAAATGCCGCTAAAATTTGATCTGTTGAGCATGTAATCTATCTCAGCCCTGGTCTTACTTGAGATAACTATAATCGGAACATCGAGTTCCTGGAGTACTTCGAGTGATTCCGATGCCTGATTTAGCGAGTATGTGAAGTAATCCAGCAAAGTGCCGTCCAGATCGGTGAGGATCAGCAGTTTGTGCTGTAAAGGCATGGAATACATATTATCATTGGTGATATATCTTGTCCAGGATCAGGGGGTCTTTCGTCTGTTGCCTAAGCGAAACAGTTGTGATAAGGCTAAATCGAGAAGCGAGAAGGAGGACAACCATGATTGGTGGATTAGGCATGACAGAACTGATCGTAATCCTGGTGATCGTGCTGGTGATATTTGGAGCAGGCAAACTGCCCGAAGTGGGCGGAGCACTGGGCAAAGGGATTAAAAATTTCAAGTCAGCCGTAAATGAGCCCGAGGAGTCCAAGAAGCCCAAGGGCGACATTGAAAACAAGACGTCGGAAGATCAAACTAAAGAGTAATTCCTATCAGAGGGCATAGATTTGAGCGTCGCTGAGAACATTGAAGCCCTTTGCGGTAACGACTTCTTTGATGTTAGAGGGTTCCTTTGTTTCAATAATAAACAGCGATTTCGATTTTTCCCGAGTGCTGAATCCATACGCATTTTCGATATTGATTCCTTTTGATGCAAACAGGCCCGTAATGTCCTGTATACCTTGTGGCATTTCGGTAATCTCAACAACGACAACTTCTTCAAGGGCAACTGCATGGCCTGCGTCTTTGAGTATTTCCCGGGCTTTGAACGGTTCGTCGACCAAGAGTTTAATAACGCCGAACTTGCCTGCACTGGCGATCATAAAGGCCTTGATATCAATTTTTTTGCCGATTATGGATGTAAGCACTGCGTTGAGTTTTCCGGGTTTGTTTTCTACAAAAAGAGAAATCTGATGGGCCATATCGCATCTCCTATGACTCACGATTGTCTATTACCCTGACAGCTTTACCTTGGGCAACAGTGATGCTTCCGGGTTCACATAAATCTACCTCAGGCGTAATTAGAATCTCATCACGAAGTTCACGGGTGAGTTTTCCGCGTAATTTTTCGAGTGAGGAGATATCGCCAATAAAAATGCTCGGATCAACTTCCACTTTCACAATCATATGATCGTTATGTCCTTTTGATTGCAGCATGATCTGATAATTCCTTCCTACTCCAGGAGTTCCGATCAGAATCTGCTCAATCTGAATCGGAAATATATTAACCCCTTTCAAGATCATCATATCATCACTGCGGCCTGATATTCTTTCAATTCTTTGATGGGTCCGGCCACAGGCACACTCGGCCGTAATACGAATAGTGAGGTCCTTGGTTCGATACCTGATTATAGGCATGGCTTGGCGGGTCAGTGTGGTCATGATCAGTTCTCCTCGCTGACCCGGCGCTGTTGGTTTCAGGGTCTCAGGATCGACAATCTCAAAAAAGAACGCATCTTCCCAGAGATGCAGGCCCTGTCTGTGTTGGCATTCAAAAGCAACGCCCGGGCCATTCATTTCAGACAGCCCGTATGAGTTGAACGCATCGATTCCGAAAAAATCTTCTATCTTGGCCCTGGTTTCTTCAGAATGCGGCTCTGCCCCGAGGATTGCACTTTTCAACTTGGGGATTTCTTTTTTTGGATTTATACCTGCAGCTTCCAAGGTATCAGCCAGATGCAGGGCATAGCTTGGGATTACATGGATCACGGATACGTCGAATTCTTTCATGAACATAAGCTGCCGCTTGGTATTGCCCGGACCGGTAGGAATGGTGAGACATCCTAATCTTTCCGCACCGTAATGCAGGCCGAGACCTCCGGTAAACAGCCCGTAACCGATCATGTTCTGAAAGACGTCGTCGGGTCGCATCCCGATCATGTACATACAGCGTGTTACCAGTTCGGTCCACATTTGTATGTCTTCCCTGGAGTGATATACTACAGTCGGTATTCCTGTCGTGCCGGATGATGAGTGCAACCTGATAATCTCTTGCAGAGGTGTGCACACCATCCCATAGGGGTAGGCATCACGCAAATCCTGTTTGGTTGTAACTGGAAGTTTTTGAATGTCACTCAAATCCTTGATAACATAGTCCGCAATACCTAGGCTTTGATAAAAAGGGGCCTTGGCAGCGCGGTTCAAGGTTTCTTTCATGCGCTTTAGTTGGAGGTTCTCAAGTTGATCTCTGGACATTGTCTCGGTTGCTTGATCCCAGTACATGCATAATCTCCCTTGATTAGAACGTTCAGTTATGCAAATGACTAGCATGGAAGGCTAAGCATGTCAATTTGCACAAGCGGAGGAAATAAATGAAGATTTGTATCATCGGAACCGGATATGTAGGTCTGGTAACAGGCGCTTGTCTAGCTGAAATGGGTAATGATGTCATATGCGTAGATCAGGATACCGACAAGATTGCGTTTTTGAAGGCAGGCCGAGTTCCTATTTACGAGCCAGGCTTGAAGGATCTGATACAACGAAATTCTGAGCAAAAAAGACTTTTTTTCACCACTGATTTCAAGGAGGGCATTTCAAAGAGCCTCTTGTGTTTTATCTGCGTGGGGACCCCGGAAGATAGTGACGGGTCCGCTGATCTTGCCTCGGTACTAGCGGTTGCTTCCCAGATCGGAGATTGTATCGATGAGTATAAGATCATCGTGGACAAATCTACCGTGCCTGTAGGTACTGCCGAGAAGGTCAAGTCTATTATAGCGCAGAGATTGGATGCCAGAGGCTTGGAGTCACTGGAATTTGATATAGTATCAAATCCGGAATTTTTAAAGGAGGGCAATGCAATCCAGGACTTCATGCGACCGGAAAGGGTGATAATCGGAACGGATAATGTTCGCACAGCCGAGATTCTTAAGGAACTCTACAGTCCCTTTATCCGCACGAGCAACAATCCGGTTCTCGTGATGAATATCAGAAGCGCTGAGCTGACCAAGTATGCTTCCAATGCCTTTCTGGCGACCAAGGTGTCATTTATCAATGAGCTGGCCATCTTGTGTGACAAGCTCGGTGCTGATATTGAAAATGTACGTGAAGGCATGGGCACTGATTCACGGATTGGTCCGCGATTTTTGCTGGCAGGCCCCGGATTCGGCGGTTCCTGCTTCCCCAAGGACATCCGGGCCCTAATTGCAACTTCAAATAAGCACAGCCATACTATGGAAATATGCGAAGCCACGTTCCGGGTCAACCAGAGGCAGAAACACTATGTTGCCCGGAAGATCCTGGATTATTATAAAGACAAAAATTTGCGAGAGGTTGTGATTACCGTATGGGGTCTGACCTTCAAACCCAAGACTGATGATGTACGGGAATCTCCGGCACTGTATATTATTGGAATACTGCTTGAGCATGGTGTTAAAATCAGGGTTTTCGATCCCCAAGGGATCAATAATGCAAAGCGGTTTCTGGGAGATCGTGTCATCTATGCAGAGGATGGCTATTTGGCCTTGAAAGGGGTTGACGGTCTGGCCATAATCACGGAATGGAATTTGTTTAAGAGCCCTGATCTAACCAGAATGCACTCTCTAATGAAAAACCCTGTGATATTTGACAGCAGAAATATCCTTAATCCCGAGGAAGTACGGGCCCAGGGTTTTACCTACTACAGTATCGGCCGAAGCTGAAAACAGGAGTTGTACGCCCAGTGGCTTTCCCGTAATAGCTGCATCAGGTTATTGTGTATCCTGGGGAACAACTGGTGTCGGCATTTGCTCTGGAGGTGCCTCCTGGGTCACATTCTGCGTTTCCATTATACTCATGGAAGGTCGTTCGAATGCAAAATATCCGAGAGTCAGCGAAGTAAGCATAAAGACTACAACCAGTACCCGGGTAGCCTTGTTGAGAAAATCAGCAGGACCGGCGCTTCCAAACAATGTCTGACTGCCGGCGCCTCCGAAAACCGCACCGATATCAGAACCTTTTCCTGACTGGAGAAGGACTGAAATTACCAGAAAAACCGATACGAAAATATGAACTGCTAATATGAATCCATACATTTATCTCACCCTTGATGAAAATTTACAATCCTTTCAAATGTTTTTGTATCAAGACTGGCTCCGCCTACCAGGGCCCCGTCAATATCCGGCTGGGCCATCAGAGTATCTATATTTTCGGGTTTGACACTGCCTCCGTAGAGAATCCGAATAGTTTGTGCATATTTATTATCAAACAATTCTGCCAGAACACCTCTTATGTAGTGGTGAACTTCCTGAGCAATGTCCGGAGTGGCGGTCTTGCCTGTTCCGATGGCCCATACAGGTTCGTAGGCGATTACAATTTCCTGTGAGAAATCAATGCTGAGACCTGTAAGCCCATCTCTGATTTGAAGGCCGATCACATCAAATGTTTGCCGGCTCTCACGCTCTTCAAGGGTCTCCCCGATGCAGACAATCGGGATCAAGCCATGTTTCAGTACGGCCAGAATCTTTTTGTTGACGCTCGCATTAGTTTCACTGAAATACTGTCTGCGCTCCGAGTGACCAATGATAGCATATTGAGCTCCGATTGATTTCAACATGGGGACGCTGATTTCTCCGGTATAAGCCCCTGCATCCTCCCAGTAAACATTCTGTGCCCCGACCTTGACCGGTGATTCCCGGAAGGCTTCTATCAGCCTTTGAATATAAATGCAGGCAGGACAGATGATGATATCCCTGTCACGAACAGTTTCAACCAGCGGAATAAAGTCGGCGGCAAAGGCGTCAACCTCCCGGGCGT
>Ga0272441_10010470_pt1 | contig 14019 bp, 13 predicted proteins | sample SSMProp6N_FD_193582 | JGI IMG/M metagenome (GOLD analysis project Ga0272441, IMG submission 193582) | Marine sediment archaeal communities from Little Sippewissett salt marsh, Falmouth, MA, United States - SSM-Prop-6N | ecosystem: Environmental > Aquatic > Marine > Wetlands > Sediment ... | reverse complement strand
CGATGGGTGGGAAACCCTGTCTCAGCCAATCGAACCGATCATCCTTGACCTCGTGGCCTGATCAGGCCCAAATCCAATTGCTCGGAGAACGCGGCCAGAGAATTTCCACCAGATCCGAGACACAACCCTCTCCAGCTCGCCCAAGCAGTTGGCCGAGAACATAGAAATTTATCCAGATAACTGCATTCTGTTTGATCTCAGTCATGGCGTTAGGTCTCTCATGGCGCGACCCTTCCGCCTGGGAGGACAACTATGGCGCAGGAAGAAACAACAATCGCGTTGGCCACCGGCAACGCCTCGTTAATGCCGGACGATTCAATCGTTGTGACTGCCCCCAAGTGGGCCGATGCCCGGAGCTTGGTCGAAGGATTTGGAGATGGCCTCAACATCTGCCACGAAGCGCTTGACCGCCATGTAGCGCAGGGTCACGGCGACCAGATCGCCCTTCGTTGGCTCGGCAAGGCTCGCGACAATCGGGACCTCACCTACGCGGACATGCAGGACATGGCGGCACGGTTCGCCAATGTGTTGACCGATCATGGGTTGGCGCGCGGCGATGCGGTGTTCGCGCTCATGGGCCGGGTCCCAGAACTCTACGGCTGTGCGCTGGGGGCGCTGAGGGCGGGCATGGTCTTTACACCGCTGTTTTCAGCCTTCGGACCTGAACCGATCCGCACACGAATGGAGATCGGTAGCGCCAACGTCCTGATCACCACGGCTGCGATCTACAAGCGCAAGATCGCAGCGTGGCGAGACGATATTCCCAGTCTCAAGCTGGTTCTGATCCTGGGGGACACCGCGCCCGAAGGGTGCGTGGCGCTAGCGCCAGCGCTTGAAAGCGCCGACCCCACCTTCGAGACCGTCCATACCAAGCCAGAAGATCCGGCACTGATCCACTTCACCTCCGGGACAACCGGGAAGCCCAAGGGCGCGGTGCATGTCCACAACGCCGTCATCTATCATGCCTTCTCTGGCCGCAACGCGCTGGGGCTCACGCCGGGCACGGTCTACTGGTGCACCGCCGATCCCGGCTGGGTGACCGGGACCTCCTACGGGATCATCGCGCCCTTGGTGAACCGGGTCACTATGATTGTGGACGAGGCCGAGTTCGACCTCGATCGCTGGTACGACACGATCCAGCGCGAAAAGGTCGAGGTCTGGTATTCCGCCCCCACGGCAATCCGGATGATGATGCGGGCCGGGGACAACGCCGCGAATCCCTATGACTTCTCTTCGCTCAGGTTCCTCGCCAGTGTCGGCGAGCCGCTGAACCCCGAGGCGGTGATCTGGAGCGAGAAGGTCTTCGGTCAGCCTTTCCACGACAACTGGTGGCAAACCGAGACCGGGGGGATCATGATCGCCAATCAGCCGGGCATGGAGGTCAAGCCCGGTTCAATGGGCAAGCCGATGCCGGGGATCGAACCAGGCATCCTCCAACGCGAGGGAGGCTCGGTCCGGGAACTGGGCGACGGGGAGATTGGCGAGCTTGCCCTTCGGCCAGGCTGGCCATCCATGATGCGCGCCTACCTGCACGAAGAGGCACGCTACGCGAAGTGCTTCGTCGACGGCTGGTATCTCTCCGGCGATCTCGCGATGCGCGACGCCGACGGGTACTTCTGGTTCGTGGGCCGGGCGGACGACCTTATCAAGACGTCGGGCCATCTCATCGGGCCGTTCGAGGTCGAATCCGCCCTCATCGAGCACGAGGCCGTTGCCGAGGCCGGCGTAATCGGCGTGCCAGACGAGACCGCGGGCGAGGTCGTGAAGGCCTATGTAACGCTCAACCCGGGATTCGAGCCCTCCGAGGCCCTTGAGCAGGCAATTCGCGGCCACGCACGCAAGAAGCTCGGTCCCGCGGTCGCCCCACGCGAGATCGTCTTTCGCAACACCCTTCCCAAAACCCGATCCGGCAAGATCATGCGCCGCCTGCTCAAGGCGCGCGAGCTTGGACTGCCTGAAGGGGACATCTCGACGCTGGAGACCGACGAGACATGACCGTGATCGATAAACCGAAACTCGACCGTGCGCACGTCCGGGCCCTGCTTTCGGACATGCTGCGCATCCGGATGTTCGAGGACAAGTGCGCGGAGCTCTACACCCAGGAGAAGATCCGCGGGTTTCTGCATCTCTACGACGGCGAGGAGGCCATCGCTGCAGGGATCATACCGGTCCTAGGGTCTGAGGACCGGATCGTGGCGACCTACCGCGAGCACGGCCACGCGCTGGTGCGCGGGGTGCCCATGACGACGGTAATGGCCGAGATGTATGGCAAGGCCGAGGGGTGTTCTGGCGGGCGCGGCGGCTCGATGCATCTCTTCGACGCCGCAACCAACTTCTACGGTGGTAATGCCATTGTTGGCGGCGGGCTTCCGCTTGCAGGCGGGCTTGCGCTCGCCGATCGGATGGGCGGGACCAGCAATGTAACCGCATGCTTCTTCGGAGATGGGGCGGTGGCCGAAGGTGAATTCCATGAGACCCTGAATCTCGCCGCGCTCTGGGATCTTCCGGTCCTGTTCGTGTGCGAGAACAACGGCTACGCGATGGGCACGGCACTCGATCGTAGCGAGAGCGAGACCGACATTTCCGCAAAGGCAGCCTCCTACGAAATCGAGTCGATCAAGGTCGACGGAATGGATGTGGTCGCGGTGGAAGCCGCCGCCCGCAAGGCCATCGCGCGCATCCGCGAGACGGGCAAACCGGTCTTTCTGGAGTGCAGGACCTACCGGTTCCGGGCCCATTCGATGTTCGACGCTCAGCTGTATCGCGAGAAGGATGAAATTGAGGAATGGCGTGAGCGCGGGCCGATCGTGAGGTTCCAGGGCTGGCTGTTGGAGAACAACCTGATCCACCGATCAGCGATCGACGAGATTGAGACGCGAATCGAGCAAGAAATTGGGGAGGCCGTGGCCTTCGCCGAGGCCGGAAGCTGGGAGCCACTGGAGGATCTCACCCGGCACGTGCTGGGCGATCCCCCACCGCCACCCGCTGCGCCGCAACGCTCGGGTAAACTCGTGCAGATGACCTATCGCGAAGCCGTCAAGCAGGGCATCCGCGACGCGATGATCCGAGACGAGCGCGTGTTCCTGATGGGCGAGGATGTGGGTGCCTATGGCGGTTGCTATGCGGTGTCCAAGGGCTTGATGGACGAGTTCGGTGAAGAGCGCATCCGCGACACGCCGCTCAGCGAGTCGGGCTTCACCGGCGCTGGTATCGGCGCCGCGGCGGCTGGTATGCGCCCGATCGTCGAACTGATGACGGTGAACTTCTCGCTGCTCGCTCTGGATCAGATCATAAACACGGCCGCCACGATCCGGCACATGTCGGGCGGGGTATTTGGGGTGCCGCTGGTGATCCGCATGGCGACCGGCGCGGGCAAGCAACTCGCCGCGCAGCATTCCCACAGTCTGGAGGGATGGTACGCCCACATCCCCGGGCTGAAGGTGCTGACCCCCGCCACTCTTGAGGATGCGCGCGGGATGCTCATGACGGCGCTCGAGGATCCCGACCCGGTGCTGATCTTTGAGAATGTGATGCTCTACAACCGCACGGGCCAGATCTACGAAGCCGCCGGCCCGGTCGACATCGCGCATGCGGCCCTGCGCCGGGAGGGCACGGATCTGAGCCTGATCACCTATGGCGGGTCGCTCTTCAAGACGCTCGACGCGGCCGAGGAACTGGCCGGCGACGGCATCAGTGCCGAGGTGCTCGATCTGCGCACGCTGCGTCCGCTCGACGATGCGGCCATCATGGCCTCGGTGGCAACGACCCGGCACGCTCTGATCGTGGACGAGGGCTGGCGGTCGGGCTCAATCTCGGCCGAGATCTCCGCGCGCATCATGGAGCAGGCGCTGTGGTCGCTCGACGCGCCGGTGGGGCGGCTGTGCTCCGCCGAAGTGCCGATCCCCTATCCCAAGCATCTCGAGGACGCCTCGATCCCGCAGACGCCGAATATCGTCGCCGCTGCACGCGCGCTCCTCGGGCGCTGAGATGGGCGTCTTCAGCATGCCCTCGCTGGGGGCCGACATGGAGGCGGGGAAGCTTGTCGAATGGCTCGTGAAGCCGGGCGATACGGTCTCGCGCGGGGATGTCGTTGCCGTTGTCGAAACCCAGAAGGGTGCGATCGAGATCGAAATCTTCGAACAGGGCCAGGTGCACGAACTGACGGCAGAGCTGGGAGCGGAGCTTCCGGTTGGCGCGCCCATGGCCATCATCCTGAGCGAGGGCGAAGCCCCGCCCGAAGTGCCATCGCCGGCAAACGCGGAACCTGCTCTGAAGCCAGAGCCTTCTAACCCTGCGAAGCGCGCCCTTCAGGCGGAGCCGGGTGCCGCAGCCGCAGCACAGCCGGCCAGATCCGAGCCGGTCAAAGCGCCGTCTGCGCCTGCCTCTGCGCCGAATGCGTCGCCGGCCGCGCGCGTCCGGGCGCACGAGCTCAGCCTGGATCTGGCGACGATCCGGGGAACGGGACCGGGCGGCGTCATCGTGCTGCAGGACGTGGAGGGGCGCGGCACCGCGCCAGCCGGACCCGCTGCTCGGACCGGCTCGCCGATGGAAGAGATGCGCAAGGCGATCGCGGCAGCCATGACCCGCTCGAAGCAGACGATCCCGCATTTCTATCTCTCCGAGACGATCGACGTGCAGCCGGCGCTGGATTACCTGGTCCAGCTGAACGCGGGGCGTGCGCCAACGGAGCGCGTGCTGCTCGGAGCGCTGTTTGTCCGCGCGGCCACCAGAGCAGCGACCAAAGTCAAGGTGATGAACGGGCACTTCGTCGACGGGGCCTTCCACCGGGCCGAGACCGTCAACACCGGCGTGGCGGTTGCCCTGCGCGGTGGCGGTCTCGTGGCGCCGGCGCTGATGGACGCTCCGTCGCTTGATCTTGACCAGACGATGGCCAGCATGCGCGATCTCGTCACCCGTGCGCGGGCGGGGCGTCTCAGAAGCTCAGAGATGACTGAGGGGACTATAACGGTCTCGAGCCTCGGCGAGACCGGCGCCGAGGCGATGACCGGCGTGATCTTCCCGCCGCAGGTAGCACTGATCGGCATCGGCGCGCCGCACGAGCGGCCATGGGTCGTCGACGGCGCGGTGGTGCCGCGCACAGTCGTCACCCTGACCATTTCCGCCGATCACCGCGCCAGCGACGGCCGCCAGGTCGCGCGCTTCATCTCGGAGTTCGAAACCCTCCTGCAGTCCCCGGAGCAGCTATGACCACAACCGATCTTCGCGCCGCCTTCCTGGAAGAGCTCACCCGTGTGGCCCCCGACATCGAAGCTGCCGATGTCGGCGATGACGACCACATCCAGGACGATCTCGAGCTGGATTCGATGGATGTGCTGAACCTGGTCACCGCCCTGCACGAGCGGTTCGGGATCGACATTCCCGAGCGGGACTACCCGCAGATTGCTACAGTGGCATTGGCCACGACCTATCTCGCCAGAAAGGCCGGTTAGAAGACCAGTTGTTGAGGCTGCAATAAGCAGGGCCGAGTTCGGCACAATGAAATTCCGCGAGTCGCCGAGGATTCTCAGCTTCCTGTTATTGTCCTTCAGTACTCGGCTCTCGTATCGGAAACTGCCCATACACGAGCTTCCACTACCGGGCAAAGAGCTGGTCCAAGCCGCGCCGAGTCGTGGCCAAGGTTGAGTTCCATCCGGGCGAACTGTTCCCGCGGGTCGGCTTCATCGTGACCAACCGCAGCCTGCCGAACGAGCGGGTGCTCGCATTTTACAACGAACGCGGAACGGCCGACGTTGCAGCACATCAAGGAGGGCAAACACGCGCTCAAGTGGACGCGGCTTTCTTGCACGCGCTTCGCGGCCAATGCCGTCCGGCTCCAGCTCCACGCGCTGGCCTACAACCTCGCCAACTTCTTGCGCACGCTTGCGACGCCAGCCGAGGTCCGGCGCTGGTCGCTGACCTCGCTGCGCGAGCGGGTGATCAAGACTGGCGCGCGGCTGGTGCGCCACGCCCGCTACGCTGTGTTCCAGTTCGCCGAGGCGGCGCTGCCGCGGCAAGTCTTCGCCTGCGTGCTCGGCCTGATCAATGGCCTGCGCGACCCGCCTGCCGAGCCGGCGTACGCATGACCGGGGCTCAGGCCAGATCGGCGGGACAATCGGCCGGCGAAAGGAAAGGTATGCTCCGCATCCGAAGATATCGGCGCCGATGCTATCCTGCCGACCCCTTCGGTCACCTGATTGGCATTAAGCGCAGCTCTGGCGACGCCGGGCGGGCGGCATATGATATTCGAGCGCTTGCCGCCCTATCTGCATATTGCCGGGTACGGGGAGACCGTCGGACCGTGGTTCGCCGATACGCTGCGCATGCTCGGCAACGAAGCAGACCAAGGTCACCCCGGCGGCGATCTTATTGCGCTGCGGCTTTCCGAAATCATCCTCGCCCAGGCGCTGCGCCGATACCTCCAGGGCTCCGAGGCGCAGGAAAGCGCGCTGGCCGGGTTCACAGACCCGTTTCTTGCGCGCGCGCTCGCGGCGATGCACGAAGACCCCGCGCGCGACTGGAAGGTGAGCGATCTTGCGCACGAGGCGGGCCTGTCGCGGTCGGGCTTTGCCAGTCGCTTCGCCGAAACGTTGGGGGTAACGCCGATGGTCTACCTGACGCGCTGGCGGATGCAGGTTGCGCGCGAGGCGCTCGCCAAGCACGGCGTGAGCGTCGGCAAGGCCGCTGAACTCGCCGGATACGCGTCCGAAGCAGCCTTTTCACGTGCATTCAAAGCTGAACTTGGTGCCCCTCCCAGTCATTTTCGTTTGCGCAGCCGGCAGGTGGAATAGGCGGCTACGCTGCGGCCGCCGTTGCGCCTACGTATACGGACGACGCGTCGGCCTTAGCCGGCCGGTACCGCGAAGAGGGTGATGAAGCTTAACACCACGGCGATTGCGGCGAAGTAGGCCTTCTGCTGCAGCGACGTGCTGACGCTGATCGCCACGAAGCATTGCAGCGTGTAGTAAAAGGCAAAGGCGCGCGAGGCGAGGGCGAGGATCTCTAGCGTATCCGCGGACCACGTGAGCGCCAGCGCCCCGCCGCCCACCAACAGGCAGCCCCACTTCATTTGCACGTGGCCGTGGCTCACCTGCTCGATGCTGCCGATGGCTGAGAAGGTGTCGGCGACGGCGGCTGAGAACTGGCTAAGCGCGGCGGCGATGACCAGCGGGATCACCAGCCCGGCGGCCGCGATTTGGGTCATGGTGATGAGGCTGTTATCGCTGTAGGTACCGTTGAGGCCTGTTACGATCGGCGTCGCCAACGCCACGAAGAGCAGGTAGACGACCGTGGAGATGACCTGCGAGAGGCGCGAGGCGGCGATGCGCGATACCGCATCAAACGCTTTGCCGAGATAGCGCGGCGTCTCAAACCCCTGCACCACGATCAGCGTACCGCCTAAGATCGTGAGGATCTCCCACGTCGTGCGGTCCGGCATTTCGGGCAAGCGCAGGCCCTCTTGCGACCGCATCGCTTCAATGTCGTAAAGACCGAAGCCACCAAGCAGGAGCGCGATGATGAGAAAGGTTACGTAGAGCGCCCATTTCTCCAGCGCCGCGAGGGCCGCAAGCCCCTTCCAGATGCCGATGGCGGTAATGGCGATGATGACCGCGCTTGTCAGCAGGTTTTCGCCAACGGCGGATTCAGCGCCCAGGCCGAGCAACACAAAGGAAGAGAGAATGTGCAGGTACAGGCAGACCGAAATCACATACGCGACGATCAGCGCGAAGTCTGCCATGCGCTCGAACGACAAAGTGGGTTGGTGCGGTGGGCCGGCCAACACCGGCTCCGCCTCGGCGATGTTGAAGCGGATCACCGAGCCGACGGCAAAGGCCAGCGCGCAGACGGCGGCCATGGCGATAAGCGAATACGGGCCGACGGCGCCGGCCAGCACCGGCACGATGATCAAAAACCCGCTGCCGAAGATCGACGCAAGCGGCGTCGTCACCGCCTTCCAGCCATCACGCATTATCGTTTCGCCGTTCTTCCAGGGCGCTTCGAGTTGCCTCCAGTTGCTCAAGGCTCGTCGACAGGACAAGCTGAAATGTCACCCACACTCGGCGATGCTGCATCCTTGTGTAATTCTTGACAATGGAATTTGACAGATCAGTGTTCGGGACGTGTCGCGGTATTTGGTCAAAGCCAAGCACCAGCGTCGACCGCAAGTCGATCCGCTTGACGGTCCCCAGAAAACTGCCCTCGACCTCGATCGCATCTCCCGTGACAAAACGTTCCTCGCTCTGGTTCGTCATCCCGGCGATGAGATTGCGAACCAGATCCTGCGCCGCAATGGCCAATGTCAACGGCGGCGTAAAAACCGACCACATGGCGGCGCAAAAGTGTACCACTTTGGCTCGATGAGGAGCTTGTCCCCGAAGTCCACGGGAGGGTTCCAATTGGCGATGCATCAACTTCCAATCAGCCGGCGTTAGCGGCCGCAGCCTATCTCTGATGTGGCGGTTGCTGTCCCAAAGCCGCCGGGTTTAGCCGCGTGAGAGCGTCCCCCTGTCCCTTAATTAGGTCTACTTATCTTAGCTCGCTAGTTATTTAAGCGAAAGCCACATTGCTTAAATAAGAGTCGCGCATCATAATAGGGCATGAGTGATTCCGATCCCACCCAGCGCCTTGGCCGCTTTGTCGAAACGCCTGTAGCAGGCGAGATGGTGCGCGCCTTTGTGCCGCCTCCGCTGCCGCCGGCGCCGACAATCGATGTGCTGGGACTTCTGGATCGGCTTAGCCTTGCCGAGCGCGCCTTGGGGCGGCTGGACGGCATCACGATGCTGCTGCCGCGCCAGGAGCTGTTTCTCTATATGTATGTCCGCAAGGAAGCGGTGCTTTCGTCGCAGATCGAGGGCACGCAATCGACGCTCACAGACCTGCTGCGTTTTGAGACCGAAGCACAGGCCGGCCAGCCGATCGACGATATTCGCGAAGTCTCGAACTATGTCGATGCGATGATGTATGGGTTGGAAAGGCTGCAGGAACTACCGCTGTCCCTGCGACTGATCCGCGAGATGCATGCACGCCTGCTGCAAAGCGGTCGCGGGGGCACCAAGGACCCTGGCGAGTTTCGACGGTCGCAGAACTGGATCGGCGGTACACGCCCGGGCAACGCGCTGTACGTGCCGCCACCGGTCACGGAACTGGATGATTGCCTCGGGGCGTTTGAACGCTTCATGCACGAGGATCAGTCTCGCCTTCCGGCCCTCATCAAGGCCGGGCTATTGCACGTCCAGTTCGAGACCATCCACCCGTTTCTCGACGGCAATGGCCGCATCGGCCGCCTGCTGGTCACGCTGTATCTCTGCGTCAATGGCGTGCTGCAAAAGCCGCTGCTGTATCTCAGCCTGTTTCTCAAGACGCACCGCGCTGACTATTACCGGCTCCTTCAAGAAGTGCGTGAGCACGGTCATTGGGAGGCCTGGCTTGACTTCTTCCTTGCCGGCGTGGCTGAAACGGCGAACCAGGCGTTCGACGCCGCAACGCGGATTGTCGATCTGTTCAAGGAGGATCGCGAGCGCATCACGGCCGAAAGCGACCGCGCCGGTTCATCACTGCGCATCCACGAGCTGTTCCAGCAGCACCCGTTCCTGACCGCGAACCAACTCGTTGAACACACTGGCCTGTCGGCACCGACGGTCAACGCCGCGCTAGCCGACCTTGAACGCTTCGGGATTCTTGAGGAGATCACGGGCCGTAAACGAGGGCGTGTCTTCAGCTATCGCGCTTATCTCACCATTCTCAGCGAGGGCACCGATCCGCTGCCCACAACTACTTGAAGAAAGGGGGGCTGTGCCATGCGGATCAGGTTTGTCGAGATTTCGAATTTCCGAAAGCTGAAAGCTACGCATCTCGACTTCGATAAAAAGACAACAATTCTGGTCGGCGCCAACAATAGCGGCAAGACCTCCGCGATGGTCGCTCTGCGCATTTTTCTCCTTTCGCCGAGCCGCCTTGCGCTGCGGGACGTGACGATCGCGAATTGGACCAAGTTCGACCTCTTGGGGGAACTGTGGGAAGCGGATGCTGAATCGACTGTCGATTTTGATGCGCTCCTTCCCTCACTCGATGTCTGGCTCGACGTGCCGCTCAGCGAGATCCAGCACGTTGTCCACATATTGCCGACGCTGGATTGGTCCGGCGGCTTGCTCGGTGTGCGGCTAAAATACCATGCCAAAGACCTGGAAAAACTAAGAACCGAATATCTCGCGCAACGAAGCGCTGCCCGGGACGCGTCAACTACCGGCCCGAATGGAGAAGCAATCAAGATAGCGGTGTGGCCTCGCAACCTGAGCGCTCCGATATTCGTGTAGATCGTGGACGGACGTTTGGGGCGTCCGCCTTTGCCCATGATGAGTCCGGACTCCATCGCTTCGATATAGCGTTCGGCAAGTTCACCGACCGTCATCGCGTTGCGGTCCACCTGCCTGGCTTCGGCCGGGTTCTCGCCTTGTGCGATCTTGCCGAGTTGGACTCTTGCTTCCTTCCGCGCCGTGTCCGGCGTCCAGATGCCATGAAGTCCGATACTATAGCGGCGCGATCGACCGGCAGCCCGGTATTGGAGAACGTAACTCCGCTTTCCTGACTTGAAGACGCGTAGCCCAAATCCGGGCAGTTCGTCGTCCCAGATGACGTAGTCTTTTTCTCGGACTTCGGCCGCGTCCACGACGCGCTTGGTGAGTTTTGGCATGAGAAGTCGCACCTTTCCGGCCGGTCCCCGCGTAAGCACTGCGTAAGCAGTAGGGCGGAAATTGCGACGTGTGTTTGGATAGAGACTTCGGCGGAGCGCTTCAGAAAAACAATGTCTTTCAACGCTTTATCGTATAAAGACGTGCTCTATCGTATGTTTCGGATAGGTGCTCTTAAATCCTCCGAAGGCAGAGGTCACAGGTTCGAATCCTGTCGGGTGCGCCAATAAAATCAATAGTTTATACGACATCTCCCGCCGCCTTTCGGCATCACAGGAAGCACATAGGAAGCAAGCGGGCGAAATTTATCTAAGGAGTCGCAGCCATGGACATTCTCTTTTACGCCCTGCTTTTCGCGGTTGTGGCTTTCGCTCTTGTGCGTTTCGTTTTTGCCGGGCGCAGACAAAAAGCTAAATTTGCGTATTTGCCTGATAGGTTTGTAGTATTTGACCTAGAGACGACTGGCCTTGATCCGAATAAGCATGAAATAATTGAAATAGGTGCGATACGTGTGAATCGTGACTCTGAAATGCATGAAACTTTTCAGACTCTCGTAATACCAAAAAAACGCGTGCCAAGGAAAATTACGGAAATTACAGGTATCGATCAGAAGATGATTGATGCGGACGGACAGTCTCTCGAAAAAGCACTGAAAGATTTCTTGGACTTTATAGGTGATTTGCCACTCGTAGCATTCAACGCCGAATTTGATATGAGCTTTCTTAGACGCGCTGCCGACATGCACTCGTTGCAATTCAAAAATCAGGTATCATGCGCACTCAAAATGTCTCGTCGCGCTTGGCCTGGTCGGAAAAGTTATCGTCTCGGCGATCTTGCGAAGGACGGAAATCTAAGCAATGAGAACACACATCGTGCGCTCGGCGATAGTCAGCGAACGCTGATAGTTTATGTTGCAGCAGCTTCAACTCTAGGGACAAGCAATTGACTGGGATTACGGACGCTCAAATGAAGAGAAATCCGCCTTCCCGGCTCTCGTAGGGTGAGGTCACAGGTTCGAATCCTATCGGGTGCGCCATTCTCCCTTCTTTCGAACGGCTTGCCCGGTTTTTGGTGTTCGGACTTCGTCCTTTGAGGCGCGCGTGAGCGATGGGGTGTGTATGTGTGCGTTTAGAAACGGCGGCTCACGAAAATACACTTAAGCGCATGAGGTTTAGGCGCGTGAGGTTTCGCGGATTTTTGCTTCCACCTGCGCAAGGCGGTCTTTGCCGAAATACATGTCGTCGCCGACGAAAAAGGTTGGAATGCCGAAGGCACCGCGTTCGACGGCGCGTTGCGTGTTGTCAACCAGTTGAGCTTTGATCTTGGGGTCTTGCGTGGCGGCGACAACGCCGGCCCCATCGAAGCCGGATGCGGTAAGCGCGGCGATGACCACGTCCGGATCGTCCATTTTTTTGGGCTCTTCCCACATGTGGTGCAAGACGGCGTCGATATAGGCGTCAAACCCGCCGTCACGTTTGGTGACCAGCGCCCCACGCATCAGCAAAAGCGTGTTGACGGGAAAGTGCGGGTTCATCGTGAACGCGGTGAGCCCGTGCGCATCCACGAAGCGGGTAAACTCCAAGGCTTCATAGGCAAGCTTGTTGGGAATGTTGGCATTGGCGAGCATCGGCGCCTGATTTCCCGTAGCCTTGAAAATGCCGCCGAGTAGGCAGGGGATATAGGTAAAGGTTGCCCCTGTGCGCTCGGCGATGCCGGGAATGACCTTATGGGCCAGATACGCATTCGGGCTGGCGAAATCGAAAATGAAGTCTACGCGCGTCATGATTGCCTCTTTCTATATACGTTCTGTGTACGCAGCTTCCATGCACGTTGCCACCGGACGCGCAGGCAATAGCTGACCGCTGGCGACAGCGACCAAAGCACTTCTACACCCTTAGAGACAATATGCCTTTTGCGGCAACGCTGTCTCACGGCCCCATCCTCCGGTTAAACCGGAGGATTGGGCACTGCCACATGGATTGTCCGGTCAAGCCGGACAATGAGCGGGAACAGGGAAGCGGGAGGGGGAGGGTACTGCAAAGTGCACAGATCGCGGCACTATCCATCACCGCTCACCCTAACACCCGCTATTCCTCCGGTTTAACCGGAGGATCCATACCCGCACCGCCAGATGGATTGTCCGGTCAAGCCGGACAATGAGCGGGAACAGGGAGGCGCGAGGCCGGAAGAGGGAGGGGGTCGGCCTACTGCACACCTCTCTTACCCGTCCACCAGTCCTCCGGTTTAACCGGACAATGAGTGGGGAGGCGGCATAAGGCTTCGCGCCTAAAGGCCTGCCTATTTCGAACCGCCAGCGGTTTCCAATGTCTCCATCACATGGTCGATGGTGAAGCTCGCCGGGTGTTGGTGCGGTGGGGGCTGGCGTCGTCTCGCCGTTAAACGCCCACGTCAATGGCGCTGCCGGCACGCGTCCGTGCGGTGGCGTTTAGACGCCATCATGGATTTCTTCTTGCGCGAATTTGGCGCATGCTGGGTATGGGCAATCAAGCCTTGGGCAAGCCTTATGGAGGGACACATGAAAAAAATGGTCGCGGAGTTTATCGGCACGTTCACGCTGGTGTTGTTTGGTTGCGGCGCGGCGGTGCTTGCCGGGTCGGGCACGGTTGGGTTGGACGCGGTAGGGCAATTGGGCGTGGCCTTTGCGTTTGGCCTGGCGATCGTTGCCATGGCCTATGGCATCGGCCCGGTATCCGGCTGCCACGTGAACCCGGCGGTGTCGTTTGGCGCCTGGGTGGCCGGCCGCATGGAGGCGGGCGAGATGGTGCAATATTGGGTGGCGCAGGTATTCGGCGCCATCGCCGGCGCCGTCGTGCTCTATGTTATCGCGTCGGGCAGCGCATCCTATTATCTAGGCGTTAGCGGCTTGGGCGCCAATGGTTGGGGGCCGGGCTATCTGGGCGAATATTCGCTGTTGGCGGCGCTGGTATTTGAAGTTGTCGCCACGTTTTTGTTTCTCGTGGTGATTTTAGGGGCAACCCAAAAGGGCGCGCCGGGCGCTGCCGCCGGGCTGGCCATCGGGCTCACGCTGGTGGTCATTCATATCGTCGGCATCCAGGTGACGGGCGTGTCGGTAAACCCGGCGCGCAGCCTAGGGCCGGCGGTGATCGTCGGCGGTACGGCGATGAGCCAACTGTGGCTGTTCATCGTAGCGCCGCTGGCCGGTGCGGCCTTAGCAGGGGTGCTGTTTAGAAACGGTCTGCTAGAGGCCGACGCATCTACATAGGTTTAAAGGCGGGCACATAGACGAAAGGGCGAGCTAAAAGGCGGGTGGCGGTTTGGCGCCGCCTGCCTTTTCCCGTGGCCCCCCCCCATC
>Ga0272441_10010469_pt1 | contig 14019 bp, 13 predicted proteins | sample SSMProp6N_FD_193582 | JGI IMG/M metagenome (GOLD analysis project Ga0272441, IMG submission 193582) | Marine sediment archaeal communities from Little Sippewissett salt marsh, Falmouth, MA, United States - SSM-Prop-6N | ecosystem: Environmental > Aquatic > Marine > Wetlands > Sediment ... | reverse complement strand
ACACCTGAGGGCGTGGGTGAAATTAAAAAAGGTGATGTTTTAGAGGCCGATCTTGGTGATGTTTGTAGTTTAAAGGTTGATGTAGGATAGTTTTTGGAAAATGTTTTAAATAAATATCATATTGCCAGGAACACACTTATTGTTTTGGAGGAGGCATACGAAGATTATGAAAGATGTAGTAATAGTATCAGGTGTTAGAACTGCTCAGGGGAAGTTCGCTGGTGCTTTGAAAGGTTTTTCAGCACCACAGCTTGGCGGTATGGTAATCAAAGAAGCATTGGTTAGAGCAAAAATTAAACCTAAAGATGTTGATGAAGTCATCATGGGAAATGTTGTCCCAGCGGGTCTGGGTCAGAATGTTGCCCGTCAGGCTGCAATCAATGCAGGCATACCCTATGAGGTTGGTGCTTTACATGTTGACAAAGTCTGTGGATCAGGGTTGAAAGCTGTTGTTCTTGCTACTCAGGCAATCAAATGCGATGATGCAGATATTGTCGTAGCTGGTGGAATGGAAAGCATGACAAATTGTCCATATGCTATGGACAAGGCTCGTTTTGGTTTCCGAATGTTTGATGGTAAAATCATTGATCTAATGGTCCGTGATGGCCTCTGGGATGTATACAATGATTACCATATGGGCAACACTGGCGAGGTTGTAGCAGAAAGACATAGAATTAGCCGAGAGGACTGTGACAAGTTTGCGCTTTGGAGCCATCAGAAAGCCGCGAAGGCTACAGAAAATGGTAGCTTCAAGGATGAAATAATGCCTGTTGAAATCCCACAGAAAAAAGGTGATCCAATAGTTTTTGATAAGGACGAAGGAATCCGTGCTAATACAACACTGGAGAAACTTGCCACGCTTAAACCATTTTTCAGGAAAGATGGCGTTGTAACAGCAGGAAATGCATCTCAGATAACAGATGGAGCCTCAGCGGTTGTTGTAATGAGCAAGGAAAAAGCAGATAAACTTGGTATAGACTCGTTTGCAACGATCAAGGCGTATAACACCAGCGGGGTTGAACCAGCTTATGTTATGGGAGCACCCATTCCAGGGATAAAAGCAATTCTCAAGGATAATAAACTAACAATGAATGATATAGATCTAGTTGAACATAATGAGGCTTTTAGTTCTGCCTCTGCTGCAGTTATGAAAGAATTCAAAATACCACGAGAAAAATTCAATGTACATGGTGGAGCAGTAGCAATTGGTCACCCAATTGGTAGCAGTGGTTCCAGGATACTTATAACATTGATGCATGCTATGAAACGTTATAAGAAACATCGAGGGCTTGCAACAATTTGCCTTGGCGGAGGAAACGCTGTTCAGATGATAATTGAGAGGTGAAAAAAATTATGGTTGTTAAAAAAATTGGAGTTATAGGTGCAGGGCAGATGGGACATGGAATAGCCCTAGTATCTGCACAAGCAGGATTTGATGTTATACTTCGTGATATCAAGGATGAGTATGTAAAGAAAGGAATAGGACGTATCGAAAAATTTTTGGATAAAAGCATTGAAAAACAAAAAATTAAACCAGAGGATAAAAAGAAAATCATGTCCAGGATTAAAGGTACTACCAAACTGGAAGATTTAAAAGATGCAGACCTAGTAATTGAAGCTATTTTCGAAAATGTTAAAGTGAAAAAAGAAATATTCCAGGATCTTGACAATATTTGTAAAAAAGACTGTGTCCTAGCATCAAATACTAGCACTATTCCTATCACTGATCTAGCAAGTGCTACTAATCGCCCTGAAAAATTCATTGGTATGCATTTCATGAACCCTGTACCAATCATGAAACTCGTAGAGGTTATACGTGGTCTTCGGACTAATGATGCCACGTATAAACTTATTCATGATCTTTCTGAAAAGATGGGGAAAATACCTGTTGAAGTAAACGATGGACCAGGATTTGTAAGCAACCGATTGTTGATGCCTATGATTAATGAAGCAGTTATTTGTCTAAACGAGTGCATTGGTACTGCTGAGAATATTGACAATGTTATGAAACTTGGTATGAACCATCCAATGGGGCCACTCGCTCTTGCAGACCTAATTGGTCTTGATGTGGTTTTGAATATTATGAATGTTTTATATGATGGTTTCAATGACTCAAAATACCGTCCCTGTCCACTTCTTAAAAAAATGGTACAAGCTGGGTATCTTGGAAGAAAAACAGGCAGAGGTTTTTATGAATATAAAAAATGAGGTGAAATAAATGGATTACAAAAATTTGTTGGTTAAAAAAGAAGGGAAAATCGCTACTGTCACGATTAATCGTCCTAAAGTATTAAATGCTTTAAACAAAAAAACCCTTCATGAATTAACTGATTTAGTAGCTGAAATTGAGAAAGACAAAGGAATTCATGTTGTTATTCTCACAGGAGCCGGTGAAAAATCATTTGTAGCAGGAGCAGATATTAAAGAAATGAGCGATATGACCGTTCTAGAGGCTAAAGAGTTTTCAGAAATTGGTCATAATCTTCTTGAACAAATAAGGAAATCACGCTTACCGTATATTGCTATGATTAATGGTTATGCTCTTGGCGGTGGATGTGAGTTAATGACAGCATGTGATATTACCATAGCATGTAAAAGTGCAAAATTAGGTCAACCTGAGATAAACCTAGGGATTACACCAGGTTTTTGTGGAACGCAATGTTTACCTCGTCTTGTTGGTCGTGCGAAGGCTAAAAAATTGATGCTTACTGGTGAAAATCTCTCTGCAGAAGAAGCATATAGAATTGGTTTAATAACAGAATTTACGGAAGATAAAGATCTATACAATAAAACTATGGAAATCGCTAAAAAAATTGCTTCTAAATCATCTGTTACAGCATCTTTTATTAAATCTTTAGTGAACAAAGGATCAGATATAGATATGCATTCAGCTTGTGCTCTTGAGGTTTCTTATTTTTCATCTGGTTTTGGTACCGAAGATCAAAAAGAAGGAATGGCTGCTTTTCTTGATAAAAGAAAACCAAATTTTAAGGGTAAATAAAAACATTTTTTTCTTTTATTTTTTTGATATTTTTTAGTTTTGTATGTTTTTTCAAAAAGACCAAATTACATGTAATATTTATATAGTATTATTCACAGAGTATAACTATCGTCATGTTGTGACGTTAATAAGGTAAGGTGAAAAAATGAGAAAAATAACCTATATAACTGCATTTGCAGTATTATCAACGGTTTTGATGCTATCGACAACAATAGGAGCACAATTGATACCCAAAGAAAACCCTTTAGATCCATATAAAATAAAAATCAAGGATTTTTCAAATTCAGTAACATCTTTACATAGTAAAATTACCAGTGACAGAAACATAGCAGTATTAAGTGACTCACTAAGAAACGATGAAGAACTCAATGAACTTTTAGATCTAATAGAAAAAGCAAAAACTGACGAAGAAAAGAAAATACTTATTGAGGAATTTATGAATATTTTAAAGAATAAAGGAGAATATTCTGAACTTGTATCTATTATAGAACAAAGATACAAGGTAGATATAGCTAATATGGAACAGATTTACTCTGATTTGTCCTCATTAATAACAGAAAAAGATCAATATGCATTTGTTACTGGAGATAACCAAGCTGGAATAGTAAATGCAGTTCAACTACCAAAAATAATGTTTATTCATAAAGAAAATCTCGTACTACTAACACCAATTGGTGGAGAACCTGGAACAGGAGATAACAATGATCCAGGTGAAACAGGAGACCCAGGTGAAACAGGCTCTAAAAATGAAAATCCCTTAGACTTCTTAAATAAAATAATCCAGGAAATTTTATACTTTCTGGCATGGCTGGATATGATTATAAACAGATATATACCATCTTAAAACCAATCTTTTTTTTATTTTAAAATTTTTCCAAGTATTTCTTCAGCAGCAGTATATGGATCAACCTCTTTTCTGCTGATTTGATCCAGTAATTTTTCTATCTTTTCTTTAAACGTGCTTTCATCAAAAATAAAACTCATAAGACGTTTCTTAATAATTTCAACTAGTTCAGCCTCATAACGCATACGACGTTGTTTATCAAACTCCTTAGTTTTCTCAAGATATTTCCTATGTTTATTTATTTCATCAACAAGCTCCTTTATTCCTCGTTTTTCTTTAGCAACTGTTTGAAGAACCGGAGTCTCCCGGTCCTTATCTGCACAAGCTATATCCACAAGGTTTTCAACCTCAGCCATGGTTTGTTCAACACCCGGCCGATCAGCCTTGTTAACAACATAAACATCCGCGATCTCCATAACACCAGCCTTTAGAGTCTGAATACTATCACCAAGACCCGGGACAACAACAACCAGGGTGGTATCAGCGATTTTAACAATATCAACCTCAGCCTGACCTACTCCAACGGTTTCAACAAAAATAATATCCTTACCAGATGCATCAAAAATCTCTACAACATCATAAACCGCGCTGGTGAGACCACCAAGCATCCCACGGGTCCCAAGGCTACGGATGAAAACATCCTTATCCATAGCTAGTTCCATCATACGTATACGATCACCAAGTAGTGCACCACCGGAGAAGGGACTGGTTGGATCAACAGCTACAATACCAACCTTTTTACCCATTTTACGATATAAACGAGTGAGTTCGCAAATCAATGTACTCTTACCTGATCCCATGACACCAGTGATACCAATAACATGAGCTTTTCCAGTATGTGGATGTATCTTTTTCATAGACTGAGCAGCGGCTGGATCATTATTCTCTGCAAGGCTAATGAAACGGGCTATAGCCCGTATATCCCCCTTTAAAACTTTTTCAGCTAGATCATCCTTCATTTTTTCACATTTTTTCTAATAAAATCAACGATTTCTTCACAATGTGTACCTGGTCCAAAAATCCCTGCTATGCCCTCCTTTTTAAGTTTTGGAACATCACCTTCAGGGATAATTCCACCACCAACAAGGAGGACATCATCTAATCCTTTCTTTTTCATAAGACGAGCAACATCAACAAACAATGTCATATGAGCACCGGAGAGCAGGCTAAGGCCTATAACATCTACATCCTCCTGCATAGCAGCCTCAACAATCATATCAGCAGTCTGATGAAGACCCGTATAAACTACCTCCATACCTGCATCCCGCAGGGCTCTTGCAACTATTTTAGCACCGCGATCATGACCATCAAGCCCAGGTTTAGCCACTAAAACCCTAATTTTATGTGTCATAATTTTTTCCTCCTAATAAACCGCTGGTTCATTATATTCACCAAATACATCACGAAGAATCTGACAGGTTTCACCAAGAGTAGCATAACTGTGAACACAATCCAGGATATAAGGCATAAGGTTTTCATCACTTTCTGCAGCTTTACGAAGACGAGTTAGATTCCTCTCAAATTTCTGTTTATTTCTATCTTTACGGATTTTTTTAAGACGATTAATCTGACGTTCCTCACCTTTTTCATCCATTTTAAGTATTGGTATCTCAATTGGTTCATCCATTTGATATTCATTCACACCAATAACAATACGTTTTTTATCATCGATTTCTTTCTGATATTTATAAGCAGCCTGCGCGATTTCTCGCTGGAAGAAACCCTTCTCAATAGCAGGAATTACTCCTCCAAGTTTCTCTACACGATCCCAGTATTTGTAAGTTTCTTCCTCCATTTTATCAGTAAGCCATTCGATATAATAAGAGCCACCAAGTGGATCAATAGTATTTGTTACACCGCTTTCCTCAGCGATAATCTGCTGTGTACGTAACGCTATACGAGCAGCCTTTTCAGAGGGTAACGCAAGGGCTTCATCCATACTGTTTGTATGTAAAGATTGAGTTCCACCAAGAACAGCTGCAAGAGCCTGAAGAGTCACACGAGCTATGTTAATTTCAGGTTGCTGAGAAGTAAGTGTACAACCAGCTGTCTGAGTATGGAAACGCATCAACATGGAACGAGCTTTCTTTGCACCAAGTTTTTTAAGTTCTTTTGCCCATATTCGACGAGCTGCGCGGTATTTAGCGATTTCTTCGAAGAAATCATTATGACTATTGAAAAAGAAACTCAACCTTGGAGCGAAATCATCAATTTTTAGTCCACGTTTCATAGCCCATTTAACATATTCTATTCCATCACCCAGGGTAAATGCAAGCTCCTGAACAGCAGTGCTTCCTGCCTCTCGTATATGATAGCCACTTATACTTATCGTATTCCAACGTGGGACCTCTTTACATCCAAACTCAAATGTGTCAACAATAAGCCTCATAGATGGTTCTGGTGGGAAGATAAAACTTTTCTGAGCGATAAACTCCTTAAGGATGTCATTTTGTATTGTGCCACCGATTATTCGGCGGTCGATACCACGATTTTCAGCATTTGCTATATAGAAACCCCAGACAATCGCTGCAGGACCATTAATGGTCATACTGGTGGTAACTTTATCTACAGGGATTCCACTGAAAAGTATCTCCATGTCCTTCAATGAAGGAACCGCTACTCCGCATTTACCAAACTCACCACGAGCATGAGGATCATCGGTATCATAACCATACAATGTAGGGTAATCAAAAGCCACGCTTAAACCAGTACCACCATGTTCAAGTAGATATTTATAACGCTGATTTGTCTCCTCTGTGCTCCCAAAACCAGAGAACTGACGGTAAGTCCAGAGACGACCACGATACATAGTCGGATGGACACCACGGAGAAAAGGATAAAGACCTGGGAAACCTTGATCTTTCAGATAATCATGATTCTTGATATCCTCAGGGATAAATAATTGTTTAATCTCAACTCCCGATAAGTTCTCAAATTTCTTACAGCGTTCAGGATGTTTCTTTTTATGAGGAGTATAATGATTTTTTTCCCAATCGGAATGATTTTTTTTGATGTTTTCAAGTTCTTTTTTGTCAAACATAACAATATGCCTCCCAGTTAATAATCAACACCTTTACGTGCCTTTATGCCTTGTTGATAAGGATGCTTGATTTCAAGCATCTCAGTAACATAGTCTGCAATTCGAACTATTTCAGGATGCGCATAGCGACCTGTTAATACAAGCTCAAGTTTTTCAGGTTTACTATCAACAATATCTATGACTTCTTTAAGAGGAATCAGGTTGTAATCTACAGCTACATTAATTTCATCAAGGATAATCAGGTCATATTTTTTACTCTTGATTAGATCCTTTGCATGTTTAAAACCTTCCTGTGCTAGATCTATATCAATCTGCTCAGGGTTATCCTTGTTGACAAAATCATCACGGCCATGTTGAGAAAAAGTAAAATTAGGAATATTGTCAACTGAATCTAATTCGCTATATCGACGTCCTTTCATGAACTGTATCATGTGAACCTTCATTCCGGCTCCTGCTGCGCGTAATCCCAAACCTAGTGCTGCTGTTGTTTTTCCCTTCCCAGGGCCGGTGTATACATGTATGTATCCTTTATTCAAAGAAATCTCCCAGTCAGTGAATTATGTGATTTATTATATTTCTTTTCCTTTAATTTTCTGTTATTTTTGTAGAAACCTTTATTTTTAATAATTTTATTCCCACCTCCATGAAACTAGAATTAAATGATCAACAAAAAATGATACAGAAAATGGTGAGAGAATTCGCAGAGAAACAGGTAGCACCAATAGCTGCAGAGCTTGATAAAAAAGGAGAATATCCACATAAAACACTAAAGGAAATGGCTAAACTAGGTCTCCTAGGTATAATAATTCCTACTGAATACGGTGGCGCAGGTCTTGATACGATTAGTTATTCAATAATTGTTGAAGAAATATCACGTAAATGCGCATCAACCGGGGTGATAACCTCTGTTCATAACTCTCTTGTCTCCTGGCCAATTATGAAATATGGCACAGATGAACAGAAAAAGAAATATCTCCCAATTCTTGCAAAAGGTGAAAAAATTGGTGCATTTGCAGGGACAGAACCCAATGCTGGTTCAGATCTTGGCGCTATGCAGACAACAGCAGTATTAAAGGGAAATAAATACATAATCAATGGTGATAAGACATTTATAACAAGTGGTCCAGAAGCAGGGATCCTTATTTGTTTTGCTGTAACAGATAAAGAAGCAGGATCAAAAGGAATAAGTGCTTTTATCATTGAAAACACCTTTAAAGGATTTAAGGTTGGTAGTATTTTTGATAAAATGGGCATTAACGCGAATTTAGTTTCTGAACTAGTTTTTGAGAACATGGAAGTACCTAAAGAAAATCTTCTAGGCAAGGAAGGCGATGGTTTTAAAATCGCTCTTAGCGCACTTGATGGTGGCCGTATCGGTATAGCCTCACAATCTGTTGGAATAGCACAGGCTTGTCTTGATGAAAGCATAGAGTACTCTAAGCAGCGTCAACAGTTTGGACGACCGATAGCAAAGTTCCAGGCTATACAATGGATGATAGCAGACATGGCTACACGTATAGAAGCCTCTAGATATCTTGTTTATAACGCAGCCTATACAAAAGATTTAGGTGGACGTTTCAGTAAAGAGGCCGCTATGGCGAAGCTCTTTGCTTCGGAGACAGCTATGGAGGCAGCAATAAAAGCTGTGCAAATACATGGCGGATACGGCTATACCAAGGAATACACCGTCGAAAGGTTATTCCGTGATGCTAAAATAACTGAGATCTATGAAGGAACCTCAGAGGTACAAAAAATGGTTATCGCTGGAAGCCTATTGAGATAAAAAAAGATTGGATCAGGTGAAATTGTTTATGGGGGAGTTCAACTACAAAAAAGAATATGATAACTGGAAATGGAACATACCAGATGATTATAACATAGGTTTCGACTGCGTTGATAAACATGTTGAGACTGACAAGAAAAACAAGATAGCGCTCTACTGGGAGGACTCAGAGGGATATTCAGAGAAATTAACTTTTAATGACATGAAAGGTCTTACAAATAAATTTGGAAATGTTTTGAAAAATCTTGGTTTTAAAAAAGGTGATCGTTTCCTCATTCGTCTGCCAAATCTACCACATTTCCAAATATCTTTTTTAGGTGGAGTGAAAATAGGCGCAGTACCTATACCTTCTAGTGTGATGTTCAGGGAACATGAAATAGAATATCGAGTTAATGATAGCAACTCTAAAGCAGTAATCACTACCCCTAAATATATGAAACAGGTGAACGAAATAAGGAGTAAATGCCCCAGTCTTGAACACATTATCATAGTCGGAGAGAATTATGATGATCAACTATCATATGATGAGCTCATGAATAAAGCATCACAAAAACTAGACATAGAGCCTACTAAAAAAGATGACATGGCATTCTTCTGCTATACCTCGGGAACCACAGGAAACCCCAAGGGAGCAGTACATCTGCATAGATGGGTACCAGGAAACGATCCAAGCGTGCTATACTGGCAGAATGCCAAAGATGATGACATCCTAGCACACACAGGAGATCTGAATTGGATATTCCCACTGGGAAACGGATTCCTATACCCCTGGCGTCATGGTTTCTCAACATTCATATATGATGGACGTTTCCACCCGGAAAAATGGTTCAGACTACTTGAAAAATACAAAATAACAAACCTTGCATCAGTACCAACAGCCTACCGGTTGTTCGTAGCAGTCAAAGACGCAGAAAAAAAATATGACCTATCCAGCCTCCGTCATTGCATATCCGCAGGTGAACCACTAAACCCTGAAGTTATAAAAGAATGGAAACGAAGATTCAAACTAGACATCTATGATGGAATAGGTATGACCGAGATCATGGTATACCTTTCAAACCTTAACGATATGAAAATCAAACCAGGATCATGCGGTCGACCACAACCTGGCAAGATCTGTGCAATAGTTGACAATAATGGTAAAACAATGAAAACAAGAGAACCCGGCATCCTTGCAGTAAAAGAAACAGACCCTGGGTTATTCAAAGAATACTGGAACAAACCAGAAAAAACCCGTGAAAGCTTCAAAAACGGATGGTTCCTAACCGGTGATGTACTCTATCAGGATGAAGAAGGTTACTACTGGTTCAGCGGACGTGATGACGACCTAATAATGGCAGCTGGATACCGGATTTCACCATTCGAGGTGGAATCAGCAATAATATCTCACCCAGAAGTATTAGAATGCGCAGTCGTAGCCAGCCCAGATGAAGTACGTGGAGTTCTCGTGAAAGCTTTCATTATTCTCCATGATATGAATAAGGCTTCAGATAAACTCATAAAGGATATCCAGGAGCACACAAAAAAAGTAGCAGCCCCTTATAAGTATCCTCGTGAGATAGAATTTGTAAATGAGCTTCCAAAAACCCAAAGTGGGAAAATAAAAAGGAAGCAACTTAGAGAATTAGAAAAAGAAAGAAAAATAGGAGGAATGAAAAACTTATGAATATAATTGTTTGTGCAAAACAGGTTGTTGATGTATCAGAGATGAAAGTAGATTCCAGCACGAAAAAACCCATACTACAGGGCGTACCATTTAAGATAAGTGATATAGATAAAAACGCGATTGAAGAAGCCATAAAAATAAAAGAGGAACATGGTGGAAAAATAACCGTGTTAACCATTGGAAAAACCGATGCCAAGGAAAGGATAAAAGAACTATTAGCTATGGGCGCTGATGAAGGAGTACTTGTAACAGCCCCAGAAAACATCGATTATCATATGACCGCGTCTCTTCTAGCAGGAGCTGTAAAAAAAATAGGCCCATATGAAATGATACTATGCGGAGAAGCATCAGTGGACATGTTTTCAGGGCAAATTGGTCCAAGACTCGCAGGGTTACTCAATATACCGCAGATAACTTATGCACAAAGTGTTAGCGCTGAAAAAGATAAAGTAACCGCAGAGCGTAACATGGGAGAAACAGCAGTAACCACTGAATCACCATACCCTGTACTCATCACCGTGACTAAGGAGATAAATGAGCCACGTCTACCAAGTCTTATGCAGATACTTGGGGCAGCAAACAAACCAATAAACGAAATGGCAGGTGACTCGCTGGTAAGCGGTCTTAAACCTATGGTTGAAACAGTTGATCTAAAAGGAGTAAGCATGGAACGTAAAAACATTGTATACAAGGATGATATCGAGGAATCAGTGAAACAACTAGTTGATAGTCTTGCTAAAGAAGGAGTCCTAGGGGGGTGAAACAAAACATGGTGCTTGTATACTCTGATAATAAAAAACTCACTATCGAAATGCTTAGTAAAGCCACGGAGCTAGGTAAAGAGCTGAAAAGCAAAATTGTTGCTGTGATAATAGGTAAACCTGATGAAAACCTTGCAAAGGAATACATATCATATGGTGCTGACCAGGTTTTCATAGCAGAAACAAATTTGAAGGATTTCAAAGCTGAGGAATACGCTGATGTTCTTGCTAAAATAGTAAACGAGACAAAATCTGAGACTATACTCATTGGTTCAAATAAAAACGGTAAAGAACTCTCTGCACGTCTTGGAGGAATCCTTAACGCTGGAGTTGTTGTTGACTCAAGTAATATTTATGTGAAAAACAGCAAACTCATAGCCGAACGTGTTGTATATAGTGGAAACGCTATAGCTGTGGAACAGTTCAACTCTAAACCAGCGATTATTACTGTACCCAGTAAGGCTTTTGATCCTTTGAAAAAAGATGACAGCCGTAAGGGTGAAACTACCAAGAAGAAAATTGATGCTGAGAAATCAAAATCAAAAATCTTAAAGGTACAAGAAATGAAAACAGAGGGGGCCAATGTTGAAGATGCAGAGATTATTGTATCCTGCGGACGTGGTTTCAAAAACAAGGATGACATAAAACTAGCTAACAATCTAGCAGATGTTCTAAAAGGAAAAACAGTTGGATGTAGTAGACCTATAGCTGCAGATCTTAAATGGCTCTCTGAGGATCATTGGATTGGTCTTTCAGGTCATAAGGTTAAACCCAGGTTGTATATCGCCACAGGGATTTCAGGTCAGATACAGCATATTGCAGGTATGCGTGATTCCGGGGTAATAGTAGCAATCAACAAGGATCCTGATGCGTTGATCTTCAAATCAGCTGATTACGGCATAGTCGGGGATCTTTACGAGATACTACCAAAGCTTACACAGGCTGTAAAAGATAAAATGGGATAAACAAATCCCCATTCTTCTATAATTTAATAATTTACCAGGGGAGATTTTTATTACACGAGAAAAAGATAAAAAACTTATAGATGAAATCCCAAAGGATAAACTCGCTGATTTTGTTTTTATGCATCTACGAAACATGTGGGCAGTTGATGGTTTCTATTATCTCTTCATCGAGGAGAAATATGGCACAGAGGTTGCCACAGAAATCGATCGAAAAGTCTGGGAGGTAATGGGCAAGCTGGAGGCTCGTAAAATAAAGCAACTATTTGACATAAAAGGATCTGATATTCCCACGGTTATGAAGGCTCTGAGTTATTCTGGCTGGTCGATGGACCTGGAGGATAAAGAAATCATTGTCGAGAAAGACCTTGGTATTATTAGGAATGTAAGATGCAGAGTTCAAAATACTCGTCTTAAAAAAGGACTAGTTGAGTTTGGTTGTAAACCTGTACGCTGGGGTTTTCTACAATCTTTTGCAAAGGAGTTCAACCCAAATATTGAGGTCAGTTGTGTTGTTTGTCCACCTGATAAACATCCTGATGATCTATGGTGTGAATGGCATTTTAAAATTGAGGAGAAATAATCTATGAAAACATCTAAAGAATATAAAAAAAGTCTTAGCAAGATGAAACCTAACATTTACAAGTTCGGTGAACTAATCAAGGATGTCACCGAACACCCTGCCACTCGGAGGACTGTGGAGGGTCATGCTCAGATATTTGATGCCGCACAAAAGTCTGAGTATAAGGATCTTTTAACTACGAAATCAATCCTTTCCAGTAAAACTGTTAGTCGATATCTTTCTATCCTGCAGTCCGCTGATGATATGATCGCTAATGTTCGTATGAAACGTCTCATGTTTAACCTGACAGGGACCTGTACCGGTGGACGATGTGCTGGTTTTAATGCTATTAATGCTATGTGGGCTACCACTTTTGATATAGATAAAGAAAATAAGACTGATTATCATAAACGAATCAAAAAATGGCTGGAAACTGCACAGGAAAATGATATCTCTATCTCTGGTGCATTAACAGATGCAAAGGGTGACCGTTCAAAACCTCCGTCATTGCAGAAAGATCCAGACATGAGTTTACATGTTATCAAGAAAAAAGATGATGGTATAGTTGTACGAGGAGCCAAGGTGATGATATGTGGAGTAGCAGCGGCTAACGAGCTTTTTATCATGCCCGGTACTGGTTACAAGGAACAAGATAAGGATTACGCGGTTTCTTTTGTGATACCACGTGATACTGACAATCTTACCATTGTTGAAACACGTAGACCAAGTGACAACAGAGAACTAGAAGAAGGCTTTGATAACCCTGTTGATACTGGTGGAATAACACAGGCATATTTACTTTTCGAGGATGTGTTCATACCGAAAGAACGAGTGTTCATGTGTGGAGAATACCAGTATTCCATGAATGCTGTGATGAACTTTATTGCACCGTATCGTGCTGCGATAGGTGGATGTGTAGCAGGACAAGGAGATGTGATGATAGGAGCATCAGCCTTGATGGCACGGGCAAATGGACTCTCTGAGAAGGTTTTCCGGGAGAAAATTAATCAGATGATAATCAACAATGAAACCACTTTTGGAATGGGAATAGCAGCAAGCACACTTGGAAGAAAGCATCCATCTGGTGTATGGGTGCCTGATCATCTCCTAGCAAATGTAAACAAGGTCCATGTCGCAACATTGCCATATGAAACAAAACGTATAACACAGGATATCGCTGGTGGAATAGGTGAAACCGGTTGTTTACCATCCTGCAAGGATATCAATGATCCAAAATATGGGAAACTCCTTAAAAAATATCTATCAGCAAACTGTTCTGGGGAGACACGCGCGAAAATCGCTCGTCTAATAGAATGGCTCACCATTGGCTCTGGTGTACCAGGATGTATGCATGGCGGCGGTTCACCTGATGGCGCAAAAATAGTGATCAATGTTAAAAC
>Ga0272441_10010468_pt1 | contig 14019 bp, 10 predicted proteins | sample SSMProp6N_FD_193582 | JGI IMG/M metagenome (GOLD analysis project Ga0272441, IMG submission 193582) | Marine sediment archaeal communities from Little Sippewissett salt marsh, Falmouth, MA, United States - SSM-Prop-6N | ecosystem: Environmental > Aquatic > Marine > Wetlands > Sediment ... | reverse complement strand
GCCATGCTCATTGCGATATACGATTATGTTCCTTGCCAGCTGAGGGCCAAGACCGGAAACATAAGACAACAGCTGTTCGCTGGAAGTATTGACGTCCACTCCCACCCCATTCACGCTGCTTATCACCACATCATCAAGACTCTGCTTTAATGCTTGTTGATTAACATCATGCTGGTACTGCCCAACACCGATCGATTTTGGATCAATTTTCACCAGCTCCGCTAAGGGATCCATTAAACGCCTGCCAATGGAAACCGCCCCCCGAAAGGTAACATCAAGATCGGGAAACTCTTTCCGGGCAACTTCGGAAGCCGAATAGACCGAGGCTCCGCTTTCATTCACCATAACTACCGGAATGTCCGGGGAAAGACCAAGGCCTCTTATAAAAGCTTCGGTTTCACGGCCGGCGGTTCCGTTTCCTATCGCTATGGCTTCCACTTGATATCGGTCGCATAACTCGGAGATTGTTTTTGCTGAATCCTTTTTACTTTTCTCGGACGAAAAAAGATAAATATTCCCGGATTCAAGCAGTTTTCCCTGGCGATCCAGACAAATTATTTTACACCCGGTACGGATACCCGGGTCTATTGCCAGCACTCTTTTTTGGCCAAGAGGAGAAGCAAGAAGCAGCTCACGGAGATTATCGGCAAAAACCTTGATTGCCTCGCTGTCAGCTCTTTTCTTGGTATCAAGGCGTATCTCGGTTTCCATCGATGACGAGAGGAGTCTGCGGTAGCTGTCGTGAACTGCTGTTTTGACTTCCTGAGATGCAGCGCTTTCTCCCTCGACAAAAAGATGTTCCAGCAACCTCAAGGCTTCATCTTCCGAAGGGCTTACTCGCATCGTTAATATTTCTTCATTTTCACCGCGGCGCATAGCCAAAATCCGGTGGGAAGGAGCGGTGGCTATGGGTTCCTGCCATTCGAAATAGTTTTGGAACTTTGCACCTTCCGCCTCTTTCCCGGGCATGACTTTTGTGTTAAAAAATCCTTTTTCTGCAAATAGTTTGCGCAGTTCAGCCCGCGCTTTCGGATCTTCATTTACCCATTCAGCCATGATATCCCTTGCTCCCGTAAGAGCCTCTTCAGCCGAATTCACCCCTTTTTCGTCATCAATAAATAAAAGCGCTTCTTTGTCCGGATTTGTCGTTTTTTTCTGTTCGAAAAGAATTTTTGCCAAGGGTTCCAACCCCTTTTCCCGGGCTATGGTTGCACGGGTACGGCGCTTGGGTCGATAGGGAAGGTAGATATCTTCTAATATTGTCAAGGTATCCGCAGCTTCGATTTTACTCTTTAATTCATCGGTGAGAAGCTCGCGTTCCTCAAGTGATCTAAGGATGGATTCCTTACGCTTCTCTAACTCTTCCAACTGGTGAAGCCGATCACGAATGGCAGTTACAGCCACCTCATCCAAAGAACCGGTAACTTCTTTTCGATAGCGCGAAATAAATGGAACTGTTGCGCCGTCTTTAAGTAACATGGCCGTGGCACTGATTTGTTGAGGCTTTAGACGTAATTCTTGAGCGATGGTGGCGAAATGGTTGTTATTCATTACTGTTTGTCCTTTTTTAACGACGGTCGCTTATCCGGACCCACAATATTGATGATTCTCTGGACAATCCAATCAAAGGGGAGGTCTTTTGTCGGAGAAAAATTTTGGAGATATTCAATATAAGGTCTGCCTTCCAAGTCTCTTTCCGCCAAGGTTGCATCTTCTTTTCCGTCAAATTCCACGCAGGGAAGTCCATATTTTTCACACACGTTTTTATCAAAGGTTGCCGCGGCATTTATCCACTTTCCGTTCAAAAAAAACTGATTGTAGCCGTGTGCCGGAAAAAGGTCAGTCCCCCGCATCTTGATAACATGGGGCGGTACCCGGTGATTTTTGATGTTGGCAAATACGAGACGGCTCGGGATGCCGGCTGCCCGGCCCAGGGCGGTAAGAAGCACCGCCTTCTGCACACAGTAACCTTTTCCCCAAGCCAGAATTCTAGATGCCTGGAAGTCTTCCTCGAAGACTGAAATCATATAAATGTTATAGCGAATAGAATCCCGCACAAAGTAGAAAAGCTTCACCGCTTTTTCGGTATCATTTGGACAACCTGCCGTCAGGCTCCGGGCGGTTTCAATGATTTCCGGGTGATCAGCATCAATGCAAGCTGTCGGTTTAAGATAAATTTCCATTTTTCCATCCTGTATTTTTGTGGTTCTCTGTTTGACTCGTTTAGATGATAAAAAGCGATTTTATACAAAATTAATACAATTTAAAAGAAGTATTTATCCGTCCTGTTTACAATTCCTTCGTGAGAATAGGGGGTTTCACTGAAAAAATAAGAAAAGCGCCCAAAAGCCCCAATAGTATAAATATAAAATAGGCAAGGTTATATGAACCGGTTAGATCATAACTCAGGGAAGCGACCAGATAACCGGGCATTTGCAAAAGCAGAAAAAGTCCTAAAAATCTGCCGACAGAGGCGAAAGATTCACGTCCAAAAAGGTGAGCAATCATTATGGGAAATGTAGACATAACCCCTCCCATGGAGAATCCAAAGACAATGATAAAAAGAATTAAAGCAGTAACAGAATTCTCAAAAAGGCTGAAGATAAGTCCAAAGCTACAGGTTGCCATAAGCACGCTTACCACCCGGCAAGGGTCAAAGTGGTCGCATAAGATTCCCCAGACATATTTACCGCATGCGCCCATCAGCGCTGTGGCGCTCATCATAGCCATGGCGATTTGATCATTAAATCCTATATCGCTGAACCGGGGTTTAAGCTGGGACATCACGCCGACCACCCCGAACATAACCATTGCAAAGGCAAATCCCACTCTCCAGAATGCCTGAGCCCGAATCATTTTTGCGGTTGTCCAAAACACGGCACTATCTTTTTTTACGCGTTTTTTACGTTTATTTCCTTTTTCTCTCGCGATTATTTGAATTGGAGAATTACTTTTTTCAGAAAAAATTTCTGTGGGGGGCACGAAGCCATCCGGCAAAAGGTTGTGCTCTTCGGGTCGATTTCTTACTATCAACCATGCTATTGGGCCCACTGCGACGATGGCAACCCCGATAAATAAAAATGTGTCTTCGAGTCCAAACCGTTCTAAGAGAAGAAGAGCAATAAAGGGAACCACCGCGCCGGAAAAGGAGATTCCCGCTGTTGCAAATCCCAAAGCCTTCCCCCTTTTTAAGACAAACCAGTTGGCAACCGCGGTATTGGCCACGATTCCCCCATAGGCGCTGTTTCCAAGATAAAGAAGAATATAAAAAAGATAAAACAACCAGATATCTTGCACTTGTCCAAGCTGAATGAAAAAAATACCGGCAAAAAGGGAGCCGAAAAACATAAGGATACGAGGGCCGATCCTCATCACAATGCTTCCATTTATCAGCTGACCGATAATACCAATTAAGCCCCCGATCATAAGCGCCGCGCTGATGTCGGTTCGAGTCCACCCTCGTTCCACACAAAGGGGTTGCATGAAGGCATTAAAGATATAAAAACCCGTACCCACTGAGATAAAGTTGGCAGTAAAGGCCACCATCGTAATGTACCAGCCGTAAAAAATCTTACCTCTTTTAGCCTGTCTCATCTTTTTTTGCCTTAATTCTAAAAATGAAATGCGCTCTACCCGAAGCAAATAGATCGGCCTCCGAAAAAAACAGCAAAAAGAGATGATATACTCTAAGGGTTTGCTTGTAAAGGGTTCCCCCTTTTGAAATATTTCCTTTGAGGCAATTCGATTGCGAAATAATTCTTGTTTTTTTATTGAATTATCAGGTATAATAAAAAATTGAATTTTAAAAGGAGGTATCCGAATGGCGAGAATAACGGTTGAAGACTGTTTGAAAAATGCGGAAAATCGTTTTGCTTTGATACACGGAGTTATTAAAAGGGTGCTTCAGTTAAAAAAGGGAGCCCCCGCTTTAATTGATTCTCCTGACGAAAAATTGACTGTTGTTGCATTGCGAGAAATCGCCCAAAACAAAATCAAGATTATTGATAAAAAAAACGCCCTCCCCGCCGAGGATAAAACCTCTTGACGAATTCAATCTGACGATAACTGCAGTTATCGCTTTCAAGCACCGAGATAACATTAAATATTGCTTGTCCACCATTTTGAACCGAAGAAAATAGAAATCTAAATTGTTAAAGTGTTAAAGACATCTCCCGCTAAAATACGAAAGGGCGGTAATTCCGTACTATTAGATTGTTTCACTGAGCAACTAAATTGAAATTTTCTGACAGAACCCGCAAAGCCGAATCGTCCAAAGTATAAACGCGGTCATCTCTTCACAAAAAGGATGGTTACTGTGGAAAAATCAGTGCTCCTCGGGCTTGATGCAGCCAAGGAAGATCGATTTTCTCAAATCAAAGGTTCTAATATCGGCCTGATTGTGAATGGAGCTTCGATAGATTCTTCCTTTAATCATGCGGCAACTATCTTTCGGAAGGGGAAAGGGGTAAATCTTGTCGCTCTCTTCGGCCCGCAACATGGGATCGGGGGAGAGACGCAGGACAATATGGTGGAATGGCAAAGCTTTCGTGATGAAAGGACCGGCCTTCCGGTATATAGCCTCTATGGACAAACCCGTGAACCATCCCCTGAAATGCTGGATCAGCTTGATTGTCTGGTAATCGATCTTCCCGATATCGGCGCGCGATATTACACCTTTTCATGGACTATGGCCTTATGCTTAAAGACCTGCAAAAAACATAACATCCCCTGTGTCATCCTTGACCGCCCAAATCCAATCACCGGAATATTCACTGAAGGCCCGATGTTAGAATCAGATTTTTCTTCTTTTGTGGGGCTCTATCCTGTTCCCGTCCGCCACGGGATGACCATAGGAGAATTAGCCCTCTATTTTAATCAGGAATACAGCATCAACTGCGATCTGGAGGTGGTTTCCATGAAAGGCTGGCAGAGAAAAATGTGGCATGATGATACAGGTCTTCCCTGGGTAATCCCTTCTCCCAACATGCCGACTCTTGAAACCGCAATTGTCTATCCGGGAACAGCACTTCTCGAAGGAACAAATATTTCTGAAGGAAGAGGAACCACGAGGCCATTTGAAATAGTCGGAAGCCCGGGCATCAATCCTTATGAACTGGTAACCGCATTAAACAAAGAAAATCTTCCCGGAGTTGTGTTTCGTCCTCTTTTCTTTATTCCGACATTTCAAAAACATCAGGGAAAGGTTTGCGGGGGTCTGCAAATCCATGTTACAAAAAGGGATCTTTTTTTACCGGTCATTACCGGCGTAGCGATTATTAAAGCGCTTTATCACCTTTACCCGGAAATCTTTCAATGGAAAAAGCCTCCCTATGAATACGAAGAGACGAAACTGCCCATCGACATCCTTTCGGGCTCCGATACCCTTCGCGGACAGATTGAAAGAGGGTGCTCCTTAAAAGAAATCGCGGCGTCATGGGAAGAGAAAAGAAAGAAATTTTTGAAAGCAAGGACAGCTTATCTTCTTTATTGACAAGCTAAACGTCGTTTTCTACGCTGAGATAGTGTACCAGTGGAGACCAGCTTTTTTGGTCGCTTTCATCTTTTTCAATATCCAATTCATCAATTATCTTCAATTTCAGAGCCTTTGTCGAGCATACCCGAACGCACGCCGGTTCTAATCCTTCCTCTATTCGTTCTTTACACATGGTACATTTTTGCATTTTTGTATTTTTATCAAACCGGGGAATGCCAAACGGGCAGACCGTTAGGCAAACATGGCAGCCGACACAGAGCGCTGAGTTTAAAACCACAAAGCCGTTTTCTCTGCTGATGGCTCCGGTAAGACAGGCCGGAATACAGGGAGCATCCTGGCAGTGCAAGCAGGCAAAAGAAAGATATGAAATTTCGTTTTCAGGAAAGCCCCCTCCTTCAATAGCGAAAACTTGGCGCCAAGATCCGTCTGTATTATTTTCAATCATCAGGTCATTCTGATCCATGCAGGCAACCACACAAGCCTGGCAACCACTGCATCGATTTATATCCAGATATAATGCATAGGCCATTTTTCAGTTCCTTATCAATTATCAGATTTCATTTTTTATGTATTTACGTTGTTTCCGATCTTCTAATTTCTCTACTCTGCAGAGAAGGGATTTAAATCCGGGAAATCCGGAAACAGGATCAAAATAATCGGCTTCTATCAGTGTGTTTACATCAGCCTGAGAATAGGCATGAAACATATGAACCACTCCTGACTGTACTATTTCGGTACGGTTGGCTTTTACAACAATGGATCCTTTGGGAGTAGACAATCTGATTTGATCACCCTGGCTGATTCCCAGAAGATCGGCATCTTCAGGGTTGAGATCTGCCGATGGTTCCGGCCGTAAGCTTTGGGTCCAGGGGAGCCGGAATGTCTGGGAATGGATGAACATGGGAAGGCGGGAACCCGTATTGAGAATCATAGGATAGTCAGCTGCTATATGCGGAGATGATTCCCGGCTGTACTTGGGCGGATGATAGGCGGGCAAGCCTTCATATCCGAAAGAATCAGAAAACTCTTCCATTATTGAGGATTTAAATTCCATTTTCCCCGATGGAGTCATAAATCCTTTTTTGCGGTAATTCATGGGAGAATGTTTCATCGGATTCGGTACCGGCATTCCTCCCGGATGTTTTTTTAAATCTGCTATTGTAATGCCGCTTGGCTCAAGTATCCAATCGAGACTTGCCTCATAACCGGCAGAAAAAAGAGGATCGTCAATATTTAGACGCTCAGCCAAATCATAAATTATATCAATGTCTGAGCGTGATTGATAAAGCGGGTTGATAGCCGGCTGAGTATAGATGATGTATTTCTCCCGGTAACAGCGCAGTTCTTTTCGTTCAACCGAAGTGCAGGCAGGAAGAACAATGTCGGCAAATTTACAGCTTTCGGTCATAAAAAGGTCGCTAATGGCGATAAAGTCTAATTTTTTCAGGCTGTCTGCCATAAAATCAGGGTCTGGCCACATGCGATAATTGAGGCCGAATGCCACAAGTGCCTTTATCGGGTAAGGTTTTTCTGATTGAATGTGAAACGGTAAATAGATAGATTGTCCCTCGTCCACCAACCGGGACCAGACAGGAAATTTATTGCCACCCACCCGCGGGGCCATTTCACTTAATTTTTTCGGATTGGTAAATTCTTCAAACCGGGAAGCAAATCCTGCGGGAACATAAAGATAGCTCACCGGTTCAGCAAGGTTGCCGCCGAAAATATCGTAATTACCGGTAAGTGCCATCAGGGAAAAAATCGCGCGGTAGTTTTGCACCCCGTTGGTATGGTGAACAACCGGAGATGCGCTCGGCATGATAGCTCCCGGCCTGATGGTTGCATAAAGGCGAGCAGCTTCTTTTATTGTATCAACCGGGACGCCACAAAGTTCTTCACCTTTCTCGGGAGAAAATTTCTGAACATATTCCTGATATTCGCTAAAACCATGGGTATAGTTTCTAATAAAATCCTGGTCATACAGGTTCTCAGCCATGATGACGTTAGCCATTGCTAAGGCCAAAGCTCCGTCGGTTCCCGGTTTTAACTGAAGGTGAATGTCAGCCTGGGCAGCCATGGGCGAATACCGAGGATCAACCACAATTATTTTAAGCCCCCTCTCTTTAGCTTTCAGTATCTTTTGGGCAAGGCCGGTGCTGGTATAAAAAGGATTAGCGCTCCATACCAGCAGACATTTGGCATTCTTTACATCAGGAGCACCCGGAATACCAAAGTTCAGCTTTTGGGCCATGGCCATGGCTTGGTAACAGGTGCTTGACTCGGTCATGTAGTTCGGAGACCCAAAAAGTTGAGATAGTCGATGAAGAAACGGCCTCATAACCTTGGGGTAGCCAACATAAAAAGCCACTGATTCGGGGTTGAAATCGGTCTTTGCCTGAAAAAGTTGGGAAACAATTGTTTCCAAGGCCTCATCCCAGGAAATAGGTGCAAAATTTCCGCTTCCCCGCGCGCCCACTCTTTTTAAAGGTTCTTTAATCCGGTCTTTATGGTAAACGTATTGACGGGTGGCCGCTCCTTTAGCACAAAGGGTTCCTTCATTGTAAGGATTTTCTTTGCTACCTTCCACCTTGATTATTTTTCCGTCTTTAACATAAAGATCAAGGCCGCACTGGGTAAGGGGGTCGCAGATGGTACAGACAGATTTTTTTATTTCTATACCTGTTTCAGGACCGGGAATTTTTCCTTTAACCAAAGATTGCAAATCTCTCACAAATTCTTCCTTTCCTGGTAAAAGCAACTAAAAATGTTTTATAAGGATGGAAACGCTCGCTTGTTAAAAGCCTTTCCCTTTTTTTAAGCTTGCCGTTAATGTTTGAAAGCCCGCTGCCCGGTATAGACCATGGTTACCGGAGGATCAGTTTCATTACAGGCTTCGATGGATTCGAAATCCCGCTCGGAACCACCGGGCTGGATAATTCCGGTAATTCCTTCTTTTATTCCCACATCCACACCATCGCGAAACGGAAAAAAAGCATCAGAAATCATCGCCGAGCCGATAAGGTTTGCCTTCTCTTTTTTTACCTGCTCGTCAATAAGGGCTTTCAGTTCGGGATCACGCTTTTTTTGAGAAATTTCCGTTTCCAAAATTTTATAGGGTATGCCATGTTTCTTAAAACTGAGCGCATCCGCGTATTTGGTATACGCCTTTGCTACTGCAATTTCAGCCACGCCGACCCGGTCCTGCTCACCGGTTCCGATTCCGGTGGTAGCGCCGTCTTTAACAAACAACACTGAATTGGACGTAACCCCCTGCTCAATGTTCCAGCCGAAGAGAAGATCTTCGTACTCTTTTTCGGTGGGCATCCTTTTTATCCGGTACTCTTTGCCTTTATGTGTCGCAGATGCGGGCTTCAAATCTTCTTTGGATAAAACAGTGTTGATCGGAGACTGCTGGAGAATGAGGCCTCCATCTACAAGAGATTTAAAATCGATAAAGCGTTTATTACAATAGTCTTTCAGCTTATCAATTCGGTTAATTCTCACTATTCGGAGATTCTTTCTGGCCTTGAGAATTTCTAAGGTACCGGACTCATACTCAGGAGCAACTACGACCTCCAGATAATTTTGGCTTATGAGGTCGGCAGTCGGTCGGTCTACCGGTCGGTTCAAGGCAACACACCCGCCGAATGCCGCAATTCGGTCAGCCATATTAGCCCGCTCATAAGCTTCAGCCAAAGCTTGGCCGCAGGCTACCCCGCAGGGATTGTTATGCTTGACGATACAAACAGTCGGCTGACTGGTAAGATACTTAAGAATGTTAAGAGCGTTATCAATATCGGTAAGGTTTATCTTTCCGGGATGCTTCCCAAACTGGAGAAGGGAGGACTCATCTATCCGGCTCACCAGGCCTGATCCCGGTTCAATAAACTTACATTCCCCTAACACCAGATTACCATTGACTAATTCATAGAGAGCGGCTTCCTGTCCAGGATTTTCGCCATAACGGAGACCCTTTTCAATTATCTCTCCGCTGTTCTCATCAGAAATTTTCCAGGTCCGTTTCCGGTAAACCAGTGTCTGGGAATCAAAGGTTATTTTCATTTCTTCAGGAAAGTGGTCGTCCATTACTGTGCGATACATCTTTTTAAAGTCTTCCATTTAAAATCCTCCCGGTAAAATTTTAAACCTCTGATCAGTAATTTTATTCTTGCTTCAGTCCTTACTTATCGCTTCTCCCTTTGGTACGATGAGCACCGGTTTTCCAAGGACGGCGGGAAAGAATAAAGGCTACAATCAATGTAAATAAAAGCCAGTCCCGGCCGATAAGAATTATGGAAGTCCAAGAATAATTACCATAGGGGTGAGCGCCTTCTTTAAGCAGATCACCTGCTAAAATAATCCCCAAGATAATCGGTACAAAATATTTAATCAAAACTTCCCACCAGGAACCAAGCCGAACCGAAGAAACCTTGTTTATATGTTTTCTGATCTTTTTTATCGGAAAAAACCATCCAACCAGAATACATTCAAGAATCCCAACCAAAACAAGACCATAGTGGGAAATAAAGTGATCGACAATATCCAACCAGAAAAGCCCTCCCCCGGTTGTAAATATAACTCCACCGAAAAATCCCAGAATGCAGAGAACCGAAACTACTTTTTTCCGCTCAAAATGAAATTTGTCCATTATGGCAGAAGAAAAGGCTTCAAGAATAGAAATTGATGAGGATAGGCCGGCAAATACAAGGGAAAGGAAAAACAAAATGCCGAAGATGCTGCCACCGGGAAGCAAGCTTATCGCCTTGGGGTAAACCACAAAAACCAATCCGATGCTTTCCGCTACGACGTTTTCAATTGGCTGCTGGCTGGCATGAGCCATGTAGCCCAAAACCGCAAAAACTCCCAGTCCGGCTATAATGGAAAAAGCACAGTCTGCAAGGGCTGTTATAATGGCATTGCCCCCAATATTGCTTTTCGCAGGAAGATAGCTTGCATACGCAATCATAATCCCAAAACCCAAACTGAGAGAGAAGAAAACCTGACTGTAGGCATTGATCCATACTTTCGGGCTCATAATCTTACTAAAATCAGGCCGAAGATAAGCAAGAACCCCCTCTTTTGCGCCTTCCAGGCTGAGCCCCCAAAATATCATAATGGCTATCAAACCCACCAATAAAGGGATAAAAAATTTGCTGGCCTGCTCAACCCCCTTCTCCACTCCTTTATAAACGACAAACCAGTTAATAAGCCAGACAAACATAAGCGCAAAAAGAATCGGGGTACGAATGTGTCCAATATGTTCTGGACCATCGGTGCTTCCCAAAAAAGTGTTGAAAAAGAACCCATTAGGGTCAGCCCCCCAAGAGAGGTTAAAAGAAAATATCAAGAAATTGAGACACCAGGCAATGATTACGCAGTAGTAAAGAGCGATGCCGAACATAACGAAGGTTACTGCCCACCACCCCAGCCACTCCCATTTTTCGCTGATTTTTGCAAAAGCTAAAGGCGCGCTCCCTATCCTTTCATGTCCTATCCCAAACTCTAATAAAAGCAACGGAATTCCAACGGTCAAAAGAGCAACAAAAAAGGGAAGAAGAAAAGCCCCCCCACCATTTTCATACGCCATATAAGAAAAGCGCCAAATATTTCCCAGCCCCACTGCCGAACCTACTGCCGCCATAATGAAACCTGTCTGGCTTTTCCATTTGCCCCGCTTTTCCAAAAAATCGGTAGACATTCTCAGGCTCTCAAATTATAATGATTGATTAATTAAAAATTCTTGAGATGTTCAATATATATCAATATATACTATGCGGTTCAAAAAATATTTTCGCATTCAAAAAAGGATCTCAGTCCAATAATTCTATTGGAAACAGGATTAAATTTCAACGCAAAATATCTACAATTGTACGATCAGCCAAAAAATGAACACCGATTATACCCTTGATAAGGGAATAAAGCGCCTTGAGGAAATAGTGATAAGCTTTGAAAATCAAGGGCTGTCTTTAAAAAAGATCCTCGATTTGCTTGAAGAGGGAGTTAAAACATCCAAAATTTGCCGTATGAATCTTGACGAAGCCGAAAAGAAGTTCACCGGGCTGAATCTTGAGTGCTTAACCAAACGGCCGAAAATGGATTAAAACCGCCCTAATAGAAAGGTCCTGAGCATATGGAGCTTGAAAGTTTTCTCAATGAGCGAAAAAAAATGATCGACCAAGCGCTGGAGAAGCTGACTCCTCCGGAAAATACTTTTCCGCCGACCATTCATAAGGCAATTCGATACAGCCTTTTAAATGGGGGGAAGAGAATTCGTCCCATTTTAACATTGACGGTTAATGAATTGGTGGGAGGAAACTATAAATCAATCATTCCCTTTGCCTGCGGAATTGAAGTAATTCATACCTATTCTTTGATCCATGATGACCTCCCGGTCATGGACAACAGTGATTTCCGGAGAGGGAAAGCTTCCAGCCACAAAGTTTTCGGAGAGGCAACCGCACTTCTGGCGGGCGATGGCTTGCTTACGCTTGCTTTCCAGATAATGACGGATCCGACGCTGTGTCAATCTCATAACCCGTTATCCATTTTGAAATCGGTAAACCTTATTGCTCAGGCAGCCGGCCTGCAGGGGATGATCGGCGGCCAGACCGTTGACATTGAAACTCAGGGGAAAAAGTTCGCTCTCCCGCTGTTAGAATATATTCACACCCATAAAACCGGGGCTCTAATCGTCGCGGCGGTCAGAGCCGGAGCTATTCTTGGAGAAAGCACGGAAGAAGAGCTTGATGCGTTAACAGAATATGGAAAAAAGGTCGGGCTGGCTTTCCAAATTATTGACGATATCCTTGATGTTGAAAGCTCGGAAAAAATACTGGGCAAAGAAACCGGGATGGATAGTGCTCAAGGCAAAGCAACGTACCCTCAGATTTTTGGTCTTCAAGAGTCTCGAGAGCGAGCGGAAACATTGGTTGAAAAAGCCGAGCAGACATTAGGCCTGTTTGACCACTCCAGGGCTAAAACGTTAAAACGTATTGCCAGACACATTTGCGAACGCATTCAATAAATCTTTATGGAAGAAAAAAGCGATCAAGAAAAGGTCAGATTATTAGACCAGATAGAATCTTCGGCTGATTTAAAACAGCTTCCCGAACAAACCCTTCTCCAATTAGCGGAAGAAATTCGTGAGGTTATTATTGACACTGTGTCTCAGACCGGCGGACATTTAGCATCCAGTTTGGGCACGGTGGAGCTTACTATTGCGCTTCATTATATTTTTGATACCCCCGAGGACAAAATCATCTGGGATGTCGGGCACCAAAGCTATGCGCACAAATTAATCACTGGTCGCAGGGCAGCATTTCATACTCTTCGGCAATATAATGGCATCAGCGGATTCCCCCGTCGAACGGAAAGTCCTTATGATGTTTTTGATGTGGGACATAGCGGCACATCAATTTCCGCTGCTTTGGGGATGGCGGAAGCTCAAAAAAAGGGGGGGGGATACCGGAATATCATTGCAGTTATTGGAGATGCCTCCATTACCACCGGACTCGCCTTTGAAGGATTGAATCAAGCAGGGGATTTAGAGGGCAGACTGATCGTTATCCTCAATGACAATGAGATGTCTATTTCACCCAATGTTGGTGCGGTTTCATCATACCTGTCCCGGATCATTACCGGAAATGCCTATAATCGAGTTCATACCCGGCTCATGGATTTCTTAAAGACCATTCCCAGTATCGGCCCTCGTCTTTTTCGGGTGGTAAAACAGGCGGAAGAGTCTTTTAAAGGACTTATCGTTCCCGGACTAATGTTCGAAGAACTGGGGTTTACCTATGTAGGTCCAATTCAGGGACACAATTTTAAACACCTGACCGAAAACCTTCGCAACATAAAAAAGCTTACAAAAAGACCGGTTTTGTTACATGTCATTACCAACAAAGGAAAGGGTTATACTCCGGCGGAAAAAGATCCGGAAACCTTTCACGGAATTGGGCCGTTTGAGAAGGCAACCGGGAAAACTTATAACTCACATAGTTCTGTTAAAAGCTATACCGATATCTTTGGCGACGCGATTGTTGATCTCGCCCGAGAGGATGATCGAATCGTGGCTCTAACCGCGGGGATGACAACCGGAACCGGCCTTGTCAAGTTCAAACAATTATTTCCCGAGAGGTTTTATGATGTGGGGATTGCTGAACAACATGCGATTACCTTTTCCGCTGGCCTGGCAGCGGAAGGCCTCCGACCGGTGGTAGCTATCTATTCAACCTTTCTGCAAAGAGCTTACGACCAGATCTTTCAGGATGTTTGTTTGCAGAATAATTCGGTGGTATTCGCGGTTGATCGAGCGGGAATTGTGGGTGAGGACGGTCCGACCCACCAGGGTCTTTTCGATTTATCCTTTTTACGGCAGCTACCCAACCTCATTGTCATGGCCCCCAAGGATGGAAATGAGCTGCGTTCTATGCTGAGTATGGCTTTGAAATTAGACGGCCCGGCTGCCATTCGCTATCCCCGTGGAAAGGTTGAAGGCGTTGAGATTGATTCAGGCATGAACCCCA
>Ga0272441_10010466_pt1 | contig 14020 bp, 15 predicted proteins | sample SSMProp6N_FD_193582 | JGI IMG/M metagenome (GOLD analysis project Ga0272441, IMG submission 193582) | Marine sediment archaeal communities from Little Sippewissett salt marsh, Falmouth, MA, United States - SSM-Prop-6N | ecosystem: Environmental > Aquatic > Marine > Wetlands > Sediment ... | reverse complement strand
TTGGATAATACTGATAAGTCATGACCGCGTGCAGCTGAATGGGTCTTCAGGAATATAACCTTATGCTCCCCGTGGCAGTCAATAAATTTTTATCATGCGGGCGCAGATCCGGCCCCGTGTTAAACAGGCGGGCACTCTTTTCCGATAATAGCATAGAGAGGGAAAGAGTTTTAATGAAAACAGTAATAATTCCTGAATATGTATTTCAGTGTTAAATTAACAATTATATCCCCCGCCGCCTCCGGCGGCGGGTGCTGACAGGGCATTGAAACTTATATAAATTAAGAGATGAATATTTAATGAACAAAACAATCCGCATTATATCCGGTGTGAATACTCTCAGGCTGTTATTTGTCCTGTCCTGCGTGGTCTGTGTCTGGAGCGTATCCTGTTCCCCTCCTGCGCGTTCCCTGCGCTATAACGGTTCAATGGAAGGGGACCGGGGAATGATAGTCAGAACCGCGAAAAGATATATCGGCGTAAGATACAGGAGCGGAGGCACCACGCCTTCGGGTTTTGACTGCTCCGGTTATGTAATGTACGTGTATAAAAAGAACAGGATTGCTGTTCCGCGCACGGTACGTGAGCAGTACAGACATGGAAACCCGGTAAGCCTGCGCATGGCAAGACCGGGAGACCTTGTTTTTTTTCATACAACCCGCAGGCGTTATTCACATGTCGGGATTTATCTGGGAGGCTACCGTTTTATCCATGCGCCCCGTACCGGCAGGCGGGTCTCCTGCGCTGATATAAGGAATTCCTACTGGAAAAAGAGATATATTGGCGCTGTATCCTATATCAGTGACAGGAAAAAGGGCCGTAACTGGGTACTATAGAGGTTAAAACAGGTATAATTAATATTTATATGACGGGTCTCCCTGGAAATATATTTCTTGACATATTGGGGGGGTTTATTTAGATTTGAGGACGAAAAGGAGATTTTCGGAGATTTTATGCGAATCGGAATTTACCCAGGATCCTTTGATCCCTTGACATATGGACATATTGACATTATTGAGAGATCCAAGGAGTTATGTGATAAGCTTATAATTGCTATAGCAATAAACAGCGCTAAGAAGCCCCTCTTCTCTGTTGAGGAGAGAATTGAGATTATTAATAATTGCTGTATGATTAAGAATAATGTGGAAGTTGTTTCCTTTAATTCACTCCTCGCTGATTACTGCAAGGATAATAACGTATCCTTCATAATCCGGGGGCTTCGGTCTACAACTGATTTTGAGTATGAGTATACAATAGCAGCAGCGAACAGAAAGCTCGCGCCCGAAATTGAGACAATTTTTCTTGTTACAAAGGGAGAAAATTTCTTTATTTCCTCAAATATTGTAAAGGAAATAGCCTCATATAACGGTGATGTCAGTGCGCTGGTGCCTCCATTCGTAGAAGATAAAATCCACCGAAAAATCTCCTCTATCAGAAACATTTCATAAGGGAATCCTGATAAATTAATATCCGGATAATCCCTGGCTGTTGCCCCGTTTTATTATAATCTTAATGAACCGGGGGTAAAACCGGGATCTTTCATTTTAATATTAATGAAATTCCTGATTTTTAAGGCAGCTGTAAGAAAGTATGTTTTATTACATGGTGGTTTTCAGAACTGCTGCCTGTTCAGGATGTCAGTAATATATCACTACTGATAATATTGATAATTCTGCCAGGCAGATAAATACATTATGGAAGGGGGGTAGGAATGACACTGACAATTATATTGATTATAGCACTCCCTGTTGCAGGTATTCTGGGTTTCGCAATACGTGCCTACCTGGGAAGTATCAAGCTTAATTCTGCTGAGGCAAAATCGCACAGGATTCTTCAGGACGCAGTAAAAGAAGCGGAAAACAAAAGAAAAGAATTATTAATTGAGGCAAAAGACCAGCTTTTAAAGGAAAAGAACCTTCTTGATAAGGAAATCAGGGAGAGACGTCAGGAGGTCCAGAATTCAGAGAGGCGTCTCCTGAACAAGGAAGAGGCCCTTGACAGAAAGATTGAGCAGATTGAAAAACAGGAAAAAGTACTGGCAGTAAAAGAAGAGGAGATTGAAGAGCGGAGCGAAGAGCTGCGAAAAGAATTCGAGAATCACAGGAAGGAACTGGAAAGAATATCCGGTATGAGTTCCGAAGAGGCAAAAATTCTTTTATTGAAAAATATTGAGAATGAAACGCGGTTTGACGCGACTAAACTTATTAATAAAATTGAAGAGGAGTCAAGAAGGGTAGCGGATAAAAAAGCCAAGGAAGTGATTATTACCGCTATCCAGAGAAACGCCTCTGATTTTACCTCTGAGAGCACGATTACAACAGTTTCACTCCCCTCGGATGAGATGAAGGGACGGATAATCGGGCGTGAAGGAAGGAACATCCGCACACTCGAAAACTGTACCGGCGTGGACATGATCATTGATGACACGCCGGAGGTTGTTGTTATTTCAGGATTTGACCCTGTAAGGAGGGAGATCGCCAGGCTTTCGCTTGAAAGACTCATTCAGAACGGCAGGATCCATCCCACCAGGATCGAGGAAGTTGTAGAAAAGGTTACAACTGAGATAGAGGAGTCCATGCTCGAAGAGGGCGAGAAGGCCGCGTATGAACTCGGTATTCCCGGTTTGTGCAAGGAAGCACTGTATAATATAGGTAAGCTCAAGTACAGGACCAGTTACGGTCAGAATATTCTTGCCCACAGTATTGAAGTGGCGAACCTCGCAGGTATCATGGCAGGTGAGCTTAAACTTGATGTTCAGCTTGCGAAAAGGGCCGGACTGCTTCATGACATAGGCAAGGGGAGCGTGGTCGAAGGAGAGGGTGCTCATGCCCTGATCGGCGCTGACATGGCAAAGAAGTATGGCGAAGATCCTAAATGCGTGAACGCAATAGCCGCTCACCACAATGACAGGGAAGCCGAGTCATTCGAGGCTGTTCTTGTGCAGGTCGCTGACGCGGTTTCAGCTTCAAGGCCGGGCGCGAGAAAGGAGTCCCTGGATACCTATCTCAAGAGACTTGAGAACCTGGAAAAAATCGCCTCCGGTTTCAAGGGGGTTGACAAGTGTTATGCCATACAGGCGGGCAGGGAACTGCGTGTTATGGTCAATAATGATGCTGTCAGTGATGATAATGCCGGTGTAATGGCTCGTGATATTGCTACAAAAATTGAGTCTGACCTGAAGTATCCCGGCATTGTGAGGGTCACGGTTATCCGGGAGACGCGGGTAATTGATTATGCCAAGTAGGGTCCGCAGGCGGGATCCTGTTTTAACATTACAAAAATGAAACCTGATACCGGAGACCGGGCATGTAGCGTCTCCGGTTTTTATTAATAGGGCAGAGCGAGATAACTGATGAATGAATCAATACGGATACTGGCAATAGGCGATGTTGTCGGAAGGGCCGGAAGGCAGGTACTTACGGCAAAACTGCAGGGCCTTATTGACCTGTACAGAATTGACGCTGTAATAGTCAATGGTGAAAATGCCGCAGGCGGCAGATCAATCAGCGGCGAAATAATGCGCGAGATGTTTTCGCAGGGCGTAAATGTAATAACAACGGGAAATCATATATGGGATAACAGGGACATAGGAGCGGAGCTTTCCCAGGAACCGGCCCTGCTCAGGCCCGCGAACTATCCGCCGGGTCTTCCCGGCAGGGGATACGGTATTTATCACATAAAGGGATTCAGTGTATGTGTCATCAACCTTCAGGGAAGGGTGAGCATGGAGCCCCTTGACTGCCCATTCAGGGCATTTGATGAGATATATGAAGAAGTAAAGGACGAGTCCGGGATAATTATTGTTGATTTTCACGCGGAAGCGACCTCGGAAAAGAGGGCCTTCGGGTGGTACACAAACGGGAGGGCCTCGGCCGTGTTCGGGACACACACCCATGTCCAGACCTCGGATGAGGAAATTCTTGACGGGGGGACCGGTTATATTACGGATATTGGCATGACCGGGGCATTCGATTCCGTAATAGGCTTTAAAAAAGAGGATTCAATAAAAAAATTTTTGACACAGACGCGAATAAGATACGAAGTTGCTACAGGTAACAGTAAATTAAACGGCATAGTCCTGGACATTCTACAGAATGGTAAAACACGCGACATCCAGAGAATTATAGTCTGATGCAGGACCTGCCACGCTAAAGGGACTGTGATATGCTGCTGGAACGGATAAACAGTGTAACGGATTTAAAAAAGATCAGCGTCAGTGAACTTGACTGCCTTGCTGATGAAATACGGGAATATATCGTAGATATAATTTCAAAAAACGGGGGACACCTCTCTTCGTCACTCGGTGTTGTTGATCTTACTATTGCTCTTCATTACGTGTTTCGGGCCCCGCGCGACAAGATAATCTGGGACGTCGGCCACCAGACATATACCCACAAGATCCTCACGGGCCGCAGGGAACAGTTCAGAAGTATAAGACAGTTTCAGGGACTGAGCGGTTTTCCAAAGAGATGTGAATCAGAGTATGATGCCTATGACGTGGGCCACAGCAGCACCAGCCTTTCACTCGCCCTGGGAGAGGCAGTGGGCCGGGACCTTAACAGGAAAAAGTACAAAGTCGTGGCCGTTATCGGTGACGGTTCTCTTAACGGCGGGATGTCTTTTGAGGCCCTTAACCAGATCGGGCACATGAAGAATGACCTGATTATTATCCTTAATGATAATGAACATTCCATATCGAAAAATGTGGGCGCGCTGTCAGAGTACCTGACCCGGGTCATCTCAGGGGCGGCTTACAACAGGTTCAGGCGCAAGTCAATGGAACTGATCAAGAAGATCCCGCGGTACGGCGACAGGATCTTTAATTTCATCTACAGGTTTTTTCTCAGTTTCAAAGGGATACTCGTACCCGGCCAGCTCTTTCAGGACATGGGCATACGATATTTCGGCCCGGTTGACGGTCATGATATTCCACTCCTGATAAATGTGCTTGAGAACGTTAAAAAGATAAACTCGGGTCCGAAAATAATCCATGTAATAACCAGGAAGGGCAAGGGCTATCTACCCGCGGAAATGGACCCCTCGCGCTTCCACGGCATCGGCTCCTTTGACAAGGCAACAGGCATTGCCCTGTCCGGCAACAGCGCTGATTCGTATTCTGAAGTGGCAGGGAAGACACTGGCGCATCTTGCTGCGGAAGATAAAAAAATAATTGCCATAACAGCGGCTATGAAACAGGGGACCGGGCTGTGTGAATTTGAAAAAAAATCTCCCAGGAGATTTTTTGACGTGGGTATCTCCGAACAGCATGCCGTAACATTCGCGGGAGCCCTGGCCTCAACAGGTATGAAGCCCTTTGTTTCAATATATTCGACCTTCCTGCAGCGGGCTGTTGATCAGCTCATTCATGATATCGCCCTGATGAACCTGCCTGTAAGGCTCCTGGTGGACCGGTCAGGAATTGTGGGCAATGACGGGGAAACGCACCACGGACTTTTTGATATATCAATCATACGCAATATCCCCAATTTCATTTTCCTCGCCCCTTCCAGCGGGGAGGAACTGCGGGACATGCTCTATTTCGCGTCCTCGTATAATGACGGGCCTGTGGCAATCCGCTATCCTCGCGGACGCATCAGGGACACAATTAATTACGGTGAAAGCAACCCCTTTACTCCGGGTAAAATAAGGGTACTGTCGCGGGGCGGAGATGTCGCGCTTCTGGCCCTTGGCGACATGCTGTCCGTGTCCCTGGAGATTGAAGGCCTGCTTAAGGAAAAGGGTATAAGCGCGACCACGGTCAGCATAAACACGATAAAACCCCTTGATCTACCGGGTATACACAGGGTTCTCAGGAAAACGCGCGCATTCGTAACACTGGAGAACGGTATACTTTCAGGCGGTCTGGGTGAATATATTGTTTCGCAGCTTGATCCTGGACTCTACGCGAAGCAGCTCTTCCGGGCGGGTTTCCCGGATGAATTTATCTGCCACGGGGACAATGCCCGTCTCTTTAAAGAGTACGGCATTGATGCTGTATCTCTGTGCAGGCGGATCGTTAAGGACATGGCCAGGAATGTTCCAGGGTAATTTTAATCCGGGGTTTTCAGCGTGAAAAAAATCAGGCTGGATGTGTATCTTTCAGGCAGGGGTCTCTCGGTTTCACGGGAAAAGGCGAGGAAAGAGATTATTTCCGGGTGGGTGCGTGTTAACGGCGAAACCGTTCGGGACCCTTCCAGAAATATTCGTGAAAGCGATGATGTAAAGGTTGAACGCCCGGGCGGTATTTTTGTGAGCAGGGGCGGTGATAAGCTCAAACACGCGCTCACGTATTTCAATATCACGCTCGAGGGCATGACCGCGGCTGACCTTGGCGCGTCAACCGGCGGATTTACTGACTGCATGCTCAGGGCAGGGGCGGCACGTGTCTTCAGTGTTGATGTCGGATACGGGCAGCTTGACTATTCGCTCAGAACAGACCCGCGGGTGTCTGTTATGGAAAGGAAAAATGTCCGTCACCTCGCAGGGGATGATTTTGATGCTGACGTGAATTTTGTAACCGCGGACCTTTCCTTCATCTCCATAACCAGGGTTTTTGAAAATATTCGCGAACTCTTTCCCCGGGCGTCAGGCGTGATCCTGATAAAGCCGCAGTTCGAGGCTGAGCGGAGCGAGCACAAAAAGGGGGTCGTGAGAAAAGCCGAAATACATGTCAGTATACTCGCGCGTGTGCTTGCCTCCCTCGCGGAAAAGGGCATGGTCTACAGGGGCCTGACCTTTTCACCGGTAAAGGGACCTGCCGGAAACATTGAATTCCTGCTTTATTTTTCTATGGATGATACTGGTGAACCCGTCAAAGAGTTTGATGACATTGTAAGGCCTGTTGTTGAAGAGGCGCACAATAAACTGGGCTGAAACGCGCTGCCTGCGGATTTATCATCGCAATAAATTCCTGACATGTCTGTGTTAATAGTAAATATTTGTTGACCTGATGGTCGCACTCTGTTTTTAATTAAGGTACAGGTTTCATGCATGCAGGCCTGAGTGTTATCAAACTGAACAGCCGGATCCTGTTAAACGGACGCATGCATGTTGCTGTTATAAAATAAAAATAATTCAGGGCCTTTTTTATAATAGTAATATGAAAAAATATATACTGCTCATAATTTTACCGCTCCTTCTTTCCGTGACGCCGCTGTTTTCAATGGACGTGAATGGCATTATCGCCTATCCTGTGCCATACAACCCGAAAAAGGGAGTACTGACTGTCAGGGACAACAATAACATTACCGTTAACAGCGTTACACTTGAGATATACGACATCAACGGCGACCCTGTTGCGGAAAAGCATTATTCCGGCCTGGGGCTTACGGGTATTAAATGGAACGGCAGAAATTCCAGGGGGAGTTATGTCAAACCCGGGCTCTATATATTACGGATAACAGCTGAGGATACCGGCAGCGGTGATTACGGGAAAAAACTGATACGGATCCTGATAGATTACTGATTTCTTCAATGACTGTAAACTGAGAATGAGGTCACAAGCAGAGTGAAAAAAATAACCATATGCATGGCATGCGCGCTTACAGCGGCCCTTTTACCGCAGTGGCTTTTTGCCGGGGGTTCGGGCAGCAGGGCATCATTTACACGCGGCGGCTGGGCAGGCGCCAGGTACGCGGCCATGGGGATGGCCGCGGAGGTGATAACAGATGATGTTTACGCCATGTACTGGAACCCTGCAGGTCTGACCGAGCTCAAGGGGAAGAAACAGCTCAGTATTACAGAGATCAAGGAGAAGGCCAGGACCGGCAAAGTGGATGAAATCAGCGAGGGAGACCTTCTGAAATTTTCAGATGAACAGGTCAGGCAGTCCTTTTTCCAGGTGGGGTTTTCAGGAGCGAGTCTTGATATTGAGAGGAACGCGGGTTTCGCAGGCTTTGCCTTCAACCTTTTCAGGGGTGTACTCGGGATAGGAGTGTATTCGATCTATTCCCCGGACATCGAGTCCAGAAATGAAAGCGGGGATTATCTGAAAAAGCTTAACTATACTGCTTCAGAGGCCTTTATCTCCTACAGCTGGACAGCCGGCATATCTTCATTGGGATTTTCTCTCAAAACACTGTATGAGCAGATCGGTGAAACCATGTATGCCGGCCCCGGAGCGGATATAGGGATCCAGGTCTATGTGCTCCCCTTTCTGAAAATCGGATTTATGGCCCAGGACCTTGGGACATTTCTCTATCCGGTTGACAGCGCGGAAGATGTTGAAAAGAGGTATGATTTCGCTTCACCGGTGCTGCGCCTGGGAGCGGCATTTTACAGCGATTCCGGTATCGTGCTTGCTATCAGCGCTGTAAAAAAGCTTGAACAGGAGGACTATGACTACGGATTCGGCATACAGTATGAGGTCATGAAAAACTTTGCCCTGTATCTCGGCCTGAATAATTCCCTTTTTTCAGCAGGGGCCGGTATTGATATCGGGGGCATGAATATTTCCTACGCCTTCAGCGTGGACAATATTGATTACGGGTATAATAACATGGTGTCAGTAACATTGCTGCTGTAGGTTGTGCGCATGGATAAAAAACCGAAAATAATGGGCATCCTCAATGTGACCCCTGATTCTTTTTATGACGGGGGCCGTTACCTTGACACGGACAGGGCCGTTGAAAGGGCCTTCCAGCTGAAAGAGGATGGGGCGGACATAATTGATATCGGCGGTGAATCAACGCGTCCGGGCGCGGAACCGGTGTCCGCAGCAGAGGAGATGGACAGGGTATGTCCTGTCATACAGGCTGTTGCCGGCAATGCCGGGGTGCCTGTATCCGTTGACACCTACAAGTCCGATGTTGCTGATGCGGCCCTGAGTGCAGGGGCTTCCATTGTAAATGACATAAGCGGCCTGACTTTTGACAGCAGAATGTGCGGGGTAGTTGCGCGCCACAATGCCGGTCTTGTGCTGATGCATATTCGCGGCAAACCGGACTCAATGCAGGACAATACGGTTTACACGGACCTTACAGGAGAGATATGTGAATTTCTCCTCTCCGCCTGTGAAAAAGCGAAAAGTTGCGGGATCAGCAGGGACAGGATCATTGTCGATCCCGGAATCGGTTTCGGCAAGTCTCTCGAGGATAATTATGTTATACTCAATAATCTGCAGGTCTTCAGGGACCTGGGATATACACTGTTAATCGGACTTTCCCGGAAGTCCCTTGTGAAAGTATTCGGAAATGGTGACCGGGACACCCTGGCACCGACAATAGCTCTTAATGTATATTCTGTTCTTAACGGGGCTGATATTATACGCGTGCATGATGTGCGTGAACACCGGCTTGCGCTGGACAGTATTGAAATGCTGCGGAAAGTGTCATAACAATGGAAATATTTTTTGATAAAATAATTTTCTACCTTGCCAATTTCTGGGAATTTTTCAGGAATGTGGTTGATATATTAATTGTAGCATTTATTTTCTACTGGACCTACACTTTTCTGACAAATACCAGGGCGATACAGCTTTTAAAGGGACTTGGTATAATCATTCTGGTCGCGATCCTGGCTGATTACCTCAGGCTTGACACACTTGACTGGCTGATTAAAAATATTACCACATACCTTGTCATAACTGTCATTATACTTTTCCAGCCTGAACTGAGAAGGCTCATAACCCAGTTCGGGCAGAAGAACTGGCTCGTTAATGAAACTGCCGCGGAATCTTTTCCGCTTGATGAACTTGTTAACGCGATAATTTCAATGGCGGATGAACGCATCGGTTCCCTTATAGTGATAGAGCGCAATACCGGCCTTAAAAGCTATGCTGAATCCGCTGTGATGATCTCTTCCAGTATATCTGAAGAGCTTATAAGGACCATTTTCTATCCGCTCACTCCTCTTCATGACGGTGCAATAATTATACAGGAGGGGAAGATATCAGCCGCAGCATGCTATCTGCCTCTGAGCGATTCAAAACAGCTGAAAAAGCACCACGGGGCACGACACAGGGCCGCACTCGGGATTGCGGAAGAGACAGATGCTCTTGTACTGATTACCTCTGAAGAGACCGGAGCTGTCTCAATCATGGTAAACGGAAAGATATTTCCCAAGATCCGTATTACTGACCTGAAAAACATGATACTCTACTTCATGAATCCAAAGACAGCCTATGAGGAGACTTACAAGATAAAATGAAAATGTTTGCTGATAAAATTATAAATGCCCTTAAAAGCAGGACTTTGCTGGCAAAGCTGATAAGCCTTCTCCTTGCAGTGCTTCTCTGGGCCTTTATATCCCATACCAGGACGGGTGCAGTCACAGTCAATATCCCGCTTGAGATACGTTCCATTCCCCCTTCAATGATGGTTACTGCTGTTTCTGACAGGACTGTTGTTGTTACACTGGAAGGCCCGAGGAAAAATATCAGAAACACGGATATCAAGAGGGTTAAAGCATATGTTGAAGTGAAAGATCCGGTGCCCGGGGAACTGAAAAAATACCGGGTGCGGCTTATGCGGGATTCTGTTCATGACGAGATACAGGTCCGTCTTGCGAGAAAATATGTAAATATCATGGTGGACCGTAAGATTGAAAAAAGGGTGCCTGTATTTCCTGTAATTGCCGGCAGCGCTTCAGCGGACGCGATTGTCGGCCGTGTGACTGTAAAGCCTGACATCATCACTGTGACCGGACCTGAAAAGGAGCTCCGGGGGATTGACCGGGTATTAACGGAGACTTTACATATTAATGGAGAAAAGCAGAGTATAGACAGGCAGACGCGTCTCCTGCATGATAAGACCGGGAACCTGAGTTTCAGTGAAACAAATGTCAATGTTTCAATACCAATATACATCAGGGCATTACTGCGGGAAATATCAGTTCCTGTTGACGTACGGGGCACTGACGAAAGATTTATATACACCCCTTCTGTAAAGGACGTTAAAGTATATATCAGGAAAGATGGGATAACAGGGATCAGCCGCAGGGACCTGAAAGCCTTTATTACACCTGATGCGGCTGTTCTTGATAAGATACTGTCCGGTTCCGGGGGGCGCCCTGTTACAAGGGAGTTTCCTGTAACTGTTGTACAGACGGACAAAAATGTGTACATTGATATTATATCAATTGTTCCTGACAGGCTTGAGTTGCGTATAGAAAAAGTCCTGAAGGCAGAGTAGGGGGAACGGTATGCAGAATATTACCCTTTGCGTTAATATTGATCATATTGCAACACTGCGTCAGAGCAGGGGAGGGATTGAACCTGATCCCCTTCAGGGTGCTGTTATAGCTGAAGAGAGCGGAGCGGATGGAATAACTGTACACCTTCGTGAAGACAGGAGACATATTCAGGACGCGGATGTGCGGTCTCTCAGGGACATTGTTACAGGTAAATATAACCTCGAGATGGCCCTTTCAGATGAAATTATCAGTATTGCCAGGGATATTGTGCCTGACCAGATCACGCTGGTCCCTGAGAAGAGAGAGGAACTGACAACAGAGGGTGGACTGGATGTTAAAGGGGCATTCACCAGGGTCAGTGAGGTGGTCAAAGCCTTCCATGCCATCAACGTTATCGTTTCCCTTTTTGTTGAACCGGACCCTGACGTAATGAAGCTCTCTAAAGAGACTGGCGCGGATTATGTGGAACTCCATACCGGGACCTACTGCAATGCATTCGGCCATGAACACATGAACCGGGAACTTGACCGTCTTTACGCTGCAGCTGAGTGTGCTGTTGATATCGGGCTCGGTGTCAATGCCGGTCACGGGCTTAACTATGAAAATACCGGGTTGATCCTGGGCCTGCCCGGTCTTGAAGAACTGAATATCGGACATTCAATTATATCCAGGTCAGTCTTCACCGGCCTTTCCCTGGCAGTAAAAGAAATGGTGGACATTGTCAGGCAGTCCGCCCCTGAAGAATGAATAATCGGAGTTGTTAAAACATGTTTATAATCAACTTATTTAAAATAATTTTTTTCGTGATTCTCTTTATGCTGGTATATAATATCATAAGGGTACTGCTCTTTGTAAAGAGAAACACTGACAGCGGTCACATTAAATCCGGAAGGAATGACAGGGGAGAGAAAGTCTCCGCTAAAAACGGAAAAACTAAAGTGATTGAGCTGGATGAGGACCAGTACAGGGTCGAATAGAATATTCTGCAATAAAAGGATAAAATATGAGAATCCCGGCACTTGCGCTATGCGTGGCGCTGTTAACTGTCTCCTGCGGTTCACTAAAGGGTGAATTCGCAATGAGAAAGGCACCCGATGATACCTACAGGAAGATACATGGAAGTCCTGAATTCACAATGGATGAAGAGATACAATGGGTCTACAGTATTGCCGCAGTAAGGTCACCCGGCACAGTAGGCGTGCTGCTGATGAAAAAGGAGATCGTATGGGTTGAGGTGTCTCACCGGAACGAAAGCGTGAACCCGCAGAACAGGGTTGTATACGGTATTATAAGCGGCCTGCCCGAGGGTCATTACCGCCTTGTACTGAATAATATTAATAAGGGCAGAATGATTGATGAACTCTATTTTTCAGTTTACGCACCCTGAAAGCGGACGGCTTGGCTGTAAACCCCCGGCTACTGCTCCGCTTTTTTTTCGGGTATATTGTTGTAATCCCGCACAGCCTTTTCAAGGGCGCCCCTGCTGTCTGTTTTAATCCTGTCCAGCTGTTCTGTGCCGTGCCTGATAATCTGTTCTTTTGTGCCCGGTATTTCCTGCCCTGTATAAGCAAGATAACCGATATAGAGAATAATGATAATGAGAATTGTTACCAGCATCCTTGCCAGTCTTTTCAATATGGCGAATACAAGGAGTGCGCCTACAATTATTGCAACTGCAAGATAGAGAGGGTTTGATAACACGATATTAATGTATTGGTCCATTCTGATTTTCCTGGGATGAGCTTGAATTGTATCATGCAAAGCTTAATCCCGGTATTTATTAAATCAAGCAAATATTTCTGTATTACCAGTAACAGCTTACTGAATTCAGAATCCCGGAGTATCATAAAAATAATCAGGCAGCCTGTCCGTGGAGAATAAAAAAAAGACCGGTATTAACCGGTCTTTCCGTCATTTTTTCAGATTTCTGAATATTAGCGAGGGAGGGACTCGAACCCCCCACACCACGGATATGAGCCGTGTGCTCTAACCTACTGAGCTACCTCGCCATAAATTAGCGCGGGCAGGATTTGAACCTGCGACCTTTGGGTTATGAGCCCAACGAGCTACCAACTGCTCCACCGCGCGATCTTAATTTCTTGAGACAAAGTATTAAAATCATTAATGAGTGTCAACTTATTTAAATTTTATTTTTCTGTATTGATAAATTGTAACAATTACTGAACATAAATTTATGGAAAAATTAATCATTATTGCCTAACTCAAGAACAGCTCAGAGTAAAATTATTTAAAATATTTTCACCCCCAATCGTTTTACTGATAAGAACAAACAGGATACACAGGGGGTGAAAAATGTCAAACAAGCCAAGAATATGTGAGCCTGAAAAAACCTACCACACAAGATCACGCTGCATTAATCGGGCTATGATGATGAAACATCGAAAGATGAAGGATCTGATGCTCGAAGTCATGAACATGGCCATGGAAAAATATCATTTTGAACTGATAAATTATGTAATTATGGATAATCATTTTCATTTTTATATAAGAACTGTAATCGGCGGAGAGTCAATTTCACGTATAATGCAGTTTATTAAGTCACAGTATGCCAGAAGATACAACAAAATGAACGGAAGGATCGGCCCATTCTGGAATGAACGTTTCAGTGATACCATAATTGAGTATACTGAAGACCCTGAGGAGGTGTTTAACTATATAAATCAGTACATAATGTATAATCCTGTTCGAGCCGGTTATGTATCCAATCCCAGGGATTACAGGTATGGGTGTATTCATTTTTACCTGGATGAAAGTTATGTGCCACCGGTTAAATTGACTCACCACAAGTACTTTTTAAAGCTTGGGAAAACATTTAAGGAGAGGGCTAATAAGTTTCGTGCTTATGAAGAGAAATTTCGTAAGATTAATA
>Ga0272441_10010465_pt1 | contig 14021 bp, 11 predicted proteins | sample SSMProp6N_FD_193582 | JGI IMG/M metagenome (GOLD analysis project Ga0272441, IMG submission 193582) | Marine sediment archaeal communities from Little Sippewissett salt marsh, Falmouth, MA, United States - SSM-Prop-6N | ecosystem: Environmental > Aquatic > Marine > Wetlands > Sediment ... | reverse complement strand
TGAAGCAGGAGAGATAACGGGCGGTCCACCACCGCTGAAAAAACGTGACCGATCGCGATTCCTCCAACAGCTTGACAACGTGATTCAATCAATCCGCCGTAAGAATCCGTCCAATATGCCATGACAAGTCGTCCCCGCGGTCAGATAACCGTCGCCAGCTGAGCTTTTTGTTACATGGCGTACATTACTTTGATTTCAAACGAACAATAAATCAAAATAGATGATCATCTATGATAAAGAAGAAGACGAAAAGGTCAGATTTTCATTCTTCACTTTTGTCAAGAGTGAAGACACGACCCCTATCATTCTGCTGACCGAATCTACGAAACATATATGGATCGTAAAATGCCGCCGAAATCGTCGAGTATGCCGTCCCCTCCGCGACCAAGACTCACCATCGACGACATCGCAGGATACGTGGCGAGCATGTGCGATGTTGAGAAACATGACCTCTACTGCAAGCGAAGCTCATCGGCTTTGGCGCGATCCCTTTTTATGGAGCTGTGCTGTTCGTACATGAACGCACGGATGAGCATGACGGAGATCGGCCGGGAACTTGGAAATGTGAGTGTCGCCGCCCTGAGCCATAATAATCGACGTTTACAAGACCGAATGAACAAAGATAAGACAATTCGGCGGCTCCATGAAGAGATCAAGAAGAGGGTGAATAAGGCTTAGTCAATAGTCAACGACTGACCCCATAATCCACTTGCAGTAAGGTCTTATGCCACGTCAAGCCCGCTTAGATGTGCCGGGGGCGCTCCATCATATTGAGGAAGAAATGGGTAGAGTAGAAAAGGCCCCACGGCCTGTTCTCTACTCTACCCATCAGCCAGCTATCTTCTGAACCCTTTTGTTCTACTGTTCTTCGTTCGACGATCAAGAGATATATTATTTCAACTTATACCGTGTCCCGACAATCCCGGCAAGTCCGATTCCAATAAGAAAGAGTATGGATGGTTCAGGTATCTGTGTTCCTGGAAAGGCATTGGGGGTTCCTGTCTCTCCGGTAAAGGAATCATTGCCTTCCAACAAGACAATGACCGGGGACGCCGGCTCTCCTTCGTCACCAAAGATGTAATAAAATTCTTCTCCCGTATCAAAGATGCTATCGCTGAACGTTGTCCCTGCATCGATACTACCGGGTGACGGGTCATCATAATTAGACCAGGCCACGTAGGCACTGTTGTAGTTTCCAAATGCCTCTTCCCATGTCATGCCGAAATAGTCCGCAGGTGTCATATCCGCGTCAGGCAAGGAATACCATCCATCCCATCCCCACTTTTCTTCGGTCATTGTTTCTGCATACCATGTGAAATCCCACGGAGGACTTGCTTCCCAAATCATCGTATAGGGATCTATTTCATCTGGAATGCCGACCCCGAAACCGACGATGGCATCTGTTGGATGGTCATTCTGGATTTCAAACCAGACAACCGTATCGTTATCCCCTCCCATGCCAAAACCACCCGGTAGAGCGTATTCATTAATCTGCCAGGCACTTGCCGGCATTACAAAAAAGCTAAGAGCGAATACACTCATACCTAAGATCAAGAAAAATCGTACCTTATTTTGCATAGCCATATACCTCCCCAATTAACTTTTTTACAGAAGCACCTCACTTAAAGGTATATCCCTCGCAAAAAAAATGCCATGCATCTAAGTGGTTGTAGTTAATATTATAATGCGAATGTGACTTAATCAAGAGCTATGCTGTACTGTAAAGTTTCCCGACAGTCATTGTGCTGTTTCGGCTCTAACTGTATATTTTAACGTTATAAACTCTTTGAATATATAGCAATATTGATATTTGTGAAGGTGGGGTGAAAAGTGTCGGGAATTTTTACAAATAAGGAAATCATGGGGTCAGGTCTTGGATTTTGAGTTTAGGGTAAAATAGGGATCAGATTTCCAATCCTGATTCTGTGTATCAAGTGCCCAACATGTTTAATATATTAACCCGGTCCTGTGTATGCTGAAGACATTCAGGTGCTGTTTCACGTTTTTACTCTTGGCCTGTTTCCGCAATAATTTATTGACAATTCTGAACAATGATGTTTTTGTTTTCACGTTTCGGTGGGGCAATCTTAGTTCAGAAATCAAAACGAATAAAAGGGCGCGGTTATTCATGCCGGCCCTGTTTTTCAGATACAAAATAAATCAGTGCGGAGCTCAAGAAATGGGTAGAGAGACTGTACTATACAACTCCCTGGTTGATATAGTGGGTGAAGAGTTCGTCTCAAATGAGCCGGAAGATCTTTATCTTTATTCCTGTGATGGCGGGACCACAGAACCTCGCGGGGTCGATTATGTAGTATTGCCCAGGACAGTGGAGGAAGTTCAGAAAATCGTTATTCTGGCAAATAAGGAAAAGATTCCCCTTACGCCAATGGGAGGGGGGCTGACGCTGAACGGGCTGGTCATCCCTGTTCACGGTGGCATCGTGATGGACATGAAGAGGATGGACCGCATCATCGAAGTAAATGAATCGAGCAGATATGTCGTACTTGAGGCGGGTGTCTCTCAGGGTGCCCTGTTGTCATATTTAAAGAAACATCATCCCGATCTGCAGCATTCACTGCCTGAAGCCCCCAGTATAGCGACCGTGGTGGGAAATATTCTGATCCGCGGACACGGTTCGTTGTCCCAGTGCGGAGATCACTCGAATATGCTCAATGGCATAGAGGTAGTATTGCCCACGGGGGAAATATGTCCGGTCGGTTCCTGCTCCGCCTCCCCGCACTGGTTCAGCAAGGGTCCGCTTCCCGATTTAACCGGGCTGTTCATCGGCTGGTTCGGCACGACGGGCATTGTGACGAAGGCCTCGCTCAGGCTGTACCCCAGGCCGGCAAAACGGGACATGGTGTTATTCGTCACGCAGAACCCGGACCTGATTCCCGAGCTGGTATCCAGGCTCGTACAGACCAGAATGGCCGACAACATTGGTATGATGGAACAGGAAAAGCCGGAATACATGAAAGGGTATCAATTCACCGGGGTGATCATATCCGGCGATACCGAGGAAGAGATGGACTATAAGAGGAGCGTCCTTGCCAGGGTCCCCGAGACGTGCGGGGACAGCGAAAATAGAGTTACGCTCCTGGGAGAGGTTCCCCCGTCATCAAAGGAGAGATTTCTTGAGGAGCCTCCGTTCGCTGCGGTGGCGGCAGATTTCAGAAAGGGTGGCGGGTTCCAGTACTGTGGAATCATGATGCCTGTCGAAAAAGTCCCCGAGGCCTGGAGAAGGGGCATAGCAATCGCCCATGATAATGGCATGCTTTTTCAGTGTGCAAATCAGGTCATGAGTGCCGGTCATGAAGTCATGTTCGGGTTCAACTATTCCTTCAACCGTGCCGATGAAGAGGATGCTGAACGAGCAAGAAAGGCAATGGCGGACACAAATAAATTAGGGCTGGAGTTAGGCGGCATACCGTGGAAAGCGGACCTTCAGGCACAGAAACAGATTGTTGAGAAGATGGATCCCCGGACACGTGCGTTGATGCAGAAGGTAAAGACACTTCTGGATCCCAACGGTATCATGAATCCCGGGAACTGGGAGGATTAGACAGATCTGCATCTTCCGATGTCTTCTCAGGGAGTCCCCTGCTTCGTCTGCACTTACATCGTGAGGAGGAAATATGGATGTATATGGTTCTTTAGTTGAGATTGTCGGAGAAGGCTTTGTCTCCAATCAGGAGGAGGAATTATATATCTATTCTCGAGATTCCGGGGCACAACAACCGCGCAGAGCAGATTATGTTGTCGTGCCGAAGACGGTGGAAGAGGTGCAACGGATCGTCGTACTGGCGAACAGGGAAAACATTCCGGTCACGCCGATGGGCGGCGGTCTCACCTTAAGCGGGTTAGCGGTACCGCTTCATGGCGGGATTGTCCTGGATATGAAACGAATGGACAGGATTATCGAGGTTAATGAGAAGAGTCGATATGCCGTCATGGAAGCAGGCGTTACCCAGGGCGCCCTCCACTCTCATCTTGAAAAAAACTATCCCCACCTTGAACATTCAATGCCTGATGCTCCTCCCATGGCTACCATTGTGGGAAATGTGGTCATTCAGGGGCACGGTCACCTCAGCGTGTCATGCGGGATCAATTCGCAAATGGTCAACGGGATGGAGGTCGTGCTGCCTACCGGTGAGGTCTGCAAGCTCGGCTCCTGCGCCGTTTCTCCCTACTGGTTTTCCCGCGACCCCCTGCCGGATCTGATGGGGCTGTTCATCGGCTGGCTTGGGACGACCGGCATTGTGACCAAGGTCTCACTCCAGCTCTTTCCAAAACCGAAGTTCAGAGATCTATTGACCTTCACCTCCGACGACCTTGATCTGCTGCCGGATTTCATATTTGACATCACGCAACTCAACCTCATGGACAATCTGTTCATCATCTCGCAGGAATGGCCCCCCTGGGCACAGGGCATCCTGTACGTCCCCATTGTGTCCGGCCAGGATGAAGAGGAATTTGAACTGAAGATACGACTCCACAAAGAGCTTGTGCGGAAATATGAGGGGAAAGTCACGCTCGTGGAGGGAAAACATGCCGAAAGAATGCGGGCAGCCCGATTGCCGGTACCCCCCGTGACCCTGGGCGTCATGGCGGCGGATGCAAAACAGGGGGGCGGCTTCGAGTATACGGGGGGGATCGTGCCGATAGAGAAGGTTCCCGAAGTATCGTCCCGGTCGGTGGAGATTGCCCACAAATACGGACAGCCCTACCTGCTCGGGTATCAACTCCTTACCGGCGGGCACAGCATGATGTGCGGCCTCGCCTATTGTTTGAACCGTGCCGATGGAGGCGATGTCGAGAAAATAAGGAATGCATTGGACGATACAAGCAAGATGATCTTGGATGCAGGGGGTGTGTTATGGAAGGCTGAAGCGCCGGCACAGAGGTTAATGGTGCAGAAAATGGATCCCAACACGGTAGAACTCATGAAAAGGGTGATGAAGGCATTAGATCCAAACGCTATTATGAACCCTGGAAATTGGAGTGAATAAATGGCACTTACAGATTATAAGGATATAATCCATAGATGTTTCCGTTGCGGCTACTGCAAATTCACCAGTGATTATTCTTACCTGGGCTTTAATTGCCCCATGTATAACAAGGCCCGTTTGGAGAGTTATTCCCCCGGTGGCCTGATGTGGCTGATCTACGCCTCCCTGATCAAGGAAGAGCTTACACCCAGCAAACACCTGTCCGAAATCCTCTATTCCTGCACCATGTGCCGGAACTGCAGCGAGGAATGCAAATTTCAATTCAATGAAGATATCGTCAATATTTTGAAAGCGGCACGGGAGGAAATGGTCGAAAAACAACTGACGCCCCAGATGGTGGGTCAGTTCCTGAAAAATGTGTACGATTACGGCAATCCCTATCGGGAGCACAAGGAAAACAGGGCTAACTGGGCTGAAGATACGGGAATAAAGCACTATGAGAAGGGCGATGAATTCCTCTATTACGTCGGGTGCGTTGGATCATACGACAGCGCCAGTCAGAAAGCCGCCAGGGCGCTGGGAAGTGTGCTCGTGAAATCCGGTCTTTCCTTCGGCATCTTAGGGGACAGGGAGATCTGCGACGGAAATGAAGTAGACATGCTCGGTGAAAAGGGTCTCTTCGAGTTCCTGAAGGAGGAAAACACCAGGATCTTCAGGGAACTCGGCGTAAAAAAGATCGTCACGCTCTCACCCCATTCGTATAATGCGTTGAAAAACAGCTATCCAGATGAATTCGAGGTCGTCCACTACACGCAACTCCTTCGAGATTTAATCAAAAACGGTGCCTTGAATGTCTCCGGAGGATTCACGGCAAAGGTCACCTATCATGATCCCTGCTTTTTAGGCCGGTATAATAATGAATATGATGCGCCACGAGAAATCCTGGCTGCCCTTCCCGGGGTTGAGCTGATAGAAATGGAGCGGACCAGGGAAAACTCTTTTTGCTGTGGTGGCGGATGCGGTAACTTTTACACCGATATCCTGGGCAGTGGAACGGATGCCCCGGGCAGAATCAGGGTCAGGGAAGCGCGCGATACCGGCGCGAGTATCCTGGCCGTGACCTGTCCGGTCTGTGTGATGATGTTAGAGGATGCCCTCAAGGCGGAGGGGCTTGAAGACAAACTGGTTATTAAGGATATCTCCGAGATTGTGAACGAAGCATTATCCTGACCCTTACAGGTCCGGCAACCGGCCTGCAGCGGTTTCATCGAGGATGAAACTTAGCGTTTCATAAAGAACATAAGATTGTGAAAATTGTTATCAGGCCTTTAACTCCTCCCTTTGTAAAGGGAGGCGGGAAGGGAGTTAATAAGATAAAATCCCCCTTCATCCCCCTTTGCAAAGGGGGAAACAGAGGGCGGGCATCAGTCGGTAAGAGAAATGAAGTTTCACACATGAATATAAAAGCCGTTATTCTTGCTCCTTCAATCTCTACTCCAGTAATCCTGAATGTAGCTGCCTGATTCATCAGGCCATTGCGCTGATAAGCGCAAGAACCATATCGCAAAAAATAAAAACGCCGATAAATCGGCACGCTACACGTAAAGAAAGAATTCAGGAGTAAGCACAGTCGACGGCCGGTGGTCGGGTTAATCGAGAATGAAACGTGAAGTTTCATGCAGAAGTCAAGAATGTGAAAGCCGTTATCAGGCCTTGAACTCCTCCCTTTGTAAAGGGAGGCAGGAAGGGATTTAAAAGATAAATCCCCCTTTGCAAAGGGGGAAACTGGGGGCGGGCATCAATCGGTAAGAAAAATGAAGTTTCACACATGAATATAAAAGCCGTTATTCTTGCTCCTTCAATCGCTACTCCAGTAATCCTGAATGTAGCTGCCTGATTCATCAGGCCATTGCGCTGATAAGCGCAAGAACCGTACCGCAAAAAAATAAAAACGCCGATAAATCGGCACGCTACACGTAAAGAAAGAATTCAGGAGCAAGCACAGTCGACGGCCGGTGGTCGGGTTAATCGAGAATGAAACGTGAAGTTTCATGCAGAAGTCAAGAATGCGAAAGCTGTTATCAGGTCTTGATCTCCTCCCTTTGTGAAGGGAGGCAGGGAGGGATTTAAAAGATAAATCCCCCTTTGCAAAGGGGGAAACTGAGGGCGGGTATCATGAGCATTATGGGTATCTTTCCCCCTCCAAGGTGACCGTAAACCCAGGGATTGACCGGGAGTGTTCCCGCAAGTCCCGCCCTGTGGGCGGGAAGTTTCACTTTTTGCGAGGGCATGTCTTGTGGAGTGCCGGATAAAATATCCTGCAGCACATCTCCTGTTCAGGAGCAGGCTGAATACATAAACGCCAACAAATCCGAAAAGTTAAAAACGCTAATGCGCATGGCTATAGATCGGTATATTTCTTAAGATCCTTGCGTATCTCCTGTTTGGCTATTTTCCCAATCAGCGTCTTTGGTAAATCCTTTTTTATTATGATTTTTCTCGGTTGTTTATAGTCGGCCAGTCCTTCCCTGCAATAGTTCTTGATTTCCTCAACATCAAGGTCAACGCCTTCTTCCGGTACTACAAAGGCATACCCTACTTCGCCCCAGATCTCGGCAGGAACTTCTACAATCGCGGAGGTGTTTATTCCCGGATAGGCATTCAGGTACGACTCGATTTCCAGCGGGTACACATTATACCCGCCACTGATATACATCTCTTTTGAGCGTCCCACATAGTGAAGGTAATTATTCTCATCCATATATCCCAAATCTCCGGTTCGCAACCATCCCTTATAGAATACGTCCTTATTGTCATGTTCATCCATGTAACTTGATATAACACTGTCTCCTTTGACCAGGAGTTCGCCGACTTCACCGACCTTCGCCCAGGACTCATCATCTTTCAGGGTTTTCATCTCAAAACCTTCACCGGGCCTGCCCTCTGTGGTCGCGACTGTTTCCAGCGTATCGTCAGGCCTGGTAAAGGTGAAAAAACCCGCCGTCTCGGTCATTCCCCAACTCGCCGCCACGGTTGCGTTGGAGAACGTATCTTTTATCTGGTTAATCAATTCCGGGGGTGAGGGCTCGCCCGATACGACCAGCATTCTGACAGACGATAAATCATAGTCGCCCGCGTTGCATTTTTTAAATATGAGGCGGTACATCGTCGGGACGCCACCTGTAAAGCTTATCTTGTATTTTTCTATGAAATCAAGCATTTCTTCAGGATTAAAGGTCGGTGTGATGATCCCCGTTGCTCCTGCGTAGAGCTGTACGGTGATCAGGTCATGTGTCCCGCCCACATGACTGGTAGGCATATTGACCAGCACGATATCGTCAGCGGTACCGCCCCAGGCATCCGCGGTTGCCTTTGAAATGGCGTAACTGTTTTTGTGGCTTATCACGGCCCCTTTCGGTCGACCGGTGGTGCCGCTGGTAAAGATAATAATAAGCGGGTCATCAGGGCCGGGATGAACGCTTTCAGGGACAGGCGCCGGGGATGATTCCAAAAGGATTTCGTACGGCCGGGCCCCTTCATAATCAAGGGCGCCGAAGTATGAATAGACGTGGTCAAAGTGCACGTGCCGCACCAGAAACTCTGCATTGGTTTTTATGTTCTCCGGATAGGCAAGGCTCACCAGCAGCCTGGGCTCTGTTCGTTCGCACAGGGCTGCCATCTCAGGTCCGGTGAACCGCGGATCCAGAGGTACCATGACCAGACCCATCGTCGCAGCTGCCATATAAATATTCATAAAGGCAGGTGATTGCGGCAAAAGAGTAGCAATCCTGTCTCCCGGCTTTAAGCCTAAGGCCAGAAATGAATTGGCAACCCTGTTGATATTCTCGTTATATTCTTTATACGTCGTTTCCTGGCCCATAAATACAAATGCCAGGTGATCGGGCCTGACCTTCGCGTGATCCTCTACGACCTTCGAAAAATATTTTACCATAATACAACCTCCTTTTATCGGTTGGTTTATTGATGGAAAATATGTCACGATCGTTCCGGTTTCCTTTTTCCATAGTATTAAAATACTTCAAAGATCAAGCCCTTTATGGGTCAAAATGCAATAGGATCAGGCCGTGACAGTTGACTGACATCAGATAAGGAATCAAAGAAGTGCGAGCTCCTTGTTGATAACCGCCAATTACAATCTATTACGAACAATCCAAATCAGGTTTCGATAGCTTCAGAAGAAGTGAATTATCGACTGTACCTGCAAAGCGTCAGAATTGATTCCTCGCTCAAAATCCGTACTTTGCCTGCAAACGAACAAACTGGTTTAGTGTGAAAATTATCGATTACCATTACAAATCGTCATACATGTCTCTACTGTCAAAAAACTTTACACTTTCGCAATTTTCCAAAATATCAATACTGGACGTACCTTTTTTGCCAATAATTACGATATGGAGGTTTTGTAATGTTAAAATACTTTACAACTTTGGATAGCATTAAAAACAGTTGCTCAGCAGAAAGGAAAGAGGAATAGAGGAATAGAGAAGTAATATGCCAAGAGTTTCAGAATATTGTAAGCGATAAGAGAAAATTGTGGGTATAAGATACGTTTTAGCACGGTTTATGCTTTGGAAATTGTGTGATCGTTCGGCAATATTGTTTATCATCATGCAGGCTCAAACACCAATATAGACCCGGGATTTAATTCAGTACCTTGATCTCCTCAGGTAAATCGTTCGCAAATTCTTACCTCCTGTTAGTTACCACATCTCGTGTATTGATGGCGTATGGAACATACCATAATATTGGGTGCATAATACCAGATGCGGCGAAAGATAAAATTTAAGAAAGGGGGTGAGAGGAATAATAATATTTTTGCAGCCGAGTTTTTAATTAGGTTTTTAAAGAGAAAGGGGGTTAGCATGAAAAGATTCATTATATTCGTAACGTTGTTGATAGTGCCTCTTTTAATGATCAGTTACAGCCACGCTGATATCATAGGGTATAGTGAAGATGGGAGTGGATTCGCCATGTCTGCGGGGTCAGTTTATTCATCAGTAGTCATCTCTCCATGGTTTTCTAGTGACGTTAACAATGGTCCGTGGTACAGGCCATTCGACAGTATTACCATTGGCTCAGCTTCTGTTGGTAATGATTGGACAGCAGATTCCAGTTCGCCCGATTTTGCTAATGCTACAGCATTACTTACTAATGGTACATATGACTTTATTGGACATGATTGTTTGACCCTTGGGAGTAGTGGGGCGTCAGGTGAAGCTTTTAGCCTTTATGGACCAGGATACACCGACCCGGATTTTAATGGTAGCACGATAAACATGATGACATTAAAATTGGATTCGTTCTTTTCGGCATATGTTGAAGACTATGAGTGGGACTTTGAGGAATATGGACCTGCATACGTAACCACCTATACTTATACTATTACTTATGAATATGTAGAGCCGCAAATCCCAGTACCCGAACCAATCACCATGCTCCTTCTTAGCCTTGGGTTGTTGGGGTTAGCTGGCACAAGGAGAAAGCTTCAGTTATAAATCCTCCATACATTTAAACCCGACGGTGGTTTTTTTCATAAAGCGGGGTCTCAAGTAGACCCTGCTTTATTTTGATTGCCGATTGAGAAGATAAGGGGTCTCCGTTTGACTTATCTGGAAGAGGGCGCGTCGACGTTTGACCCTTGCTGCTGATTTCACAAAGAACCTTCATAATTCACACATTTTCATATGTATCGATTACAGGAAAAAACAGATACTCAACTATACCCGCACTTATGGCTTTGTAATATAGTAACAATCGACAATTTGCGGCAGAAGTGGGGGTTTTTTTATCAGTGATATTCCAGCATTGCCTTTTATGCATGCAGCCGGAATACCGCCGGTCAGGCGTGACTTTGAGGACATCCTTCCCGGGCAAGGTCATTTTTTTCGAGCATATTGTGACAAAATAATTTATAAGGCATACGGCGGTTGTGGATATTCGACAAAGGAAATCGCTCTGCGTCCTGGCGGGCATTGCATAGCAATCAGCAGAGCGGTCAAACGTGCCGGGTATCCTGATGACGGTGAATGAATAACAAAACCTGAAAGATAGGAGATAACGGTTCATTCCTGACTTTACATATCAAGTATCCAATATTTAATTTTTCTCACTTCTTCCTGTGTGTGAAAGCACGCAGGTGCTATTTCATGTTTTACCCTTTGCCCGCTTCCTTAATTATTGATTGACCGAAAGTGCTCCCGCAAACCCTGCCTTGCAGGCGGGGTCAAGGAGCTCAATATAATTGCACAATCCCTTGCCGGTAAACCCCGTCCTGTGGGCGGGAAACTTTACATTTTTAGAAATGATGGTTTTTACTTTCATGTCTCGGCAAGTACCATCTTGGTTGAGCCATTAAAACAGGTAAAAGGGCGCTGTTTCTATAGCTTCCTGACTGACTCAATAAATTTTACTATAACCAAGGAGGAGTATTGATGCATAAATTTCAACTCGACAAACCGGACAATTTAGTAGAATTATTTGAAAACAGTGTGAAGCAATTCCCCGACAATCCATTCCTTGGGACCAAGAACCAGCAGGGTGAGTATGAATGGGTAACCTACCGGGAGGTAGGCGGTCGTGTGGATAATCTGCGTGCAGGGTTGGCAAGCCTCGGGATAAAACGAGGTGATGCCGTCGGCATTATTTCCAATAACAGCACTGACTGGGCAATCGCGCACTATGCCGCCCTCGGTCTTGGCGCCCTCTATGTGCCCATGTACGAAGCAGAGTTGGTGCAGGTCTGGGAGTACATCATTAAAGACAGTGCCGTGAAGGTGCTTTTTGTGTCAAACACCGCCATCATGGAACAGGTCAAGGACTTCCCTTCACGTATTCCAACCCTGGAAAAGATTGTCCTGATGACGGGAGAGGGCGAAGGCACGATGTCCGAGCTGGAAAAGATCGGGGAGAAGAATCCGGTCAAATCTATCTATCCTGATCCCGAAGAGGTTGCCGTCCTCGTATATACCTCCGGGACGACGGGAGATCCCAAAGGGGTCCTGCTCATGCACATGAACTGGACAAGCAACCACCATGCCCGGGTCAAGGCCTATCCGGGGTACGACCATAATGACCGTTCGCTTTCTCTCCTTCCCTGGGCACACTGCTTCGGACTGGGAGAGCTCCATACCTTTTCCGCCATGGGCGCCTCCATGGGGTTTATGGAAAACTCCAGAACCGTGGTCAGTGATATGGCGAAAGTCCGTCCGACAATGCTCATTGCGGTCCCCAGAATCTTCAACAGGGTCTATGACACGATCGTGACGAAGGTAAACGAGGCCGGCGGATTCAAAAAGACACTGTTCGACGCCGGGGTAGAGGCCGCCAAAAAGCGGCGAGAACTTGCGGAACAGGGCACATCAAGCTTTTTGGTAGACCTCAAGTTCAAGATCATCGACAAGCTCGTATTTCAGAAGATCCGCGACCTTTTCGGTGGCAGACTGCGCGCTTCCATGACCGCCAGCGCCGCCATGAATCCCGATATCTCCAGGTTTTTCCATGATATCGGCATCCCCCTCTATGATGCCTACGGCTTGACCGAGACCGTCCCCGGCATTACCATGAACGGCCCTACCAGATTCAGGATCGGGAGTGTGGGCCCGGAGATGGACAAGATCAAGGTCGTCATCGACAAATCCGTCTGTGAAGAAGGGGCAAAGGATGGGGAGATCATCTGTTACGGTCCCAATGTCATGAAGGGCTACCACAATAAACCCGAGGCGACTGCAGCGGTCATGACCCCCGACGGTGGTGTGAGAACCGGTGACCGCGGCCGCTTTGACGAAGACGGCTTTCTGTGGATCACCGGACGGATCAAGGAACAGTTCAAGCTCGAGAACGGCAAGTATGTCTTCCCCGCTGCACTGGAAGAAGATATCTGCCTGAATCACTACGTGCAGAATGCCGTTATTCACGGCGCCAACAAGCCCTATAATATCTGCATGATTGTACCTGAACCCGCTTCCCTGGAGGAGTATGCGAAAAAGCATAACCTGCCGAACGATTTCAAAGCCCTTGTTGAACGGAAAGATATTCAGGATATGATCACCAAAGAGATCCTCGATTCACTCGAGGGCAAGTACGGCAGTTATGAGATCCCGAAAAAATTTCTCTTTCTTTCCGAACCGTTCACTCTTGAAAACGATATGCTGACCCAGACAATGAAAGTGAAACGACGGAATATCACGAAAACCTACAATAATCAGATAGAGGCATTGTACAATAAGTAAGCAGTTCCGTAATCAGGCGTAAGGTTTTTGGATCCCCGTAGAAATCTCTCCTTCCTGAAAGGGGAGATTTCTATGGGGGACTGACGTGTATGAAAATTCACGTTTGATAAAGTCGCAAAAAGTAAACTTAACCCCGTTCTGTTACTCCGTGCTTGTCATATAATCCATTATTTTAAATAGTTATGGACTCCCGCCTTCGCGGGAGTGACAGACGTGGTGACTTTTTGCGAAGCCATTACGTTTGATGACCTCGTAAGAAGTCGAGGAGCCAGTCATTGCGAGGAGCGGAACGACGCGGCAATCTGAGCTTTTCAAACACTTACAAACACAGAGATTGCTTCACTTCGTTCGCAATGACTATTTTTTGGACTTTTTACGAAGCCATCACGTTTAATTTTCGATTAAACCGGTCACAGGCTGGCGGGCGTGACAATATTTTATTTTAACTGAAAGCTGAAAGCTGACGGGTAAAAGCTTGTGCGTAGCTTGCCGATGTATCGGTGTTTTTATTTTTTGCGGTACGGTTCTTGCGCTTATCAGCGCAATGGCCTGATGAATCAGGCAGCTACATTCAGGATTACTGGAGTAACGATTTAAGAAGTAAGGAGAAAGTTTCGAGTTCCGAGTTTCGGGGAACAGAAAGTACGTCGTCATTGCAAGCCCGCGGGAACGGGCCTGGCAATTTGTTTATTGTTTTTTTTCTTTTGCTGAATCCTGATTGCTGAAGGCTGAAAGCTTTTCTTGGACGAACCTTCACATTTCATCCTCGATTAAACCGGTCGCCGGCGGCCGGGCTTGGCTCCCTCATTCATCCGAACCA
>Ga0272441_10010464_pt1 | contig 14022 bp, 11 predicted proteins | sample SSMProp6N_FD_193582 | JGI IMG/M metagenome (GOLD analysis project Ga0272441, IMG submission 193582) | Marine sediment archaeal communities from Little Sippewissett salt marsh, Falmouth, MA, United States - SSM-Prop-6N | ecosystem: Environmental > Aquatic > Marine > Wetlands > Sediment ... | reverse complement strand
CTTGGCATCCAGGATCACCGGCATCCCCTCGGGGATTAGATCCAGGGTTGCCTGCAGCGCTTCCAATCCAGCCGGACCGTATGCCTCGTAGAAGGCGATGTTCGGCTTGTAGCAGGCGGCGTAGGGCAGGGTCTGCTCGATTACCTCCCGGTTCCGTTTCAGCGCCAACCGTGCCGCGCGTTTCGCATCCCCGTGCTCGAAGCGCGGGTCCAAGCCCACGCAGAGCAGGCTCTGCTTCTCCCTGCAGGTCGATTCCAGTTTTTCAAAAAAACTCGTTTTCATTTTTCCCTCCCGGTATTGTTTTACTGTTTGTCCTTGGCCGTCGGGTCAACAGCCAGGCCCCCAACAGAGGCCCGGCCACAAAAAAAGGGCTGTTCCCGGCAACAGGAACAGCCCTTTGCAAAGCCGCAAAAAAAGGAGAGCCAACGGCTCTCCTTCGGATACTCCAAGATAAAATAAAAAGCTCCGGAAAAACCGGAGCCTTGTCATGCCTGTTGGTATTTTAGTTCCCCTCTGCACTTTCCCAGTTCTTCCTCGTTCTTAAATTGCCGGGACTATGACACAGTCGCGCAGAATTGTCAAGATTGCATGGTGTAATTCTATGAAAAAAAAGTAAAAAACCAAAATCGTTGCGGTTATCCGAGCTGTACTTGTACCGCAGAACAGAGCAGCGAATTGATACTCCCCCCGGGGTTGGTTTATTCTTCTGCTGTTATGCTGGAGTGTGTGATGTTGGCCGCGGGAAGCTCGACCCGCATGGATAGCTGGAAGATGATGCTGCCGTGGGGCGGTTCGACGATTATCGGGCACAGCGCAGGCACCGCCCTTAAGGTCTGTTCTCGACTCATCCTGGTGGTTGGTTTTCGCGCCGAAGAACTGGTCGCTTTTTTCAAGGATTGGCCGCAGGTAGAGGTGGTGATTAATCCCGACTACCAAGCCGGTATGTTTTCCTCCGTGCAAGCAGGAGTTCGGGTTGTCTCGGGAGGGGAGTTTTTCCTGGCTCTGGGCGACATGCCCGGGGTTGTAGAAGGGATATACAGGGATCTCCTTGGATGGAGCCGGGGGCTGAGTGAGGCGTTCGCCGACCTGGAATCGCCGTACGCGGTAATTCCCCAGTACAGGGGGAAGAAGGGGCATCCCCTGCTTCTGTCTTCGCAGATGCGAACCAGGATTCTCCAGGCCGATCTTTCCAAGACCCTGAGGGACGTGCTGGCAGGGGTGCCCACGGTGATCGTGCCTGCGGATGAGCCGGGAATCCTGCATGATATCGACACCCCGGCTGACTATCAGTCCTGGAGCCCTGATCGGGACTCGCGTTGACATGGAGTGAATCAACCGGATATTCTACCGACCAACAACGATAAGGGAGGCTGAGATGAGCCATGAATGTGCAATAACGGGCGGACTGCTCGTTTATCCTGAAAAAACCGTACGCGCCGATTTGGCCATATCCGACGGAAAAATAGCCGCCGTCATCGAGCCCGGGCAGGCAAAGGCGAAAACCACCATCGATGCCCAGGGATGCTATCTTCTGCCCGGAGCGATCGATCCCCACACCCATCCGGTCTATCTGGATTCCATCGCCGATACGGCCCGCACTGCCGCCTTCGGCGGTGTAACCACGGTGATCCACTACGCCTACGCCCGGCCGGGAAACAGCCTGATCACCAAGATCAAGGAGTTCAAGCAGGAGGGGGAAGAAACTTCCTGTATCGATTTCGCCCTTCACGGCGGGTTGTTCGAAACCCTGAAGCAGGCCGATGAAATTCCCCAGGCCTTCGAGATGGGCGTCACCTCCTTCAAGGTGTTCATGGCCTATGCCAAGTTGGGTTGGATGACGGATGACTACGCCATGGCCAAGACCATGGATATCGTAGGCAAGCACGGCGGCATGGTGTGCGTACACGCGGAGACCGGTTTGGCCATCGACTACATCATGGACAAGTTGCTTGCCGAAAAGGCCGACTTCGCCGAGCGTTTCCTGGAAACCAGCCCGGACATCGCCGAGGCGGAGGGGATCTTCCGGGCCGTGTACATCGGACGGCTGATGAACTGCCCCGTATATATCCCCCATATCTCATCGGCCGAGGGTATTCAGGTGATCCGCTTCCTCAAGCGTATGGGCTATGCGGTAATTGCAGAAACCTGTCCGCAGTATCTGGGCCTTACCTGGGACGCTCTCAAAGCCCGCGGGCCGCTGGGTAAAGTCGGTCCCTCTATCAAGACCGAAGGCGATCGCATGGCTCTGTGGACGGCCATGCAGGAGGGCATCTTCGATTCGATCGGCAGCGATCACGCGCCCAAGGACAAGAAGGAAAAAGACGATTTTTTCGAGGCCGCCTACGGATCGCCGGAGGTGGAAACCATGCTTCCGGTGGTCTGGCACTTCGGAGTAAACCGGGGTTTGATCACTCCGAACGAGGTGGCCGCCCTGATGGCGGAGAACGTATCCAAGATCATGGGCCTGTATCCCAGGAAGGGCAGGCTGGAGCCGGGCTCCGACGCGGATGTAGTGGTTTTCGATCCCAAGGAGAGGTGGACGGTCACCAATTCCAACCAGCACAGCAACGCTTCCTACACGATGTTCGAAGGCCGGGAACTGCTCGGTAGGGTCAAGAAGGTGCTGTCCCGAGGCCAGTTGATCGTGGACGGGGAGGAGTTTTTAGGTTCCGAAAGCCACGGAATTTTTCTGCCCTCCAAGGCGGGCAACTGGCAGTACCGGAAGTAGCGGCCACACCAGCTGTCATGACCCAAGATCCAAAAAAATTCGTCGACCAAACAACCGAACAGGCGCGGCCCCTGGAGAAGGCCTACTACCTGGCCGAGTGGGAGGCCGCCGTTACGGGAGGTGAAGAGGCTTTAGCCCGGGAACGAGAGGCTCAGGCGGCTTTCATGCGTTTCTGGTCCGATCCCAAGTTGTTTCAGGCGGCCAAACAGCTTTGCGAGGTTGAACAACCCGATGATCCTCTACTGAGCCGTCAGCTCAGATTGATCTATCTGTCTTCAGCCCGAAACCAGCAGGATGAAGCAACCATCCAGCGGCTGACCGAGTTGGAGAGCCAGGTGCGGCGGCGCTATTACAACTATCGCGCCCGGGTCGGCGGGGAGGAGCTCAGCGACAACCGCATCGACGAGATCCTAAAGCACTCGCACGACTCCAATCAGGTGCAACAGGCATGGGAGGCGAGCAAACAGGTGGGGCAGCAAGTGGCCGACGACGTTCGAGAACTGGCCCGGCTGCGCAACGCCGCAGCCCGCGCCCAGGGCTACCGGGATCACTTCCATCGTTCCCTGCTTCTCGATGAGATCGACGAGCAGGAGCTGCTTGCCTTGTTTGACGATCTGGAGAAGCAATCCCGGGAACCATTCACCCGGCTCAAACAGCAGATCGATCAGGATCTGAGCTCTCGCTTTGGTGTCGACCGGGCTCAGTTGCAGCCCTGGCACTACGGAGACCGGTTCTTCCAGGAGGGACCGCAGCTGGGGCAGGTGGATCTTGATGCTCTGTTCAAGGATCGGGAAATCGAGGAGCTCGGCGTTGCGACCTATAGCGGTCTTGAAATGGATGTCGTTTCGATCCTCTCCCGTTCCGATCTGTACCCGCGACCCGGCAAGAATCAGCACGCCTTCTGTACCCACATTGATCGGGAAGGAGATATCCGCACTCTCAACAATCTGCAGCCTACCCATCGCTGGGCGGAAACCCTGCTCCACGAGCTGGGTCACGGTGTGTACGATCAGTATGTGGATGCCGCCCTTCCCTGGTTGCTGCGGGCTCCGGCCCATACCTTTACCACCGAAGCCGTGGCGATCCTGATGGGCTCCCTGACCTTCGATCCCGAGTGGTATATCCAAGTGCTCGGAACACCGGAGGAGGAAGCCCGGTCTCTGGCCGCTTCGGCTCTCCGGCAGGATCAAGCCCAGAAGCTGATCTTCACCCGCTGGTGTCTGACCATGACTCACTTCGAACGCCTGTTCTACGGCGATCCGGAGGCGGATCTGGACTCAATCTGGTGGGACTGCGTGGAACGCTATCAGCTGTTGCGCAGGCCGGCCGGACGCAAGGCTCCGGATTGGGCCGCCAAGATCCACGTCGCCCTGGTCCCGGTGTACTACCATAACTACGAGCTCGGCCAGCTGATGGCCGCCCAGCTCGGAAAACAGCTGGATGAACAGGTTGGGGGAATCGTGGGGCGGCCCGCGGCTGGACGCTGGTTGATCGACAGGGTGTTTTCCCCCGGTGCCAGTCTGGACTGGCGCAGCTTGATCGAGCAGGCCACGGGGGAGCCGCTGAATCCCAGCTATTTTGTGGAGAGATTCGCCGGCTTGTCAGGATGATTCCCGCCGTCGGGGCAACGATCGAATTTCCTTGAGTTGACTTCCCACCGCTGGTGTCTGAACATTGTAGACGGGGGGCGATTATGAAAAGAGCAGTGCTGTTAGTTGTTCTTCTCGTGCTTTGTCTCCATGGAATCGGAGCCGAAGCAAGCTTGAGGGAGCGGTGGTCCACCGATTTAGTTTTCAAGGTGCCCGAGTCGGTGCTCTACGATCCCCAAGCCGAGTGCCTGTACGTTTCCAACATAAACGGGGGGCCTGGGCAGAAAAACGGGGAGGGCTTCCTGTCCAAAGTGGACCTCAATGGAGAGACTCTGGAGCAGAAATGGGTTACAGGCCTGGACGCGCCCAAGGGTATGGGTCTTTACGGCGAAAAGCTGTACGTCACCGACATTGATCGGATCGTTGTCATCGACAGGAAGCGCGGTACTCTGCTCGCCTCTTATTCCGTGCCGGGAGCCAAGTTCCTCAACGATATCGCTGTGGATCCGGAAGGGACGGTGTACATCTCGGATTACAGAGCGGATACGATCTACGCCCTGAAGGGCGGGACGGTCACTAAGACCCTGAGCGGCGGAAGGTTTCTTAGAAGTCCCAACGGACTGTTCTGGGAAGCAGATGCGCTGCTGATCGGTGTTCGCGGTAGGATTCTGCGCTGGGATCCGGACAAAGAACAGCTCACCGTCGTGGTCGAGACGACAGGAGGAATCGACGGCCTACAGCCCACGGGCGCCGGGGATTACCTGATCAGCGACTGGAGCGGCGTTGTCCGCCTGGTGTCGCCCGCAGAGAAGGAACAGATCCTGATGAATGTACGGGGTAAGAAGGCCAACACCGCCGACTTCTGCTATATCCCGGAGAAGAACCTCCTGGTCATTCCAACCTTCAGCGGTAATCAGCTGTGGTCCTTCGAGCTGGTGCGGTAAGGACGGGGCGGAGCGGGAACAGTTTAGCCATGGCCCTTTAGGCCAGCGAATAATCATTGTCTCTGTTCTGGCTATGGCTCCTACTCATCGCGGCCACATAGAGAACCGTTAAAGATAGCTGTATTACCACCCCGGGCCAAAATCTATCTGGACATTTCTCGAAAAACCTGTACAGTGCCAACTATCATCCTGGAGTCACTATCTCTGAAATAGCAAATGAGTCAACGACAAGAAAGAATACACCAGCCCTTGATAAAGGGAATCCGCGCCAACATCTCCACGATCCTGCTCCTCGTGTCTGTTTTATTTTTCATTTTTTTCGCCCGGGTGATTTATTCCCCCTTGCTCCCCGCGATCGAACGGGATCTGCACCTCAGTCATACTCAAGCCGCCTCGTTTTTCCTCTTTATAACTCTGGGATACGTCGTTATGAACATCTTTTCCGGGTTTATCGCCTCCTGGCTGGGCCACCGTACCACGATCTTCCTGGCTATTATGCTGGTGAGCTCGGCTACGGTGTTCATCGCAGTAACTCCGTCCCTACCGATGATACGAGTAGGGCTGATTGTTGTGGGCTTGGGAGCGGGCCTCTACCCGCCATCCGGGATCGCAACGGCCAGTTCCCTTGTGCAGTCCAAGGACGAGGGAAAGGTTCTATCGATACATGAGTTTGGGCCGAATCTCGGGTTCATTGCAGCGCCTCTCGTCGTAGCCGTGCTGCTCCCTCGACTCCAGTGGCGCAGCTGCCTGCTGCTCATCTCGGCCCTGGGCTTTCTGATCGGGACGCTGTACATCATCTTCAGCCGCGGCGGGGGCTTCAAGGGACAAGCTCCGGTGCTGCGCAACCTTACTCAGATTTTTTCGCTTCCTTCCTTCTGGATCACAGCCGTTTTGCTGGCTTTTGTTACCGGTGCCAGCATAGGGCTGTTCGCGATAACCCCCGCGTATCTTGTTTTCGAGAGAGGCTTGGATCAGGAGCTGGTCAATACGATCGTAGGGGTGTCACGGATCAGCGGACTGATCGTCCTGTTTTTTGCGGGCTATCTGGTAGACCGATTCGGAGTAAAGAAGCTCATCAGTACTGTCCTGGTGACCGCAGGCATCGCCACGGCGGCCATGTGGGTGCGATCTCGGTCGATCTTGATCGCAGCGGTTTTTTTACAGCCGTTGTTGATAGCGGGTATTTTCCCGGCCGTTCTCACGGCTGCCGCCCGCATCGCCCCCCGCAATCTGCAGAACCTTACAATCAGTTTCATCCTGCCGATCGGCTACGGTTTCGGCGCAGGGGTCCTTCCCGTGCTGCTCGGATGGTTGGGAGACAACGCATCCTTCGCCCTGGGTTTTCTCATTTACGGAGTGATACTTGTAGCCGGATCGGCTCTTCCCTTCCTGCTCAAGCTGAGACATTAGGGGCCGTGCATTTGCCGCACGCCACCAGGGGAGGGAAATCGCATATAATCAGATCATGAACACGAGAATGGGAAACCAATTTGAAGGAGGAAGCAATGGATAAACATCCCCTCGAGCCAATCAAGAAACTGGATCCCGGGTTCTTGGGTTTCGTAGAACAGAGCCGGGCACGGGCCTTTGCCGATGGAGCTCTGAATGCGAAAACCAAGTATTTGATTGCCATGGTCCTGGATGCAGCCCACGGGGCGGTGGGAGGAGTCACCTCATTAGCCCGTCAAGCGATCGAGCACGGTGCAGCAAAAGAGGAGATCCTGGAAGCTATCCAAGTTGCCAATTTCATCAGCGGAGTCGGTTCGCTCTACACCGCCTCTTTCGGCTTGGCGGAGGTTTTCAAGTCATAACAACGGGCCGCTTCAGGCCCATGTTTGCATACCATGTGCCGGTACAGCTGCTGTCGACGCCGGGCCACACTGACTCGAAAGCGGTCTTAGACCCTCTCCACCCGCACCTCAACCGCCTTCATCAGGGGGAAGCCGCTGATCGGATCGAAGCGGTCGTCGTGGGTCAGCAGATTCGCATTGGCCTCTTTCCACCCGTGGGTCAGCTGAAGGGTGCCCGGGAGGATCTCGGATTTGGACATGATCTTGACCGGGACCTCGACGCTGCCGATGCGGGAGGTAATGCGGATTTCATCCCCGTCTGACACCCCCAGGGCGGAGGCATCTTGGGGATGTAACTCGGCCTCCGGTCCCGGGATGGCGGTGCGGAAGCGCTTGATGTTGCGAAAACGGCTGTGGTAGTAGATCAGCTTGCGGGCGCCGGTGATCAACACGTAGGGATAATCGGGCGCCGGGGAGTCCAAGTACGCCGGCGGTCTATACTCCGGCAGTGCCGGGTAACCGAGATCCTCGAGGTACTGGGAATAAAACTCCACCTTCCCCGAAGGCGTGCTGAAGGGCTCGTTCCGCCACCTCTCGTAGTGAATCGGGGCGTACTGGATGCCTTCCGGGTGAGAGGCAGCCTGCTCCAGGGTGAGGCCGGCGGATTCCAGGATCCAGCTGGTCAACTCGGTCTCGTCCTTCCAGGGGAAGTACTCGCCGAATCCCAATCTGTGGGCTATGTCGTGCAAGAACTGGTACTCATCCTGAACATCCGGGTACTCCAGAATTTTGCGGGTCATGGTAACGGTCTGGTACTTGGCGTGGGGGTGCAGCTCCACCCGCTCCAGGAACGAAGCCGCGGGCAGAACGTAATCGGCCAGCTCGGCGGTTTCGGTCATGAACAGGTCCCTCACCACGAACAGCTCCAGAGCTCCTAAAGCTTTTTGCACCTTCGGGGTGTTGGGGTTGGTCATGGCGGGATTGGCCGCCGTGAGAATCATGGCTTTGAGCGGATAGGGTTTGCCGCTCAGGATCGTGTTCATCCCGGTCATGGTGTGGCATTCCTGGCGGAAGGCGTACAGGACGGGAAAACGATCCGCTCCGATCGGACCGAGGTGCTCCAGGGGAATCTCCTCGTACAGGGTGAGGTGCTTTCCCTGAAAGGCATCGACCATGCGGTTTCCCCCTTCCCGGTCCAGGGCTCCGAGAATCGCGTCCAGACAGGCCACGGCCCGGATGTTGTTGATGCCGTTCTCGTGATGCTCCGGGCCGTTGCCCACGTACACCGTGACCCGGGGGGCGGCCACGGCCATGGCTCGGGCGATCTCGCGGACCACTGCGGCGGGTACACCGGTTTGCTCTTGAACCGCATCCGGTGTAAAGGCCTTTGCATACTCGGCCAGCTCGTCGAATCCGACCGAGTAGTTTTCCACGAACTCCCGGTCGTAGCCTCCGGTCTCGATAAGCTGCTGGATCAGGCCCAAGGCCAGGGCGCCGTCGGTGCCTGGTTTCAGGGCGGCGTGCAGATCCGCCTGGCGGGCGATTGCCGACATGCGGGGATCTACAACCACCAACTTGGCACCGGCTTTGCGGGCCCGCATGATCATCTGGGTCATGTTGGGATGGGCGTGAGGAGGGTTTGCTCCCCAGAGCACGACGCAGCGGGAGTTCTCATATTCCGGAACCGGCCAGGTGCCCTCGACCAAACGGTAGCCGAAGTAGCGGCCGTTGTAGCACATCGAATCATTGGAGAAATAGTTGGGGCTGCCCAGGGCATGGACGAAGCGGCGGGCCATCTCCTCCTCCTGGGCGAAGCCGATCGCCTCCCCTTTCCAGATGCTGATCGAGCGGGCACCGTGCTTCTCTTTGATCTCCGAAAGGCGTTCGGCGATCTCATCCAGCGCCTGCTTCAGGCCGATCTCTTCGAAGCCTTTCTTGGTCTTCTTCAGGGGTTTGAGCAGCCGATCCGGATGATAGACCATATCCACGGCGGCCCGAGCCTTTACGCAGAGGCGTCCCCGGTTCCATGGGTGGTCCTTGTAGCCGTCAATATCGACGATCTTGCCGTCCTCCAGATACACGTTGATGGCGCAGCGATCGTCACACATGCGGCAGAGGGTTTGGACTGTTTGTTTTTCCGGCATGGTTTTTCAGCTCCCTCTCTTGTTCAAATTCAATAGGTGTTTGAGCTTGGCGTCCAGACTCTCCCGGCGGAAACCGTAGGCCTCCTCCTCTTCCACGAACTGGAGCGCTCCGGAGGTGCAGAATTTGACGCAGGCAGGATCTCCCCCGCACAGATCGCACTTCTTGCTGACCAGCTCGACCTTGTCGAAGTGGATGCTTCCGCTTGGACAGGCCAGCAGGCACATCTTGCAGCCGGCGCAGCGGTTGGCGTCGATCTCCACCGCTCCGGTTTCCGGATTGCGGAGGATGGCCCCGGCCGGACAGATCTCCATGCACCAGCCCTCATTGCAGTGCACACAGGTCCAGGGAATGCAGACCCGCTCCTCCGGATAGAAGTTGACCCGGATGTTGGAGTGCTTTGTATCGAAGTCACCTGTCTGTTTGAAGGCACAGGCGTACTCACAGTTCCTGCAGGCCACGCAGGAGGTTGGATCTACGGCAACGATGCGCATTCGCTTGTCCTTTCTCGATTTTGCTGCCCGGTGCGACTCGGTCCGGGAAGGACCCGCTCCGCGATTCGATGCAGAGTACCCGGTTTCATTTCAAGCTACCTGCCTGGACAAAAGGTACCGGCCCTTGAGAAAACCTTCAACATCCGGCAACCGTCTTCGATGGCGGATCCAGGGGCGCAGGCGGCCCAGGATAACCGCATCTTCGGCTCCGCCCAAGGCCACAGCCCCGACTGGAACGCCCTCGTGCAGCAGGATCTTGAGGTAGCGGGAGGATCCGGAGTTTTCCACCAGGTGGGCGTGGGTTCCTTCCTCCTCGACGAACTTGCCCATGGAGGCTACGGTTACGGCGAACATCTCGGTTACATTCATGTTGAGGCTTCCCCGGTACGGTATTCGGTGCCCGGCCAGGTTCTCCCCCGCGATTGTTCCGTGCTCCACCGCTGTCGGCCAGAGGGCATGGGTCTGATGGGTCTCTCCGAAGGAGGTGGGTCCCCGGGCGACATCCCCGGCGGCATAGATGCCGGGAACGCTGGTCTGCATATACTCATCGATCAGGATGCCCCGGTCCGTCCGGACCGGGCTGTCCGCCAGGAACTCGATATTCGGTCGTACACCCGCTCCGACGATAATCAGGTCCACCTCAAGGGGTGATCGACCTTTGGCGTGTACGGTCAGCACGCCCGGCTTCGCCCGATCCACCCGTTCGGTTTGGATGTCGACTAGAACCTCGACGCCGTGCTCTTCAACTTTGCGCTGCAGCAACTTCGCTCCCTCTTGGTCCAGAACCGTGGGCATGATCCGGGGCAGCAGCTCGTAAACCGTCACCTGCAGACCCCTCTGTTGAGCCGCCCAGGCTGCCTGCAGGGCAATGAAACCGGATCCCAGAACCAGAGCCCGCTTGCCCGGTTCGAAAAGGGTGTCGAGCCGTTCTGTGTCTTGGAGCGTCCACAGGTGGAGCACATTCGCTCCGGCCAGACCCTCGATCGGAGGAAGGTAGGGCCGGGATCCGGTGGCGACAAGCAGCCGGTCGTAATGGATAGACCTGCCGTCCGCCAAGGTGAGGCTATGGGACTCTGTATCCACCCGGCTCACCCCGGTTCCGAACTCGGTTCGTACACCAAGCCGTTGATAATCCTCGGGTTGGCGGATGAAGAGGTTCTGGTAGGGGATCTTCCGTCGCAGGTAGTAGGGAAGCAGCACCCTGGAGTAGGCGGTCCCACCTTCCGCTGAAATCAGGGTAATCTTTGAGTCTTTATCGATAGCCCGGAAACGGCTGAGAGCACTCAAGCCCGCCGCTCCGTTTCCGACGATCACCAGGTGCATCTGCTGGTTGGTTCCTCTGTGATGATCTCTGCATTATAGAAGCCAACCCGGGATCGTTCAATAGGTTATACCTAAGTGTTATGATCATGTATTCCACCTGGTGAGAACAACGGTTCGAGTCCGTCGTTCGCTCCTGCAGCTGGCCGATCAGGGAGAAGAGCAATCTCTTCATCCTGAGCTCCTTCTCCAGCATCCACAGCCTGGCGGGACTGCGCTTCGGACAGGCGATTGGGGATGCGGAGCTGGAGTCATTGATCTCGGCTGCTTGCAGCCGCTATAATTGAGAACAGATTTTTCCGCGGTCAAGACCCTGATGCAGGATCCGATCACAGGCTCTCTTCAGACTCTCTATAACGAAGCCCCGGAAATCAAACTGAGCCACCGGGACCGACTGGTGGTATTCAGCGATCTCCACGTCGGCAACAGGCGCCGGGGGGATGATTTCCTAAAGAACGCCGAGCTGTTCATGCACGTGCTCGAGCAGCACTACTTTGCCCAGGGGTACACGCTGGTCCTCAATGGAGACATTGAGGAGCTGCTGCGTTTTTCACTGACCGAGATCGAATCAAGATGGCCGGACCTGTACACCCTATTCGGGCACTTCTACGATGCCGGGCGATTGTACAAGATGGTGGGAAACCACGACATCGCTCTGCCGCTGTACAGGGAGTATCCGTTTTCCGAAATCCTTATTGATGGGCTCAAACTCCGTTACAAGCAGGAGGTACTGTTCCTGTTCCACGGCCATCAGGCTTCGAGTTTCCAGACCCGTTTCAGCGTGCTGGTTGGATTGACCCTGCGCTATTTGGCTCGGCCCCTGGGCATCAAGAACTACTCGGTATCCCGCAGTCGGTTTCGCAGGTATAAAACCGAAAGGCGGGTCTATTCATTCTCTCAGGCCGATAGAATCGCCTCGGTAGTCGGTCACACCCACCGGCCCCTGTTCGAATCCCTGTCCAAGGTCGATTCGCTGCGCTTCCGCATCGAACAGCTGTGCCGACAGTACACAACGGCCCGCTCCTGGGAGAAGGGAAGGCTTTCCGATGATATCCAGCGCCATAAAACGGAGCTCGAACAGATCTACCGGCGCAAAGGAGAGCTGAGCAGCCGATGGAGCATCTACAATTCCAAGCTGCTCATACCCTGCCTGTTCAACTCCGGCTGCTGTATCGGAAAGCGGGGCATCACGGCCATCGAGCTGCAGGATGAACAGATCGCCCTGGTGCACTGGTTCGACAGGAACTTGAGCCAGAAGCACTTCGCCCTGGTCGATGAAGTTCCCCAGCAGCTGGATGGAAGCGACTATTACCGGGTTGTTCTGAACCAGGACTCCCTAGACTACATCTTCACCCGCATCCGCCTGCTGGCGGAGTGACGTCCTCGGACCGCCTGTATTGCCCCCACATCCATAAAATGACTGCTGTCAATGTGCGCTCCTGACAAACTGGCACATCCATCACAACAGAGGCGGAACTGGGCTGAATAGCTCATTTCAACATCTGCTCGATGGTTCGAGGAAGGTTTTGGATACCCGTAACCTGAACTCCTGTATGGGTTTCGTTTCGCTGTCCTCCGTATACAAGTACTCCCTTTCTCTGATGGGGGGAGTCGGGAAAGACCGAGTTAAAGTAGGTGAATCCTTTAAAGTAATCGGGATTCAATGTTTGTCCGGACTTGATTTCCACGGGAACAGGAAATCCACCCGACAGGATCAATAGATCAATCTCGTTTCCTTTGCTGTCGCGAAAGAAGTACAGATTGTCAGGCATTGCTCGATTGTACCGGTACTTCAGAGATTCCATGACAACGAGATTTTCGAATAGATTGCCCCGGAGGGGGTGTTTGCTGACATGCTCCGGTTGCTCGATACCAAGCAGCCGTGCTGCCAGTCCCACATCGTAGAAATACAGTTTGGGGGATTTCACGAGTCGTTTGCCTATATTCGCATAATATGGCTTCAATCTATACACAATGTAACTGGCCTCCAGGATGGTGATCCACTGAGAGGCGGCCACATGAGAAATCCCCGCGTCATTGGCCAGAGAGGATACGTTCAGGATCTGTCCGATTCTTCCCGCGCAAAGACCGAGAAGCTTTTCGAACAGCGAGAGATCATGGATCTGCGAAATTTTTCGAAGGTCCCTTTCGATATACGTCGTGATATAGTCGGAAAGCGCCTGGACCGGGTTCAATTGCTGATCCCAGATTCTTGGGTAGAATCCTCGCAGCAGAAGCTGATCCAGGCCTATTTTTGAGGACAGTTCCTCCAGGGCAAAGGGCAGCAGCCTGATCATGGCAGTTCGTCCTGCCAAAGATTGGTTGACAGCTTCCATAACTTCGAACTGACGGCTTCCGGTGAGTACGAACAAGCCGTTTTTACCTCGATCGTCCACAACGACTTGTATCCATGAGGTTAGTTCCGGAACATTTTGGATCTCGTCGAGAACAGCCCCGTCCGGGATTCTTTGGAGGAATCCTTGCGGATCCTCTTGCGCATACAGTCGCTCTTCCCGGTTCTCCAGATTCACGTATGGCAGGTTCGGAAACGCATGCCTGACTAGGGATGTTTTTCCGGATTGCCGCGGTCCTGTCACGGTGATTACCGGGTATTTCAAAAACAGTTCGAGGCATTTAGCTTCTACGATTCTTGTAATGTAGTTCATCTTACTGCTGTGCAAATTGTAAAAATATATTACAAACTGTACTATACACGAAACGATTCGTCAATGCCCCCTGTTCGATTCTTGTTTCGGATTGTTACTGTAACGGTCGGCGGCTGCAACCCTGGTCCCTCGGTGGTTTTTCTGTTATACAGAGAACCCAATGCGCATCATAGATTTTCACACCCACGCCTTTCCCGATTCCCTGGCCGAACAGACCGTGGCCAAGCTCTGCGCCTTTGCCAACGTGGAGGCCATCCTGGACGGCAAGGTCTGCTCCCTGATCGCCGAGATGGATCGTCTGAGTATCGAAGCGGCGGTGGTGCTGACCATCGCCACCAAGCCGAGTCAA
>Ga0272441_10010463_pt1 | contig 14023 bp, 9 predicted proteins | sample SSMProp6N_FD_193582 | JGI IMG/M metagenome (GOLD analysis project Ga0272441, IMG submission 193582) | Marine sediment archaeal communities from Little Sippewissett salt marsh, Falmouth, MA, United States - SSM-Prop-6N | ecosystem: Environmental > Aquatic > Marine > Wetlands > Sediment ... | reverse complement strand
TCATTTATTGCCTTTTACGGAATGGACAAAGTTCGCCTTACAAGTCCGGTACGAATCGGCGATACTATCCACTGTGAGGCAACGGTCTCGGAAAAACGAGACAAACAAACAGCCGGCATCATCGCATATACCATTGAGATAAAAAACCACTCTGAAGAAATAGTGGCGTCACTCATCTTAAAAATATTCTGCGGTAAAAAGTGATCCGGAATTTTCTAAATTTAAACCAACATTAAAAAAACGGTTTTTGTAGGCAGATTTTTTCAATTTTATTCATAGGAGGGTAGATAGTATGGTTAATAAGCAAGAGTACCAGCAAAATTTACTGAGGCGTCAATCCGTAGGAGATTTTCTTAGAAGAACCACACGAAGACTTCCCGACAAGCTGGCCCTGGCATCCGCAGACAGAAGATTCACTTACCAAGAGCTTGATTTGGCGGTCAATCGTACGGCGCACGCTCTTAATGCTATCGGTCTGAACAAAGGTGATGCACTTGCAATCATGTCACAGAATTGCTGCCAGATGGCGCTGCTGATGTTGGCCTGTTTCAAAACAGGCATATGGTATGCCCCGGTAAACTATCTTCTCAGAGGCGGTGAGATAATCTACCAGGTAAATCACTGTGAGGCCAAGGTCTTTGTGGTTGAAAGCGTCTTCGTTGACCCGGTGAAAGAAGTTTCGAACGAATTAAAAAGTGTGAAAAAATATGGTCTGATAAATCTTGCGGGAATCGATCTGCCGGATGGATGGTTCGATGTGGATGAACTTCTTTCAAAAGATTATCCTGAGAGCGAACCGGAAGTAATCATTAACGGGGATGATCCGGCCTCGATTATTTATACTAGCGGGACAACCGCTGCGCCTAAAGGCGCTCTTCTATCCAACAGCAGTTATTTTTCTGAAGCTGCAAGTCTTTGTGCCAAATCTGGTGGTGAATTTGGAGAAGACACAATATGGCTGATAAACATACCGCTGTTTCATATAGGTGCTTCCTCTATTATGGCCGCCAATATAAAGGCCGGTGGTACAACATATATTACTTACGGAATAGATCCGGTTGAGGCAATGGATGTAATCCAGAAAGAAAAAATTACCAATTTGATCTGGCCCCCGACTTTGTATGCAGGGCTGCTGAATATGCCCCTTGAAAAATATGACTTGAGCTCACTTAGAAACTGCGTATGGTTTGGAGGCACAATGCCGTTAGATACATTAGAAAAATGGATGGAACTGTGTCCGGATGCAACATTTGACGCTCATTGGAGCCAGACTGAGATTAATATTACCGGTACTATTGCCAAGCTGACAGATAAAAAATTGCCTGAGTTCGGATATATCATTGGAAAGCCTTTCCCTGATACTGAAATCAGAATAGTCGACGAAAACGATGAAGAAGTGCCTCAGGGAACGATCGGAGAAATGGTATTAAGGTCACCTTCCGTTATGCTGGGGTATTACAAAGATGAAAAAAAGACCGCTGAAACATTCAAGAACGGCTGGCATCATACAGGAGATGTAGTTTATCAAAGCAAAGACGGCAATTACTATTTCGTGGACCGGGTAAAGGATATGGTCAAAACAGGAGGTGAGAACGTCTCCTGCCTTGATGTTGAAAATATTTTAAACTCTCACCCGGATGTGCAGGTGAGCGCTGTTTTTGGCGTACCACACCCTTACTGGGTTGAAGGAGTCACGGCTGCAGTGGTTCCCTTATCAGACAATTTAACCGAAGAAAATCTGGTGGAATATGCCCAGAAACATCTATCAAAGTTTAAAATTCCCAAGAAGTTCATCATGATAAAATATGAGCAGCTTCCGGTAAGCCCTACCGGAAAAATTCTCAAAAAAGAATTGCGGGTAACATATAAAGATATCTATAAGGATATAAAAGGAAAGTAGGCTTAACCAATCAGATAATGGACCTGATCCCTGATAGCTTATACAGGAGGAAATACGTGAGAGATTTATTCACACCAATCAAGGTCGGACAGATGCACCTGAAAAACAGGATCGTTATGCCGGCCATGCACCTCAATTATACACCGGACGGACAAGTCAACGACAGGCTTCTTGGTTTTTATGAGGAAAGAGCCCGGGGTGGCGCCGCGTTGATAATTATCGGAGGATGTATCATTGATGAATACAGCGGCGCCAGAAACATGATCAACCTGGATAACGACAGGCACATCCCCAGCCTTAAACAGTTCACCGATACACTGCATGCCTATGATGTGCACCTGGCCGCTCAGCTCTATTATGCCGGAGCTTATGCCCATTCGTTTCTGATCGATCGTCAGGCGATTGCCCCATCGGCGGTTCCTTGCAAGTTTACCAAGGAAGTCCCTCGTGAAATGACAAAGGACGATATCCGTTATACGATTGAGAATTATGCCCAGGCTGCCAGAAGGGTGAAAGAAGCAGGTTTTGATGCTGTTGAAATTCTGAGTTGCTCCGGATACATTATCAATCAATACCTCTCGTCTCTTACCAACAAAAGAACCGATGAATATGGGGGAAGTTTTGAAAACAGGATGCGTTTCGGTCTGGAGGTGGCTGATGCGGTAAGAGATGCTGTTGGGAATTCTTTTTCGGTCCTGATACGACTCAGCGGTCACGATTTTGTCCCCGGAAGCAATACCAACAAAGAAATTTGCACATTCGCAGCCGAACTGGAAAAGCATGGGATCGATGCATTTAATATTACCGGCGGATGGCACGAATCAAAAATACCGCAGCTGACAATGGAAGTGCCATACGCAACCCTTGCATACCTCGCCCAGGGTATCAAACTCTCAACATCCAAGCCGGTTATCGGCAGCAACAGAATTCATAGTCCGGCAATAGCTGACAAACTTATTCGCCAGGGCAGCATTGATCTGGTTGGTTTCGCACGGGAACTGATTGCCGATCCGGAACTTCCGAACAAGGCCAGGCAAGGGAAATCGGATGAAATCGTCCCTTGTATCGGCTGTAATCAGGGATGTTTTGATCATGTTTTTGAATTAAAACCGATAGAATGTATGGTAAATCCGAGAGTCAGCCGCGAATTTGAAATTCCTCCGACCGTCAAAACATCGCAGCCGAAAAAGATTATTGTTGTCGGGGGCGGCCCTGCCGGTCTCAGTGCAGCCGGTACAGCCGCCCGGGCAGGTCATAAAGTAACTCTATACGAAAAATCATCCAGACTGGGTGGACAACTTGAAATAGCAGGCGGGTTTGAAGAGAGAAGAGAATTTAAATCTTTGATAGAATCCTTAATTATGCAGGCACAAAAAGCCGGGGTAAAAACTCACCTGAACACACCGGCAACACGCCGGCTTATAGAAAATGAACACCCGGAGATAATTATTCTGGCTAGCGGCGGAAAACCCATCACTCCTGCCATCCCCGGTGTGGATGGCTGCAACGTGGTCCAGGCATGGGATGTTCTCACGGATAAAGCTGATCTTGCCGATGAAATTGTCGTAATCGGCGGCGGGGCTGTCGGGATCGAAGTATCTACAATGATCGCAAAAATCGGAACATTGAGTGCGGAGGCTCTGAATTTTCTATTCCTATCGTCGGCTGAAAATCCGGATACCTTACGGGAACTCGCAACAAAGGGCATTAAAAAAGTAACACTCATTGAAATGCTTCCCAGAATCGGTATGGATATTGGTCTTTCCACAAAATGGGTCGCCCTGCAGATGCTTGACAGATACGGAGTCAATGTCCACACCGAGTCAAAAGCCATCGAAATAACACCCGCCGGTGTCATGGTAGAACAAAACACAAAGACAGATTTCATCAAATGTGACCAGGTAGTGCTGGCAATCGGAACCCAGGCAGAAAATACTCTCATGCAGGAATTGTCTACCCACAAGGCACGGCTTATCGTTATTGGTGATGCGAAATCACCGCGTAAAGCCTACGATGCTATTCACGAAGGCTTCTATGAAATTTATGATCTGGGGTAGCGTCGCTCGTTTCAAAAAGATCGCTCGAACAAAAATAAAATTACGAGGGCAATGCCATGATTGAGACAGAAATTACCAGAATGTTTGGAGTCAAATACCCGATTATCTGTGGGGCAATGATGTGGATATGCAGACCACGTCTTTGTGCAGCCATATCAAATGCCGGGGGCATTGGAAATATTACCGCGGCAAATTACGATTGTGAAGATTCATTTCGAAAGGCAATTCATGAAACTAAAGAATTGACGGATAAACCGTTTATAGTGAATGTCAGCATTCTGCCGTCCATCCGTATTACAGCAGAACATCATAAAGTGTACTTGCGTGTCTGTGCGGAAGAATGCGTGGCGGGTATCGAGGTTTCCGGTTCTCCGATCGACAGGGCCGTAGGCATGGAATATATCGATATGCTGAAAAAAGCCGGTGTAAAACTTTTTCATAAAGTTGGATCTGTCCGCCATGCTGTTCACGCTGAAAAAGTCGGCTATGACGGTGTGTATGCAGCCGGCTTTGAAGAAGGAGGGCACCCGCTTGATGATGATGTCACCACAATGCTGTTGACCTCCAGGATTGCAGAAACCATATCGATTCCCGTTGTTGCAGCCGGGGGGATCTCAAACGGTAAAACCATGGCAGCGGCTCTGATGCTGGGTGCTCAGGGAGTAATGATGGCTACTCGCTTCATGGCTACTAAAGAGTGTGACATACACCTTAATATTAAAAAAGAGCTGGTAAAGCGCCAGGAAAAAGATACAACGCTTATTTGTAAATCATTAGAATTACAAGCAAGAGCTTTGATTAATGAAAACATCATTCAAATTCTTGAAATAGAAAAAAAGGGAGGGAGTGTTGAAAAGATCCTGCCTATGATTATGGGAACTAGGATTATTGAGGCATGGGAAACCGGGAATGTAGATTATGCACCGATGATGGTGGGTCAATCTGTGGGTCTTATTCATGATATACCGACATGTGACGAGTTTCTTCAGAGAATGGTGCATGAAGCCCGTAGCCAGATACAAAAAGTTCAAGACATGATCAACTGATATTATACTTCTGCATGGTGATCTTTCAGAAATGGGCAAAATCAAAAACTCAGGGGAATCATTCTTTTTATGAGGGAATTGCCAACCCACAAGGCCCGGATTATTGTTATCGGAGATGCAAAATCACCGCAAAAAGCCTTCGATGCAATCTATGATACTTGAAAAATAAATCTTGTATATAATTTCTTAAAACGACTCATCCGTTAATTCTTTCCTGATGTTTTGAGAATAATTCAGGTCCGATTATATTAATGAGTCGTTAATTTGGCAAATCTGCGAAATTTTGACCTTGTCCTGTGGACAAGGTTTTTTTTACGAAATACCCAACCACCAATTTAACCTGGTCACTACACCCCGGCACATCCTTAAGCTTAACTGTTGTCAATAGGCCTTGGCATTGCTGCGCGACAGCCACAAGGTTTTAACAACACAGCAAGAAAAAACTTTAAGAAAATCAAGAGGCTTGCTATGCCGCACAAAGAACAATAATTTTTCTAAATTATATATAATGCATAGTTCTCATTAGCTTTACCGGCGTTTTCCTAAGATAAGTACTTCTGATTACTCATAAATCTAATTTATCTGCCTAAATTAATTTTCAGGCCATATTGACAATTGAATTGCAGCAATTATCTTAATCAAGCACCCAGATTCAATAGATATGCCATTCACACATCAGTGAAACGCTTGCATCACAATCCTAACATGGCAATGCAGCAGGAATAACATAAGAAGAAAGGAGGAGGTATACAATGTCAATCAATACAAAAAAATGGTCGGGTTTAGCTGTTTTAATTGCTAGCTTGGGGGTGCTCGGCTGCGCACATTCCGGAACAGACGCAAATCAGTTGCGGAGCGAATTGCGTCAGAAAGACCAGGAAATCAAACAGCTGACGGCAGAAACCAAGCAAAAGGACATGACAATCCAGGAATACCAGCAACAGATCGACGAGCAGATGTTGATAGCTAAACAATCCCAAATGCGGGCACAGGAGATGGAGCAGGCCAAAGCAGAAGAAGTAGCCATGCCCGAAATCGCGCTGTTGCCGCCGGATGCCAGACCCGGAGAATGTTATGCTCGGGTTTTTGTTCCACCTACGTATGAAACTCTATCCGAGCAGGTATTAAAAGAAGGTGCCGCCGAGAGAATCGAGATTGTTCCGGCTAAATACGAATGGGTTGAAGAGCAGGTCCTGGTGAAAGAGGCTTCAAGCAAGATGGAGAATGTTCCGGCCCAGTATGATTGGGTTGAGGAAAAAATTCTGGTCAAAGAAGCCCATACAACCTGGAAGAAAGGCAGAGGATTGATAGAAAAAGTCGATAACACCACCGGAGAAATCATGTGCCTGGTTGAGATTCCTGCCGAATACAAGGCCGTGCGCAAAAGGGTCATGGTAAAACCACCGGCTACCCGTGTAATCAATATTCCGGCCGAGTATCAGACTGTCAAAATCAAAAAAATGGTGTCACCTCCCAGGGAACAGGTAGTCAAGATTCCTGCATCTTATCAAACACTTACACGTACTGTAATGGCCACTGACGGCCATATGGAATGGCGTAAGGTCCTGTGTGAAACCAACATGACCCAAGATATGATTATGAAGATCCAGACCGCCCTGAAAAATGCCGGCAATGATCCGGGCCCCATCGATGGCATCATCGGTAAAATGACCATGGGAGCGATAAACTCGTACCAGAAGGATAAAGGTCTGGCAACAGGTGCCTTGACATATCGAACAATCGAAAGCCTGGGTATAACAATCAAGTAGCTTTTGTATCACTTCAAGATTGCGAGCCATAAATTGCGCAGTCCCGCTTGCCCACATCAGCCAGGCGGGACTGCGCTTCAATTAATAACGGTGTATAATTTTTTGCTCATTTTAGATTGAATAAAAATAATCTTCGCCTGCAGTTGCCAGTAAAAAACACACTGTTTAGCTTGTGTGTTTTTTATATATCCCTTTCAGATCGATTCCATTAACATGTAATTTAGCAATAATTCGTTCAATTAATCAAGTTTCTTTAATATAATTAAATTCTGATACCAAAATATCATGGATTTTGAGGTTTATTTGCCCATTAAAGTTTGTTATAAAGTCTTCCGATCAAATCAAAGATGATGAATTCCAAGATTTTCGCACGCGAATCATCTCTTTGGTACATCTTAGAAAAATCAAAGAAAGCAACCATGAAGGAAACATCAACGATGAGAAACAAACAAAAAAAGTATACTCCCTTCAATATTCTATTCCTGTTCTGGATGGCGTGGCTGTTTGTAACCCCGGCTGCATTCGCAGCTTCTACACTGACAGACCACCGGTTTGCGCTCGGCTGGCAGGCCTATGAGGCCGGTCAATTTAACGAAGCTTTCAGGATCTGGGAGTCTCTTGCCAAACAGGGAGATCCAAGGGCGCAGGTCAATCTGGGGATTATGTATGACAATGGTGATGGCGTCCCTGAAAAACCAGTCCGAGCAGTAAAGTGGTATCTCGCTGCAGCCAAGCAGGAAAACTGTGGTGCCCAGTATAATCTCGCTGCAATGTATGCCTCGGGCAGAGGTGTGCCCCTGAACATGAAAGAGGCGGCATATTGGTACCAGAAAGCTGCGCAACAAAATTTTGCCGCTGCTCAGCATGATCTTGGCATGCTCTATGCCTCCGGCACAGGTGTACCGACGAACAAAGATCTCGCGATCCAATGGTTATACAAAGCGGGCCTGAGCTATCTGAAAGAAAACAAAGCGGCAGATGTTTTGACTGCTGCCGACGCCATCAACAGTCTTGCGCCGGACCATGCTCTGGCTGTTGAGTTGAAAGAAAAAATTCAACCAGCCAAATTTGAAACACGGGTGAAACCGTCTCCGGGGATATTCGAAGGCGCCTCGATTGGAACTGCCTGGCCTATTGCCTCCTGTTATGTGGTAACCTGCAACCATGTAGTTTCTGATACTGACAAGGCAACTCTTGTTACAGTGTCAGGCCGGGAAATACCCGCATCGATTACATTGCGAGACGAAAAAAATGATATAGCCCTGCTTAAAGTTGCCGGGACCGGCAAACTTCCTCCCGCCCTTCCCCTGGCTGAATCTCATGCCAGATTGGGAGCCGAAGTTTTTACTATCGGTTTCCCCCGCATAGATGTCATGGGCAAAACTCCCAAACTATCTGTGGGAGTGATCAGCGCGGTAAACGGACTCTATGATGACCCGGGAAGTTACCAGACCACCGTGCCAATCCAACCGGGCAACAGCGGCGGCCCGGTATTGAACATGAACGGTGAAGTAGTCGGCGTGGTCAGCTCGATGCTGGGCATCAGGGATACGGCCTCCGGCAATATCAGTATGCTGCAGAATACCAGCTGCGTGGCCAAAATCGATTCTGTCCATGACCTTCTGGCCCGGTTACCCGGTGGCACGCATGCCATTGATCAGTCCCGGCACGCTTCAGAAAAACTGGAAAACCTGGCCGAAAAAATTCAAGGTTCTGTGCTGATCGTAGTAGCACGGTAACACCGGATTCACCGATACTTAACCGACAAACTACCTAGTGGGGATATCTCTATATCTTCATACGGATTTTTTACTCCGGCTCGACCGTGATTCAACAACCATTGCGCTGTGTTCTCAAACAGCAATCCGGGGGATGCGCTTTGAAATATTGGTCACAATCTCATAGTTGATGGTGCCGAGATTCGCGGCAAGCTCGTCGGCTTTCACTTCCTCATTACCTTGCCTGCCTATTATTACAACTTCATCGCCAAGTTTAACCTTGCCATTAAGGGCGCTCACATCCACCAGGCACTGGTCCATGCAAATTCGGCCAACCTGCGGGCAGCGTTTGCCACTGACCAGCACATCAACCTTGTTTGATAAAAGCCGACTGAGCCCATCGCCGTATCCCAAGGGGATCGTAGCGATCAGCGATGAGGTATCAGTTTGAAAAATATGCCCGTAGCTCAGCCCCACCCCGGCCGGCACTTCTTTCAGAAAAACAATGCGGGTCTTCCACTCCAGTACCGGCTGCAACTCGTCTACCCGGGGGTTGTGTATGGCAAACGAAGGTTTCAGGCCATAGATGGATATACCCGGCCGAGCCGCATCAAAGCAGGCATCCGGCAGATCGAAGAGAGCGGCACTGTTCGCAATATGATGAAATTCAATGCCGTATTTTTTCGTGTTGTGCTTAAGTTTCTGAAACAGGCCTATCTGGTCTGATGAAAAAGTCTTATCCTCTTCATCCGCCATCGGAAAATGGCTCATGATACCCTTCACTACCAGGCCCGGGTGCTGTCTGCACCTGTCGAGAAAACTTATCACCTCATCAGGCCTGATGCCGACCCTGCCCATACCGGTATCAACTTTGATATGTAAGAAAAGCTGTTTTTTCAGCTTGGAAGCAGCCCGGCCAAGACTTTCAATCACATCCATACTGCAGACAACCGGTTCAAAACCATAACGGACAAAGTCTTCGCTGTATTCGCCGAGTGTAGGCGAAAGAACCATAAAGCGAGATCTCAGTCCTTTTTCAATAAGTTCGACAGCCTCGTCAATATGGGCCACACACAAAGTGCTGTAGCCGATATCAAGCAGATGCCCGGCTATGATCTCGGCACCATGGCCATAGGCATTGGCCTTGATTGCCGGCCAGAGGTGGCTTTCTCCCGCCAGTTCCTGAAGCAGCTTCATATTATGCGTGAGATTATCGAGATGAATATATGCCCTGGTTAGGTGCCTGCCTGTGTAGTCAACGTCTAACATGCCCCTGTCTGGATACTCCTCAATGCATACGTTTCATGTTTCCTTATTCCTCTCTCATAACATCTCTGAGAGTTTGATCCCAGCAATTTCTCATTGACACAATATGCTCAGCGATTCCATCTGACACAACATCCTTGTTATTGTTTGCATTCGTTACAAACGCAGTACAAGAAACCACATTCCCTTTGACATAGTCCCGGACATCATTTAAAAAACAGCTTTGCATGTAAGTACTGTGAAAGGAGGGGAACCATGGCATTTACCCTTCCCAGATACAATCATCCTGATTTCACCCAGGCTCGAATCCAAAATGCGCCAGCCGTGGTTTTTGAAAAAGCCCCGGCCGCTGGAGTTGCTCCCGCCAATTATCACGCTACATCGGTTTTCCCGGAGTATTTCCAGTTAACCAAGGGAAACTGGCAGCTTCTCAAGGAATCCAGAATGGACTGCGTTGTGGCGCTTGGCAAAATGGGCGAACTGGAGGTGAAGGAATTCCGCAACATTCGCGCCGGTGAACCGATTGCCTGCGGCAGGGGGGAAAACGGTGAGGACGGCATTTTTGTCAACGCCGAGGCCTTTGATTTTACTGCACAGGGTTCAGACAAATTTGCCTTCCGCTCCCGCATTACCCGCGAGACCTCATTTTCCATCGACTACGACGAGCTTTATGAACTCCTGGAATATGAAAGAAAAAACGGCTTCATTCTCTGGGTCTTGGGCCCGGCGGTCGTATTCGACAAGGATGCGCGCGATGCCTTTGCCAATCTGATTGCAACCGGTTATGTGCATTCCCTTCTGGCCGGGAACGCCCTGGCGACCCATGATATAGAGGCCGCGTTTTTCTCGACCGGCCTTGGACAGGATATCTATTCCAAGCAGAGCGTGGAACTGGGCCACTATAATCATCTTGATACCCTCAACCGCATCCGGGGCATTGGTTCAATCGAGAAAGCTATCGAGCAGGATCTGATCAAAGACGGGGTGATGCGCGCCGTGATTGAACACGAAATTCCTTTTGTACTGGCAGGCTCCATCCGGGACGACGGCCCTCTGCCTGAAGTAATCGCCGATGTTTACCAGGCCCAGGACAAAATGCGCAGCCTGACACGCAAAGCCTCCACTGTCCTTGCTCTGGCCACGCAACTGCACTCCATTGCCACCGGCAACATGGTGCCTTCCTACAGGGTAGAATCGGACAGCAGTGTCCGCCCGGTGTATTTCTACACGGTCGACATGTCCGAATTTGCGGTGAACAAACTTGCCAACCGGGGATCGCTGACAGCCCGTTCCATCCTGACCAATGTTCAGGATTTTGTAGTTACCGTGGAACGCGGGCTGAGGAAAAAATCAGGCTAGCCCCGAAGTTTCAGCCCTCATCTGCAAGAACTTCCGTGCCCGCCCTGCCGGCAAGTGCTTCTTCAATCGCTTCGATCGAGGTGATCATGGCCCTCTTGCCACCGCCCCGAATAAACTCCATGGCCGCCTCTATCTTTGGCTGCATCGAGCCTGGCGGAAAATGTCCTGCAGCCAGATATGCCGATGCCTCGCTCGCACGTACACTGCGCAAAAACCGCTGAGAGGGTTCCCCATAATTAACGGCGGCCCCATCCACGTCAGTTGCAATCAAAAAAATATCCACCCCGACTTCCAGGGCAAGTCGGGCACTGGCCAGGTCCTTGTCGATCACGGCATCAACCCCGGAAAACGCCCGCCCTTCGCGGATTACCGGGATGCCACCGCCACCGCAACAGATTACGATAAAGTCCATCTCGATTAGATTCCTGATTTCATTCTTTTCCACAATCGTTATCGGACGGGGGGATGCCACAACCCGCCGGTATCCCTTTTCCAGCTTCACGCTCGGGTATGGCAGTGTTTGCGCGATTTCCTGCGGAAAAAACGGGCCGATCGGCTTTGAAGGATTGTTGAAAGCCGGATCGTTTTCGTCCACCACCACGTAACTGATCAGGCTGACCAGAGGCTTCTGGTCGTGAGTTCCAAGCGCCATAAGCTCACTGTCCAGGGTAGACTCGATCATGTAGCCGATCTGGCCCTGGGTTTGGGCTACCAGGATCTCAAGTGGCAGCCGAGGTACGTTTTCACAACATTCCTGCTGCAGGAGGAGGTTTCCCACCTGGGGGCCATTGCCGTGGGTGATAATAATGCGATAGTTGCTCGAAAGCCTGGCAATCTGTCTGATCGGGGTTTGCAAATTTTCAAACTGTTCTTCGATCGTGCCCACCTGCCCTTTGCGGATCAGGGCATTGCCGCCAAGCGCCACCAGGAGAATTTCTTTATTATCCATAGCAAAGACCGCTCATCGGAAACTACTGCGTGTACTGTTAACCCGATTCATATCAGGGACAGCAAGCGCTGCGTAAGCACGTCTTTCAATATGGGGCTTCCATGATCGCGATATTCATAGCGCACCCGGATGGCCGGCTTGTTGATATCAAGTATCCTGGTAAGCTGGATCGGGGTGGCGAACAGCACCAGATCACAATCGACCGCATTGATGGTATTTGCCAGATCTGAAATCTGCTCTTTGCTGTAACCCATGGCCGGTAGCAGCGGCCCGATATGCGGATACTTGTCATAGGTCGCTTTAATGGTTCCGACAGCCGCCGAGCGCGGATCGACCGTCTCTCTGGCGCCAAATGTTCTGGCGGCTATCACCCCGGCACCGTAGGCCATCCCACCATGGGTCAGCGTGGGCCCGTCTTCCACCACCAGCACACGTTTGCCCCGGATCACTTCGGGGTTGCTCACCAGGACCGGGGACTGGGCCTGGATGATCTCGGCGCCCGGATTATAAGTTGTGATATTTTTCCTGACCTGCTCTATCTGTTCATCGGTGGCGGTATCAACCTTGTTGATAATGGCGATATGGGCCATGCGCATATTTGTCTCACCCGGGTAGTAAAGCAGTTCATGGCCGGCACGGTGCGGGTCGAACAGCACGATATGAATATCCGGATGATAAAACGGGGTATCGTTGTTGCCGCCGTCCCAGACAATCACATCCGCTTCCTGCTGGGCCTGCTCAAGAATCTTGCCGTAATCCACACCGGCATAAACCACGATGCCTTCATCGACCAGGGGCTCATATTCCTCGCGCTCTTCAATGGTGCAGAGGTTTTTCTCGAAATCATCATAGGTCGAAAACCGCTGAACCTCCTGAGATCGCAAATCACCATACGGCATGGGGTGGCGCACCACGACAACTTGTTTATCAAGTTTTCTCAGTATCGAGCATACCTTGCGTGTTGTCTGTGACTTGCCGCACCCGGTCCTGACCGCGCAGACCGCCACAACAGGCTTTTCCGCTTCAAGCATGGTGTAAGAGGCGCCGATAATGATAAAATCAGCACCTTCGGCCATGGCAATCGAGGCCTTGTGCATCAGCTCGATATGGGGCACGTCGCTGTAGGAAAATGCCACCAGGTCGATACGATGCTCGCGGATAAGCCCGGCCAGGTGGCTTTCGGGATAAATGGGAACGCCTTGCGAATAGAGGCTTCCCGACAATTCGGCCGGATACCGGCGCTGCTCGATGTCCGGGATCTGGGCTGCGGTAAATGCAATCACCTTGTAGCGCGGATTGTCTTTGAAATACACGTTGAAGTTGTGAAAATCCCGCCCGGCAGCCCCCATGATGATAACTTTTTCCACCATATTGACTCCTTTTTTACAGCCCTTTTTCTTTTACCACATCAAGAACTGCGGCATCCAAGGTGTTTATGGATTTTCGCACAAAACTTGAACGAATGCATTACTCAAATCATGTTAATCTTATCTTTTTACTAATATGCGTTAAATGGGTGTAACACCAAACCGGATCAAACAGAAATTACCTGCCCGGATTATTTCAGCACCTGCCCGCCAGCGCTGAGGAGGCCCTGATGCAGGGTGTCAATATCCGTATCAATTATAAAGATCCGAGCCTCAATCGTCTCTTATAAATCTCGAATGATTATAGGTTTTATCGCCTAGTATAGGTGAATACACCTAGTCATAAATGAGTATTATCACCCATTGCCTTATTCATAAATTAGTCGATATAATATTCAATGATTGTTTTTGATTTAAAGAAAACCTTCTCATTGCGGAGATTGAAATGAAGTCGATTGTTGATGAAGAGATTAACAAGAATCAATTGAAATGTAAGTTTAATTGCATCTGTCAAACAGATGAATGGAAACCCTGTGGGAAAATACTACGTTCAATTAATCATCAATTCCTTGAATTTGAAGGCAAACCCAAA
>Ga0272441_10010462_pt1 | contig 14024 bp, 11 predicted proteins | sample SSMProp6N_FD_193582 | JGI IMG/M metagenome (GOLD analysis project Ga0272441, IMG submission 193582) | Marine sediment archaeal communities from Little Sippewissett salt marsh, Falmouth, MA, United States - SSM-Prop-6N | ecosystem: Environmental > Aquatic > Marine > Wetlands > Sediment ... | reverse complement strand
CGGGGCCCGGGCCGACCGCGTGCCGTTCACCGTGTACGAGTGCATGCTCCCCCCCTGCCGGGCCGAACGCGAACTGCGCAACCGCGGGCTGTGCATCCTGAATCGGCAGGGCGTCTTCGCCACCCATCGGCCGAACGTCCGCACCACCACCCACAGCGACACCGACGACCGAGGCCGGGCCGTCGTCCGCACCGTCCACGAGACCCCCGCCGGCACGCTCACGGCCGTCAGCGAGCCGGCGGGCTTTACCGCCTGGCAGCGCGAGCGCCTCTTCAAGGGCCCCGAAGACTACAAGGCCATCGCCTTCCTGATCGCCGACGAGTGCTACGAGCCGACCTACGCCGAATACGCCGCGGCCGAGGAAGCCTTCGGCTCCGACGCCGTCTTCCGCGCCGCCATCGGCCTGGAGCCGCTCCAGGTGCTCGTCTCCGGCGGCATGATGAGCATGCAGGACTTCTGCCTGGAGTGGATGGACCGCCGCGACGAACTGCTGAAACTGTATAACCTCATCGTCGCCAACCGTCGGCGGATCTATCCGATCGTCGCGGCCTCGCCGGCGTCGCACGCCAACTACGGCGGCAACGTCGTGCCGACCATCACCGGGCCGGAGGTCTTTCGCGAGTACTACCTGCCCCACTACAACGAGGCCGCCGAGGCCCTCCACCGGGCTCACAAGCGCATCGGCTGCCACTTCGACGCCGACTGCGGGCTGCTCGCCGAGGCCATCGGCGAGACCGACTTGGACTACATCGAGGCCCTCACCCCCGCCCCCGGCACGGACATGACGCTGGCCGAGGCCCGCGCCGCCTGGCCGGAGAAGGTCCTCTGGCTGAACTTCCCCTCGGCGCTGCACCTGGCGTCTGACGCGGAAGTCGCCGACTGGACCGTCGAGGCGCTGGACGCCCTGCCGTCGCCGGACGGGGTCATCATGGGCATCACCGAGGACGTCCCCGAGCATCGCTGGCGAGACAGTTTCGCCGCGATCATGGACGGGCTGGACCGCCACGCCGCCGATCGCCCCGACCTCTACGCCCCGTCCGCCTGAACGGCAGCGGGGCGGGGTCAATCCTGGTAGGGCTGTTTGTTTTCGAACAGTTTCATGCGCTGCTCGAAGGACCGGGCGGCGCGGGGGTATCCGACCTTCCGGGCCATGTCGGCGGCCCGGCGGGCGGTGCGGACGGCGTCGTCGAATCGCCCGGCCCGGGCGTAGGCGACGGCGAGGGTATCCAGGCAGTTGGCGCCGAAGATGCCGGGCGGCTTGGACTCCACGGCGGCCTTGCACGCGGCCTCGCCGAACTTGACGGCCTCGGCGGCGTCGCGGTACTTGGCGTCGGGCGTCGCCGCCCGAAGCCAGGAAAAGTGGTTCAGCGCCGGCGCATAAGCCGGGTCGGCGCGGATCGCCTGGTAGAATAGCGCGATCGCACCGTCCATGTCGCCCGACCGCTGCACGGAAAGCCCCTTCTCGTACAGGGCCTTGGCCTTGTCCGGGTCGACCTTGACCGCGGGGCTCGTGGGCGCGAGCGGCGCGCCGATCGCCGGTGCCGTCGCGGTGCACCCGCCGCACCCCGATCCCGCCTGGGGCCCGCAGCCGGCGGCCGACAGGCACGCCACACTCACCAACACAAGCAACCTCATCATGGTCATTCCTTGTTTATCGTTCGCCCGCGACGCTCACTGCCCCGGGCCCGGCCCGGACATCGCCGGCATCATGTTGAACATCTTCGCGAACAGGCTCTGCTCGTGATCGGCCTTGAGGACGACCACCTTGCCGTCCTGCTCGGCCTCGAACATGCCGCCGAACGGCCCGGGCATGTTCTTCATCCCGTCGGCGGTCTGCTTGGCCTCGTCGGCGGTGCGGAAGGTGATCTCCAACCGGGTCTTGCCCCCTTTGCGGGGGTCGCTGTGCCCGGCGACCGACCGCGGCCCCCCCTGTCCGGCGGCCTGGGGCATGACGATGCCGCCCCAGATCGGCGCCCGCCCGTTGACGCCGCGCAGCGCCTTGCGGAGGGCCTTGGACTCGCCCGTGCCGAGTTTCTTGAAGAAGCCTTTCGCCATCATGGGCGCCGGGCCGATCATCACGAGCTCGTCGGGGACGTCATCGGCCTGGTTGCCGAAGACCATCCGCAGCACCATCGGCCCGAGCGTCAGGTCGTATCGCCCGTTGCCGACCTGCGTGAAGGGCAACTCGCCGCCCGACGCGAAGGCCTTTTTCATATCCTCCGTGTTTAGCGTGCCGTGCAGGATCACGAACGGCCCGGGCGGGGCGCCGGCGCCCTGGTCGACCAGGTACACGTCCACCGACGCGACCTTCTCGCTGTTGGCCCGAACCTGGTCCCAGTCCATGCCGGGCATCTTGTCCTTGTGCTTGGCCATTTCGTCGATCGCCTCGGCCGCGAGGGCCTCCACGTCCAGGTGGATGACGCCGATGGTGCCGGGCGGGGCGTACTTCATCGCCCGGTTGACCTGCCACGGCCAATAGTACCAGAACCCCGCCGCCCCGCCGGCCAGGACGAGGATCAGCAGCAGGAGGCCCTTTCGGGATTTCCTCGGTGGCGCATGGACCGGCGCGGGCGCCGTGGGCGCGCCGTGGGCGTCGTACAGCCCGGACGCCTGGACCGGCGCGTTGGGGGGTTCCAGCGGCGCGGGCGCGGGCGCCGGTTCGTCGTACAGTCCCGGCGCCTCAGCCGGCGCGTTCGGCCGATCCGGCGGCGCGGATGTCGGCTCGTCGTACAGGCCCGGGGCCGGCGTGGACACGGCGGGAGTCTTCCTCGGCGGCGCGGGCGCGTCAGCGGCGGCATCGGCGGGCAGCAGCCCGCCGACCTTCGTCGCGGGAACCCACGCGGTCTGGTCGGTCGAGACCTCATCGGCAGGCGACACCTGCCCGGCGGCCCCCATCTGCTTCAACTGCGTCGCCGTGTAAGGGCCGGACACCTGCCCGTCGCGCCGCACCCAGAATTGCTTGGCCATGGTCGCCCTTTCGCGTTTGGGGACTCCTCGCCGCTGCGAGCATTTTATCGGCGATCCACACTCGATTCTGCCCAGAAAACCGGGGGCGTGTCAGACGCGCCCCCCGCAGCGTGGCTTCCGGGCGACCAGGAAACGACCAGCCGGCAGGGAAAGGGAGCACGGGGACGCTGTGGGCGCGCAGAAGCCATCGGGACGCCCGCTCGCCACGGGCTACTGGCTCCCGGCTACCGACTACTTCCGGGGCGTCCCTACTTGGTGTACTGGCCCTTGTGGCGCGGTTCGGTCATGGCCGGCCACTTCGGGTCCAGGTGCGACAGGCCGTACCAGGCGCGGGCCAGGTACAGCGCGTCCAGGACGGCGATGGCGACCATGGCCTCGGCCACCGGGTAGATCCGCGGGCAGATCGTGATGTCGCGGCGGGTGATGGCGGCGAGTTTGCCGGTCTGGACCTTGATCATGTCCACGGTGTCCTGGTCCTTGGAGATCGTGGGCGTCGGCTTGACGTACAGGCGCATGACGAGGTCTTCGCCGGTGCTCATGCCGCCGAGGAAGCCGCCGCAATTGTTGGTGCGCCAGCGGACCTTGCCGTCTTCGAGGTCCGGCTGGTCGTTCCACTCGCTGCCGAGCATGCCCGCCGCGGCGGACCCGGCGCCGAATTCCAGTCCCGTCATCGCGCCGATGCTGCACAGGCCGTGGGCAATGGTGGCCTTGAGTTTGTCGAAGACCGGCTCGCCGAGCCCGGCCGGGACGCCCCGGGCGACGATCTCGATGGTTCCGCCGGCGGTGTCGCCCGCCTCGGCGACCTCGAGCAGGTCGGCGATCATCTTCTCGGCCGCGGCCGGGTCGCAGCAGTTCAGGTCGTTCGCGCGGTAATTGGCCTTCATCTCGTCGAACGTCATGGTCCCGTCGGTGAGGCTCCGGCCCTTGATGCCGTGGGACTCGATCACGTGGGACAGGACCTCGACGCCCTCGCGGGCGAGGACCTGCTTGGCGACCGCCCCGCCGGCGACGCGCCCGACGGTCTCGCGTCCGGAGGCCCGCCCGGCCCCGCACCAGTCGCCCGCCTCGCCGTACTTGTGGAAGAAGTTCACCTCCGCGTGCCCGGGGCGGATGACGTCCTTGACTTGGCGGTACTGGTCGATGTGTATGTCCTGCGTGTCCACGTTGCGGATCAGCAGCCCCACCGGGGCGCCCGTCGTGACGCCCTCAAAGAAGCCGCTGACGACCTCGACGATGTCGGTCTCCTTGCGCGGGCTGTCGAGTTTGCTCTGCCCGGGGCGGCGCTTGTAGAGTTCTTCCTGGATCCGCGCCACGTCCAGGCGGATGCCGGAGGGCACGCCGCTGACGATGCAAAACAGCGCCCCGCCGTACCCGGCCTCGGCCGCGGTGGCGTGCCAGCCGTAGGACTCGCCGCAGGTGGTCACCTGGAAAATCCGTCCGAACGTATTGCCCAGCATGATCTTCTCCTCGTTTCGGCCCCCGGGGGGCAGTGGGCCTCGGCGGGCCAGACACGATGCCTGCGCCCGCGCGCGGGCGGCATCTTACACCATCACGAACCCATGCGTCCACCGCTTCCGGGCCGGGGCCGGGGCCCGTTGAACCACAAAGGGCACAAAGGACACCAAGACAAAGAGCAGCAGAAGAAGCAAGACAAGGCCGGGGCGCCGTTGCGAACTCGATGCGGGGCATCGGTGGTTCTTGCCGGGTAGCCCGCTTGCTTCCGCTCGCGGCTAGCGCGAACAGAGCAACCGAGTGGCACGACGCGCTGGCCGCGATCGGAAGCGAGCGGGAGTCTGCCCCGTCTGTTCAGGCGAGCGGGCGGTGTGAGGCAAGGGCGGGACAGATCTACGCTTTCTGCACGTCGCAGGCGACCCGCGCCATCTGCTCAACGAAGTCGGGGAAGGTCTTCTTGACGCAGTCGACGCCGGCGATGCGGGTGGCCCCGGAGGCGGTCAGGGCGGCGACGGCCAGCGCCATGACCATGCGGTGGTCGTGCCGGCTGTCGAGGTTGGCGCCGCGGAGGCGGCTGTGGCGGACCACGAGCCCGTCGTCGCGCTGCTCGATGTCGGCGCCCATCGCGGTCAGGGCCTTGTGCGTCTCGGCGATCCGGTCGCATTCCTTGTGCCGGCAGATTTCGGCGTTGGTCAGGACCGTCTCGCCGCCGGCGCAGGCGCCGACGACGGCCAGGAGGGGCAACTGGTCGATGAAGTCGTTGCAGTCGATCTCGCGTCCGGCCAGCGTGCTGGATCGGGCCACCACGCCGTCGGGGCCGACGTCGATGTCGGCGCCCATGTCGCGCAGGACGTCGAGGAGCCGCTTGTCGCCCTGGACGTCGTCGGGGTCGACGCCCGCGACGCGGACCTCGCTGCCGGGGCAGAGCAGCCCGGCGACGACGGGGTACATCGCCGCGGACCAGTCCGCGGGAATGGCGGCCTCGAAGCCGCCCCACTGCTGGGCCGCGCCCACGCGGTAGCGCCGGAAGTCGTCGTTTTCGACCCTCACGCCGCAGCGGGCCAGCCAGTGCAGCGTCACGCCGACCCAGGGCTTCTCGCCGGGGTTGTGGACGGTCAGTTCGGTGTCGGTGGCGGCTTGTGTGGCGGCGATGAGCAGGGCGCTGACCGGCTGGGAGTCGGCGCCGTCGATCTCGGCCGACCCGCCGGCCAGGGGCCCGCGGACGACGATCGGGGCGTGCCCGTCGGCCTTGGTCGAGACCCCCCAGGCGCCCAGGCGGTTCAGGGCGTCCAGCAACGCCCCGCACGGGCGGATGTGCCGGATGGACTCGTCGCCGGTCAGGACCGTGTAGCCGTCGCAGCAGGCCGCCAGGGCCGCGAAAAACCGCAGGATGATCCCGCTGTTGCCGCAGTCGATCACGTCGTCGGGCGTCCGGAGGCGCCCCCCGACGCCGACGACCTCCCAGACGTTCTTGGCATGCGGCTCGATGGCGGCGCCGAACCGCTCCATCGCCTCGGTGCCACGGAGCCAGTCGGAAGAAACGGCCGGGCCGGCGATCCGGCTGACGCCGTCGGCCAGGGACGCCATGATCAACGCGCGGAACGAGTGGCTCTTGTTCGGGGGAATCCGAACCGTGCCGCGCAAGTCCGACGATGGCCCGACGATCAGGTCCATGGGTTCACCGGCCCGGCATGGTACGCCCGCCGCCCCGCGCCCGCAAGGGCGCCGCGGGCGGTCACAACTGCCCGGTGAGGCGCAGGGCCTCGCGGTACATGCCGGCCGAATGGTAGCCGACCTTCCAGACCGATCCTTTGTAGGCGCCCCCGCGGGCGGGAGGTCGTCCTGCCGTCCCGGCCGAGCCGTACCAGCCGCCGTAGTCGGCGTCCAGGAACCGCGCCTTGACCGTCTCCAGCGACCGCGCGAAGGCCGGCCAGAGGTCCTCGCGACCGTGATCGGCCGCGTAGCGCATCACCGCCCGGAGGTGCTCGGTCTGCTGCCACCAGCCCTTGGACCGGCCGGTGACGCGCCCGGCGTAGTCGCCGCGGGCCCAGATGCCCCCAGCCCGGGCGTCGTAGGCATGGTCCATGCCGTAGTCCAGCAGGCGCCGCCCAACGGCCAGGTACCGCTCGGGCAAGCCCTGGCGGACGGCTTGGCTGAGCAGGAAGGCCCACTCGAACTGATGCCCGAGGTCCACGAAGCCGCCGGCGTCGTCCGGCAGGGGCTTCCACGAGCGGTCGTACATCTCCGGCAGCCAGCCGCCGTCGGCCTGGTACAGGCGCCCGAAGATGAACTCCGCCAGGTCGCCGGCGTCGGTGAACACCGCGTGCGAGCCGGTCGCCGCGTGCAGCGCCAGCAGCGCCTCGAACAGGTGCATCATCGGGTTCTGCGTGTTGGCGCCGCGGACGCGGGAAAAGTCGCGGTTGGTCTGCGGCTTGAAGCCGCCGTCGTCGTACCGCAGGTGCTTTTTCATGTCGGCCCAGCAGGCGATCGCCGCGTCGAGAAAGCGTTTCTCGCCGGTGACGCGTCCGGCGTGCGCCAGGCCGAAGATCGCGAAGGCGTGCCCGTACGCGCTCTTGTAGTCATCGACGACCGTCCCGTCCGGGCGGACCGACCAGACCCACCCGCCGCACTGGCGGTCGGGGAAATGCTCGATGAAGAACTCCGCCCCGCGTCGGACCGCGTCGCGGTAGGCCTTCTCGCCGGTGACCTCCCAGCCGGTGGCCAGGACGAACAGCAGCCGGCCCTGGCTGACCAGCGTGGCGGTCTGTCTGTCGGCCGGGCGCCACTGGCGGTCCAGCGCCGATCGCAAGAAGCCGCTGTCTGTCGGCGCCGCCGCCAGCCAAGGCGCCAGGATGTCGTCGATGAGGCTCTGTCGAAACCATGGCCCGTCGATGTGCTGTTGGATCATCGCCTTCCGTCCGATCGGGAGAAAATAGCCCAGGCAAAATGCCGCGATCACCAGCAGGCCGAACCACGCCTTGGCCCGCCCGGACAGTGCAAATTGTCTCGGCCCGTAGGCGGCGTCGGATTGTGACGTCTGTTGTGGCATGGCGTCCTCTTTGCCCCGTGGCCGGGGGCAATTGTACCGCCGCGCCGAAGCGCCCGCGAGCCTTCGCGCCCTCGGCATCCCTTGTGGTTCAAGCCCCGGCCGGGTACGTCCCGGCGTCGAGGCAGGTTTGGTACATGGCGGCGAGGTTGGCCTCGGGCGTCCGCGGGGCGAGGTTGTTGGCCTCGCGGAGGACGAACCGCCCGCCGCGGGTCACGCCCGACGCCAGGATCGCCCGCGTCCGCGCGGCCACGGCCTCGGGCGCCCCGTCCAGCAGCAGCGCCACCTCCGGGCCGCCGAGGATCTCCACGTCCTCGCCCAGCGCCTCGCGCAGGCGGCCGTGATCGACCGGAAAGCCCGTGTCGAAACTCATCACGTTCAGTTCGTCGCGGATCGTCGGGAAGTGCCGCGTCGCGTCGCCGCAGAGGTGGATCGCGTGCGGCCCGGCGGACCACAGGGCATACCACGCCCGGTGCAGGGGCAGGACGCGATCGCGGTACATGTCGGTGGAGATCAGGGCGATCGAATCGTCGGCGAACGACCCGGGCCCGTCGAAGGGCTTCTCGCCGAACGCCTCGGCCAGGGCCCGCGTCCGGGCGACGACGCCGGCGTGAATGAACTCCAGCAGCCGGCGGACGTACGGCGGGTCTTCGTACAGGTCGGTCAGCAGTTCGTGCCCGCGGCAGTTGACGGCGATGGTGAAGTGCCCGTCGAAGCCCATCAGCGGCGGGCGGACGGTGAAAGCCAACCCGCGATACGACAGCCGCCCGGCCGCCTTCCGCAGGGCCTCGTAACGGGCCAGGCACCTCTTGATGAACGGGTTATCCAGCGGCCTATCGATGTCCACGTCGAAGATGCGGTTCTTGCCCGCCCCGGCCAGGTACGGCTCGACGTCGGCGACCTGCCCGTCGCGGAACGCCAGCGGGGCGCCGAAGTACTGCGAGTCGTACGTGTTCTGGTTGTCCACGTAGAACTCCACCGTCTCGGGCGCCCCGATCGGGTGGTCGCAGTAGCGGTGCAGGAATTCACACTTGTATTCCATGAACCGCAGTTGGATCTCGATGGCGGCGTCGGCGTCGGTGACGTAATCCTGGTAGGTGACGGCCTTGGGGTTCCAGGCCGGGTCCAGCAGGACCATGCGGGAATTGACGCCGTAAGTCACCGGCACCCGGGTCGGGCGGCGGTCGCGGTAAGCCTGCCAGAGGGCCTGTTTTTCCTCGTTGGTCGGGATCTTCACGCGTGGTCTCCCATGCGTCTCGGCCTGCGGTCGGCGATCTTCAGAACGAATCCACTCGGTAGTGGTGGTGCGGCCGGACGGGCAGCATGGCGGCGAGGGCCCCGATCGCACGGGCGGGGCCGGTCAACAGCCCACGGGCCGCCAAAGCATCGGCCGAGGCGTACCCGTACAGCATCTGGGCCAGGGCCCACTGCGGGAGGCGCACCGTCGGCGCGCCGCGCGCCGGCCGGCCGACGGTCATCGCCCCAGCCCGCCACCGCAGCCCGACGGCGTCGAGGTTCGTCCGCACGTTCAGCCGTCCCGCCCCGCCACACCGCGCGGCCAGGTCAGGCCCGACCGCCGCCAGGGCCGTGCGCACGTTGATCACGCGAATCATCGCCCACCCGTCGCGGCGGCAGGTGATCTCCTGCCGCAGGCCCAGCGGGCGGCACCAGGCCATGAAGGCGTCGTCGGGCGCCAGGACGAAGCGGACCTCGGCCCGCCCCGCCCGCCGCGCCACGCCCGCTGCGGCGCGGAGAATGTCGGCAAAGACCCGCGGCGTCCGCCACCCGACCTCCAGGATGCTCCGGCCCGGCTCCTCGAAGTCGTAGGCCCAGTAGCCCGCCGGCCGACCGGCGGCGTCGATGGCCACCCGGCAGGCGGCGTGCGTCTGCCACGAAAGCCCCACGCGGAACGGTGCCCACCGCCCCGCCACGCGCTCCGTCGGCCCGGTCCGCCCGGCGTTGCCGGCGCGGTACATCCGCAACACCGCCGACAGATGCTTCGGGCCGAAGCGCACGAACCGATGCCCCGCCGCCGGCACGGACTTCGCGGCCGAGACCGGCAGCGAGAATACCGACGCCGGAAACGCCGGGGCGTAGCCGAACTTCGGATAGAAGCACGGAATCCCGTACAGCATCGACGTGTCGAATCCCGCTTGGCGCATCCACCGCAGCGCCGCCGACATCACCTGCCGGCTGTAGCCGCGGAACCGATGCCCCCCCGCCGTGCCGACGGAGGCGACCCCGCCCATCCGGACCGTCTGCCCGCCGATCTGCTGGGCAAAGTCGATGACCGTCGCCTGGCTGACCCGCTGCCCGCCGGCCTGGACGAACAGGCGCGTCCGCCCCCCGCCGAGGTCCTCGGCCTCCACGGCCGGGTCCACAGGCCCGTCCAGGTACTCACGCCCGGAGGCGATCGGCGCCGCCTGACGACGAAGCCGCTCCACACGCCGATCAAACGCCGCCTGCCGCCGCTGGTCCTGTCCGCTCCTCTTGGCCATCGAAAAACCCTCAACTCATCAAGGGCGACCATCATACCGAGGCGCTTGACGAATGACGATTGCCGATTGGCGAATCGCGCAGGGCGGATCACTGAAGCAGTTTCAGGCTTCGCAGAAGATCGAGAGTTGGGATGTACCGCGAGGTGCACCCTTTCGGCCGGTGTTCCCGAAACAGGTCCAATGCCCCACCATCCCAAGAGCACACGTCGTACCCGAGCACCCATGCCAAGGCGAACATCTCTCTTTCGCCCTTGTCCGCCCCCTTGAGAATGTTGAAATGCTCCAGGTAGCGCTCGTACTGCTCCGCGGACAGTTGGTCCACGGTAACCAGGCGTGGGACGCTCGTCGGGGTGACCTTGGCCGGGTCAAACCGGATTCTCCGGCCGCTGGCGCGATCGACGTGGTACTTGACCTCGTTGCTTGCCACAAACTCTGAAAGACAGGCCAGATTCCCCAGCGCCTGGCAAACCGCCCAATATCGTCCCCACTCGAGCAGGTGGATCACGGTCACCGCGTCCAGGAGAATCGGTTTGGTGATCGCCCCCATTCACTCGTCCTTGGTCGGCCGCCTTGCCCCCCGAAGGGCCTCGACGGTCTGGCGGTCCTCCTCCGCCAGATCGGGCCGAAGCAGCGGCCGCAGTTCGTTGCGCACCGTCCACGCGTCCGGAAGTCCGAGCACCTCGCCCAGGCGCCCGTCGGTGATCTTGCCCCGCCGATAGGCTTCGAAGGCCATTTCCCGGTAGGCCGGCGGGAAACGGGAGATCCGAGCCGCGGTGTCGTCGGAAACCCCGTTTGCCCGCCAAGTGATGACGCCGTCGGTGGGGATGGTGTCACGATGCCCGTCTGGGGCGAATTGCTTCCACAAGGCATTCCAGCCCGCGTCCTGCCCCCTTCGTTGGACGTCCGGAAACGTCCAGTCCTTTACGATCCTCAGCCGGCGCAGGATCACGTGGTGGCTGACCCCGAACGTGTTGGCCAACTGGATCACGGACCGGTCGCTGACGTCGCCTCCGGTCAAACCGGATTCTTTCAAGACCTTCTTCAGTTCGCCGAGGGGCACCAGCAGCGCCGCGGCAAAGGCTCTGGCCTCCTTCTCCCTGGCGGCGCCGCCTTCCGAGGCGTCCTCGACCGATTCGACGAGCCCCGTCTGATCCGGATGGAGCACCAGGTGTCCCAGTTCGTGCGCGAGGGTAAACCTCTGGTGATGCGCGGACTTCCCGGACGTGTTCACCAGGACCACAGACATTCGGCGCCGTCGGCTCCGAACGAACGCCCCCGACAACTGCGAGTCCATAGGCGTGCGAAGGACCAGGATGCCCTTGCGGTGGCACAGATCGAACAACTGCCGGGCCGGGCGCCGCGTGCCTAGCCCCTGCCCGAACCGCTCCCCGGCGTTGCATGCCTCCGTGATGTTTCGGGGAACCATGCTACCTGGTCGCCTTCAGCATCTTTTTGAGCATCACGAAATGCTCCAGGAAACGCTCTGCCTCTCTCAGGGCGTCCGACACCCCCGGCGCGCCGCCTTGAGCCCGCGCCAAAGCCACGAAATCCTCCTTCGACGCGTCCGGGTCGAAGAACCAATCGACGGACCGCCTGAACAGTTCGCCCAGAGACGCCAACTCGCTGGCCGAGACGCGCCGAGTCCCCGCCTCCATCCCGGAAACGGCCGAATGCGAGCCCAACCCCAGCCGCGATGCTACCTCCTCCTGAGACAGGCCCGCTTCTTCCCTGCCGAACCGAATGTTCTTCGCGATGATGCTGCCTATGTCCATCACTGTCACCTCCGTCCGATGTTCCGACATCTCGATAGCAATATAACAACTGTCGGCTATTCCGACAACATGATTCTCCAGCAATTTCGTCTTATTCCAACTGAGCCTTCGTCCCCCCGGCAGGGGCGCGGCGATCGCGGTGGGCGGGTTCAGGCCGGCCGGCGGGGCGCAAAGACCTGGCCGCCCGCGGGCAAGTGGCGTCCTGCGAGCGGCCAGGTTAAGAGGGTCGCCCGGAAGAAGGCAACCGGACGGCCCAATGTCAGTCGCGGATTACCGCTTCCGTCGAATCAGCGCGACGGCGCCGGCCGACAGCAGCGCCAGCGTGACCGGCTCGGGCACGCATTGGGTGGCGATGTTGAAGTCCTTCACGTCGCCGGCCAGGTTGTAGTAGTCCTCGGTCGGGAAGAGGATGTCTTCCCACGCCGGCTGGGTATCCAGGACCCACTTGTACAGCAGTTGGCCGCCGTCGGCGCTGATCGTCACCTCCGGCTCGTCCCAGGTCGTGCCGGCCGAGTCCAGCAGGCTAATGTCCGGCGGGTCCGCGGCATTGGGATTGGTCGGATCGTACGCCCGGCCCTTGAAGTCGATCAGCAGGTACACCTCCTTGTGCAGGTCCGGCAGTTCCTCGTTGGGCACGTGCAGAACGGTCCACTTCTGGTCCTGGTCCTGCTGCCACACCGGCTGGCCGTACTGGGCCGAGCCGGCGATCCGCCAGACCTTCGAGACGGCCCCGGCCAGATTCTGGTCGCGGAAGTAGGCGGCGTCGTAGTTTTCCATCGCCGAGGCCGGTTTCTGCACGCCCGGGCAGAGCGTCACGAAGCCGGTGCCGTTCAGGGTCGGGTAGCCCGGCAGCGTCCAGTTGCCCGCGGCGTCGAAGGCGTTGCCGTACAGGTCGTCGTCCGGCGGTGTCGGCCCGTTGCCGACGTCGCGGTCCGAGTCGTGCCAGAGCGACACGTTGCCGGTGGGCTTGCCGTTGGGATTGCCGGCATAGTTGCCGCCGATCAGCGTCATGCAGTGGTCGCCCACGGGCGTGGTCCACTGGACGCCGACGTACTGGCGTCGCTCCACCTCGTCCAGCAGGAAATCGTAATCGACGTTCTTCAGTTGTTTGTTCAGTGTCGTCACGTCGTTGTACGTCAGCGTCGGCCGGTACCAGCCGCCGGGGCGGCTGGGGTTGTACCCGTACTCGTACAGCCACCAGTTGATGGCCAGCGCCGGGTCGCCGAAGTTCGCCAGGCCGAACTTGGCGTTCATGTGCCCGTAGATGGCGTCGGCGTTCTGCTGCGGCGTGTTGGCCGCCAGCCCCCACCCGGCGCCGCCCAGAAGATTCGCCGCGCACGCCTGCCAGCAACTGTTGTCCGGCATCGGCCCGGGCGGGACCTTGTCCACGTCGGGAACGGACTTGGTCACATCGTATTGCTGGGCCGACGACGGGGCGGCGACCATCGCCGTGCAGATCACAACCGTCCACATGGCCAGTTTCGCTCTTCTCATGATTCCTCTCCTTGTGATAGCGTCCGCGCGAGGCGGCACGCACGTACAAGTGCACAGCGCACTGTCCAGCCGCCTCCGGCTATGTCGAACCGGACGCGCCACCGGCCCGCGGCGAGACGCCCCCGCCGCTCAGACCGCATCGCCCGTCCGGCATTCACTCGGCCGGGGCAACGATGCCACACATCAACACACAGACGAAACTCGCCCGCGCCAACAGGGCACAGTATCACCGCTGAGCGATTCGACGGAACGACCCTCACGAAGATGAGAACTGCCCTCCAGTCCCTATACGATAACACGATTTCACCGTCCTGTCAATGACTTGCGGGCCCGTAATTGCCCCAGGAATTGCGGTGTCTTCTTCGGGAATTGGCGTGGGGGCGTCCTTTCTGCGGGCTGGGGCCCGTGGCTGCCGGCGGGGCCTCCTGCTGTCTGCTGCCTGCTCTAGGCGGCCCCGGCGATCACGGCGGTGAATCCTCCGGCCTACCGATGGCGCTCCGCCTGGCCGGGGCAAGCGACGCCCCTGCAGGGGCGCCCGCGAGGACCGGTCGGATGCTCCCCGCGGGGAGTTGCCCAGCCACCGGCGGGCGGGGATAATCGCCCGGCGAGGTGAGACCATGCTACCCGAGGCCGTTACGACATACCTGGCCGACCGGCAGGACGAACACCTGGCGCAGTTGTTCGAATTGATCAGATTCCCGTCGGTCAGTTCGCAGTCGGCGCGGGACGCCGACAGCCTGGCGTGCGTCCGGTGGATCGCGTCGCGCCTGGACGGGCTGGGCTTCACGACGGAAC
>Ga0272441_10010461_pt1 | contig 14027 bp, 10 predicted proteins | sample SSMProp6N_FD_193582 | JGI IMG/M metagenome (GOLD analysis project Ga0272441, IMG submission 193582) | Marine sediment archaeal communities from Little Sippewissett salt marsh, Falmouth, MA, United States - SSM-Prop-6N | ecosystem: Environmental > Aquatic > Marine > Wetlands > Sediment ... | reverse complement strand
CCAGAACTGTTCCAGTTGGTCTTCGACGCCGTCGGCGACCTCGATGTCCGGGTCATCGCCACGATCGGAATGAACAACGAAACCGGCGATCTTTCGATCCCGGACAATGTTCGAACGGTTCCGTTCCTTTCCCAGGGTCTCATCCTCGAGCATGCGGACTTGGTCGTCGCTCATGGCGGCTACGGCTCGCTCACGGGAGCGCTCAAGCGAGGAATTCCCGTATTGAGCTTGCCGCTCGCTCCGCCAGACAACCGGTTCAATGCAGCCCAGTTGGTGAAGCTCGGCGCAGGACTCGCCCTCGGCGAGGACGAGCGAACCCCCGAGGACATTCGACGATCCCTTCGCCGGCTGCTCGACCACCGGGAGTACCGAGACCGCGCCGGTGAGATCGCAGACGAGATCGCTGCGCTCCCACCCATCGATCACGCGGCTGAACTCATCGAACGTCTCGCACGGCCTGCCGACTGAACGGGCCGCACTGTGCTCACTTGCCAACCGTCCCGAACGCCGACTCGGGGCACGCATGTCGCCGCCAGCGAATGAGATCGAGACCCGACGGGGATCCGGCAAGATGCTCGCCGCCGACCCACGCACAACGTCGCTCCGTAGTCCGGTCGACGTGGGTGACGTAGCGCTGCATACCGGCCTCCTCGTGGCGCAACACTTTCGCCGGCATGACCACCCGACTGTGGCGCCACGTCATCGCTGCCGACCGGCGCTCGAGGCAACCAGCGCCTGGCTGCAACGCCGGCCGGTTCACTCTGCCCGAGACGCTGGAGACCCTGCGGCGGTGCGGGGCATGATCGCAGTACTCACCCTGGCGGGCCGTCGGTGACCATGTCCATGAAGCCAGAGATCTGGCTGATCGCCTGCTCGCGATCCTCGGCGGTCATGTTGGCGCCGGCGCCCCCGTACATCGATCCGCTGAGCGGCGCCTCGGTGGCATGCTCTTCGGCGTATGCGACGGCCTCGGCGAGATCGGCAGCAAAGGCTTCTACCACACCGGGTTGGGTCTGCGGCCCGGTGATGCAGAAGTGCAGGGCGTGCGGACGCTGCAGGCCGTTGAAGCGCCAACCGTTGCGCTTCATGTGGTCGTTGACGTGGTAGATGTCGAACTCGTCGGAGCGGAACGCGAAACAGAACGTCGGGTCGCCCATGATCGTCAGCGCCGGGTGCGACTTCACGGCGTCCTGCATGGCGAACGCCGTCTCGAACACCGCCTCGGCCTTACGGCGATAGCCGGGCTCGCCCAAGCGGCGCAGCGCCGCCCAGGTGCCTGCGACGGCACCACCTGAGCGGCTGCCGAGCAAGGCAGCCGACGCGTACAGGCCACCGTTCCACTCCGGCTCGACGTAGTAGTGATGGCGCCGATAGCTGGGGTCGCGCCACAGCAGTACGGACAAACCCTTCGGGCCGTACCCGTATTTGTGGGTGTCGGCGGAGATCGATGTGACACCAGGCAACCGGAAATCGAAGACCGGGATGTCGTAGCCGAGGCGCTGCCCCCACGGCAGGATCCAGCCACCGAGGCAGCCGTCGACGTGCAGGCCGACACCGTGCTCGACGGCGATGTCGGACAGCTCGGAGATCGGGTCGATCGTGCCGTAGGCGTAGTTGCCGGCCGACCCGACGATCACTGCGGTGCGGTCGGTGATCGCGGCACGAACGTCAGCGGCGTCGACGAGCGTCGTGACGGGATCGGTTGGGACGATCACCAGCTCGAGACAGAACAGGTGGGCGCCCTTCAGGAACGCGGGGTGGGCGGTGTCGGGCAGGATCATCTGCGGCTCGGTGATGCCCTTCGAGCGCGCCCAGTCGCGGTAGCCGAGTACGGCGTTGAGGATGCTCTCGGTGCCGCCTGCCCCGATCACGCCGCACACGTTCTGGGTCGGGTCGAACTCGATCACGGCGTGGCCGCCGAGCAGGTCGCTCGTGGCCTGGATGATCTCGTACTCGAAATGACTCATGCTCGGGCAGATGTCACGCTGCAGCGTGTTGACGTGCGAGAAGTACGAAGACGCCTCGTTGAGCACGGCGTAGTGCTCGCGGTCACCCGAGTACATCGTGCCCGAGCACTTGCCGGACTCCCACCGCTGATCCTCGAGGGCGGCGACGTCGCGCAGGCGGTGCAGGATCTCCTCGTCGCTCAACGGCTCGGCGGGGATGCCGTCATTGATGCCCCATTGCTCGGCGTAGGGAAACAGTGGATTGGCCACGAGAGCTCCTTCAAATCGTTTCTGGTCGGGTCGTGCGGGGTGTGTTGAGTGCGCGGAACAGCGGGCGGGTGGCCTTGAAGGCTTGGTCGAAGCGCTCCGACAGTTCGTCGTATCGGGCGGCGTGTGCGGCATCGGGTTCGAAGACGGCGTTCACGGTCGGGATCCGCAACACGTCGTCGACACCGATCAGTCCGAGCCGCTCGAAACCGAGCAGGGCGGTGCCCACCGTGTTGGCGTGACGAGGTTGATTCATCTGATGGATCGGCACCGCCAGCACGTCGGCCATGATCTGCGACCAGACATCCGACTTCGCTCCCCCGCCGTAGAACACGACATGTGAGAACTCACGCTTGACGAACTTCTGGACCGGCCCCCACAACGAACGGAAATTGAGGGCGATCCCCTCGCACACCGCACGCGCCAAGTCGTGACGGTCGGTGTCGAGACCGACGTTGAGGAAGCCGCCACGCATCCGGGGATCGGCCTTGGGGGCGATCGAGCCGCGCAGCCACGGCAGATACATCACGCCGTTGGATCCCGGCTCGGCAACGGCGACCGCCTCGTTGAACGCTGCGTAGGCATCCTGGCGCAACCCGTTCGTGCCGAACGAGTCGTCTCCGTACACGAGATTGCCGAGGAAGTGATCGACACCGACGCCGGCGACACCGTTCTCCGCCGACACCAGGTGGCAGCCACCGATCGGGCTCGGCACAGTGAAGATCGACCTGAACGGGTCGGTCTTGCGCTTCGGGTGGTGGGTGACGATCACGCCGGTCGTGCCGAGCGAGATGCCCGCATGCGATCCCTGGAAGACGCCGGCGGCGACCGCACCGGCCTGCGTGTCGTTGCAGCCGCTCAGCACCACCGTCGATTCACTCAGGCCGAGCGCGGCGGCGACCGCGGGCAAGACCTGACCGAGGTTGGCGCCGACGGGGACCAGTTCGGCCAACTTGTCGCGGTCGATCAGCGACTGCTCGACGAGTTGCGGGTCGTACTCGGTGGCGCCCAGCGACCGGTTGTCGACAGTGAGCGACATGAACGCGGTGCACTGGTTGGCCGTGGCGCGCCCGCTGAACTTCAACGTCAGGTAGTCCATCGGCTCGAGCAGCGTCGCCGTTCGTGCGTAGACGTCGGGCCGGGCATAACGGATCCAGCGCATGTGGGTGAGGGCGATCCCGCCCTCGATCGGGGCCAAGCCGTGCACCCGCAGCCAGCGGGCGATGTCGCCGGGAGTGTCGGGTCGGCTCGGGTACCCGGGCACGTGCTTGATCCGCTTCGGCGAACCGCGCTGGTCCATCCAGATCACCATGTCGGCGAGATGATGGCCGTCGCTGTCGACCGGCACAATCGACGAGTACTGACTGGAGATGATCACGGCAATGACATCGTTCGGTTCGACGCCTGCCGTTGTGCGGGATTCGGCCAGCGCCGTTGCGCACGTGGCAAGCGTTGCCGACCAGATCTCTGCGGGATCCTGCTCGGCCGCCCCTGCCTCCGGGAACAGCGTGGACACCTTGGCCTGCCCTGACCCCACGACCCGCCCGTCGATGCCGACGACAGCAGCCTTGGGTCCGCTGGTACCGAGATCAACGGTAAGCAGGTACGGAGTGGCCATGGATGCCTCGGCGAACACCGTACCAACCGGGCCGTCGCGGCGACCCTCCGCCGCAGCATCGCCACCGTCTTGCCGATCCAGTGGGCATCCGTCATCAGCCGACGAGAGCGCGAGCAGGTTGGACTGCCGGACGGGTCATCGGCTCGGCGTCGCCGCTCCTTGTCGATCGCCATGGCCGCACGGGCGTGGCGGCCGGCGTCATCGAGCGGCGAGTACGGCGGCCTCGACGGGCTCGTAGAGCTGAGCAGCAAGGCTGCGGCCGACTTCCGAGGTCTTCTCGACCACGAGGTAGGCGCCGAAGCCATCGTCGAGATCGAGCCAGGGCACGGTGCCGTACAAGCCTTCGTCGCTGATGCGGCCACTCTCACGGTCCACCCACCAGCCCATGCCATAGCCGAAGTTCGAGCTCTCCGCTGCGTCACCCCCGTACACCTCGGCGATCCGGTCGGCGTGCATACGATCGATCGCCTCACTCGAGACAACTCGTTCGTCACCGCACATCCCGTCGCGGAGTTGCATCAGCATCAACTGCGCGTAGTCGGGCGCGGTCACGTAGGCGCCACCCTCGGGGTTGGGGTTGGCGGTCGGCAGGAGCGTCGATGGATCGGCGTTGAAGTCAGCGGGATACTCGAACCCGGTCGGGAGGTAATACCCCAACGACTCCAGTCCACACGGTGCGGCGATCAACTCGTCCACCAACTGTGCCCAGGTCCGACCGGATGCCACTTCGGCTACTGCGCCGGCGATCGTCCACTGGGCGCCGCCGTAGCGGAACTCGGTGTCAGGCGGGATCACCTCGGCATCGTCGTCGGGCGTCGTGAAGATCTGCTCGGCACAGCCCTGCAACGTGTCGGCCGGGTTGAACTGGCACAGATAGGACTCGTACCCGAAACCGTCTTGCAGCCCGATCAGTCCCGAGCTGTTCGAGATGAGCTGCGCCGGAGTGACCGTCGGGTTGCCAGCACCCCACTCGACAATGTCGGCGACCGGAGCATCCACATCGAGCAGTCCGTCGTCGTCGAGACGCATGAGCACGCTTGCCGAGATCATCTTGCTCGACGACGCGATCAGCGAGATCCGGTCAGCTTCGAACTCACCCCAGTACTCCTCGTGCACGACTCCATCTTCTTGATCCACCACGATCAACCCGGCACCGTTCAACCCCTGCTCGGCCACGAAGGCATCGACGATCGGCCCGATCGCAGAGAAGTCGTAGGGTGCCCGCTCAGCAGCGGCGGTGACTTCCGGTTCCGGATCCGGTGGCGGATCGGTCTCGACGGGTGCAGTGACCAAGGGATCGATGGTGACCGGCTCGGATGCTGGCGGATCCGTCTCCGCCGCTTGAGGCGTCGAAGTCGTCTGTGCCGACGACGCAGCGGCTGCGTCGTCGGTGCTCTCGCTCCCCGAACAACCTGCCGCCAAGACGGCCGCCACCGTGACAATCGAAATCGCGTACCGAGCACTCATGGATTCAACGTAGACGAGAGCGCCAAATCCGACGAGGGAAGCCGCCGCGAACCGAGGCACCGCTGACAGAACCGCAGCTTCATCACAAGATCAACCGGACCCACTCGGGATCGCACTCGAGCGGCCCGACCGCCACATCGCGGCCCCATATCGAGCACCCCGAATTGCACCCTGACAAGACATAGAAGCATCTGTGAGTGGGTCGAGTCGGGCCGCGCCCGATCGGGCGTACCGATCGTGAACGGTTGCTGCCAACCCAACGGCGACGTGCGTGCGTGCGTTCCCGTGATCCGCTGATGGGTCATGATGGGTGAGATGAAAGAGCTTGTGTACCACCGTCTCCTCCTGCCGGCGATCGATCGTCACCAAGACAAGACGGCGGTGATCGATGGCGGCTTCCGATCGACGTTCACCGAGCATGCCGAGCGCACCGCCCGTGCGGCGAACATGTTGACCGAACTCGGCGTCGGTCGGGCTGACCGGTTCGGTGTCATGGCGCTCAACAGTCACCGTTTCCTCGAGCTGCAGCATGCAGCCTTTCTCGGGGCCGGCGTGATCAATCCGCTCAACCTGCGTCTTGCCGGCAAGGAGCTCAAGTACATCATCGAAGACTCCGGTACGGAAGTGCTCTTCGTCGACGGGTTCTTCGCGCAGATGGTCGCCGACGCGCTCGGTGACGACTCGCCGGTTCGCACCACCGTGTTGCTCGGTGAGGGTGACGTTCCCCACGACCATCGCTACGAGGATCTGCTGGCTGCGGCCTCCCCGGCCATGCCCGAGGAGCCCGAGGAAGACGACCCGGTGGTGCTCATGTACACCGGTGGAACCACCGGCTTGCCCAAGGGGGTGCTGCACACCCAGCGGTCGCAGATGCTGAACCTGTACCACAACGCCATCCACCTCGATCTGCTCGATGACACTGTGTGGCTGACTCAGACGCCCATGTTCCACGGAGCCAGCACCGGCGGCATGATGGGCGTCATTCCGATCGGCGGAGTACACGTCTCGATCCCGGTGTTCGACCCCGGTGCCGTGCTCGACGTGATCGAGGCCGAGGGCGTGACGATGTCGATCATGGTGCCGACGATGATCGGCATGATGTTCGCTCACGAGTCCTATCGGCCTGAGCGTCTCGCCACGATGCGCCAGCTCGCCTATGGCGCGTCGCCGATGCCCGACGCGATCCTCGACCGGTTGCTGTCTGAGCTGCCCGATCTCGAACTGATCCAGGGCTACGGCATGACCGAGTGCTCGGCCACGCTCAGCTTTCTGTTGCCCGAGGACCATGTGCCCGGCAGCGCACGGTTGCGTTCGGTCGGCCGCCCGGTGATGGGTGTCACGATCTCGATCCGCGACGACGACGGCAACGAGGTCCCGACTGGCGAGGTGGGCGAGGTCTGGGCCCGCGGCGGCAACTGGATGCGGGAGTATTGGAACAAGCCCGAGGCGACCGAGGAAGTTTTCGTCGACGGCTGGTACCGCACCGGCGACGCCGGTCGTGTCGACGACGACGGCTACCTGTTCCTGGTCGACCGGGTCAAGGACATGATCGTCACCGGCGGTGAGAACGTCTACTCGGCCGAGGTCGAGAACGCGATCAGCACCCACCCCGGCGTGGCGCAGGTCGCCGTGATCGGCATTCCCGACGAGCGTTGGGGCGAGGCGGTACACGCCATCATCGTCCCGGTTCCGGGTCAAGAGATCACTGTCGAAATGGTCATCGCCCATGCTCGCGAGTCGATCGCCGGCTACAAGTTGCCCAAGAGTGTCGACTTCCGCAGCGAACCCTTGCCGCTGTCGGGCGCAATGAAGGTGCTCAAGCGCGAGCTCAGGGCACCGTATTGGGAAGGCCACGACCGCAGCGTCGGCTGAGAACCACCAAGACTCGCGCCGTCGCATCTTGGCCAGCTGACGGGGAACATGGACCTCGCCGGGTTCGCGCTCCCGACGCGCGTTCGCCCCGGCGCAGCGCATCATCATGGTGGCGACGTCCCTGATCGGACCCGCAGTGGTGGTTGCGGTGCAGTTCAGCAACGCACTCGACATCGAGCGGGTGCGTCTCGAGGCGAACCCCGCCGCCGAGTGTCGTCTGGGCGGACTGCCGACGGCGTCTCGGTCAACCTCGCGATCACCACAGTGGGGCTCACCATGCTGGCCGTGACGGCGCTGCTCCGCCGGCGCATTCCGCGCAACGCCCGCGCTGCCTTGCGGGTCAGCTTCGCCATCACTGACGGCAACGTCGCATCAGAAGCGCTCTTCAGCAAACTCGGAGCCAGGCGCCTGCAATCGTGACGACAAAGGGCGTGTCACCCCTCCGTTCTCGCCACTGCCAAGGCGCCCGTGGTCGCGGCAGTCCATGTCGCTCTGCGGTCGCCAAGCATCCCGAGGCCCACTCTGAACGCCAGCGATCGCACACTTCGCCGAGAGAGGACCCCGCTGACGGCCGAGCGACGCCCGTACGCGGCCGGTGTCTTCACCTGCGTCGGTCGGTCGTCGCGCTTCCGGTGAGCCCGGTCATCGGTCGAGTCACCGTCACGTCGAGGACGGGCTCTCGTCGTCTCCACTGGGGGTGGACTCGGTGGAGTTTCCGTTGACGCCGAGACGGTCATAGATGGTCTGCATCAGCTGGCCGGCGATCATCATTGCCACGACGATCAGGATCACCTCGAGTAGATGGCCGAGCGAGACGTGATCACCGAAGACGACGTCGACGACCTCGAGCATCACGAACTTGCTACCGAAGAGGACCAACCAGATCGCGACCACACCGGCGAACCGCCAGGAGTGCTTCTCGAAGAAGTAGTGGTGAATGCGTTGTTCGAATCTGGCAAGGATGCCGATCATCGTCGTGAGCAACACGGCGGTGAGCACCGAGATCCAGAACGAGTCGATCACGACTTCGTCGGCGAACTCCACGAAGAGATTGAGCACCACGACGTTGACCAACACGTTCAAGGCGGCACCGGCAAACACCTGCTGTCGGCGAGTGACGGTCACCAGACCGACGCCGCGGAGCGACTCGAGTACTCGTGGCGACCGGTCGTCTGCAGCGGCCGTATTCGTTCCGTTCACGTTGGCGTCCTCTTCCTCATCATGATCAGCCGCCGAGCGCTGCGTGGGTGTGACACTACGTGGGGCACGTACTGAATTTCCTGGATGGCAGTCCGGTTCGGGGTTCAGGACGCTTTCAGCGGTGGCGGTGTCCAGATGCTGTCGAGGACTTCGGGTCGCGGATCGTAGAGCCGCATGGTGATGCCGAGTGGCCCGGCGGGGGCGGGGAGCCAGTTGGCGCGGCGAGCGTCGCCGGGTCGCGCCGTACGCGAGAGCGGTCGCGAGCCCAACTGTCACGTCGTCACCCCGTCTGACTTCCTCGGCCCGCGAGTGGGCCGTCGGCGATCCGGGGTCCACCGCGAGATGGAGCGAACGATCCGCATCCAGCCCGATGCCTGACCCCTCCGACGCTTGGTACTTGTGGAGTACCGAGAGGAGGACAAGCAGATGACGACCACCGAGATCCCGAACTCAACTGCGGCATCGCCGTCCGACACCTCATCCGGGTCGATGCGACGGGTGATGACACTTCGCGACTTCCGCCTGCTGTTGGTCGGTACCGCGACATCGCTGCTGGGTGACCAGTTCGCGCTGATCGCGACACCATGGCTGGCGCTGCAGTTGACCGACGACCCGCTTGCACTGGGAATCGTGTTGGCCCTCGAGGGTCTCCCTCGTGCGGCGTTCATGCTCGTCGGCGGCGCGGTCACCGATCGGTTCGCACCGCGGCGCGTGATGATCGTCGCCGACGTCGCCCGCGGCCTGTTGACCGCCGCCATGGCCGTGGCCGTCCTGACCGGTGCGGTGCAGATGTGGATGCTGTTCGGATTCGCGCTCGCGTTCGGGTTGATCGCCGGTTTCGCCGTTCCCGCCGAGAACAGCATCGTGCCGACGCTGGTGCGGCGCGATGACCTGCAGGCCGGGAACGCCGTGATCATGGGGGCGACCCAGATCTCCGCGTTCGTGGGCCCGACCCTGGCCGGAGCGGTGATCGCCGGCTTCTCGACATCGCTGTTCGGTGTCGGACTGGCCTATGCCATCGATGCGACGACGTTCGCCATCTCTGCGACAGCGTTCTGGCTCATCCGCACCCGCCCCCGCCGCGCTGCGGACGGTTCAGCATTCTCGCTGTGGTCCTCGATCCGCGACGGTGTGCGCAACGTGTGGGACGACACGCCGCTGCGCTTCGTGTTCTCGGTCCTGTTCGCGGTCAACCTGTTCGTGGTCGGACCGATCATGGTCGGGATCCCACTCGTTGCGCACCAGCGCCTCCCTCAGGGCGCGGCGGCCTTCGGCGTCTTGATGGGCGCGTTCGCCATCGGGAACCTCGCCGGCTATCTCGTTGCGGGCGCCTCGCCTCCGCCGTCGAGCGCGACGATGCGTGTGATCGTTCTCGGTGTGTTGGCCGCCTTCGGAATGACGATTGCGTCGCTCGGAGTGGCCACCAACCTGTGGATCGACACGGCGCTGCTCGCCGGTCTCGGAGTCGGCAACGGCTACCTGGCCATCAGCCTCTTCACCTGGATCCAGGCCCGAACCCCGCACGACATGCTCGGGCGCACCATGAGCTTGGTGACCTTCTCCAGTCTCGGGCTCGTGTCGATCTCCCAAGCCGGTGCCGGCACGGTCGCCCGGTGGGACCTCGATGCCCTCTTCCTGTGCTCCGGCAGCCTCGTGCTCGTCACCGCCGCGTGGAGTGCGACGAGGCCGGGGCTTCGAGCATTCACCAACAGTTTCACCGCGGCAGATCTGCCGCACGACAAGGAGCCACACTCATGACACCGCTATCGGATCACCCAGTCATCGTCGAACATCTCACGAAGCGGTACGGCGATCACACCGTCGTCGACGATCTCAGCTTCACCGTCGAGCCGGGCAGGGTCACGGGGTTCCTCGGCCCCAACGGCTCGGGCAAGTCCACCACGATGAAGATGATGCTCGATCTCGCCAGAGCCAACGGCGGGCGGGCAACGATCGCCGGCCAGCGTTATCGGGACCTGGCGGATCCGGCCCGCACCGTCGGCGCCATGATCGAGTCCGACGCCTTCCATCCGGGCCGAAGCGGCCGCAACCATCTCCGAATTCTGGCCGACGTCACCGGCATCCCTCGTCACCGAGTCGACGATGTCCTCGCCGAAGTCGGCCTGACCGACGCGGCTCACCGCAACGCGGGTGGCTACTCGCTCGGGATGCGGCAACGTCTGGGCCTCGCAGCTGCACTGCTCGGCGAACCACCGGTGCTGATCCTCGACGAACCCGGCAACGGTCTCGACCCCGAGGGCATCCGGACGCTTCGCGATCGCCTCCGAGCCCAAGCGGCTGGTGGTGGCACGGTGTTCGTGTCGAGTCACCTCCTCGACGAAGTCGAGCACCTCGCCGACGACGTCATCGTCATCAACAAGGGCCGGCTCGTCGCACAGGGCTCGCTGGACGAGCTCCAACGGGCCGCATCGCTGGTGCGCACCGCCGACGCAGGTCGACTCGCCGCCGTGCTCGATCAGGCCGGCGCCGCCACTGAGGCTCACGGGCCCGACAGCCTCATCGTCCGCAACATGCCGACCGCCGAAATCGGTGACCGGGCCTTCGCCGCCGGCGTCGCGCTCCATGAACTGTCACCCCGTGCGGGATCGCTCGAAGAGCTCTTCCTCAGCTGGACCACCACGCAATCTCTCGACCAGGAGGTCACACCGTCATGAACACCATCCGACTCATCCGATCCGAGCTCCGCAAGCTCACCTCGACCAAGATGCCCTGGGCGTTCCTCGCCGTGCTCGCCGTGTTGGCCGGGATCAACGCATTCGCCGTGATCGCCGGAACCGACTTCGACGGCAGCAAGGCGTTCATCGCCACCGAAGCCGACCAACAGTCCCTCATCGCGTTCGCCGCCAACGCACTGGCGATCGCCGGGCTGTTCGGCGCGATCGCCGCTGCACGCGAGTACGGACACCACACCGTCGTTCCGACCTTCCTCGCCGAACCTCGCCGACATCGAGCAGTACTCGCCCAGTTCGGTGCGATTGGTCTGGGCGGAGCGGTGCTCGGACTCGTCGGCGCCGGACTCACCGCTGTCGCCGTCGCCCTGGCCCTTCCGACCACCGACTACGGCTTCCTCGTCTCGGCCGGCACTCTGACCCGCGTGCTCGCTGCCTCGACGCTCGCCGGAGCGGCGGGGGCGATCCTCGGCGCTGGAATCGGAACGCTCGTGCGCAATGTCGGCGGAGCGGTCACCGGTGTCGTACTCGTCCTGCTCATCGCGCCGCCACTCGTGGTGCAACTCGCCAGCGGCACCGCATCATGGATGCCCAGTGTCCTCGCCAACGTCGCGTCCGGTGTGGGCAACGACGTCGGTCCCGCAGCAGCCGTCGCCGCAATCGCGGTCTGGGCGGTCGTTCCCGCTGCTGCTGGCTTGATCGCCGTCGAACGCCGGGACGTCGACTGAGTCGGACCCATTCACAGCGAGTGGATCGAGTGTGCGGCAGCCGGGTCTCCCCCATGCGACGGAGACCCGTTCCCCTCCCCAGGGGGTCCACCGCCCTCGAACCCAGGTCTACTGTGATTCGTAGCCATGCACGCCGTCAGTCAACAGCGCGAGGTCACCTCGCCGGCAACCAGTCCTCGAGGCGCGCTGTTGAGATGGTTCGACTCCGGCGAACCGCACATCGCTCGCGGGCCGTTCACCCGCTGGCCCCGCACGACCGATGGGGTACTCGCCGTCGTCGTGTTCGTCGCATCGTTGGTGGCGGTGGCGGCAAGCGCAGTCAGCGACGGCGAGAACTTCACGATCGACTCGATCGGCGACCGGCCGGCCGGCGCGTTCGTCATGCTGGCGGCCGCCGCCGTTGCTCTGCTGTGGCGGCGCCGGCATCCGGTCGCTGTAGCGGCGCTCGTGATGGTGATCATGGTCGGGTGGGCGATCGCCGGCTACGGCGACGGCCAGGACCTTGCCCTGATTGTCGCGGTGTATTCCGTCGGCCGGTACACCGCAGATCACCGCTACAGCCTCGCCACCGTCGCTGCGGTGGTGACCGTGAGCGTGCTCGACACCATCATCGACAGCAACCAACGCATCGACATCGCCCCCGCCGTCCTCCTGGGCGTGCTCCCGTGGTACGTCGGTCGCCGGGTCCGCGACCGCGGCGACTACGTGGCACTGCTCCAGGAGCGCGCCGAGCGGCTGGAGGCCGACCAACTCGCTCGGGCGCGCCGAGCCGTTGCCGACGAACGGTCGCGCATCGCCCGCGAGCTCCACGACGTCGTCGCCCACCAGGTGTCGATGATGACCGTCCAGGCCGGCGCGGCCAAGACCATCGCCCGCGACGATCTCGACGCTGCCGTCGACGCGATGGGCGACGTCGAACGCGCCGGCCGCCAGGCGCTCGGTGAGCTCCGCCATCTGCTCGGCGTCCTGCGTCCCGACACCTCGGACGGCGACGACCTCGGCCCTCAACCAGGGCTCGCCGGCATCCCCGCCCTGGCGGATGAGCTCACCCGCACCGGTGCCGACGTGTCCCTCACGATGGCGCCTGTCCCCGCGGGCCTCTCCGCCGCCGTCGACCTGTCCGCCTACCGCATCGTCCAGGAATCCCTCACCAACGTCATCAAGCACGCTGGACCGAATCCCACCGTCGATCTCATCGTCGGCGTCGACGACGTCGGACTCGTCATCGACATCGTCAACACGATCACTCCGTCGGGTCGCCACGAGGCGGCAGCGGGACTCCCTGCCTCCGGATACGGCATCGCCGGCATGCGCGAACGCGCTGCGCTGCTCGGCGGCACCCTGACCGCCGAGCCTCAACCACCCAACCGCTTCCGTGTCACCGCCCACATCCCCCTCGAAATGGAGAGGACATGACCATCCGCGTCGCCGTCGTCGACGATCAGGCCCTCGTGCGTCGCGGCTTTGCAATGGTCCTCGAGCACCAGCCCGACATCGATGTCGTCGCCGAAGCGGGCAACGGCCTCGAGGCCATCGACGCCGTCCGCCAACACCGACCCGACGTGGTCCTGATGGACATCCGTATGCCGGAGATGGACGGCCTCGCAGCCACCGCAGCCATCCTCGAACAATCCGACTGGCCCCTCAAGGTCATCATCTTGACCACCTTCGACCCCGACGAGTACGTGTACCGGGCTCTCCAGGCCGGCGCCAGCGGCTTCGTGCTCAAGGACATCCCACCAGAAGAACTCGCCCCCGCTGTGCGCACCGTCGCCGGCGGAGGCGCGCTGCTCGACCCCACCATCACCCGGCGCCTCATCGGACGCTTCGCCCAGACGCTCGCCGCCGACACCGCCACCAGCCGACGGCTCGACACGCTCACCGACCGCGAACGCGAAGTCCTCACCCAACTCGGCACAGGAGCCAGCAACGCCGAGATCTCCGACGCGCTCTACATCGGAGCCGCCACGGTCAAGACCCACGTCTCCAGCATCCTGACCAAACTCGGGCTCCGAGACCGCGCCCAAGCAGTCGTGTTCGCCTACGAGAGCGGTCTCATTGCCCCTGGCCACCACGACATCGGATACTGAGCCAAGCGATCGCAGAGATGCGCGTGAAGGAGCACTTCGGTCTGCGAGTATCGATCGGCCATTGATCGCCGATGCACGCGGTCTATGGCGCCGCGTTCCGCCTGAACAGTCGTGCTCCGCCGATCAGCGATCCGATGCCTGCGACGAGG
>Ga0272441_10010459_pt1 | contig 14027 bp, 9 predicted proteins | sample SSMProp6N_FD_193582 | JGI IMG/M metagenome (GOLD analysis project Ga0272441, IMG submission 193582) | Marine sediment archaeal communities from Little Sippewissett salt marsh, Falmouth, MA, United States - SSM-Prop-6N | ecosystem: Environmental > Aquatic > Marine > Wetlands > Sediment ... | reverse complement strand
AAAATGATCGATGAGGGAAAAGGCGGTGAGGCTGCCCTGGATATCATTAAGAAATTTTCTCAAGGTGAGTTTCCTTTTAAGACCAATGATGTGAGCATGATGACACCCGTTTGGAAAAACGTGGTGGACGCCGCTGAGAAATACAATGACCCCGGGAAATTCACGGCCTTTATTGGGTATGAGTGGACCTCACTGATCAAAGGAAACAACCTCCATCGCGTCGTCATCTACCGGGACAACGGCGACAAGGCCATCAATCAACTGCCTTTTACCAACGAGGACAGCTCGGACCCGGAAAGACTTTGGGACAACCTGGAGAGCTACGAGAAGAACACAGGCGGCAAGGTGCTGGCCATTCCGCACAATGGTAATCTGAGCAACGGGATGATGTTTGCCGAAACAACGGTAGATGGCAGAGCGTTCGACAAGGCCTATGTAGATCGAAGAATTATGTGGGAACCCCTTTATGAGGTTACCCAGATCAAGGGAGACGGAGAGACACACCCCTTCCTCTCTCCTAATGACGAATTTGCCGATTACGAGAACTGGGACAAGGGTAACCTCGACCTGAGTGCCGTAAAAACAGACGATATGCTGCAGTATGAATACGCAAGGTCAGCCCTTCAGATAGGATTGAAATACAAGAAAGAGCTTGGCACGAACCCCTATAAATTCGGTATGATCGGAAGCACGGATTCACACACTTCTCTCGCCACGGCTGACGACAATAATTTCTTTGGAAAGGCTTCCAATGTAGAACCCGGCAAGGATCGATGGGAGCACCCTTTCGTAACCTCGGAGAAAGCGACCATCTACACCTGGGAGACACTGGCGTCGGGTTATGCAGCGGTATGGGCCCATGAGAATACCCGTACCTCAATTTGGGACGGCATGAAACGCAAAGAAACCTATGGAACCACCGGATCGAGAATGACGGTGCGATTTTTCGGTGGCTGGGATTTTAGTGACACAGATCTCAACGGAGATTACGTCGCCCAAGGATATTCGAAAGGAGTGCCTATGGGCGGAGACTTGAACAAGGGAGCAGAGAAAAAGCCCACATTTATGGTTTATGCTCTGATGGATCCGAACGGGGGAAGCCTGGATCGGATTCAGATCGTCAAGGGATGGCTGCAATCGGATGGCACGACGGCGGAAAAAGTATTTGACGTGGCCTGGAGCGGGGACAGGGTTCCTGGAGAGGATGGCAAGGTCCCTGCTGTTGGAAACAGCGTAAACGTGGAAGACGGCACCTGGGATAATTCCATTGGATCCGCCGAGCTCAAAACTGTTTGGACCGATCCTGAGTTTGACCCGAAACTTGAAGCCTTCTATTACGTTCGGGTTATCGAGATTCCCACCCCAAGATGGACCTTGTATGACAAGCTCCGATACGGTGCAGAGCTCTCAGATGAGGTACCTCTTTTCAACACGGAAAGGGCCTACACCTCTCCGATCTGGTACAGCCCGAATTAACGATCAAGAACAAAAGACAATAACATACAATATCCGAATCAAATGAAAAAAATCTCATTCATCTTATCGATCGCATGCGTGTTTCAGTTTAGCGGTTTTGCTCAACAGGTGGGCGAAATGACCATGGACATGAAAAAAGGAGAGACCATTCACAAAAAAAGAGGCTATTCTCCTTATGCAGGCAGAAACTTTCCAACGCAGGTATATTGGGGTGACACACACCTGCATACGAGCAACTCTCTGGACGCTAGAGCATTTGGCACAACACTTGGGCCCGAAGAAGCTTATCGTCTGGCCCGTGGAGAAGAGATTACTGCCACGCACGGTGAGAAAGTGAAACTCTCAAGACCACTTGACTGGCTTGTAGTAGCGGACCATTCGGATGGTATGGGTGCCATGAACGAGATCATCAAGGGAAATCCCGATTTGATGCGCGACCCTACGGTCAAAGACTGGAACGAGCGTGTGAATCAGGGCGGAAAGACCGCATTGATGGCGACAATGGATGTGATCAACAGTTTTGCCCTTGGCGACATCCCCAAGATCTTGTTGGACGAGGACTTTAGTCAGACGATCTGGAATCGATATATTGACATCGCTGAAGAATACAATGACCCAGGAACCTTTACGACGATCATCGGGTACGAATGGACTTCTACGGAAAACGGGAACAATTTGCACCGAAATGTTCTTTACCGGGACGGTGGAGACATTGCGAAACGCATGCTTCCTTATACAACCAGTGAGAGCTTCAACCCGGAGGACCTTTGGAAATGGATGGAGCGCTATGAAGAGAAAACAGGCGGAGATGTTCTTGCCTTGGCCCACAATGGGAATCTCAGCAATGGAATTATGTTCCCGGTTGAGGTGAATCCGGCTACTGGAAAGCCCTTAGATGGCGCCTATGCGAAAACTCGAATCAAGTGGGAGCCACTATACGAAATTACGCAGATCAAGGGAGATGGTGAAACCCACCCCTTTCTGTCACCCAACGACGAATTTGGTGATTATGAGAATTGGGATATTGGAAATCTCAACCTCAGTGTGTTAAAAGAAGACGACATGCTTCAATACGAGTATGCACGTGAAGCCTTGAAAAACGGATTGAAAATGGAAGAGACATTGGGCACCAACCCATACAAATTCGGTGTTGTTGGTTCAACAGATTCTCACACCAGTTTGGCAACTGCAGAAGAAGAGAACTTTTTTGGGAAGCATTCGGGCAATGAACCCAGTCCGGAACGCTCAACAGGAGTTGTTGCAGAATTTGAAGGAAGAAAAATCTTCGACTGGCAATTGGTAGCATCGGGCTATGCCGCGGTATGGGCCACGGAAAACACCCGTGAAGCCCTTTTTGATGCCATGGCGCGAAAAGAGGTGTATGCCACCACGGGGCCTCGAATCTTGGTTCGCTTTTGGGGCGGCTGGGATTTCGACGAAAGTGATGCAAAAAACAGATTGCCTGCAGAAGTGGGTTACTCGAAAGGAGTTCCCATGGGTGGCGACCTCTACAAGGCACCTGGAGGTAAAGCTCCTACCTTTTTGGTAGGCGCACTCAAGGATCCTTATTCGGGAAATTTGGATCGCATTCAAATTGTCAAGGGATGGCTGGATGCAGAGGGTCAAACCCATGAAAAAGTTTACAACGTGGTTTGGAGTGACATGAAGAACCGCAAGATGAATAAGAGTGGTCAATTACCGGATGTCGGCAACACCGTTGATGTTAAAAAAGCAACCTGGTCAAATACCATAGGAAGTGCAGAACTTATAACGGTTTGGAAGGATCCTGATTTTGATGCCAGCCAGAGAGCCTTTTATTATGCCCGGGTAATAGAGATTCCTACTCCACGCTGGACGGCTTATGATGCCAAACGATTTGGCGTTCAGATGCCAAAAGAATCTGAGATGACGACTACCGAAAGAGCCTATACCTCGCCGATCTGGTACAGTCCGGAGTGATGGATTTTTATGAATAACTATTGATTGTGCAAACCCTTGAGGTCAATGTCAGAATCCAGCATGATAAACAGGTTAAAGGAGTTTCTACCGGCTGTACCTGACCGGGATCTTGAATTGCTCGCCGACATCTGCACTTTGAAACAAATTGGCGACAAGGAGGTGATTCTGAAGTCGGGTAACCGCAAGCGGCAAGTATTTCTGATCTTGGAAGGGGTGGCTCGAGGCTTCGTTGTCAATCCTGAAGGGGAAGAGAAGACTCTAGTGCTCCGTGGAAAGGGGATTTTCGTCGGAGATGTACATGGCCTGTTTACCGATAGTCCTCAAAAACTGGAGATTGTAGCGGCAGGGCAAACAGAGGTTCTCATGTTTTCATTTTCGGATTTTGAGCGTCTGGCCCAGTGCAACAAAAGCATTCAGCGCATTTACATGAATAGCCTAAGAGAAGCCATATTGAGATTGACCTACCGAGTTCACAGCATGGTGACCATGAGCAGCGAGGAGCGCTATTTGGACCTGCTCCAAATGAATCCGGAATTTCTGGAAAAATCCTATGACAAATATGTAGCGCATTTTCTCGGGATCTCGCCGGTTTCCTTGTCCAGGATTAAGAAAAAATTAAATCTTTGAGAATTAACAAATGTTAATCATATAGGTGTTTAATTTGATTAATTTGCAGTGCAATTTAAAATTGACTGACATAAGTATAAATAATCTTTCCCCCTTTTATGAACTTTGAATTAATGCGAGTGATAGCTGTCTTTTTCTTGGCGGCTATTTCTTTTTCATGTCAACCGAATAAAAAGAATCCGCAGGAATCTCAGGACAAGGAGCCTACTCAGATGCCAAACCCTACCGTTGAAACGAACCCTCTGAAAGACGCTTATTTCGGTGAAACCCATGTGCACACCAGCTCCTCTATGGATGCTTTCATTGGTGGAAACAGGCTTACACCCGAAGACGCATACCGTTTCGCTCGCGGTGAAGAGGTCATGGCCAATGGAAGTCCGCACAGATTGAAACGCCCTCTGGATTTCTGCGCCATTTCGGATCACGCGGAATTCTTCGGGGAGACATTCACACTCATGAACCCGGGCACTCCAGGTTACAATGACCCGATTGCCACTCAAATGAGAGAGGCCGACAACTATAAGGACGCCATGGCTCTTTTCGTTAAGTACGTCGTCACCCCCGGGAGAACAGGAGGATCCATTCATCCCGAGTTCTACCAGGGAATCGAGTCAACCATGTCAGGTTGGCGAAAGAACTTTGAAGCCACCGAGAAATACAACGAGCCGGGCAAATTCACCACTTTGCATGCTTTTGAATGGTCGGCTGCACCAAATGCGGGCAATTTGCATCGCAATGTCATCTTTCGGGATACGATAGTTCCGAAAGCCCCCTTCAGCGCGAACGACAGCCGGGACCCTCAGAAACTGTGGGCCTGGATGCAACGACAGATCGATAATGGTTCCACCGTCCTGGCCATACCCCACAATTCGAACGGAAGCAAAGGCATGATGTTTCCGGAAACGGATATGGAAGGAAAGCCCATAGATGCAGAATACGCGCGAATAAGACAAAATATGGAGCCGGTGATCGAGGTGATGCAGATCAAGGGGAATTCAGAAGTGCATCCCAGCTTTTGGCCCAACGATGAATTTGCTGACTTTGAAATGGCCTATTCGATACAAGATTACAGCGGTAGAAAGTTTGAAAAGAGAAATTACATCCGCTACGGGCTCGAGAGAGGCTTGAAGTACGAAGAAGACCTTGGTGCTAACCCTTTCAAATACGGTTTCGTAGGAGGATCTGATAATCACAACGGTACACCGGGCAACGTGGAAGAAGACAATTATAAGGTTGGAAGCCACGGTTTGGCAGATCAAACGGCGGCGGACCGCCTTTCACAGGTCATCGACGGCTGGGCAACGGCTTATGATATCAATCCGGGATCACTTACCGGCGTTTGGGCCGAATCCAATACGCGTGGTGCCATCTGGGATGCCTTGAAAAACAGGGAGACCTTTGCCACGAGCGGCCCCAGAATGAAAGTACGTTTTTTTGGTGGCTATGACTTCGCAACTGGTTACGATTCAAATTCCCTGGTTGAAGCCGGCTATTCCAAAGGGGTTCCGATGGGAGGCAATCTGACGGAAGGTGATGGCAGTGCACCGAAATTCATCGTTTGGGCCATAAAGGACCCCATTGGACCGGGGCTCGACCGGATTCAGATCATCAAGGGATGGATGGATAATGGTGAGATGATGGAAAAGATTTACAACGTTGCCGTCTCCGACGAAAGAGAAATCAAGGCGGATGGTTCAGTTGCCCCCATAGATGCCCCCGTAAATCTCGAAACGGGTGAGTTCGATAGCTCAAAAGGAAGTCCCGAGTTGATGACGGTTTGGACCGACCCCGACTTTGATCCGAGTCAAAAAGCCTTCTATTATGTACGGGTGCTGCAACTTCCAACCGCGCGATGGACCCTTTATGACGAAATACGCGAGGGCGTGCGATACCCGGAAACCGTCCCCAAATCGATAGTGGAACGTGCCTGGTCGAGCCCGATCTGGTACAGTCCAGGAACCCATTAATCATTTCAAAAAAACGAGAACCGTGTTACAATCGAAGAAATGTCTTTCCTTGTTGTCAAATCTAACCCTGATATTTCTGGCATTCGCTGTGCTTGTCTCATGTGGCAAGGAGAAAAGCGATTCAAACAATGGGAGCGAACCTCAAAGGAGTTCAAAGGGATCGTTAGCCAGTGAAGGTCAGGATACTGAGATCGAAGCTGCCTATTTTGAGAATCGAGAGGTTTTCTGGGGCGATACTCATTTCCATACTGCGATATCCGGAGATGCCTTTGGCGCCGGAACCCGTCTGTCACCTGAGGATTCCTATCGGCTGGCCATCGGTGAGAAGATAAAATCGAATACCGGTCAGGATGTGCAATTGGTTCGGCCACTGGATTTTTTGGCCATCTCGGATCACGCTGAGGGATTTGGCGCCTTTTTTGAAATTATGAAAGGAAACCCGATCATGCTTGAGGACCCGATTGCCAAAGGGTGGTACGACCTGCTCCAGGAAGGAACAAAAGAAGCGCAGCAAGAACTCCAAGTTTCCATTCCGGCCGCCTTGGCATCCGGTAATCTGCCTGAGCCGGTCACTAATCCCGAAAAAGCGCTACCCATGCTGCGAAACAGTTGGCAAGAATACACGGCAACTGCCGAAAAATACAATAAGCCGGGAGAATTCACGACGATTATCGCTTATGAATGGACTTCGGTGCCAGGTGGGAATAATTTGCATCGGAACATCATGTTTCGGGATGACAAGAACAAAGCGGATCAGATTATCCCGTTTTCAGCACTTCAAAGCGAAGATCCGGAGAAACTCTGGGAATTCATGGAGAACTACGAAAATACCACAGGCGGAAAAATGCTTGCGATACCGCATAATGGGAATATTTCAGGCGGTCTTATGTTCTCTCCCAATGATCATGAGGGCAATCCGATCGATGCTGATTATTCGGCAAAAAGAGCCCGATGGGAGCCCTTGTATGAAATCATGCAAATCAAGGGTGCGGGTGAGACGCACCCATTGATCTCAACCAAAGATGAATTTGCCAATTACGGTATCACGGGCTGGGACCAGGGCAACCTCACCCTGGACGTCCTGACTACTCCGGAACAGAGACAGTATCAATATGCACGAAAGGCCCTCACGGACGGAATGATCTTTCAGCAGAAGTTTGGGGCGAATCCCTATAAATTCGGAATTGTGGCGGCAACCGACACCCATACGGGAATCGTTTCAGGCGATGAAGACAATTGGTGGGGAAAACACACGACTTCTGAGCCTTCGCCGGATCGAGTTCAAGAAATTACGAAGGAGAACAATGGAGAAATTCGATACGGCTGGCATTACCTGGCCGGTGGATACACTGCTGTCTGGGCGAATCAGAATACAAGGGCCTCTCTTTGGGATGCCATGAAAAGAAAAGAAACATACGGTACATCGGGTACCCGTATTAGGCTTCGCGTTTTTGGAGGGTATGAATTCAGTACGAAAGATTTGGATGGGGACTTTGAAAAGACCGGTTATGAAAAGGGAGTTCCGATGGGAGGAGACCTCAAGGCTTCAGATCGTACTCCAAAACTGATGATCCACGCTTCAAAAGATCCGAACTGGGCGAATCTGGATCGCATCCAGGTGATCAAGGGATGGATTGAGAACGGCGAGGGAAAAGAAAAGATCTATGAAGTGGCCTGGTCTGGGAAAAGAAAAATCGGGCAAGATGGGAAACTCCCTCCTGTTGGAAATACAGTAAACTTGAAGGATGCCACATACGCCAATACGATCGGAGCAACGGAATTGAAAACGGTTTGGCAGGATCCCGATTTCGATCCCTCGGAAAACGCTTTCTATTACGTTCGGGTACTAGAGATTCCCTCACCTACCTGGCAATTGTACGACGTTGTGAAATACGGAATTGAAGACATCCCACAGGGTGTTCCTCTTTACCAGCAGGAGCGAGCCTGGTCAAGTCCGATCTGGTATGATCCACTGTCTGAATAGGACAGAAAACTCGTGAAGTCGAGCTTTCTCAGGGTTTCCGTAAATTTAAAAGCCTCATTCGTACCTAGAAAGTGATTTTAAAATGGATGAGAAAAAAATCATTTAACCAAATTCAATCCCCCATGAAACTGAACCACACCTTGAAAGGGGCCCTTATTGCTGTAACCGTTGTGCTGGTTTTGGCTTGGTTCTTCGTGCCGTTGCTGGTTAAAAATTACGCGATAAACAACAGCAAAGAGCTCCTTGGGAGACAGATCGATATTGAGAGGCTTCGGTTCAACTACTTCACCGGGAGCATGCATATGAATGGGTTCAAAATGTTCGAACCCGACGAGCAAACGGTATTCGTTTCCTTTGACACGCTTAACGTGAACATCGAGCCCTACCAGTTTGTTTTCAACAAAAAGGTGGTGGAGCAGCTTTACTTGCAGGGGTTGTATGTAAATATTGTCCAACAGGATACAACCTTCAATTTTGACGACCTCGTCGCATTTCACACGGCTGAGGATGAAACTGAAGCGGAAGACCCCGAAGAAGAAGAGGAGGCTTTCAAATACATCCTGTCCAATCTTGAACTCAAAGATGCTCAGTTTGTCTATGAAGACAGAAATCTGCCCGATACGACCCGAATAGAAGATTTTTCTTTCTTCATTCCTGAGATAAGCTGGGACCAGGAGGAAAAAAGCAATGCTGACATCCGGTTCAATTTCAAGGAAGAAGGCTATTTGGAGTCGAGCCTCAACATCAATCCCGTTGATGGGGAGTACGATGCCCGCATCAAAATCTATCACCTCTATTTGAACCCGTTTTTAAAGAGATTTCAGGAATATGCAGAGGTCAGTGCGGTAGAAGGATTCCTGGATACCGACCTGGTAATTCGGGGCAACGTGAATGAAGCGGAAAAGTCTAAGGTGTCTGGGAGAACCTCGTTGAGCGAATTTTCGATGGAGGATGTTAATTCCAAGAAGTTTTTGTCTTCGGAACAAATCGTATGCACGCTTCAGGAGATCGATTATTTCAACAGCTCTTACCACATCGACACTTTGGCCTTCACCCAGCCCTATCTTTTCTTCCAGTTGGATTCCCTGAGCAACAATATATTTCGCATTTTTAAAATGGATTCAGATTCCGACGCTGAGCAGACATCCGAATCAGAAGCGTCTGAATCAGAAGTATCCGAAATGGCAGGGGACACCACCTCACAGAGCGGTCTTTTTTATGCCATAAATCACATGAATCTTCAGGATGGCGTGGTGGATTATACCGACAATCTGACCGGACAACCCTTCGAATACCACCTGAGCGACATTCAGATCGAAACCGACAGCATCTTCAGCGATGCCGATTGGGTCGAGATCAATGCCCGGATGCTGCTAAACGAGAGAGGCACTTTGAAGGCACAGGTAGGATTTGATCCGGTTGATTATATGGACGGGCGTTTGGATATTTCCGTAGAGAAATTCCTGCTTCCCGACTTGAATATCTATACGAATTACTACGCCGGACACACCATGGTGGAAGGTGACATGTTTTACTATTCCGATTCGAAACTGGTCAGCGGAGAGATCGAGAGCGAAAACAGATTGGTGATCAAGCAACCTACCGTCACGAATTCGCAGGGAGGGTTGTATTCCCTGCCCCTCAAATTCGCCCTGTGGTTGCTATCTGACGAAAATGGGGATGTTACCCTCAATGTGCCTGTCCGGGGTGATCTGAACGATCCGGAGATCGATGTTTGGAAGCTGGTCTGGAGCACTTTGAGAAACAAAATCACGGATACGGCAAATGACCCCGTGCAGTCCCTGGCTCCCCTGGTCGGGGCAGATCCCAAAGATTTGCAGGCGATCGAATATGAATACAAGGATTCTCTGCCCTCTGTTGAAAACAAACAGCAGCTGGATTGGCTGCTTGAGCTGGAGAAGAAGAAAGAAGGACTTTCAATCGACCTGGAGTATTTTGTGGATGACGAGCTCCAGAGAAAAGCCCTGGTTGATGCAAAAGAAGATGTTCAAAATCAAGAATCCAAAGACACAACAGCATCGGCTTCTCAAGAATTGTCAGACATCTATTCTGAAGCGAGAATTAGAAACATTCGCAAATACCTGGACTCTCTAGCTTCTGATAGCAGGATCGAATTCAAAGATCGAGACTCACTGGCCCCGAGCAATACCGGTGCGGTACCCTACTTCAAGATCAACTTCGCATTGCAAAACGAAACGGACAGCATCCCAGATTAAGTTTGGGAAAAACAGATCAGGCGCGTTATATTTGAATTCAATTCTTATCTCATGAAAAACCTTCTCAAAGAGCCTCTGTTTCACTTTGTGCTCATCGGATTCGGGTTGTTTCTCCTTTACGGATGGGTCAGCGACAGGAACGACAGCCAGGAAACCATCTATTTTGATGATTATGACATGAACAACATCATCGCCAGCTGGGAGATGCAATGGAAAAGACTGCCCACCGACGAAGAGCTCAAAAGCCTGGTGGAGCAAAACATTCGGCAGGAGGTTTTCTACCAGGAGGCCCTGAAGATGAACCTCGATCACAACGATGAGATCATCAAGAGACGCCTGTCCCAGAAGATGAACTTCCTTTCCAACGATTTGGCCACTTTGAAGGAGCCGACTGAAGATGAACTGAGGAAATACTACGAGGACAATCTGGAGAAGTACATGCTTTCCCCGGTCTATTCCTTTTACCAGATAAGCTTCAGATCCGATTCCCGTGCGGATCCACAGACTGATGCACGTGAATTTTTGGAAAAGATCAAAGACTCAGCTCCCCAGACGCTCAATGATTCGGGTGACAGGCTGCCTTTTCCGTATTATTTTGAAACGATTGACAGCCAGGGACTCGACCGTCAGCTCGGCATGGAATTCGCCAGGTCCCTGGAAGGGCTGTATACCGGGATATGGGCAGGGCCAGTTCGGTCGGGATTTGGTTGGCACCTGGTCTATTTGACCGATAAAATTGCTTCGCGGGCTCCGGCCTACGAAGATGTCGCCAATGAGCTGAAACGAGACTTCGAATATGAAAACCAGAGAAAAATAAACGACGAAGTATACGGTGAGCTTCGCCGCAACTACGAGATTGAATTTGACCTGGACCCTGAAAAATTTGACGCCGCTTTTGTCGAATACCTGAAATCAAAAGATGTTTCCAACAATTAAATCAGGAGTGAGAAATACTCCGCCACTCTTTTTTCTCCTCGTCGGGTTCCTTTTGGTTTCTCTTTCCGCGAGAAGTCACGAAATCCGCCCGGCTTATCTCCAAATTGTCGAGACCGCTCCCCAGGAATACGAAATCTATTGGAAGGTGCCGCGCATGGGAGATGCAGTTCCAAGGATTCAGCCTGTTTTCCCTGAAGGTTTTGTTTTGGAAGTCCTCAAAGACCCGAAACAGACTCCGGATGCGGCCATCTATACCTACCTGCTGACCTCTGAGATGAGCCTGAGGGGCAAGGAGCTTTTCATCAACGGCTTGAACAAAACCCTGATTGACGTACTGGTTTCCGTGTCCTTTCTCAATGGTGAAAAAACCACCCTGATGCTGCAAGCCGATCGCGACCGCGGGGTGATTCCGGGTGAGACAAGTGCATTTCAGGTGATTAAAACCTATACGATTTTGGGAATTGAGCACATCCTCCTGGGCATCGACCACCTGCTTTTTGTACTGGCCCTGATCATGATCACCAAGGGCAAATGGAGAATCCTCAAGACCATTACCGCTTTTACCCTGGCCCACAGCATCACCCTGAGTCTGGCGGCCCTGGGCATCGTCAATTTTCCGGGCCCTCCTGTCGAAGCGGTTATCGCATTGAGCATTGTCTTCCTCGCCTCCGAAATCATGAAGAACCTGAAGGGAAAACAAACGATGACCAGCAAAAAACCCTGGATCGTGGCCTTTACTTTTGGACTCCTGCATGGATTCGGCTTTGCAGGAGCATTAGCAGATATAGGGCTTCCTCAGACGGAGATCCCCCTTGCATTGGCATTCTTCAACATTGGCGTTGAATTGGGGCAGATCATTTTTGTGATTTTCATGCTTGCCGTGATCTACTTGATCAATTTGAAAAAGGACTGGCCACCGGTTCTCAAGAAAATTCCCGCCTATGCCATCGGATCCCTGGCCGCTTTTTGGATGGTCGAGCGCATTGCCGGTTTTTGGGGCTGATTCCCTTTGTCAGTTCAAAGTCAAGTCTTAACTTTATTCTTGAGATCGCCGCTTTCATTTAAAAAGGTTTTCGATGAAAGTCTCATTTTATTTTTCGCTCATTCTGGGAATCGCCTTTTTAACCGTAAGATTCATTGGACTGTTTCTGGACCTGACCTACAACGATCTGTTTCTTGCCCTGGGTTTGCTTCTCCTTTTGGGAGTGAGCCTGCCGTTGCACCTCTATGAAAAATACAGATACCGACAAAAAATGAATGAAATCATTCGGGATCATCAGATTAAAGGCTCAAAAGCGAAATCATCCGAAAAGAAACCCGCATTCTCCGAGAAAAAGATTCAAGAATACCCCAGCTTTCGAAATCAAAAGCAAGGCCTGAAATGGGGAGGCGGCAATATTCACGGATCTGCGGCCACAAGAGGAAGCAAACGAAGTTTTCTCAAGAAATAACAAATTCATCCTATAATAACAGCTTCACCCTTTTATATCATCTTCAATCTATTCGTGGTGGTACGGCTCATTGCGCAAGATGGTGAATGCCCTGTAGACCTGCTCCACGAGGAAGAGCCGGATCATCTGATGAGACAGGGTCATTTTTGAAAGGGAGAGTTTCCCATTGGCTCTTTGGTAGACCGCATCAGAAAAGCCATAGGGCCCTCCGATGACCAATACCAGGTTTCGCGTGCCGGCGTTCATTTTCATTTGAAGGAACTTGGAAAACTCTATGGATCGGAATTCCTTGCCCTTCTCATCGAGCAGAACAACCTGATCATTACTCTGAACTTTTTTCAGAATGTCTTCCCCTTCGATCCTTTTCTGCTCCTTCTGCGACAAGTTCTTCGCGTTTTTGACATCGGGCAGAATTTCGAGGCTCACGCTGAGATAATGCTTCAACCTCTTCAGGTATTTGTCAATGAGAATCTCAAGGTTCTTGTCATCGGTTTTTCCTACTGCCAGTATTTTTATTTTCATAGATTTCAGACCTTTTGGCGGGATATCCCATTGTTCGGGTAAAGATAAAGACTTATTTTTGTAAGCTATTGCCCTGTTTTTAAAGGACTAAATTGACGAAATGATCACAAAGGAACAAATGCTCAATGAGTTGCAACTGATAATCAGGAATGGCATCCGGGAAGACATCGGTGAAGGGGATCACAGCTCTTTGGCATGTATCCCGGCTGATGCTTTCGGGCAGGCCCGGCTGCTGGTTAAGGAAGACGGAGTGCTGGCCGGTGTTGAATTGGCCAAAATGATCTTCAATGAAGTCGACCCGGAGTTAATGATTGAGGTTTTTCTCAATGATGGTGACAAGGTCAACTACGGGGACGTCGCGTTTCATGTCACGGGACGCTCACGATCTATCCTGAAGGCAGAACGATTGGTGCTCAATGCCATGCAGCGAATGAGCGCCATTGCGACAAAAACAAACAAATTCGTCAAAGAGCTTCAAGGCACCAAAACGCGGATCCTCGATACCCGAAAGACCACCCCGGGGATCAGAGCCATTGAGAAATGGGCTGTAAAGATAGGTGGCGGCGTAAACCACCGGTTTGGTCTCTATGACATGATCATGCTCAAGGACAACCACATAGACTTCGCCGGCGGAGTGGATCAGGCCATCGAAAAAACGAAGGATTACCTGAAAGAAAACAACCTCGATCTAAAGATCGTCGTTGAAGCCCGTGACCTGGAGGAAATAGAACTCATTCTGAAACACGATGGAATTCACAGGATCCTGATCGATAATTTCAGCTATGAAGACACAGAACGCGCCGTAAGGCTCATCGGTGACCGATGCCAGACCGAATCCTCTGGAGGCATAACCCTGAAAACAGCGAGA
>Ga0272441_10010457_pt1 | contig 14031 bp, 6 predicted proteins | sample SSMProp6N_FD_193582 | JGI IMG/M metagenome (GOLD analysis project Ga0272441, IMG submission 193582) | Marine sediment archaeal communities from Little Sippewissett salt marsh, Falmouth, MA, United States - SSM-Prop-6N | ecosystem: Environmental > Aquatic > Marine > Wetlands > Sediment ... | reverse complement strand
GATCCGGAGGGACCATTCTCGCATGGCGGGATGATGAGCTTTCCTATGTCTTAATTAGTAGCAGCGATATGTCAGAATTAATGGATATGGCGCAGTCGATCAGCGCCGGTAAATAAGAGGAAATGAAAATGAATCACAAAAGACTCACCTTACTGACGATATGCTGCATTCTCGCAGCCATCCCCGGATCATCTGTGCTGTCATTTGCAGGTAACTCGTCTGAGACAAACACCAAGGCCGAGCAGCACCTGGAAAAGGCAAACGAACTGCGTAAACTCGCTGACCACGATGGCGCCATTGTCGAATACGAGAAGGTCATCAGTCTGTCACCGAACAGCGATATTGCCCGGAATGCACAATACTGGATCGGCCAGTCCCATTTCAAAGCAGGAGAGCTTGATGCCGCATTAGCTGCATTTCAGAAACTTCTTGATGAGTATCCGGCGAGTACGATTATCCCGTCAACAAAGCTTATGATTCAGCGCGTTCAACAAGCAAAGAAGACCGAACCACTGTCGCTTTTTGAGGCAGTACTAAAGGGCGATATTGAACAGGTTAAATTGCACCTTTCGTTCGGGGCTGATGTTAATGCCAAAGACAAGTATGGGACTGCTATACATCGTGCTGCAAGCAAAGGCCATACGGAAATTGCCAGACTGCTTATTGCTCACGGTGCCGACGTCAACGCAAAGGGCGAGATTGGGTGGACGCCGCTACATTTTGCAGCTCGCCGTGGTAGGATAAAAACGGCTGAACTTTTGATTGTAAAAGGCGCGGATGTTAACGCGAAAAATAACGAAGGCTGGACGCCTATATCGTTTGCCCTCCTGAGCGAGGGAGGCGGGCGTCAAATGATTGAACTGCTCGTCAGCAGAGGAGCCAAGGTTTCTGCTCTCCATCTCGCCGCTCACAGGGGAAACCTCGATAAGGCAAGACAAAGCCTCAAGGAAGGTACGAACGTGGATGCCCGCGACGAAGGTGGCCGCACGTTACTGCACTATGCAGCCAGCGCAGGACAAATGGACGTAGTCGAGTTCCTCATCGGTAGGGGCGCGGATGTCGAGGCCAGGGACAACGGCAATGAGACGTCACTGTATTATCCAGGCAGTGAGACGCCACTGTATTATGCAGCACAAGCTGGTTGGAGTAATGTGGCTGAACTGCTCATTGCAGAAGGAGCCGACGTCAATGCGCGAAGTCGCGTCGGCGCTACTGTATTGCATAGAGCGGCTTATTATGGGCTTAAAGATGTAGGCGAAGTGCTTCTCGCCAAAGGGGCGAACGTCAACGCAAAGGATGAGTATGGGGAGAGGCCACTACATTATGCAGCTCTGAATGGCGAGACAGAGATGGCTGAACTGCTCATTGCCAGAGGCGCCGACGTCATGGCAAAGGACAAGCACGACTATGTCCCCTTGCACAAGGCGGCTAAGAGTGGGCAAGTGGAGGTAGCGGAACTGCTGATTGCAAAGGGAAGCGACCCGGATGCTAAGGACAAGTGGGATATGAGGCCAATGCACTACGCCATCATGAATGGCCAAACGCGTATGGTGGAAGTTCTTATTGCCAAGGGCGCCGATATCAATGCGAAAGACAAGTGGGATAGGAGGCCTATGCACTACGCAGCACGCGGCGGTCATAAAGAAATAGTTGAACTACTTCTGGCCCACGGCGCCGATATGAATGCAGGTGACAGTTATAACCTTACGGCTGCAGAATTCGCAATGCAAGGTGATCATAGTGAGGTGGTTGAACTGCTCGTTTCTAAAGGTGCTGATATTTCTGATATTTCTCCTCTACATATGGCCCTCTACATGAAAGATGAGACTAAGGCGAAGAGTCTGATTGAAGGTGGCGCCGATGTGAACAAGCGGACGCCATATGGAACCACACCTCTCGACAGAGCGGTTGGTGCGGGTTTTAAGGACATTGTTGAACTGCTCATCGACCGCGGTGCTGACGTTAATGCAAAAGACAATTGGGACTGGACGCCTCTTCACAGTGCAGTTTATGGCCACAAGGACATAGTTGAACTACTTATCGCTGAGGGTGCTAATGTGAATGCAGAAGACAATAGGAGCCGCACCCCTTTATGGTATGCAAACAGTACAGGCAGCCCCGAAATCGTCGAACTGCTGCGCAAGCACGGGGCCAAGGAATAAAGATTAAGACACTTTCGCCGTGGGCGGCAAAAGTGTTGGTTCAAGGTTCAAGGATTCATAGGTTCAAGGTTGGAATGGAATTGGGCAACCAGCCTTGAACCTTGTACCCGGAACCGCTTTAGCCTCTACTTACAGGTTCCCTTGATTCTAAATTCTTCATAGGCGTCCCATCTTGGCTCCACCTGCATAAAGGGACTGGCAATCATTCTTTCCACCCCATAAAGTAATGTCCGGAAAAAAATCTGTGTTTGTTTAGAGTAAAAGAGGTATGCGAATCGTGTTATAAATGAAGAATGTGGGTACCGGCATCAGAGTTATGAGCTCTACGTGATGGAAGACAGGCTGCTTATCTGGAAACTCAAACTCGGCAGCAAGGACGCTCTGCGCCGAATCTACGAAAAGTATGCTGGTTTTCTGCTAACGTTGGCGACGGCTCTTTTGAATGATGTAAATAGCGCTGAAGATGTCGTGCACGATTTTTTTGTGTCGTTTGCTCAGTCGAGTGAGGAACTACGACTGAATGGGAGTTTCAAGTGGTATTTGGCAACCTGTGTGACCAATCGCGCGCGCGACAGGCTCCGGGCAAGACAACGACAAACTGTTGGCTTAGATCAGGCCGATTCGATTTATTCGGATGCCAATGAACCAGAATCAGTGGCAGTATGTAATGAAGAGTTGCAACAATTGTGTGTCGCGATGGAACAATTGCCATATGAACAGCGAGAAGTAGTACTTCTTCACACAAAAGGCGAAATGAAATTCAGGCAAATAGCTAAGTTGCAAAGTGTTTCAATTAAGACTGTCCAAAGTCGATACCGCTACGGACTGGACAAATTGAGGTCATTACTGAACAGTGAGATGGAAGAATGAAATCCGTGGATAATGTCGAAAAGTTGATAGAACGAGCGAATGCCATACCCAGCGCTAAAATGAACCGCAGAGCTCTCAAAGATATCTTCGAAGCGCAGGAAGAATCTAAAAGGGCAAAAGCCGCTGCATTTGTGCCGAATATCTGGAGAGCTGTCCTGGGGAGCAAAGCTGGTTCTCTGGCTGCGGCGCTGCTTGTTATTTCGTCTTTGCTGGCCTGCTTCGTTCTCTCTGGAAAAGTCACTGATTTGAGAGAGGAACTTGAGCTGGCCCGGCAGTATACCCCTCCAGCTCAACCTGATTCTACAACCACCATCAACCTGTACTTAAAAGAGCATCGCGATGTCGTCGCTCAACATGTTTCCTTGAGTCCGGCCCCATCACAACCAACACAGATGCGTGTGAGCCAACATGACATCCTGTACTATGAGGTTTTTGATAATGGGCCGGAATATATGCATCCCGGCATCATCGTTCGAGGACACTCGGCTCGACGCCATACCGCCCCGCCCGAAGCTCCCGTGATCACCAATGGGCATACACTTACGCTCTCTGAAGCACGGAAAACCGCGGATTTCAGACTGGTCTCGCCGTCATGGCTTCATCCTGGCTATTCGCTCGATGAGATCAGAAGGATTGAGGGTCGCGACGCTTTGCAACTGCTGTATACCGACGGCCTTAATTCGGTATCGCTGTTTGAGCAATCCCTGGATGGACAGCGCGGGCTGTCGCGACAGGATTTTAGAGAATATGCCGTATATACCAAGCAAGAGCAAGCCGGAGGAACCATTCTCGCATGGAGGGATGATGAGCGTTCTTATGTCTTAATTGGTAACGCCGAAATGGCACAACTATTGGATATGGCGCAATACATCAGCGCCGGCAAATAAGAGGAAATGAATATGAATCACAAAAGACTCGTTTCATTAACAATATGCCTGATTCTGGCAACCGTCGCCGGAACAACGTCCTTGATTCTTGCCGATATGGCTTCAGCGGTAAACCCAAAATCTCAACAGCACTTCGACAAGGCGAACGAGCTGCGCAAGGTCGACGACTACGATGCCGCCATTGCCGAATACAACAAGGCAATAAGCCTATCACCGAACAGTAAAATTGCCCAGAATGCACAATACTGGATCGGGCAATTATATTTCAAAAAGGGACAATTGAATCCTGCGTTGTCAATGTTTCAGAAGATCATAGATGAGTATCCAAAGAGCACAATCATCGCATCGACAAAACTCATGATAGAACGCGTTCAAAGAGCAAAAAACACCAAATCACTTTTCGAAGCCGTAAGAAAAGGCGATATTGACCACGTCAAAAAGCTTATTGCGGAAGGTGCCGACGTCAATGCTTTAGACGGACTTCTTAACACTCCATTATGCAATACAGTCGGGACAGGTCAAATGGAATTGGTACAGCTACTCGTCGAAGCTGGTGCTGACGTCAATGCAGGATCATGGTCACCATTGTACACGGCGGTTGACGAAGACAACGTAGCAATAGCTGAATACTTGATTGCTCACGGAGCGGATATGAACGGGGATGACTACTGGACGGTGTTGATGGAGGCATTTACTTGCAGTGGTCGAAAGATGATTGAGCTGCTTATCGCCAAAGGGGCCGACATAAACGTCAAGTCCGACTCACTCGGCGGATGGACAGCTCTGCACAGTGCCGTTGCCAAGGGATACAAGGACATAGCAGAATTACTGATTACAAAAGGTGTCGATGTTAACACAGGGCCATGGACTCCTCTGCATGTAGCTGCCCAAAACAAACGCACAGACATAGCGGCTCTACTGATTCGAAAAGGCGCCGATGTCAATGCAAAGGATGGAAGGGGCGAAACACCACTGTACAGGGCCATTCGTAGGGAAGATTTGAGTATGACGCAACTGTTGATTTCAAACGGCGCCGATCTCAATCTCAAAAACGGCAATGGCTATACACCGCTATGTGAGGCAGCTTCCGCCGCCAACAAGGACATTCTCGACTTGATCCTGGCCAAAGGGGAGTATCCTGATACCATCCATCTGGCAGCCTGCAAGGGAGATCTAAATGGGGTGAAAACATGGATTGAACGCGGTGCAGATGTCAATAGAAAAGACGAGTTCGGCTTTTCGCCCTTGCATTGGGCCGTCGCGGTGAATTCCCGAGATGTTACGGATTATCTTCTCGACAAAGGTGCGAATCCGAATGTGAAGGACGATAAATATGGAATTCCGCCATTAATGACCGCGCGCGACGCATACTTGTCTGAACGGCTCATCTCCAAAGGTGCCGAGGTCCGATTCAAGGATCCATCGGGACGGACTGCACTTCATATTGCATCTACTCTTGGTGCCAAAGACTCGGTAGAACTGCTCATCCAGAGGGGGGCCGAGATTAATGCAAGGGACAAACGTGGCGCAACCCCTCTCTTCAATGCGACGATAAACGGCAATGGAGACATTATCAAATTCTTGATTAATAAAGGGGCTGACATTAATACACCGACGCAATTAGGCAAGACACCATTAGCCATCGCCGACCGGGAAGGTATGATTGAAATTGCCAAAATTCTGCGACGACATGGCGCAAAGGAGACGCTGCATGGAGCTGCTGCGTCAGGTCATAAAGAAGGAGTTGAACGTTTAATTGCGCAAGGAGCCGACCTTAACGCTAAGGATCAGAATGGCCATACCCCTCTTCACCTTACCATCATGAACAGAGAAGCTGGACAGGCCAGGTGGGTTTTAATTACACAAGGAGCTGATGTCAACGTAAAGACGAATGATGGTAGAACCCCACTGATGATGGCTGCAATTCGTGGCCATGAATATCTCGTAGAAGTGCTCCTCGCTAACGGCGCTAATATAAACGCGAGAGATAATAACAATAGAACGGCATTGTCATTAGCCAAGCAACAAAGTCACACCGAAATCGTTGAACTGCTTCGCAAGCACGGGGCCGGGGAATAATCAGCGCGGATTAGCAGTGGCATGTTCTAATGAAACAGGGCCTATACCGAATTAATCGGCATAGGCCCTGTATTGATATACCATTTACAGTTTTACAGCTTTAATCAATTCTGGAAATGACGAGGGCGTCCAGAAGAGCGCCGTCTTCGCGACGGGCGATTTCGAGCGTGTACGTCCCAGGATCCATCGTGAAGTGTACGGTTTGTCCGGCATCCTCGGCACTGAAGACATCTACCCAGTGCCAATCATCACCATCCGGCGGATCGGACCACCTCACCCAGCCACTGCTGTGGTTCGTCGTCTGGGTCGTAGCGCCCAAGACCCGTACCCAGAAGGAGTCGCCGGCAGGGATAATCACGCGACCGGTGATTTTATAGATTCCGCCCTGAACCGTGAAACTGTACGTCGCGACGCCATCAGCCGGCGGCGTATCCGATGCGTTGCCAATACCGATGTCGGTGCCGATGTACTTTCCACCCGACGCCGTGGGATCGTCGTAAACCTTCATGGGATCGGTGATCGTATCGGCATCTTCGGCTTCGATCCAAACCTCTTCCGAAGGAACCAAAACCTCGGGGGCCTCACGGTACAGCCGAATCTCGTCGAAGAGCACGGTGCCCGTGCCGCCGGATGCACCCGTCCTCTCGAAGCCGACAGTAAACTGCGTCACATTAGCCAGATTAGTACCGAACGACGCCAGGTCGATATCCCACTGCGTCCACCTGACTTCGGCGATATCCGCTGCATTCCCGAGATAGTTTCTCTTGGCGCCGTTGATCTTGACATACATCCGCTCGGTGATCGCATTGCCCGGCTGGCCGTGGAACCACAGCACCATTGTTTGAGGCGAGCCGATTGTCCAGTTCCGGCCGATCGGAAGATTGGCTGGATCCACGGTCGCTTCTGATGAACTTGCGGTGCTATTGTCGTATTCGAGAGGCACCGACTGAGTGCCGCCATACACAATTCCTTGCTCCATAGAAAAGCCTTGGATATAGCCTATGGTCGAGCCGTTTGTCGGAGTCCCAAATCCATCCAGCCACGTCTCATAGATCAAATGGCTGCCCGGCTGCCCGGATTCGATGTCGTTGTAGGACTCGAAATCATCCACGATGAGATAGTCGGCGACTGTAAAGTTCCAGATCCCACCTGTGGTGATGGTTCCATCCGTGTTGATCTCGTCGATACGCCAATAGTAGGGTCCGCCGGCCCATTCAACACCTTCCGGCGGCGTATAGGTCGTCGCGCTCTGGCGGCCTCGATAGACGCCGGTCGTATCGGTCGCGTCGGCGCTCGCCACGGCATCCTGATCCATGCTGAAGTAAACATCGTGCTCAACGGCTTCCGATCCGGCCGACCAGCTCAGTGGTGTCGCATTGACCAGAGGGACCAGGGCGCTGTTGGCGGGCTGCGGACTGCCGGGACGGCGAGGATCTTCACCGGTACTGTAGATTTCGACGACCTCCTCGGCGCTGAGCGCACGGTTGAACAATCTGACGTCGTCCATGATGCCCTCGTAGAATACATCATCCTCGGCGGCACTGCCCAGCCGCATGACCACGAGGTCCTGGACGTTCGTGTTGTGAGGTTCGGAACCCACTTGCACGCCGTTCACGTACAACCTGCATCCGCTGGCAAGGTCCCAGGTCGCGGCCACGTGCGTCCAGCCCTGGCCGCCGACCTCGGGGCCGTTGATTGTGATGTCACTTCCGCTGCCGTCCTCCTCGAGGAAGAAGTCCAGCTCACCGGCGCCCGGATCGTCGATATTGAGGTGGATTTCATTTTCACCTCCATAGCCGTTACCGTAGTTTACGGCGCTTCCGTACCAGAGCATTCCTTCATCGTCGTCCTGCGTTGTGTTGATCCACATCAGCACGGAACCGCTGCCGGTGGTCACCAGTTCCGGCGGAAGCTCGACGTAGCCCTGGTAGTCGCCCAGGAACTCCAGCCCCAGGTTGAACGTGCTGGGCACCCACTGCACGTTGGCCGCTCCGGATATGGTGCCGTGATTGCCGTGGCCCGACCAGTCGACCACCATCGTGTCTCGGCCCGCCTCGAACTTCCACCAGCCGACCAGGGTGTCATCGGTGACGGAAATCTCAGCGATGGTGGAGAAACTCCACACATCCCCCTTGTACGTGCCGGTGCTCCCAAACTCATCAACCCGCCAGTAGTACGTCTTGTTGTGCTCGAGGGGGCCGGCGGGCGTATAGTCCGTCGTTGCCCGGGCGGTCCCTCCCGTCGTTGCATCGTTGACCTCATCAAAGGTCTCGCCGAAATAGACCGTATGCAATTTCGCATTGAGACCCGAACTCCAGCTTAGCGGCACATCGATGTTCTGGTTCTTGGCGCCGTCGAGGGGGCTGGGCTTGTAGGCTTTCAGCGAGGGAACCGAAAAGCTCCAGACCATGCCCTCGTGCTTCGTCACGCCGTCAGCTTCCACTTCATCGATCCGCCAGTAGTACGTTGTACCGGCAACAAGACCCTCGGGATAAGGCACTCCCGGAAAACCAATGACAAAGGACGTCGAGGGATGGTTGGCGCGGAACGTGTCATTGGACCCGTTCTCGACGTCGTCGAAATTCTCACCGATGTACACGTCGTGGGAGACGGCCGTGGCGCCCGCCGTCCAGGAGAGGTTGGCCCATGTGTCCACATGAAGCGCGCCGTCGGCGGGATCCGGATTATGAGCGTTCAAGATGGGACCGCGGATGCTTTCCGGCGGACCGGGTTCATTGCCCGAGAGCGTGAAATCGCGATTGGAGGTCAGGACGATCTTGTCGATGATCAGTCCGTCCTCACGCACACAGATATTCAGCGTATGAAGGCCGGTCGACGTGACGTTGACCCGCGAGGCCCCCGGCTGTTGATACCTGTTGTTGCTCCATTGGTAATTGTTGTTCCAGCCGCTCATTTGGCTGGAAAGCGATGCGTCGCCGTCCAGACCGGCATGGCAAGAATCATCGCTGCCGCTTTCGCCCCAGGCCAGAATCCACACATAGTGAATGCCGGTCTTGACAAAGTTAATCTCATACTCCAGACGCTCGCTATTGGTTTCGAAGTTGCTGCTGTGTCCCCCGTTGCCGTTGGGAGCGTGCATACCGAGCTCGCCGGTAAACCCGCCCGTAGGCCCGGTCAGCTCCCACGCGTGGCCACCAACTTCAACGTTGGCATCGTAATGCTCGGCCTCCACCGCCACAATGCCATCCGGCCCCGGGTCCTGCTGTAACGGCTCGGCGTTCACGATAACCGCGGCCGGACCCAGCACGAACAGTACAAACAAAGCCATTAAACAAAATCGTTGTCTAAACATAATCATTCTCCTTTTTCTAAAACGATACTAAATAAATTCATTTCGGCTATTTCACCCGACCTCTTTAAACTCATTCACCCGGACTAATCTAACCGGATATCATCGATGTAAATGGTTCCTGAGCCACCGGGTTGCGGATTATTCTTGTTTCCGACGCCGATGGAGATACGATCCACGTCGGTCAGGCCCACACCCTGATCGGCGAATGTCTGCAGTGGAATTATCCATTCCGTCCAGGTGTCTATCTGCGTGGCCGCAGGTTCGTCGTGCAATACCATCGCCGGCGCGCCCGTGCTGTTGGCCATCGAGACGTATATCGGATCGGCAGAATTGCTGACTAGCCCGATGAACCATAGCGACAGGTTCTCGATGCCGGACCGGGTCCAGTCCCGGCCGCCCGTCAGGTTATCGATTTTCGCAGTGGCTTCGGAATAGTTTGCAGCGCTGTTATCGTACATCAGCGGCATGGACTGAAGGCCCCCGTGGACCGTTGCCTGTTCGGCATAGGGGGGGAGCAGGTAGCCGACTTGTGAGCCGTTTTCAGGAACGCCGAAACCATCGATCCAGGTCTGCCAGATAGCCTCGCCGGCCGCATCATCATCGGTGTAGCCCTCAAAGTCGTCCACAACAAGGGAATCAACCGTGGTAAAGGACCACACATCACCCTGCCATGCTGCGGGAGTCTCGGTCTCGTTGACCTCATCGACTCGCCAGTAGTACGTCGTGCCCAGATCGAGCGCTAAAGGCCCATAGCTTGTTTCGGTTACGGTCGCCGCGAATGCCGTACCATCTTCAACCACCTGTGGATCGTCGCTAAAGTACACATCGTGCTGAGCGGCCTGCCTTCCTGCCGTCCAGCTCAAGGTCACACTCACATCCACATCATCAGCCCCAATAGCCGGATACGGATTTCTGGCGCTGATGGGTATGGAAAGGAAGCGAACCTCACTTAGACCATGCTGGTTCAGAAGACTTTGCCAGTTGCTTTTGGCCGTGAGCTTGACGAACTTCGCCGCCACGTCGCCGAAGTCGATCGTGGTATTGTGCGCGTAGTTGGCCGTGCCGGGCCCCTGGGCGAACTCGTGCGTCGAACCCAACGTCATGAACTCAACGCCATCGGTCGAGTATTCGATAGTCACATCCTTAAAGCCCAAACCAATGACCGGTTCCAGACTGTCGTTCGAGTTCCATACCCACATCTCATGCAGTTTGTGGATTTTGTCGAACTCGAATTGGATCCAGGTCGGTTGAGGTCCTGCGGCACTGCTCAACCACATCGCATCGACGCTGATATTGCCATGCAAAAGACCCGTGTCGTCCAGCCCGGAGCCATTCACGGTATTCTCGGGGCCTTTGCCTTCTTCGTAGCTTGACGCTGTGGCGATGATTTTCGTAATCGGATAAACGAACAGTTCAACCGTAAAGCTCCAGATATTACCTTTGAGTAACATATTGTCGGGTGGGGCACCGATTTCATCCACTCTCCAATAGTACGTCTCGCCGAATTCGAGCCTCTCGGTGGGCGTATAGCGACCGGTAATCAGCCGGCCGCGATAGATTCCGGTCGTGTCGGATGTATCCGCATTGGCTACGGCTTGCGCATCGGTGCCGAAATAAATATCGTGCTGGGTAGCAGCCTCGACCGGCGCCCAGCTCAGGACTACATCTCGCGGCACATCCGTCGCCCCATCGGCCGGGCTCGGATCGGTAACCGAAAGGGCGGGCGCATCGACCATGATGTGATTAATTTCATCAGGTGACAGCTCCCGGTTGAAAAGCCGCACATCGTCAATAATGCCGTTGAAGTTCTGAGCGTAATCAAGCCGGCAACCAATGGAAAGCGACAAATTATTCTGCTGGATCTGGCCTGATGTATTGACACTGGCGACTTCTTCTCCATCTTTATATAGAATCAGAATGCTGCCATTATAAGTGAAACATATATGTGCCCAATCGCCGGGAAAATCCGGGATATGGGGATCAGTATCGTAACGCGTCGCAGCATACACGGTCGCAAAGAGACCCTGACCGCTGTCATCATATTGTAGAGAGTAAGGATACTGCCCTGATTTCTGCTTAATGAATAGTTTGGCGGAACTCGCTTGCTCTCCTGCGGGCTGCATCCAAAGCGCCACCGACATGGCATCGGTAAGGTGGAAATCTGCATGATCGGGGATTTCGACTTTATCGGTGCCGTCGAATTCGAGGGCGGTGCCGTACCTGCCGGGCACCCATTCCGGTGTGCTATCGACGAAAAATCCGTCATGTCCGGCACCCGATGAATCCACGACCGTGGTGCCTGTCCCTTCGTCGAACATCCACCAGCCGATAAGACCATCGGAAATATCGGCATTCGCTCCGTTGGTTAGAACGATCCCTAACAACAGCAATGAACAGAACAATGCTTTAAGCATGATAATCCTCCTTCACAAAGGTGAATTATAATATAATGGGTCGATGCTCCTCGAATAGATGATATACCGTTCAAAGGGGGCCTATACCGATCCGGTCGGGACAGGCCCCGAGTTTTAGCAAAATTCTCTTAACAATTACAACGGCGTTTACTCCTCGGTGGCTGCTCCCGGTCCATGCAAACGGATATCGTCAAAGTACATCGAGCCTGTCCCGCCGAGCTGCGGATTGTTCTTATCGCCGAAACCGATCGTGATCGTCTTGATCCGGGCCAGATCCACACCCTGATTGCCAAACTCCGCCAGCGGAATGCTCCATTGAATCCATCGGTCGGTCAAGGCCGCGTCGGCGTCATCGTGGTTGACGAGACCCGTGGCGTTGTTTGTGCCGGTCAGAGCGATGTACAGGGTCTCGGGCGCATTCGCCGAATCCCCGTTGAACCACAGCGAGAAAGTCGTCACGTCGCCGGCCGTCCAGTCCTGACCGATGGCCAGATTGGCCGTATCCGCCGACGCCTCCGACACATTCGCGGGTCCGGAATTGTCGTAGGCATAGGGCAGTGATTGCGTGCCGCTGTGGACGATCCTTTGCTCGGCGTACGGGGGCATTAAATTACCAACCTGCGCGCCGTTGTTAGCGACGCCGAAGCCGTCGATCCACGTTTGCCAGATCGCTTCGTCTTCCGCATCGTTATCGGTATAGCCCTCGAAGTCATCGACGAGCAGGAAGGCGCCTACGGTAAAGCTCCAGATGGGTCCCTTCATCGTATTGCCCTGATCGTCGATTTCATCGACCCGCCAATAGTAGATGGCGCCCGTCTCAAGCAGACCGGGATCGTAACTCTCGTCCCCAAGGGCCTTGGGGCCTTTGTATTCGGGCGAGCCGGTGTCGGCGCTGCGAACCGCCTCTTTATCCGTGCCGAAATAAATCTCGTGCGAGGCGGCGAAATCGGCCGGTGTCCAGCTTAGGATGGCGTTCATCTGGACGTCGGCAGCGCCGTTGGCCGGCCGGGGATTCCCAACCGCGCCGGGCGTCGTGAAGGTCCAGACGTCGCCTTTATACGTGGCGACGCCGTCGAACTCATCGACCCGCCAGTAGTACACCTTCGCCGCGTCGAGCGTACCCGGGTTGTACGTGGCCGTACCCACGGGGGCGCCCCCCGTGGCGTTGCGGACCTGGTCGAAATCGTCGCCGAAGTAGACCGTGTGCATCTTCGACCCGTAGCCGGCTGTCCAGCTCAGCATCACGCTCGTATTGACAAATTCGGCGCCGTCGGCCGGATCGGGATTATAAGCCGTTCTTGGAGCAACCGAGAAATTCCAAATCTCGCCTTTCCACGGACTGTTCGGATCGGCGTCGTTGACTTCATCGATGCGCCAGTAATACGTGGTACCCGGCACCAGACCATCCGGATAGGCGAAGCCGGGAAAGCCGGCGACATAATACGTGAGGACCTGGTTGCCACAAAACGTGTCACCGGTGACGTCGTCGTTATTAACCGCATCCAAGTCGTCGCCCAGATACACGTTGTGCGAGACGGCGAAATCGCCCGCGCGCCAGCCGAGATTGACCCAGGTATCAGGATGGATCGCCCCAACGGGTGGATTCGGGCCTGAGGCATACGGATAACTTTCAATATTCTCCATGATGGCGACAATCTCCTGCTGCGTGAGCGCCCGGTTGTAAATCCGGGCATCGTCGATCAAACCGCCGAGCTCAAGGACCATCGGATCGATGTCCCTTCCACCGCCGAGAAGGATACGACCGTCACCCTCACCAATGCCAATCCGTCCCGTCGCCGGATCCCTCATGATCTCTTCGCTGTCCAGATAGATCACCTTCTCGGCGCCGTCGTACACTGAGGCGGTATGATGCCACTCACCGTCGAACAGCGTCGTGGCCGAATTATTTGGCGCCGCCACCCATTCGGGTGACGTGCTGTTCGTCTTGAAGCCCATCCTCAGTGAGGGCCCGTGATAATACATGGCGAAGGTATCATAGGGATCAACGTTACCGAATTGATCGCCATAGCCCCTTATGATGATGCCGCTCCATTCAGGACCGTCGGTATCGTTGACCTTGACCCAGGCGGCCAGTGTGATCACGTCGCGGCAAACGGAGTTGAACGCCGTCCCTTGACCGCAGTCCACATAATCATCGTCGCCGTCAAGCAGGACGGCGCCGACGGTCCAGCCCTCGGCCCACGTCGCATCCCCCTTGAGCGTCCCATCGTTGACGCCGGCACTGTCCCGGGCCGTGGTTCCACTTCCGTCGTCCATTTTCCAGTGCGAGATGAGATCTGATTGGA
>Ga0272441_10010456_pt1 | contig 14031 bp, 9 predicted proteins | sample SSMProp6N_FD_193582 | JGI IMG/M metagenome (GOLD analysis project Ga0272441, IMG submission 193582) | Marine sediment archaeal communities from Little Sippewissett salt marsh, Falmouth, MA, United States - SSM-Prop-6N | ecosystem: Environmental > Aquatic > Marine > Wetlands > Sediment ... | reverse complement strand
ATGGAACCGGTCTTCGGGGCTTTCTTCGCGTACCTGCTCCTTGGCGAAAGACTGGGTGTATGGGGAATAATCGGTGCCGCCATGATCCTGACGGGAATGGTCCTTTCCGAGATATCCTTTCCCGGCCGGTTCATCTGGAAAAGAGGGGGTAACGATGCCGGGGAACGGCAGGGATGAGAAAAGCGGTGTACAGAGCCGATTCAGCCTGCCGCATTGCTGCACCCGCCAAGGCGGGGTAAGGATGCAGTGCAACGCAGCACTGGGACTTTTTACGAATCCATCCCAGTTGTTTTTTACAGATTCCCTCAGACATGATAATTCAATCATTCCCATAGGGCGGGAATTAAGAATTTGCAGGGAGGATCACCTCCCGTATCATATCTTTTTCCGGGATCGGTAGATCGGTTTCTTTGAACGCTTGAAAAGGCGGGGGAAGAGTCCCTTCGACGTTGATTCCTCCGTCATGAGGATGCGCCCCCCGTAGCCGCTTCCCTTCAGGTCCTCATCAAGAATTGCCTCATCATCGATGACCCTGTCGATATGCCGTATCACCGGCGGCAGCTTGGAAGTGTCTGAGGCGTTACTTGCAACGGTTTCCGGTTCAGGTTGTACTGCCTGCCCCGCAAGGTTTAAAAGGGCCTTTTCGACGATTGCCGCGTAGGTTTCTCCACCTGCTTGTTTTTCCTTGTTTAAAATTGCATGGGCTTCGGCGGAGAGCATGATGGTGACCGATTTCCTGCCTTCTCTCTTGTTCCGCTCCCTCCACCGTTTCAGCCGTTCCTTCTCAGTTCCCATGGCATTTTCTCCTGTTGCATGTAACGTTACATGTAACAGGTTGGGCAGCCGATTTCAAGCAAAAAGAAGTACTCTCTTTGAAGGGGCAGGGCAAAAAAGGTGGTGAGGACGATGACGGATCAGGGGCGTGTCAGTTCATAGAGGATAATGGCGCATGCCACGGCCAGATTCAGGGACTCCACATGACCGCTTCCGGTGATGGAGACACGGCAGTCTGCGTCGGAAAGGATATCCCTTTCCAGTCCCTGCGCCTCCTGGCCCAGAAGAAGAATATCCCGGCCCGAGCTTTCGAGATCTCTCGGTGAAAGACCTCCCCGAGGAACGGTGGCGATAAGGCGGTATCGTTCTTCCTCGGCGAAGCGCTTCAATTCTTCAAAGGAAAGGCCGCAGAAGATTTCCGTTCCGAAGAGTGCGCCCGCCGATGAACGGATGACCTTGGTATTGAAGGGGTCCACGCAGTGCGGGCTCAGGATGACCTGTCCGATGCCGAACCAGGCGGCGGTGCGGATAATCGTACCGAGATTGCCGGGGTCGGAAACGCGATCGAGAAAGATAAGGGTCGGGCCGGCCTTCGCGAAGAGCGAATCAAGGGGGAATGACGGGCGGCCGCAGATCATGACGATCCCCTGGGGGTGCTCCTCAGTTGAAATGTTTCCCATCACCCTTTCGGAGCATTCGTAGAGGGGGATATCTCCCGGAGCCCTGTCCCACAACGATTCAACATGCCCCTTTTCCGTGATGATCTCCAGAACGGGATACAGCCTCTTTTCCATTGCCGCGTTGAATGCGTTGAACCCCTCGGCGATGAACACCCCTTCAGCGTCGCGGTATTTCTTCTGGTGCAGTTTTCGAATCCACTTTTCCCGGTTCTTTGAAAGGGGTGTGACCCGCATGCCCTGTCCCTCCTCAGTGATGGTCATTCATTACCATAATGGGCCGTAAGAACACAGTAAAAAGCGGAAGGGCAGGGGTCATTCATTGACACTTGTGACGGAAACGAGCATGGTTTTCCTCTTGTAATACCTTTGTCCAGGTTATACGGCGTCAGTTTTCAGCAAAACTGAAAATCCCGAATCATGAATGTAGCTGCCTGATTCATCAGGCCTTTGCGCGACAATTGCAGGACATTATTCGACATCACACAAAAGCGCCGATAAATCGGCAAGCTACAATAAAGCTGTCAGCCGTCAACCGTAAAAAACAGTTTCAAGTTTGAAGTTGAAAAGTTTAAAGTTACCATCCCCTTACGGGGTGCTCTTACTTGAAAAGTCAGAATTCAGAAGCCAGAAGTAAGCACCGCCGCCGGTCTGCGGCCGGTTTAATCAAGGATGAAACTTGAAGTTTCATACAAAACGAAAGAATGTGAAAGCTGTTATCAGGCTTTTTACGCCTCCCTTTGTAAAGGGAGGTTGGGAGGGATTTGAAAGATAAAATCCCCCTTAATCCCCCTTTGCAAAGGGGGAAAGAGCGCGACCATCAGTAGGCAAAATAATTGAAGTTTCATACAAGCCCCGCCGCCGGCCTGGGTGAAAAATGGGCCGGTCCGTCAACAACTGACCCACATTTCCTCTCCATTCCCCGCCTGCAGAGTCATTAATTAGTTGGTGAGGCCGCTCATAAAGTCCTCATTTTGGCTCTGCCGGTGCCTCGGACGGCATTTCGTCGGGCTTCGGTACTACCAGCTCCTGGACGGCTTCAAATCGAGATCTCAGACCGTCTAATTCATTTTCAATCTCAAGAACCCTTGTTTCGTAATTCCTGTTTTCTTCAAGAAGGGTCCGGTTTTCCTGTTTGAGAATTTCCGTTTCCTGCATGAATTTCTGGAGTTCTGATTGTATTCGTTCCGTTTCTTTCAGAATGTCCTTGCTCTTACTCAGGGTGGATTGGAGCGAAACATTTTCCTTTCTGAGTTCTTCCAGTTCTTTTGCAAATTCCTGATTTTTTGCCATGAGTTCTTTGTTCCTGTCGGTGGCTTTCATGGTTTTATCGAGGGATGACTGGAGGTCCTTTTTTTCCTTCGTTATTGACGCAATCTGCAATTGAAGGCTCTTAATCTGTTCTTTCAGCTTGTCGGGATCTTCTTTCATCTTTCCGGAGAACGTTTTGAGTTTCTTCTGGAGAGTAACGATTTCTTCGTTGAGAGCTCGGTTCGTATCTTCAATGGAAGAAAGGTATTTTGCCGTCTTACTGAGATAGTTTTTGTAGTCGGGCGTTTTTCCCCTCTCTACACCCCATACGTAATATCCAAGAACAATCCCTCCGACGAATAGAAGTGCCACCATGACAAGATATGCTACGATGTCTTTCCTGTCTTTAATCATGATCCTCCCTCCACGATCGTTTTTCCTTGTTTCTGTTGTTTACCGGTCATGAAATGACGATATACCGCTGCCTTTATTGAATATGCTGCTTTACGCTTGCGAACGGGGTCATCTTTCCACGTCCGCGTGATCCGGTTGACAGGAACCATGTCGGCATGAACAACGTGATTTGTGTGGTTCGACCGATGAGCAGGAAATAACCGTATTGCCCGCACACCGCGGGCAGTTACCTCACAGGGAGACGAAAGAATTCCTTTGCAGGTGCCGGTAGTCGTATATTGTTATAATCCATGTATATTCATTCGTTAATGGGAAGTCAAGACAAGATCAATGCGCTTGTGCCGATAGAAGAAGATGTCCTTTTATGGAAGTGATGAAAGGATGCGTGCCAATCAAATCACCGGATGCTTTCTTTCAGAAAGGAACAGATAACGTGTACGGTAATGCCGTTCCAAAGAGACTCACGACGAAGACAATTGAAAGTCGCCTTCAGGTTAAGGGCTTTCAATTTGGTATCGAACCGGTGATATCAACTTGAACTGCAGTTGCTGAGATGGTTGATGGATCGAGTAGAGACTTACCCCTTTGCTTCCGTGCCGCTTTATTTGAATTCTCCCGTTTCGTCGAAGGGTATGCGGAAAGACGGGGACCCCGAGTAAACGGACCCTTTCAGCCGGTACTTGAATCCTGAAGAATAGCTTCCTTTTCTTGCCCCTGCGAACTGCCGCAGGATACTGGTGAGCCCTGTATAGGCCTCCACCTGGACGATCCTGGTACTCAGGCGCTCCACCTTCAGTCTCTGATTGGAAACACCCTTGGCAAAGGGCTGCCCGTTGATTTCGAGATCGAAGGCAAGCCCGGTAATGTTCAAGTCCCTTTCAGTGGGGTTCTGGATGCGGAGCTCCATCAGAAATGTCTGCTCCATGAGCCGCATCTCCTTGGGGATAATATTCACGATATCGACGCGTGGCTTTTCGCCCATCCAGAAGAGAGAAGCACATCCGGAGATAAGGGTCACACAGAAGAGGACCCATACAGAACATGCCAAAACGATTTTCCGTCTCATTACCGTTACTCCTTTCTGGGAAGTATAATAATATCAAATCCTTTTCTGACAGGAAATTACTTTTTACAGTAAAGCGTGTATGAGGAATAATTATGCGTCGATGAGATAGTGTGGGACGAATGAGGGCAGTCATTAAGGGCCTGCGGAATGATTGACCCCGTGACCGTGAGTGCTCCCGCAAGCCCCGCCCTGCGGGCGAGGAGCTTCACATTGCCTGTTCCTGACATAATAGGGATAAATTATTGCGAAGCAATGACAGGGGTGGTACTATATAAGTTCTTGAAAATGATCTGAAACAGATCATAGACTGCCTCCTTCCCGTATTCGGAACGCATCAACAAGGCTCAATTCAAACACCTCCCGGCTATACACATCTTCTGAATCTCTATGGGGCGCTTTATTTATACAGATCTTCTGAAAAAGATTACGCCGTGATCCTTCGAATTTTCCGCAACTGATAATAACTCCAAAATTCAGTGACCTTGGAGAAAAGTTCACGACAGGAAACAGAGGGTAGATGCACATTATCCCGGCATAGGAAGTAATAACGACCCTGATGGTACACTAATACTTACAAGGCAGGCTCTGCCTGGATTCAAGGAACTATGGACAGGCAAACCATGACGATCGCCTGGAGCAGGAAGAGCAACCACACGACACCCTCTGGTGTCATTGACCCGGGATTCCCGGGCCGCGTGATTCCTTAACATTCAAGCATGGCGGTCCAAGCACGATATCAATAAATTGCCCGGATCAGTGTAACGTGGAGGATTCATATGAAAAATGTAAAAACGGAGCCGGCACGTCAGGGCTATGGTGATAACGATGAACTGAAAAGCCTGGATCTCGAACAACTGCAGGCTAAGCTGCAAGCTTCACCGGACGGCCTCAGTCAGGCCGAGGCGCAGAAACGGCTGACCCAATATGGGCCTAACGAGATTGAAGAAAAGAAGACCAATCCTTTCCTGAAATTCCTCACCTATTTCTGGGGTCCCATTCCGTGGATGATCGAAGCGGCCGTGATCCTTTCGGCAATAGACCGGCATTGGCCGGATTTTCTCATCATTCTCGTGCTGCTTCTGGCCAACGCCACAGTCGGTTTCTGGGAAGAACACCAGGCCGGCAATGCCATCGAGGCCCTCAAGGCCAAGCTGGCGCTCACGGCCCGCGTCCGGCGCGATGGGAAGTGGACCACCCGGGAGGCGCGTGATTTGGTGCCCGGAGATGTGATCCGCGTGCGGCTGGGCGAGATCGTGCCGGCCGATGCGCGCCTGCTGGAGGGCGACCCCATAGAAGTGGATCAGTCCGCGCTGACAGGGGAGTCGCTGCCCGCCACCCGAAAATCCGGCGAGGCGGTCTTTTCGGGTTCGATCATCCGCCGGGGCGAAATCGACGCGATGGTGTACGCCACAGCTGCGAACACCTATTTCGGCAAGACCGCGCAACTGGTGCAGGAGGCTCACACCGTCAGCCACTTCCAGCGCGCCGTGTTGGACATCGGCAATTACCTGATCATCCTCGCGGCCGCCCTGGTGGCTGTGATTATTATTGTCGCACTCTTCCGAGGGGATCCAATCCTTACCACGTTGCAGTTCGCCCTGGTGCTGACCGTGGCCGCGATTCCCGTGGCCATGCCCACGGTGCTGTCCGTAACCATGGCGGTAGGCGCACGACTGTTGGCCAAAAAAGAGGCAATCGTGACCCGGTTGGCTGCCATTGAGGAACTGGCGGGGGTGGACGTGCTGTGTTCGGATAAGACAGGCACCTTGACGCAGAACAAGCTGACCCTGGGCGATCCGTTCAGCCTGAACCATGTTCCGGCTGAGCAAGTCATCCTCAACGCCGCGCTGGCGTCACGAGCGGAAAATAAGGATACCATCGATCTGGCCGTGCTGGGCGGCCTGAAAGATGATCAGGTCTTGAAAGGCTTCCAGGTGGTTCATTTCCAGCCCTTCGATCCGGTGCATAAGCGCACCGAAGCCACTGTCAGGGGCACGGACGGAAAGGAGTTCAAGGTCACCAAGGGCGCACCGCAGGTAATCCTGGAATTGTCGGCCAATGCAGAGCAGGTGAAGCCCGCCGTCGAGAAGGCCATCAGCGAATTCGCGTCACGCGGCTTCCGCTCGCTGGGTGTGGCGCGAGCGGATGCTCAAGGTCCATGGCAGTTTCTTGGCGTGTTGCCTCTTTTTGATCCGCCCAGGGAACAGGCCAAAGCGACCATCGCAACCGCCCGACAGATGGGTCTGAACGTGAAGATGGTTACGGGCGATCAAGTGGCCATCGCCCGGGAAACCGCCGGAAAATTGGGGCTGGGCACCAGTATCCTTGATGCCGTCGGCTTCGGAGACACCAAGCATCATGAGACGGCGCAGTTGGCGCAATCCATCGAGGAGGCCGACGGTTTCGCTCAGGTGTTTCCCGAGCACAAATTCCACATTGTAGACGTCCTGCAGCAGCGCGGCCACATCGTCGGCATGACCGGTGACGGGGTGAACGACGCGCCCGCACTGAAGAAGGCCGACTGCGGCATCGCCGTTTCAGGGGCAACGGACGCGGCGCGCGCGGCGGCCTCCATCGTGCTGATGACTCCCGGCCTGTCGGTGATCATCGATGCCATCAAGGAGAGCCGGAAAATCTTCCAGCGGATGAACAGCTACGCGATTTACCGGATCGCCGAGACGCTTCGCGTCCTGTTATTCATGACCCTGGCGATCCTGATCTTTAACTTTTATCCATTGACGGCAGTGATGATCGTGATGCTGGCCTTGCTCAACGACGGGGCGATTCTGTCCATTGCCTATGACAACGTTCATTACCAGAACAAGCCCGAGGCCTGGAACATGCCCATGGTGCTTGGAATTGCCACGGTGCTGGGCGTCATCGGACCCGTGGCTGCCTTCGGCCTGTTTTATCTCGGCGACCGCGTCTATCAACTGGACCGTGCGCACATCCAAACGTTGATGTACCTGATGCTGTCCGTAGCAGGCCACCTGACGATCTTCCTCACACGCACGCGCGGGCCCTTCTGGTCGATCCGTCCCGCGCGGATTTTATTGGCGGCGGTGGTCGGCACGCAAATCGTGGCGACCTTGATCGCGGTGTACGGGTTGTTTATGACGCCCCTGGGCTGGGGCTGGGCACTGTTCGTCTGGGGCTATGCGCTGGTGTGGTTCCTCATGAGCGACCGCTTGAAACTGTTGGCATATCGGATTTTTGATTCCGCCCAATCCGGGCCTGAACCCAACAGTATAAGTTATACAAAGTGAACCCCCATGTTTTGTAAAAGAGCAAAATGAAAGCGTAAAAGAGAGTGAATACAGGTCAATAGCCGATTGATCTTGACCAAGGTGGAGCGTGATATTTTAAAAAATATAAATTGGTGTATTCCGAATTGTTTTGAACACTAAAAAGGAAGGTGAATGAATGGAGGATATTAGAAAAATACTTGCCGTGAGCTGGATGACTCAATATTGCCGAAAGACGATTCATTACGCGGTTTCAATGGCCGCAAAATACGATGCTGAGCTTTCCGTGATCTACATTATTGATACTCTATGGCTGCATGGCTGGAATTTGCCCATAGTCTCTATGGCGGAAGAACGCAGGAAGGACGTGGAAAGAATCAAGGCGGAACTGGATGATATTATTGCGAGCGAAATGAAGAAAGGCGTAAAGATCAAAAAGATTGTTAAGGAAGGCGATCCTGTTGAGGAAATTCTGAAGTTTATTGAGGAAGAAAAAATTGACGTGGTCATGTTGCGCGCCCATGAAGAAGGCCGTATCGAACACTTTCTGGTTGGCAGCAGTAATCATACAATAATCCGGAAGATGCCCTGTTCCGTTTTTCTGGTAAAAAAATAATATTCAACCGTTGTTTCAAATGAAGATTATAATTAATTAAAATCAGGATAACGTCGGTTGGACAGGGACGCTGAAACACTGCCGCGTCTTGTGAACCGGCCATTAGCCAAGCAAAAGATTCATTGACAGGAGGGATTATGTTGAGAATAACGAAAAAAGAAAAGAATCGTTTAGATATTGAGATAAGCGGGAAGTTAAACTCTGAGGACATGAAGATTGCATTAGATGAACTTGTCGGTAAATCGGAGAACATAGAACATGGCAAAATGCTATATGACGTCATTGACTTTCACCTGCCATCACTTGGTGCAATCGCGATTGAATTTTCTCGCCTGCCCTCAATGTTTGGACTTATGAAAAAGTTCGATCGAGCCGCTGTTTTAACTGACAAGACATGGTTAAAGAAAGTAAGTGAATTTGAAGGGACCCTGTTCCCAGGTCTTGAAATCAAGGCTTTTAACAGGGATCAAAAAGAAGAAGCAGAAGCCTGGCTGTCAGGTTAGAACAACACGTTAATAGAACATAGCTGCCCAATCGTTCGATACAGACGAGCGAAATCGAGTGCCGGTCCACTTTCCCATGCAACTCGACCGCCTGCGATCGAGTTGCATCGAACTGCGGCAAGGGCATGTGTCCGGCAGCGTGCGGTAGCCAGACACGCGGCGTGATCTGTCGACACCCAAAATTGAAATTTTCCCCGGTCCGCAGCACAGCCGCGGGCCCGTTACAGGAAGATCAACTGATATGACCATTCGTTCTGCAAGAATGACTGATACGGAAAGAATCGCTGTTACACATAGGGCCTCAATTAAGGCCTTGTGTTCTGAATGCTACACCGTACAAGATATAGTCGGTTGGATAGCACTCCTTTCTTCCGACATCTATGAAAATGCCATAAAAGAAAAAGTCATGATCGTAGCCGAGGATAAGGATGAAATACTTGGGCTGGGCATTCTGGACTTGGAACGCAAGGAAATCGGGGCGATTTATATCCACCCCAAGGTCAAAGGAACAGGTGTCGGAGGATGCCTGTTGTATGAACTGGAGGCTAGAGCCTTAAAAGACAGTGTCGATCGACTGACCTTGTGCTCGACCATCAACGCTCTCGGATTCTATCAACACCACGGTTATATCAACGAAGGCAAGGGGTTCCATGAACTTCCCAACGGCGTAAGGCTGGAATGTGTTAGGATGCATAAGACTTTATCAAAATGAAAAACCTGTAACAGATAAATGCACGGAAGCGCAAAAGGCCGCTCCCCGTGATTCAAAGGGTATGCCAGAGTAAGCTGCGAGCAGGACTGGAAATCTCCCGGTAATTTCACAAGAAGTGGAGAAGCTTTATCTCGACAAGCAACGGGGTCAGGCCCTCATTCCTGACACGTAATGTTGAAATTGGTGCAGCAAGGCGCCTGGGAATAGAGGGCCCCCATACTTCATTGATGAAATGATAAAGGTTCACCCTTGTTTTATGTGGTGTATCTGGATAACATGCTTCGTGATGTTTTAAACCGAAAAAGGCGGGAAGAGGGCCGGATGGCGTGTAGAAACAGGTCGATCTTCGGGCTGAAGAATAATGCACCTGTCGTTGATCTCCAGGCTTGAAGTAAAGAGAGTATCGGAACAACCCACTGCATGCCGGGATCAAACGTATCGGTTAACTCGTTAAGACTTTGTGAAAAGAGAAAGAGGGAATATGAAGAAAGAAAATACAACAGCTTTAGGTAAAGATCGTTTTGATATCAGTGGTTGCAGCGTAACCATGAAAGCGGTGGTCACAACCGGTAACGGCGGGTATGAAAAGCTTGCGTACCGGGATGTCCCGATTCCGGAGATTGCTTCGGACGAAGTCCTCCTGCAGGTCCTCGCCGCTGGAATAAACAATACGGAAATCAATACCCGCCTCGGCTGGTATTCTTCCAAGGTCACGACGAGTACAAATGACCTCACGTCCGGCGAAAAGGAGAAAGAAGAGGCAAAAACGCAGGGGGATGGCGGGTGGAATGAGGCGACACCATTTCCCTTCATTCAGGGAACCGATTGTTGCGGCCGGGTGGTGGCGGTTGCACCGGGGTGTGATGAAGGCCTTATGGGTTCGCGCGTCCTGGTCCGGTCCTGCATGCGCAGTGCAGGATGGGATTCTCTGGAAAACATCTGGATGGCGTCCGATTTTGACGGCGCCTTTGCACAATTTGTAAAGGTGCCTGCGTCCGAGGTGTTTCCTGTGAACTGTGACTGGAGCGATGCCGAACTTGGCACCATTCCATGCGCCTACGGCACGGCTGAAAATATGATCCACCGGGCACAGGTGGCAAAGGGTGAACATGTATTGGTCGCGGGGGCGTCGGGCGGTGTCGGATCCGCAGCCGTGCAACTGGCAAAGCGGCGGGGGGCCGTTGTCACCGCTATCGCAGGGAAAGCGAAGCTTGAACAGGTCCGGGCAATCGGTGCGGATCGGGTCATTGCCCGCGGCGAGGATGTGGTGGATTGCCTGGGAGAAAAATCCGTGGATGTTGTCGTCGACAACGTTGCAGGACCCGGCTTTGGGGGGATGCTCAAGGCATTGAAGAGAGGCGGACGGTTTGTATCCTCGGGTGCCATCGCCGGGCCGCTGGTGGAACTGGATATGCGCGACTTTTATCTCAAGGATTTGACACTGATTGGATGCACGGCATGGGATGAGCCCGTTTTCCCCAACCTTGTTTCCTATATCGAAAAAGGTGAGATCAAGCCCCTTCTGGCAAAGACCTTTCCACTCGAACACATTGTCGAGGCACAACGTGAATTCACGGAAAAAAAGCATGTGGGGAAGTTCGTTCTGATGCCGCCGCCGATCGATGATCTCAAGCAATATCTGCCCTGACTGAATTGAAGGGCGAGCGCATGCCCCGCTGCCTGCGACGGGGTGAGCGAGCGCATACACAATACTCTTTTCCTGAACAATCGGAGAGTCCCCGCACCATGGTGCGGGGACTCTCCATTTAAGATACATATACGCCTGAAGGGAGGTCGGGAGGGATTTGAAAGATAAAATCCCCCTTACTCCCCCTTTTGGCAAAGGGGAAAACTGAAAGCGGCATCAGCCGGTAACATTTGCAGCTTTTGACCCGAAGGTTGCGAATTAATCTTGATGGTATTTCCGAATCTTGTTACATTACGCGCCATGTTCTTTGCGATACCCTGCACCTGAAGTCCCAGTAGATCTGGCAACAACCTAACGACAACACATAATAAGCGAACAATGAGAAGGAGACTCTATGAAGAGCTATACTCTGATTTTGAGGGGATTGTTTTGTTTTTTTGTACTCACATGCATGGTGCTTTTTCCGGTATGCGTGGCTGCTCTCAGCAGTCCTGCACAGGTGGCGAGTCTACCCATTCCCTTTGTTGAACAGCAGGGAACACAGGTGCACTTTACGGCCCGCACCTTCGGCGGCAGTGCCACGGTTACCCCTGAAGGGCAGATCGTTTACGCCCTTTCCGGCACGGCCGGCAAAAACTTCATTCTCAAGGAGTCACCGGTGCGGGTACTTTCCGCGCCCGGCATCAAAGGACAGGGGCTTCTCACGGCACGGGCGACGGTGTTTCACGGCAAAGATTCCAAAAAGTCGTATCGAATGTTCGAGAGCGTAAACATGGGGAATATTACCCCGGGCATCGGCCTTACCCTCCGTGCCTATGGTGCCAACGTGGAAAAACTCTATACCGTCCAACCCGGCGCCGATCCGACAGCGATCCGAATGAAGATCGAGGGGGGCACGCTTTCCGTCAACGAAAAGGGTGAACTAATGGTACTGACCGCGCAGGGTCCGGTGAGCTTTACCGCCCCGGTGGCCTATCAGGAAGACCCTGAGGGCGGACGGCAGCCGGTGCAGGTTGCCTATAACAGGCTGACCGTAAACGAATACGGATTCAACGTGGGCGCCTATGTCAGGAGTCGCGCCCTCGTGATCGATCCGCTGCTGGCCTCGACCTATCTTGGCAGCAGTTCGGCAGACAAGGCCTATGACATCGCACTCGATGATGCCGGCAACGTCTATGTGGCCGGCGAAACCGATTCCACCGGTTTTCCTGTCACCGATGGATCCAGCCTGAGCGGCGCCAACACGACCGACGGTTTCATCGTCAAGTTCAACGCCGACCTGAGAGAGATTCTGGCCGCCACGTTTATCGGCGGCACTGAGTGGGACACCCTGGAAAGCATTGCCGTTGAGAACGGCAAGGTCTATGCCGCCGGTCGCACCAGTTCGGATGATTGTCCCACAACTGCCGGCGCCTATAACAGTGTCTTTGCAGGTCAATGTGATATCTACCTGTGCATTTTCGACGACAGCCTCGAGACCCTCGAGGCCGCGACCTATCTCGGCGGTTCAGATTCAGATCAGACGCCGGAGCTGGTCCTGAGTCCGGACGGTGATCTCTTCGTGGCCATGATAACGGCGTCCCTGGACTTCCCCATGACGAGCCCTGAAGGGAAAACCCCTTACCAGGACGAGCTGCGCCATTCGAAAAACTATTATTCCGATGTTGCCATCGCCCGGCTTTCGGGCGACCTCACTACCCTAAAGGCGTCGACCTACCTGGGAGGCTCCGGCAGTACCTACGGCTACGGCTACGAAAACAGTCCGAGGATTGCGCTGGATGCATCGGGCGATGTCTGGGTCGCCGGTATCACCGAGGCGACGGACTTTCCCACCACTGCGGGTGCCTTCAAACAATCCGTCCTCTATGATGGCGAAGCTTATGTCTTCCTTTCCCGCCTCGATGCCGATCTGTCAGACCTGGAGGCATCCACCTACCTGGGACACACCCACTCCCTCTGGGCGGTAGCCCTGACACCGGCGGATAATGGAAATGTCTATGTGGCGGGCAGGGCGTATTGCGATGAGGCCTGGCCGGTTACTGACGACGCCTACGATACCACGTATGTTAATACCGCTCACAAAGGATTCATTACCCTGGCCAAGGGGGACGACCTATCAGAACTCGTCGCTTCCACCTATCTTGGAGGGATTGACAACCCGTATGGTTCCTACCCGAGCAGCCCCATCTGCGACATGACACTCGATTCTGAAGGAAACGTGGTGGTGGTCGGTAAGACGGAAGCCGCCGACTTTCCAACGACCGAGGATGCCTACGACACTACCGCCAATGTGGAGTATCTTGCATATTCAGGATTGTATGCCATAAATTCCTTCTTTGTTGCCAGACTCGAGGCCGATCTCTCCGATCTGCTGGCCGGTACCTACCTCGGCAGCCGGTACTTTGCGGAATACCCCAGGCTCGGTCTTTCCCTTGACGATGATGACAACGTTTACCTCTGCGGCATGACGGCGTCTACGAATTTTCCCACCACCGACGGCGCCTATGACAGAAGTTACAGCGGTGGCCAGTATGGGAGGGATTCCTTTGTCTCAAAACTCGACAGCAACCTGTCGAGAGATACCTTTGCAGACCTTGCCCTGAGCGTCGATCCCGATTCCCTGACCATTACGGAGGGAGGCGAATTTACCTATCTGCTTACCGTTGTAAACAACGGACCTGACACCGCAGGTTCTGTAACGCTGACGAACGCCCTGTCGGACGGTGTCACCTTTGTATCGGCACAAGCGGATCAGGGCACGGCAAACTGCAATGCATCAGGCGTGATTACCTGTGATTTCGGCTCTGTCGCGAGCGGGGCCGAAGTGAGCGTCACGATTGTGGGACAGGCACCCGAGAGCATTGGTGCCCTGAGTCTGGATGCTTCGGTAAGCGCTGCCCAGACCGACACGAACGAGGCAAACAATGCAGTGAGCATAGCCGTGACCGTGACGGAGAATCTCCTCGACAACGAGGTGGACCTTGACCTGAGTTCCGATTCAGATTCGGTTGCGGTCACCCTGGGAGGCGAGATTACCTATGAGCTGACGGTGGCCAATAATGGCCCCGACGCGGCCAGTTCCGTGGTCATGACGAACACCCTGCCGGAAGGACTGACCTTCGTAT
>Ga0272441_10010455_pt1 | contig 14031 bp, 14 predicted proteins | sample SSMProp6N_FD_193582 | JGI IMG/M metagenome (GOLD analysis project Ga0272441, IMG submission 193582) | Marine sediment archaeal communities from Little Sippewissett salt marsh, Falmouth, MA, United States - SSM-Prop-6N | ecosystem: Environmental > Aquatic > Marine > Wetlands > Sediment ... | reverse complement strand
CCGGAAGAATTTTATTGTCCTCCTGAAGAAGTCATAGCTCTGGAGATATCTCGAGAGAACCGGGGGCACTTTAATGTGATTCATCATGAAAGCGGCTTCAAGGCCGATTTTTATCCGGTCGGTTCAGAGGCCTTGTCCAGGTGGGGGATGAAAAATCGCCGTAAAGAATTAGTCTCCGGTGAGTTGATTTGGCTTGCTCCTCCCGAATATGTAATCACCCGTAAATTAGAGTATTACCGTGAAGGAAAATCCAGCAAGCATATTAACGATATTAAAAAGATTCTGGAGGTATCTTCGAATCTTATTGATCAGAGGATTCTTGAAAACTTTATCCGAGAATATGATCTACAAGATGAATGGGAGAGTATTGGCACGTAGTAGTAACCTGTAATAAAATTCTCCATCTAGCAGCTATCCTGCTACTTTGACCCGCAAGGAGAAACAATGAAAAGTTATCGTAAGGAACTATGGTTTGAGGTGCCGCGGCGGAGGCAGTTGATAAATATTACGCCGGAAGTGGAAGAATGTCTGGCCGAGAGCGGGATACAGGAGGGTCTTTGTCTGGTAAATGCGATGCATATTACGGCGAGCGTCTTTATAAATGATGATGAGTCGGGGCTGCATCAGGATATCGATGACTGGCTGGAAAAGCTGGCTCCGGAAAAGCCCTACTCGCAATATCGCCATAACGGCTATGAAGATAATGCCGACGCCCACCTGAAACGGACCGTTATGGGCAGGGAAGTGGTGGTGGCGATAACAGAGGGCAGGCTGGACTTCGGGCCGTGGGAGCGGATTTTCTATGGGGAGTTCGACGGTAAACGCCGAAAGCGCTTGTTGGTGAAGATTATCGGCGAATAATTCATCCATAGCTTTGCAATACATAAAATGTATGTCGGGAGAAACACGGGGGGGATTAGCCAAGGGGGCCTGATATTTCCGATAGGATTTTCTTTTTTATGAAAGAATTTGTCCATAAATTGATGACCCATCGGTATCTGCCGTTAATGGTAGCTCTGCTGGCGGTGGTGCTGACGCTGCCATCGCTTAGAGCGGGATGGATATTGGATGATTACTGGCATAGACTTTACTTTGCCGGCAAGGATATAGGTCTCGATCACGAAATGAACCAGTCGGAGTATCCGCTGGATATTTTTCGCTTTATGAATGGTGATCCGGAGCAAATTGCAAAATTAAGGGATATGGGGCTGCCGTGGTGGACGTATGAAAAAGTGAAAGGGGCCTTCTGGCGGCCGGTTACGGCGGTGACTCACTGGCTGGATTATCAGTTATGGCCGGAGAGTCCGGTTTGGATGCATGGGCAAAGTGTTCTTTGGTATGGGTTATTGGCTTTGGTGGTGGCGATATTTTACCGGAGGCTAATGGGGGTGACGTTGGCGGCGGGGTTGGCGGGATTTTTCTATGCTATTGACGATGCTCACGGGACGCCGGTCGGTTTTCTGGCTAATCGGAATATTTTAATATGTGCATTCTTCGGGGTATTGGCCCTTATAGCACATGATCGCTGGCGGCGCGGCGGTAAACACAGGTGGGCGTTTGGTGCGGTGTTACTGCTGTTGATCAGCTTATTAGCCAAAGAGGCGGGTATAAGTGTTTGTGCGTATTTGATAGCATACGCCTTATTTATCGATAGCGGCACTTGGCGAAGGCGGGCGGTAAGCTTGTTGCCCTATCTGGTATTGGTTATCCTTTGGCGGATTGTCTGGACAAGCATGGGGTATGGGGTGGAAGGAATGGGTGGTTATGTGGATCCGCTCCAGGAGCCGATGCGCTTTCTACAAGCGCTGATAACCAGGGCTCCGATTTTGTTGTTGGGGCAGTGGGCAGGGCCCCCGGCTGATTTTTACTTGCTTGTAGGGATGAACAAGGTGGCGCTGATGGTTGGGGCTCTGATTATGATTGTATTAGTCGGCATCGGATTGATTCGGCTACTAAAGCTAAATCGCATTTCCCGGTTCTGGTTGACAGGTATGATTTTGTCGGTGGTGCCGGTCTGTACAACTTTTCCTTCCGATCGAATGCTGATTTTTGTGGGGATTGGGGCGATGGGTCTTTTGGGACAATTTATTTGCTCGGTTTGGGGACGGGATAAAATACCGGTTAAGCATTTTCTCCATCGATGGTTGGTAGTTTTTCTGGGGGTGATTTTTATATTGATCCATCTGGTCGAAGCACCGCCGGCCTTAATGCACAGGTCGGCCAATCCCTTTGGGCTAAGAAGAATAATTAATTCCTATCTGGTGGATGTTGAGATGGATAAATCGGTGGAGCAGCAGGATGTGATCTTGGTGAATCCGCCGGTGCCTTTATTCGCCGCATATATGCCGGTGATGCGGGCCTTTGCGGGAAAGCCGGTGCCCAAAGGAGTCAAAATCTTGTCCTCCAGCGGTGACAAAGTTCGAGTGTATCGTCGTGATGAGAAGTGTCTGGTTGTACGCCCGAAAGGTGGTTTTTTGATTTTTCATTTTGATAAGCTGTTTCGTAACAAACAGCATCAGTTAAAGCTGGGAGAGAAAGTTAAGCTGACCGGGATGACGGCAGAGGTGACAGAATTAACTTCTGATAATCGACCGGCGGAGGCTGCATTTTATTTTGATGTTCCGCTGGAAGATAATTCACTGCGCTGGCTGCAATGGAAAGAGGGAAAATTCGTGCCCTTTGTACCACCGTCGATAGGCGGACAAGCCAAGCTTAGATTTAAGTGAGCCAAACGGAAACTGCGGGTACGGGAGGAGATTTTCGGGGTATAGGGGAGATTTGATTTTTCGGGCTTAATTTGATATAAAAGATTTGATGGATGAAGATTAGGAATGGGGGCGAGCAAATTACATAATAACAAATGAGGTAATTGATGCACGATTTTTTTCTATGGGAACTGGCAGCAGAAGCTTATGAACAGGGGGGTCGGCTGGTGGCGCCTTTGATGGGATTTCCCGGGGTGGAGCTTATCGGCAGTAGCATAAAGCTGGTACAGCAGAATTACGGTGAGCACTACAAAGCGGTGAAAATTCTGGCAGAGAGGTTTCAGCCGGATGTTATCTTTCCGCTGATGGATTTGTCGGTGGAGGCGAACGCGGTAGGGCGCTATACGATATTTCCCCAGAACGATTCGGCAACGGTACCCAAGGATCGTTTTGATCCGGGTGATATTGAGCGACTAAATGAGGTGAAGATATCCTTTGACAGTCGTATGATGGGATATGTGGAAACGCTGAAGCTGATGAGCGTGGGGCTGGATAGGAAGATTATCAAAGGTGCATATGTATCGGGTCCGTTTACGCTGGCGGCGTTGATAATGGGTGCGGATGATGCGGCGATGGCGATCATTGAAAATGTGGATGTACTGCATAAACTACTGCGTTTTGCGACAGAGAAGATCCAGGAATATGTACGTCAATTGATCGCGGCGGGCTGCAAGTTGATCTGCATACTGGAGCCGACCTCTGTTATGCTGGGGGCGAAACATTTTGAAGAATTTTCGGCGCAGTATGTACGTCATATAACCAGTAGCTGCAAGTACAGTGGTATCAATACCGTTTATCACGTATGCGGAAATACTATGCACTTGATAGAGAAGATGGCCGAAGCGGGAATAGATGGTATAAGTCTGGATTCGCGTCAGGTAGGTATAGACCTGGCGGAATCGGCGCGCCGGGTGGGTAAAAAAATAGTGGTGATAGGTAATATTAATCCGACAGGGGCGATGCTGCGGGGCAGTGCAAGCGAGGTGAAAGATGAGGTTACGGCTCTGCTGGAAGAGATGAGAGAGTTTCCCAATTTTATATTGAGTACGGGCTGCGATCTGCCCCAGGAGACGCCGGCAGAGAATATCTGGGCGTTTATGGAGGCGGGGCGGAACTGGCGCCGGTAAAAATATCGGTGATAAAAATTTTTATTTAAAATATTGGTTGACAGGATGGCGGGAATCTATATATTGCTCCTTTGGCAATTAGGAGGGGTGGGGGGAGGAAATAAAATAAAAAAAATTCTGATAAGAGTTGACAACCACGATACTTGTGGTAATATTAGAAGGTTGTCAGGTAGGCTGCGGTTTGCCTGACGATTTTTTTCCCGTGCGGCGGGGCGACGTAAAGCGGCGTAAATTGTTGTGAAGCAAGAGTTTGCGTTGTTGCCCGGCTGCGGATAGAATGCTCTTTGACAAGTGAACAGTTGACTAAGCCAAGCGAGATTGTGGATCAGCCTGGAACCTGTGAAAATTCCGGGTTTGATTTTACAATTTCGGTGTTATTTTTGACATGTGCGTGCACAGACGTAAGTGTTGAGTCAATCGAATGCCCAGCCGGAAGGGCCCAATGGACGTAAAGTCCCGCCGGTCTTGTAGTTACAAGGCATGGCCTGGTGCTCTTCTGTGGCAAACGATAAAAAAGCGAAGAGTTTGATCCTGGCTCAGAACGAACGCTGGCGGCGTGGCTAAGACATGCAAGTCGTACGAATTATCCTATTGAGTAATCGAGCGGATGGTTAGTGGCGGATGGATGAGTAATGCATAGACAACGTACCCCCGACATCGGAATAGCCGCGGTCTTCGGACCTTTAGCGAAAGTGCGGGTAATACCGGATGATGTTTTCTGGTGGAATCATCGGGAAACCAAAGGGCTTTCGGGTACCGGTCAGGGAGCGGTCTATGTCGTATCAGCTTGTTGGTGAGGTAACGGCTCACCAAGGCTCCGACGCGTAGCGGGATCGAGAGGTTGACCCGCCATATCGGGACTGAGACACTGCCCGGACCTCCACGGAGGGCTGCAGTAACGGATATTGCGCAATGGGCGAAAGCCTGACGCAGCGACGCCGCGTGTAGGACGAAGCCCCTCGGGGTGTAAACTACTGTCAGGGTGAAGAAAGGCAAGGGCTGTGATGCCTGCGCTTGATCGATCCCAGAGGAAGGCCCGGCTAATTTCGTGCCAGCAGCCGCGGTAAGACGAAAGGGCCAAGCGTTGTTCGGAATCACTGGGCTTAAAGCGCATGTAGGCGGATGGTTAAGTGTCTTGTGAAATCCCTCGGCTTAACCGAGGAACTGCAGGGCATACTGGCCGTCTTGAGGCAGGCAGGGGTGCATAGAACTCTGGGTGGAGCGGTGAAATGCGTAGATATCCAGAGGAACGCCAGCGGTGAAAACGTTGCACTGGGCCTGTTCTGACGCTGAGATGCGAAAGCGTGGGTAGCGAACGGGATTAGATACCCCGGTAGTCCACGCCGTAAACGATGTCTACTAGGTTGTGGTCGATCTGACTCGATCGCAGCCGTAGCTAAAGTGTTAAGTAGACCGCCTGGGGAGTACGGTCGCAAGGCTAAAACTCAAAGGAATTGACGGGGGCTCACACAAGCGGTGGAGCATGTGGCTTAATTCGAAGCAACGCGAAGAACCTTATCCTGGGTTTGACATGCTTGGATGCCTGCCTCGAAAGGGGATTTGGCTGCCTTCGGGTGAAACTTGCACAGGTGCTGCATGGCTGTCGTCAGCTCGTGTCGTGAGATGTTGGGTTAAGTCCCGTAACGAGCGAAACCCTTGTCGTTAGTTGCCAGCGCGTTATGGCGGGGACTCTAACGAGACTGCCGGTGTTAAACCGGAGGAAGGTGGGGATGACGTCAAGTCCTCATGGCCTTTATGCCCAGGGCTGCACACGTGCTACAATGGTCTGGACAAACCGAAGCAAGACCGTGAGGTGGAGCAAATCGGAAAAACCAGGCCTCAGTTCGGATTGCAGGCTGCAACTCGCCTGCATGAAGTCGGAATCGCTAGTAATCGCAGATCAGCTATGCTGCGGTGAATATGTTCCTGAGCCTTGTACACACCGCCCGTCAAGTCACGGAAGCCGGGAGTACCTGAAGTCGGGTAGCTGACTCTTTGAGAGGCGCCTGCCGATGGTAAGTTCGGTAACTGGGGCTAAGTCGTAACAAGGTAGCCGTAGGGGAACCTGCGGCTGGATCACCTCCTTTCTAGGGACAACTAGATCTGTTGGGCTCTGTGAAGAGCCGGGCAGAAAATTTGTCAGCGCAATCTCGTTTTGGTCAACTGTTTCTTGAACTTAAAGGCCTGTCGGCAACCCCGGCAGGCCTTTTTAAGTTCTATGAGGGTGTTTTTTGTAGAATACGGATTTCAAAATGGGGATGGGAAGAAAAATCGACGAGGGTTCAATTATAAATTAGGATTATAAATATGGATTCCGTACAAGTTGTTGAATTTGACAATAGCAAACACAGAGAACAGGTGGCAAGTATGTGGGAGGAAGTTTTTGGTTATAAGAATCCCTGGAATCGGCCCGGGATAGCGATTGATAAAAAGATTTCGGTAAGAGACGGTCTCTTCTTTGTGGCGATAGATGGGGAAGCTGTTGTAGGGACGGTTATGGCCGGCTATGACGGGCATCGCGGCTGGATATATTCCCTGGCGGTTATTGCGAGCCAACGAAACAGGGGGATTGGCAGAGAGTTACTTGCCTGGGCGGAGAGAAAACTTTCTGCTCTTGGATGTGTGAAGATAAATCTGCAGATTATGAGGGGCAATGAGTCTGTTCAGACGTTTTATCAGGGCCAGGGATACGCGACCGAGCCGAGGATCAGTATGGGTAAGTGTCTGAACGGGAATTTCGAGGAGAAATAGCAATTACAATTGGTCGAGGAATTATTCAGCAATTAGAAGTGATGCAAATGCCCGGGACTGGATTCGAACCAGCACGAGAGTAACTCTCACTAGCCCCTCAAGCTAGCGCGTCTGCCAATTCCGCCACCCGGGCTGAAATCTTTCACTGTTTTCCAAAAATTTGGTCGCGGCGAACTACCTGCTATATCTTCCCGATAACCAGCGAAGCGTTATGCCCTCCGAAACCAAAGGAATTACTCATGGCGTATTTAATCTCCTTTTCGCGGGCCTGGTTGGGGGTGTAATCCAGGTCGCATTGCGGATCTGGATTATCTAGGTTGATGGTAGGTGGTATGATCGAATGCTGAAGTGCCATAACTGTTAGTACCAGTTCCACTCCGCCGCTGGCACCTAAAGTATGGCCAAGATGACTCTTGGTACTACTGATGGAAACTTTTTTGGCGTGTGATCCAAACAGAGATTTAATTGCGTTGGTTTCGCTGGCGTCGTTCAACTGGGTGCCTGTACCATGGGCATTGATATAATCAATCTGGCTGCAGTCGAGTTGAGCATCTTCCAGGGCGGCCTTCATGGCCAGACGAGCTCCTTTGCCGTCCGGTTCGGGCTGGGTGATATGGCTGGCATCGGCGGTCATTCCAAACCCGCACAATTCGGCTAAAATCGGAGCCGATCGGCGGCGGGCATGTTCATAATCTTCCAATACTACCATTCCCGCACCTTCACTGAGTACAAAGCCATCCCGGTCGCGTTCGAAGGGCCGGGATGCCTGGGCGGGGCTGTCATTTCTTTTGCTCAGGGCCTTCAAGGCACAAAAACTGGCCAGTCCCAATTTTGTAAGGGCCGCCTCGCTGCCTCCCGTTATCATTACGTCAGCGCCGCCTGATTGAATCTGACGATAAGCATCACCGATGGCGTGAGCCGCCGAGGCACAGGCTGTTACAACTGAGGTGTTAGAGCCACGCATGTTGAAATAAATAGACACGTTTGCACTGGCCGCATTGACCATAAGTTTCGGGACACAAAAAGGACTTACACGGTCTGGACCCCGCTCGATCAACTTGCAATGCTCGCGCTCCAGCTCCTCCAGTCCCCCGATACCGGAACCGACAATCACCCCGCAACGGTCCCGGTCGGTATGATCCATATCCAAACCACTGTTCCGGACCGCATGAATGGAAGCCGCCAGAGCATAAAGGGCAAAGCGGTCGATGCGTTTGGACTGCCGTTTATCCAGGTATTCGTCAGGGTTGAAATCGCGAATCTCACCCCCGATTTTGACCGGATACTGCGAAGTGTCGAATCGTTCTATTGTCCTGACACCACTTATACCGGCACAGATATTTTCCCACAATTCTCCTACCGTTTTACCCAGAGCCGTAACCTGCCCCAGCCCGGTTATCACCACACGTCGTCGAGCCATAATGCATACCTATTCTAGAAGCAATGATTAATCGTCTTTGCTTTCTACACTTTTCTGGTTTGCTTCACCGCCTTGCTCAAGGTATTGCTTTATATGGTCGATAGCCTGACCGATGGTTTGTATCTTTTCGGCCTCCTCGTCGGGAATGCTCATGTCAAACTCGTCCTCGAATTCCATGACCAGCTCCACCGTATCCAAACTGTCGGCGTTAAGATCATTTACGAAGGAAGTCTCACGGGTGATCTCGTTCTGATCCACACCTAACTGCTCGGCCACAATGGCCTTGACTCTGGTTTCAATGTCAGCCTCTGTCACTGCACAACCTCCTGGCATATTGGCCTAGTTTTCATAATTGCTATGATCGACCAGCAGGCCGATCCCATCTACTAATGTATTTTATAAACCGCGGTAATATAACCGCTTATACCCTTTGATTCAAGATATTTTCCGCCAGCTTCTGTAGAGAGCTGATCACATAAAATTAATTACTGTAAACTCTTTATTGAAAGGCAGTTATGGCTTTGCTTGTTTTTTGGGTTTTTACCTGTTTACGCCATAAACTTTTATGCTAATTATATACACATCTATCCAGACACCCATTTGCCCATTAATTAACATTTGAGGGCTTTTATTATAGCCTCCATGTCATTTTCCACTTCGATGGGCCGATTTGAAAACTCGCCCTGGTTGTCTTTGTGGTAGTTGACGGTAATGTTGGGGTCTTTGAGTTGATGGCCGGTGAGAATACATACAACCTTCTCATCGGGATTTATTATTCCTTCCGCCAGCAGTAGTTTGAACCCGGCCACTGAAGCTCCCGAGGCGGGCTCGCATCCCAGGCCATAGCGGCCTACTATGGCCTTGGCCGAGAGAATATCCTTGTCGCTGACTTCTCTTACCAGGCCGTTACAGATTTCCAAAGCTCGCAGACATTTTTTCAGGTTTACCGGCCGGGAAATCTCGATCGCCGTGGCCAGGGTATGAGGTTTGTATCCGGTTTCGTTGAGTTTCCGGTAGTATTCATCAATTGCCTGGTTGTCAACATTGCCATTGTTGAAACGCAACTGTTTGTTCTCGTGGAGGTCGAAGAGGGTGTTGGCTCCGGTGGCATTGATGACGGCCAGACGGGGGATGCGCTCGATCAATCCCAACTGATGTAATTCCGCAAAGGCCTTGCCAAAGGCGGAACTATTGCCCAGATTCCCCCCAGGTACAATCACCCAATCCGGCACCTGCCACTTTAGTCCTTCCAACACGCGGTACATGATCGCCTTTTGTCCTTCCAGACGGAAAGGATTTAGCGAGTTCATCAGATATAAATTTTGTTCCTTGGCCACCAGTTTTACCTGTCGCATACAGTCGTCAAAATCACCCACAATCTGAATTGTCTGAGCTCCAAAATCCAGGGCCTGACTGAGTTTGCCATAAGCGACCCTTCCTGAACCGATAAAGACCGAACATTTCATGCCGCACGAATGGGCATACATTGCCATTGATGCCGAGGTGTTTCCCGTCGAGGCGCAGATCACGTGCTTGGCCCCAACCATACGCGCATGGCTAAACGCTCCGGTCATGCCGTTGTCCTTGAAAGAACCGCTGGGATTGAGCCCTTCGTATTGCAGATGCAGTTTTCCCGGTTCGCAGCCGGCGTATCGGCCTACTTCGTCGTTTGGCTGCAAAAGGGTTTGTCCTTCGCCGATAGTCACACAGTGCTCTGGTGGGCAAAAAGGAAGCAATTCCCGAAAACGCCAGACTCCGGAAAAATCCAGGGGATCACAACGCCGGGCCCAGCGCTGCTCGAACCAACTCAGTTGGGTGGGCACTTCCTGTTTATCCCATTCATATTGAACGTCGATCAGATCACTACATTGTGGACAGGAAAAGAGTATCTCTTCAATGCCAAAAGTTGCCCGACAGTCGGGGTTAATACATTGCTGATATTTACTGTCACTCACTAAATCTGCTCCGGGGGTAAAATTATCGAGGAACTTTGTTGACCCCAACATGTTTGTGGGCCAGCGGACGGAAGTACTCAATGGTTTTAGTCAGACCTTCTTCCAGGGAAACCTTAGGTTCCCAACCCAATTCGGTTTTCGCCAGGGTTATGTCCGGCCGCCGTCTTACGGGATCATCTGCCGGCAGCGGTTTGTGTATTATCTGAGAAGACGAGCCGGTCAGGTCGATAATCAACTGAGCAATGTCTTTGATACTGCGCTCGTCGGGATTACCCAGGTTGATCGGGCCGGTAATCTCCTTCTGTTCCATCAGGCGCAGCATACCTTCCACCAGGTCGTCCACGTAGCAGAAAGAGCGTGTCTGGGAGCCTTCGCCGAAGATGGTAATTGGTTCTTCCCGCAGCGCCTGCAGAATAAAATTGCTAACCACCCGGCCGTCGTCCGGGCACATCCGCGGACCATAGGTATTAAAGATACGGGCCACGCGGATATCTACATCGTTTTCCCGGTGGTAGTCAAACATAAGAGTTTCGGCCACCCGCTTACCTTCATCATAACAACTGCGCGGCCCGATGGTATTGACATTACCCCAATAGCCCTCCGTTTGGGGGTGTTGCTCTGGATCGCCGTAGATCTCCGAGGTCGAGGCCTGCAGTACCCGGGCCTTGATATCCTTGGCCAATTCCAGGGCGTGGATCACCCCCATTACCGACGTCAAAACGGTCTTGACTGGATTACGCTGATAATGGATCGGCGAAGCGGGACAGGCCAGGTTGAAAATATAATCCACTTCCAGCCGAAAGGGCTCGGTGACATCATGGCGATAAATTTCCAGATAGTCGTTCCATAACAGATGGCGGATATTATCCCTGCTGCCGGTATGGAAGTTGTCCAGGACTATGACAGAGTGTCCCTCATCCAGCAGCCTTTCCGTCAGGTGGCTGCCGATCAATCCTGCTCCGCCGGTCACGAGTATTTTCATCGAAATTTATCTCCGAATAATATTTTTCCAAGAGCATCAGCCATTTGATTTTCTTCAGATCTTTGCCAGCAAATATTCTACCGGAGAAAATATAGGTGTCAAGATATCCTGTTAAGGCCCCATTTTTGCCGACGTAAGGACAAAGATAGAAACCTGGAGCCTGTTCAGGTGCGTTTTCGCAAAGAAATTTATATGGGATCTGGGTAAGAGTTACCCGAAAGGCTTTTAATTTCGGCTTATTCTTTCAGATTTCTGCCGACGGCGTGTTGAATGAATTTTTCTATCTCTCCGGCCTGGTCCCGAACGTCTTTTAACTGAAAATCCTCATAATGATACATCTCGAACTCCCCATGTTCGTTCCGGGCGTGCAGCCGAACCCGGATTATCGAAACCCTATCTTTCTCATTCAAATCGCCGCGAAAATGCTCCGTGAGCTTGACCAGGGAATCCTCACTAATAAATATAAGTTCGTTTCCGTTGTAAATCGCGGTGGGAAAGAAATCGCGCAAAATTTCCAGGCGTCTACTCATGCCGTTCAAGGTAACAGTCGGATTTTACTTTGCAAGAATAATTTTCTCAAATGATTGATTAAGTTTCCCTTGGGTGGTGGTGGGGCTTCAGCCCGGCTAAAATCTGTCGAAATTTGAGGGTAAGCCCCAGCCACTTTGCTTACCGGAGCGTTCCGGTTAACTGGGTTACACAGGTTAGTTTATGCCGCCTGAGGTATTGCTTTATCCCTTCAACAATTCCTGTAATACTTTGCGGATGGATCATCACGGTTGTGCCGATAGCAACCGCTGTAGCCCCGGCAATGATAAATTCCAATGCGTCTGCGGCGCAACTGATACCTCCCATCCCGATTATGGGAATCCCGGCCTCCCGGGCCACCTGCTCATAGACGCGATTAACCATATAGACTGCCATTGGTTTAATGGCCGGTCCACTCAATCCCCCCGTCCGATTACCCAGAACGGGCTTTTTCGTCTCAATATCAATGGCCATCCCCACAAAGGTATTGACCAGACTCAACACGTCCGCACCAGCTTCTACTGCGGCCCGCGCCCCGACGGTAATATCCGTTATATTGGGAGTCAACTTGACAATCAGCAGCGTATCAGGACAGCTTTGACGTACAGCCCCCACCAATTCCTGTATCGCCCGGGGCTCAGTGCCGAAAGTTATCCCTCCCTGCTTCACGTTAGGACAGCTTATATTGATCTCCAGTCCGCTGATATATTCGATTTCGCTCAAACGCCGGCAAACCGTCAAATATTCGTCAATTGTCTTACCCGCCACGTTGACAAATACCGGCACGGGCATCCTTTTAAGTAGAGGTAACTTTTCCTCGCAAAACCGCTCTAATCCCACGTTGGCAAGACCAATGGCGTTAAGCATACCAGCTGTCGTCTCGAAGGTTCGTTGGGGAGGGTTCCCTTCCCGTACTTCCAATGTGATACTTTTGGTGACAAATCCTCCTAGTTGCGAAATATCTCCGAAGTCGTTCAACTCAAACGCGTATCCACAGGTCCCCGAAGCCGTCAGCACCGGATTAGCCAACCGTACCGATCCCAACTGTACCGATAGATCAGGTTCCGGATTGTTACCTTTGCCAACCATTGTTTATTTATCGTCTACCTTTGTTATTGCTTATCTGTGCTAATCCTTATCTTATAACTTATCCCAGACTATGCTCCGGGCGTTAAAGACCGGACCCTGTGTACAGACGAGTTTGTATTGTTTGGTATCTTCGCCGTTTTCTTCCGGCCCATTATTAGAATTTCGCACCGGCACTACACAGGATTGGCATACCCCGATTCCGCAGGCCATATAGGCTTCCATACAGACCTGACAGGACATATCTCGCTCCAGGGCCAGCTCCGCCACCGCTTTAAGCATCGCATTGGGACCACAAGCATATATTTGTCCCTGGTGCCACTGGGTATTCTTCTCGAGAAACTTTTCCAAAGCTTCTCGGACATTACCGGAAAATCCCAGGCTGCCGTCATCGGTGGCGATAATGCAACCGGTATCGCTGCGCTTGAAATGCTCAAGTATCATCCGGGGTTTGAGCAGATCCTGCTTGGATATTTTCCGGGAGTCTAAGGCATCTTCCAGAAAACTTTTCGTCCTGAATCCTGCGAACGCCACCTTTTCCCGGTATCCTGCTTCGGTCAACTGGTCGGCCAAAAAGAACATAGGTGGCAGTCCAATCCCACCTCCCAATAAAATAGTAGGTTTTTCCAGGTCCTGCCCCAGGGTGAATCCGTTACCCAGCGGCCCTAAAATGTTCAATATGGCTCCGGGCAAACACCTTGCCAGCCAACCGGTACCGGGTCCCACAACGTGATACAGGATTTCTAAAGCCAGACAGCCTTGTTTTGTCGGCCCCAAAGTATGAACCCCACCTATACTAAAAGGACGGCGCAGCAGCGGGACCGGCAGGCGGTGATCCGACAGGTCACGACAGGCTATCTGCACAAACTGACCCGCCCGGGCCCGGCCAAAGCACTCGGCGGCTGTGCCTTCCAGTTCCAAACTAAGTATATTGTGGTCCAGGCCGAACTTTTGCTGTTCGATTACTCGAGCCGTATATTCACCTCTGCGGGGTGTAGCTTTTTTGGCTTTGTTTTCCACTGCACCTATCTTATTGGTATTTATGACGACGTCAAAAGTTTAAAAGGACCAGATATTAACTTAATATCCAGGCTTTATTATGCCCTGGTTTTTTTACTGGTTGTACAGGTAATTGCAATACAGGCGCAAAAAACTTCCGGAGCAGTCTCGAACCGCTCCGGAAGTTCGCCACGGCTAATTTCGTTCCGAATTGTTGTTCAATCCGTTTTCAAAGCCGCTAAGTTACTGACCCATGTTTGGGGTTAACCATCATTTATCGTAAGCTAAAACATACCAGCAAAATTAAAATTGTCAATTAACGCCCCTGAAAACTAATCTTATATATAAATGTAAAGCTATGTGAACAAAAGGAATAAGAATTTTATGAAAAATATTCACTTTAAGAACAGTCATGAGA
>Ga0272441_10010454_pt1 | contig 14032 bp, 9 predicted proteins | sample SSMProp6N_FD_193582 | JGI IMG/M metagenome (GOLD analysis project Ga0272441, IMG submission 193582) | Marine sediment archaeal communities from Little Sippewissett salt marsh, Falmouth, MA, United States - SSM-Prop-6N | ecosystem: Environmental > Aquatic > Marine > Wetlands > Sediment ... | reverse complement strand
ATGCTGCATTGCACTCCGCTGTTGGTGTACTAAATGGTAGTAATTTAATAAATATCCATCAGCCTTGCAATCGACCTAAAAATTGGCGACTTTTCGTTCAGGCATTAACTATTGTTTCGATTTTGATAACTCCATTGAATGCATTAGCTGTAGTTGATCCACAATGCACAGACGGTGAATGCTCAGAGTATATTGCAGATTGCTGGAATTCAGGGAGAGAAGTTATAAGTTTGGATGCTGATACAGACCATTGTGTTACTTTATGTGTTCCTTTCCAAGCTGCATCAACTTTGGCACAACATCACCCCTTTATGTGCCGTGGAACGTGTAATTTTCCTACTGTATGTTATAGTTTCGGTGATCCAGCTGATATACCTACTTCATCAGAATAAAAACGATCCTAAATTTGAGATTACTAATAAATAATTGATCAACTAACTTGGATGCAGACCTCATTTCAATTATTCTTGCAGTTTTTTTTATAATTAATAATTGGAAATCATATATTTACCATTTTTAAATATTACCTCTGGAGTAAAAGGCATTTCTTTTAAAAGCTATCGAAAACATGAGGTCATAATAGAAAATTGCAGGGCAAATTCAAGATAAGGAAACATGCCTTGGAAACGGGCTGTAAAATTTTTAACGATTGAAACAAGGATTCTTTGGATAAAAAAGATGCTGATATGGCTATTCTCGACAAAATACCCTATACAATTCTGATCGTCATCGCAATTTTCATGCTACTTGCTCCATTCCGACCAATGCCCCATGTTGTGGAAAAGTTGATCATGTTGAAAAATGGTACTTTGACCAAGCCAATCGACATTTTTGACCTGTTTTACCATTTGTTGCCGACAATCGTCTTATTATTGAAGGTTTACAGAGATTATTCAAAGTAGGCAGGTATGCCTGATTTTGAATGGAACCAAGTCACCGTTCTTAAAATGAGTATGTGGGGTGATTGGATGCGGGGCAAATGGATTGGATGGTATTTTGGGTACACAGAAACGGATACCTAACCGTTTCTGTTATGATTCATAATTGATCCTCCGAAAATCTTACGAAATTATAGGTGGTTGTAAATAGGTTTCGTGTTCCCTATATGTACCCTTTTGTGCTGACACCATGCTAACTCATTGATATTATACACACCATGCACACTATAAAACAATGGGTTTGAAAAGCAGGTAGATAAAAATACGTTATTATTTCAAATGGTTATAATTTGCGTTGAGTGGTATATCTCCTAATTTGGGAGCAGGGAGTCGGAGGTTCAAATCCTCTCGCCCCGACCAATTATTTCAAGAATTTATGATGAAAACGATGTCTTTTTTTATGCGGGTTTTGGGCGAGGGGCCAGATGAGGGGCCAGTTTGGTCTTCCCCAGGGGGTATTTCAGAGGACAGGAGACAGGCCAAGGCAGAGGCCGAAACAGACCTGCAAAACTAAAGGGGCATCTATGAAGAAGACGGCGTTGCTACTCGTTCTTGTCTCAGCCATATTCCACCTCTCACTTGATGTTGCTGCATCGGGTGAGTTGCGATAAGTTTACAATACCAAACCGCCTCAACACCCCCCACTCAAACACATCATATTCGCACCCCCGAAAAAAGTAATGCCACAACCAAATGCGATTGTGGCAATTACCTAAATTGGGATGCAGACTCTCACATTAACATTTTAAATACTTGTTATTATATTATATTACCAATTCAGTTAAAATATACCGCCAAAAATACCGCCTCTCACATTGCCATAGAGCCAAAGATACACCCTCTTATCTGATCCTAACGTGATCGGTTGATTGAGCTGGACTGTCAGAAGGCATTTGAACCGCCATTTGTTTTCAAAATGCCCGTCAGTGATTTACTATCCCACCTGGTTCCTACCACAATTCGGATTGCATCAGCATCTTAAACAAGATTTGGGGTTTCCGATATTTCACCTTCAGGCATGAAATATACAATTTGGACCACTTTGTAGTGCGTGGGTATTTCCATATGATTGATACAGCAGAAACAATAATTGATACAGAATGTCACAGGAAATCGAGACTGTGATCTTTGGCAAGAATATTGGACTCACGCAATTTAGAATTGCTTGAAATTGTGGTTGGCAAATCAAATTTATAGTTTTACATCATTTCCGATTAGGCACTAATAAGCGGATACTGCTGGCAATCCGCCTTCAGTGTTTTCGGGTGAGATGACTTTGATGGCGACCTTCAGATCAAGGCGTGTGTCATAGGCCATATAGACCGCACCCATCCCCCCTTGCCCGATCTGGCGGATGATCTGGTAGGTTCCACCCAAAACGGTTCCAGGTGTCAGAATTACGCCTTTTGATGACTCATTCATATTTTATCAGACTTTCGCCATCGATTCTCATGCTTGCAGCTATCGAGGTTACAAACGAGATCCGGTCTGTGTTCCCTCGATGCATCCTTAACATTTTCTGCCTGTTAATAAAATGCAATCTTGCCAGATAGCGCTTCGCATCGAATCGCTGTCTTCTCTTTGTGCTTCACTGCCGAAAAGGCTCCCGTGACGATTAGAACGCAATTAATATGCCATTCGCCTTTTCCCTCCACCTCCAGCTGATGGTAGAGGCCATCGACTTGAAATGTCACTCTAAAATTCTTATTTTTTTTAATTGAGTTTTTATCGGAACCATTTCCATGGTGTAACTTATTTACCCACACGACGAATTCTAAACCGCAAAATGTGCGAACATATTACGCAGTCCGTCCTCGTGCACCAAGGCTCCAACCCATATCGGTCTGATATTAATAGATATACAATTATGGCCCGATACATGCTTTAAGATTGTTTACCTTCTCCGACTTATACCAAGGATGTCACCAATGAATAATAAGCAAAGGAGCACGATTTCGGCAAGTGCTGGAATGGTTTTGTTCTGCCTTGTGGCAGCCACCGGGGCGGAAGAAGTTTTATTCCCGAACCCTGCGCCGCTGCAAGAATTGCTGGAGCAGACCGATGCAAACAACGACAAGTTGCGCCAGTTTGAAGCCGAAATCGAAGCCCTGTTGGATGAGGTCCCTGCCGCCCGGGCACTGGATGACCCGGTGCTCACCCTCGGCATCAACGCGCTTCCGACAGACTCTTTCAGCTTCAGCCAGGAACCGATGACCCAAAAGCAGATCTTCATCGCCCAGAGGTTCCCCTGGTTCGGAAAGCTCGATCTCAAATCCCAGAAAGTGGCGCTGGCTGCCGCGAAGAAAAAAGAAATGCTGAGGGCCCTGAGGCTCGAGCTTCATCGGGCCGTATCGGAGGCCTACTTCGAACTAGCCTTCATCGACAGGTCCATCGAAGTGAACACGGAACTGCAGCAGATGGTCGGCCAGATCCTCCGAGTTGCCGAGGCTGCCTATGCCAGCGGCCGCGGCCTTCAGCAGGACGTGCTTCAGGCTCAGGTGGAACTGGGCAAGCTCCTCGATGAAAAGACGACGCTGATCAGCCGAAAACGCATCCTCGAGGACCAGCTCAATGAACTGGTTAACGAGGGACGTTTTGCCAGCGTGAAAACCGACGGTATCCCCTCGCTTCCCGAGCTGGTTCTATCCGGAGAAGCCCTCACAAAGAACGCCCTGGTCCACAACCCCAACCTTGCTTCCCTGGCCGTGGACATCGAAACCGCCGGGATAGACGTCGGCCTGGCCCGCAAAGATTACTGGCCGGACATGATCGTCGCAGTGGGCTATGGGCAGCGGGAGGAAGACCTCACGGGACGGGACCTGCCGGACTTTGTCCACGGGTCCGTCAGCTTCACCATCCCCATCTGGTTTCAAAACAAACAGAACAAAAGGCTGCTGGCGGCTCTGAAGCGCAAGAGCGCCGCAGAAAAGGCTTACGACAATCTGGAAAAACGCCTCCCTCACCAGGTGGATGCACTTTTGAGTGAGATCGAAAGCTTTCAGGTGAATTACCGGCTGTTCGACGAGGCGCTGCTCCTTCAGGCCGACCAGTGGTCCCAGGCCTCCCTGGCCGCCTATGAGGTCGGCAAGGTGGATTTTGACACCATGATCAACGCTCATGTAAGGCGGCTGCGCTTCGGCCTTCAGGCCGACCGCTATCGCGCCTCTGTTTACAAAAGCCTCTCACGTCTCCAGGAGCTTACAGGCCTTCCGATAGAGCAGGGAGAAAAACAAGGCCAAGCAGGGCCGACCGGTTCCAAAGCGGCGGCAGCAGACAAATCTGGCCGGCCATAGACGGTTGAAACAGGAGAACAAGGCAATGAAACGCGTCGGAATGGTTTGGATCGCAGTGCTAATTATCGGAGCGGGTGGTTTCGGCTGGTTCGAAATTCTGAAAGACGAAAAAAAGAGGGAATGGACCCCCGTACTCCCCTCGCCGGCCATTGCGGCCGATGAACCCCTAAAGGCCGGGATGACGGACCCCAAGACCGGAAAGAAGATCAAATACTGGGCGGCCCCTATGGACCCCACCTACATCCGTCAGGAGCCCGGCAAATCGCCCATGGGCATGGACCTAGTGCCCGTCTACGAAGAGGAAGGCGATGGAAAGGAGCCGGCATCCACCATCCGCATCGATCCGGTCACTATTCAAAACATGGGCATCCGCACCGAGAAGGTGAAGATGGGCAGCCCGGTCAAAACCATCCGGACTGTCGGCAACATTATCTACGACGAGACCCGGATCTATACCGTGAATATGAAGTTCAACGGCTGGATCGAAAAGCTCTACGTCGACTTCGAAGGGGAGCAGGTCCGGAAGGGGCAGCCGCTTTTCGACATCTACAGCCCGGAACTCGTGACCGCCCAGGAGGAGTACCTCCTGGCGCTGGAGCAGTACCGGTCGCTGGGGCAAAGTGGTTTCGAGCAGGTCCGTGAGGCCGCCAGAAGGCTTCGCGACGCCTCGCACACCCGGCTGCGGTACTGGGATGTCAGCCCGGCCCAGATCCGCCGGCTGGAGAGCAGCGGCATGGTTCGCAAAACCGTCACCGTCTTTTCGCCGGCTACCGGTGTGGTGACGAAAAAAAACGCCTTTCAGGGCCATTACGTCAAAGCCGGCGAGCACCAGTATGAAATCGCCGATCTGTCCACCGTCTGGGTGGATGTGGACATCTACGAGTACGAGCTGCCCTGGGTGGAAAAAGGCATGCCGGCTGAGATGGAGCTGACCTACATCCCCGGAAAACACTTCAAGGGCCGCGTGCTCTTCATCTACCCGTACCTGAACCCCAAGACTCGCACCGCCACGCTGCGACTGGAGTTCCCCAACCCCAAGGGCCTCCTCAAACCGGCCATGTACTCCAACGTCTATCTTAAAAGCGAGATCGAAGAAAAGAGCCTTCTGATCCCCCAGGAGGCGGTGATCGACAGCGGCGTTCGAAAGGTCGTGTTTGTATCCCGCGGCAATGGTAAATTCGAGCCCCGGGAAGTCGAACTGGGTCTGGAGGTTAACGACGACCGTTACCAGATACTGAACGGACTCAGCGAAGGCGAAGAAATCGTGGTGTCGGCCCAGTTCATGCTCGACTCCGAAAGCCGCCTGCGGGAGGTGATCCAGAAAATGCTCGAAGTCAAGAGCGAACCGCCGAAAAGTGACGCGGACGATCTGGACCTGTCCGGCATCTCCATGGAAGACGATCTCGACACATCGGGGATGACCATGGAGGACACACTGCCGGAGGCTGCCGGCAAGTGACGGCCATCGAGAAGCTCAATCGCGCCGTGAACAAGGATGCCCATCATGATCGCTAAAATCATCGAGCTGTCCATTAAAAACAAATTCCTGGTGATACTGGCGACCCTGTTTGTCATCGCCGCCGGCCTCTATGCCATGCAGCGGATCCCCCTGGACGCCATCCCGGATCTCTCCGACGTCCAGGTGATCATACTGACCGAGTACCCCGGCCAAGCGCCCCAGGTGGTGGAGGATCAGGTAACCTATCCCCTCACCACCGCGATGCTGTCGGTGCCATTTGCGAAGGTGGTGCGGGGATTCTCCTTCTTCGGCCTTTCCTTCGTCTACGTGATTTTCGAAGATGGCACGGACATGTACTGGGCCAGAAGCCGGGTGCTGGAATACCTCAATTATGTCTCCGGACGACTCCCCACCGGGATCACACCGACCCTGGGCCCGGATGCCACCGGGGTGGGATGGGTCTACGCCTACATCCTGGAAAGTGAGCACCACGACCTCTCCCAGCTGCGCTCCATCCAGGACTGGTTTTTGCGCTACGAGCTGGCCAGCCTGCCCGGCGTGGCCGAAGTGGCCTCCATCGGCGGGTTCGTCAAGCAGTATCAGGTCATTGTCGACCCCAACAAGCTTTTGGCCTTCAATATGCCGGTCCAGAAAGTACGCATGGCCATCCAGCGGAGCAACAGCGATGTGGGCGGACGTATGGTGGAAATGGGGGAGACCGAGTTCATGGTGCGCGGGCGGGGCTACATCGGCAGCATCCGTGACATCGAAGAAATCGCTCTCGGTGTGGACGCGAGCGGCACCCCTATCCTGCTGAAAAATGTGGCCAACGTCAAAATCGGTCCCGAGATTCGCCGCGGTGTTTCCGATTACAATGGAAAAGGGGAGGTGGTCGGCGGCATCGTGGTGATCCGTTTCGGTGAAAATGCTTTAAAAGTGATCCAGAATGTAAAGAAACGGTTGGCGGATCTCGAAAGCGGTCTCCCGAAAGGTGTAAAGGTCCTTGCGGTATACGATCGGTCGAGTTTAATCCTCAGGGCGATCGACACCCTCAAGCGGACCCTGATCGAGGAAAGCCTCATCGTTGCCCTGGTCTGCATCGTCTTTCTCTTCCATTTTAGAAGTGCCCTGGTCGGGATCTTCACCCTTCCCGTCGGCGTTTTGATCAGCCTCATCATCATGGAGCGCCAGGGCATCAACGCCAACATCATGAGCCTGGGCGGCATTGCCATCGCCATCGGCGCCATGGTGGACGCGGCCATCGTCATGATCGAAAACGCTCACAAGCACATTGAACATGACGGCGGCAAGAAACCCCACTGGGAACTGATCACCGACGCGGCCAAGGAAGTGGGGCCGGCGCTCTTCTTCTCCCTGCTCATCATCGCCATAAGCTTCCTGCCGGTTTTCACCCTCGAGGCCCAGGAGGGACGCCTCTTCCGGCCCCTGGCTTTCACCAAAACCTACGCCATGATGGGATCCGCGCTTCTGGCCATCACCATCGTGCCCGTGCTCATGGGCTACTTGATCCGCGGGAACATCAGGCCCGAACACAAGAATCCCGTAAACCGCTTCCTCATCTGGGTTTACCACCCCATCATCAAGCTGGTGCTCAAAGCCAAGGTCCTGGTGATCGTGCTGGCTGCGGTCGTTTTGGCGGTGACGTACATACCCTGGAAGCGGCTCGGCTCCGAGTTCATGCCGCCCTTGAACGAGGGCGACCTCCTCTACATGCCGACGACGCTGCCCGGCATCTCGGTTACCAAGGCCAAAGAACTCCTCCAGCAGACCGATCGGATCATCGCCTCATTTCCCGAGGTGCATCACGTCTTCGGCAAGATAGGCCGCGCCGAAACCGCCACCGACCCGGCGCCCCTGTCCATGATCGAAACCACCATCACACTGAAGCCCGAATCCGAATGGCGCGAGGGCATGACGCCGGATAAACTGATCCAGGAGCTGGACAATGCGATTCAGTTTCCGGGGCTCACCAACGCCTGGACCATGCCCATCAAGGCCCGGATCGACATGCTCGCCACCGGGATCAAGACCCCGGTGGGCATCAAGCTGATGGGTGAGAACCTGCAGATCTTGAGCGATCTCGGGGAGCAGATCGAAGCCGTCGTCCGGGAGATCCCCGGCACCGCCAGCGTCTACTCTGAACGGGTGACCGGCGGCAATTTCCTCGACTACACGATCAAGCGGGACGAGGCCGCCCGCTATGGCCTCACGGTGGATGATGTTCAATCCATTATCATGTCCGCCATCGGCGGCATGAATATTACAACAACCGTAGAAGGATTGGAGCGCTACCCCGTCAATCTCCGCTACGGATCGGAGTTGCGGGACACGCCCGAGAAGCTCCGGCGAATCCTGGTGCCCACCCCCACCGGTGCCCAGATCCCGATCACCCAGGTGGCGGACATCCGGATCCTGAAGGGTGCACCGGTAATAAAGAGTGAAAACGCCCGCAAGAACGCCTGGATCTACATCGATATCAGCGGCATCGACGTAGGGACCTACGTGAAGAACGCACAGCAGACGGTGCGCGAGAAGGTCAATATGCCCCCCGGCTACAGCCTCGTCTGGAGCGGGCAGTACGAGTACATGGTTCGGGCCCAGCAGCGTCTGGCGGTTGTGGTGCCCATGACCCTTGTCATCATCTTTCTGCTGCTGTACTTCAACTTCAATAACATCACCGAAAGCCTCATCGTGATGTTGAGCGTTCCCTTCTCGCTGACCGGGGGGATTTGGTTCATGTACCTTTTGGGCTACAACATGAGCGTGGCCGTGGGGGTGGGATTCATCGCCCTGGCCGGCGTAGCGGCGGAGACCGGAGTGGTGATGCTGATCTACCTCGACATCTCCTATCGAAAGTTCAAACTTAAATATGGAGAAGAATTCAACCGCCGCCATCTCAATTTAGCGATCGAAGAAGGGGCGGCGCTGCGGGTTCGCCCCAAGATGATGACCGTGGTGGCCATTATGGCCGGCCTGATGCCGATCATGTGGAGTCACGGAACGGGCTCGGAGGTGATGAAACGCATCGCCGCGCCCATGGTGGGCGGGATGGTAAGTGCGACCGTGTTGACCCTGGTCGTGGTCCCGGCCATCTACGGCTTGTGGAAGGGCTGGAAACTGCCCAAGAACTGATGTCAAAATGCCGGCGATAATCTGTGGCGTCGGGTCAACTCGATACAATGGAGAACTGAAATGAAGCGAACGATTGGAATCGTAGTGATGGGAATACTGCTGGCAGCAGCCCCGATGGCAATTGCCATGCAGGGCCATAACAGCAGCGGCAGCGGGCAAACCGACAGCGGCACCGCAGACCATGGATCAGGCGGCCAAGGCGATGCCTCCCACAAAACCCACGGCATCTTTAAGCAGGAAGTGGTCTCCGAGGGTGTCCGCGCCGAGTTCCAGGTGATGACCCTCGAGAGTATGAACATGAAGGACCCGGCAGGCAACACTCATCACATCATGGTAAAGCTGTTTTCTGAAAGCTCGGACGAGCAGCTGAAAGACGCGGTCGGAAAAGTGAAAATCATCAGCCCCTCAAAAAAGGAAACCGTTTCCGAACTCAAGGACTACAGCGGCATCTTTGCGGCAAACTTCAAGGTCGACGAGCCGGGCGACTACGGCGTCATCTGCCTGCTCAAGGTCAACGACAAGAAGCCTCTGTACAAATTCTGGTACCACAACATGCAGTGATCACCAGCAGGGAAATGGGCAGAATCTCGTAATGTTAACCCCGAACAATATCGTCAATCGGCGGTCCGGTCTGACAAGACTTGGCCGCTGAGCAGAATTGTTGTCATGCTGAGAATCAAGTCGCTGGAAAAACGCTTTGTGCTCTTTCTCCTCGTTCCGGTCGTCCTGCTGCTGGTAGCCATGGGCGCGGCGGGCTTCATCTACGCACGCCGGATCATGCTCCTCCAGTGGGAGGAATCGGCCATTCTGCGCCTGCAGCGCTCGGCCCACTTAGTAGATATGCGGCTGTCCCGCCCCAAGGAACTCGTGCGGCTCTACCTGGAAAGCGACCGCGGCCACATGGGGCAGCCGCTGCGAAACGCGGTTTTCAGCCAGCTCATCAAAACGCCCGGCGTGATTCGCGTGGAAAGAATGCCGGGTCGGGCCGGATCAGCCCCCGAAGAACCCCCGGCCCACGTCAGAGGGACCGGCGGCCACCAAATGATGCACGGCGGAGCTGCCGCAGCCGGTCCGCACCGAATGAATGACGGTAATCTGAACATCACCCTTCCCCGCTACGATGCCGACGTTGCAAACGAAACCGTTTCCCTTATAGCCCGGATCATCGACGACGATGCACAGCAGATCGAAGCCATCGAGGTGGTGATGGACTTCAAGTTCCTCATAAGCGATCTGCCCCGCTCTGGATGGTGGAACTACCAAACCTCATTTCTCGTCGATGATGAGGGGCGCATCCTGGTGGGCAGCGACGATTCGAAGCACCGGCGGCTGGGAGGCACCGGCAATCCGCTGGAGCAATCCACCCTGGAGGCCCTCAAGGCCAAAACCTCCGGTACTATCAGGGGCGAGGGTTTCCCGCCTGATGAAATCAGCGGGTTCTACCACCTTATGGAGGCACCATGGACCATAGTGGTGTTCGCGCCGGGTGGGAAAATCCTCGCGCCCATCATCCAGTACCGAAACATCTACGGGATCACGCTTTTGCTGACCATGCTGACGATCCTCGTTTTGATCCGACGCGCCGTCGGCCGCACCACCCGCTCGGTACGGGAACTATCCTCCTCCGCCGAGCGTATCGCCAAGGGTCGCTTCGGGGAGCCTCTCGATGTGTCCTCCCAGGATGAAGTTGGCGATCTGATTCGGAGCTTCAACACCATGTCCCGCCAGCTCAAAGAGCGGATGCAGATGAAGCGGTCCCTCGACCTGGCCAAAGAGGTCCAGCAAAACCTGATTCCGTCTGCGGATCCGAAGATCGACGGCCTTGACATCGCCGGCCGGAGCGAGTTCTGCGACGAAACCGGCGGTGACTACTACGACTATATCGAAGAGAACGACACCCCCGGCCGTCGGATCCGGATCGTGGTCGGAGACGTCGCCGGCCACGGGGTGTCCTCGGCGCTCTTGATGAGTGGGGTTCGCGCCGGCTTTCGCCAGCGCCATTCCATGTCCGGGACCATCGAGGAAGTGGTTGCAGACCTCAACCGGCAGGTCGCCCTGGATGTGGGCAGCAGCGGCCGCTTCATGACCCTCTTCTGTCTGGAGATCGACGTCGAGTGCCGCTGCGCCCGGTGGGTCAGGGCCGGCCACGAACCCGGCCTTCTCCACCGGGTGAAGGACGATCACTTCGAGCCTCTCATGGGAAAGGGAATCCCTCTCGGTGTAGAGAAAGAGACCACTTATTCCGCCCAATTCGTCAATGATCTCGAACCCGGCGACATGTTCATTATAGGAACTGACGGATTATGGGAAACCACTGATCCCAACTACGAGATGTTCGGCAAGCGGCGATTCAAGGAAATAATCCGGGCTCACCGCGACGAAGCCGCCGCCTCGCTGCTGTCGGTTGTATTCGATGAAGTCCATGCATTTGCCCGCGGTGAGGTCCTCCAGGACGACATAACCCTGGTCATCGCCAAGATCACCTGATATCAATGCCAGCCGGGTGGTGGCATCAGGTGCCGATCACTGTGCCGGGACGCAGGGGGATTGGAAATGCGCTTTAACGCCTGGATCTATTGCCCAGGCGACGGCCGCAACCAACCGGCCGAGGAGATGCCCCATGAACAATACCAAGCCCTTCCTCAAATGGACAGTGATCGCCTTTCTGGTGGTTGTCATCACTTTTCTTCACTACCGTACCGTGGGTGGCCATGCCGATCTGCACATCATCTATCGGGAGCTGTATTTTCTCCCGATTCTGCTGTCCTGCATCTGGTTCGGCCTCTACCAGGGTATGGGCACCGCTGTGGTCATCGGTTTAATTTACGCCCCCCACGTCTTCATCTACCCGGATACCCATGGATTGCCGGCGATCGTCAGCGTGCAGATCCTGGTCTTCGTGGCCATCGCGGCTGTGTTAGGGGTTCTGGTGGAGCGCCAGCGGCGGCGGCAGCAGCAGGAGGCGGACACCGAACGGCTGGAAGTTCTCGGCCGGGCCGCATCCATCGTCGGTGAAGAGATCAACTCCAGCCTGAGCATCCTTCGGGGTGCACTGGGCCGGTCCGATTCGCCCGAGACCGTTGTGGCACCGCGGTACGCCCAGGCACTCGACCGCCTTCATGAAATCGCCGATGTTCTGATCACGTTTCGGTCAAGCAAGGAGGACGAGGCGGGGCCCCGCGATCTGAACCACACGATCCGGTCCCTTGCCCGGCGCCTCGTTGATCTGGGACGTAAGAAAGGGGTCCGGGTTCTCTTCGAGTTCGACCTGGATCCGTGCCGGGCGGACTTTGCGCCGGAGCGTTTCACCCGCCTTCTGGAGGATCTTGTGACAAATGCCGTCGAGGTGTCACAGAGAGGGCAGCGGGTGTGGGTCCGCCTCCAGCATGAGCCGGAGCATTGCCTGGTGAGTGTCACCGACGAAGGCCCCGGCATCCGAGAAGATCATCTGCCACGGATCTTCACGCCTTTTTTCACCACCAAACCCGACGGACACGGTTTGGCATTGGCGGCCGCGCGTAAATACCTGCGGGAGATCGATGGAGACATCCTGGTACAAAACGAACCGGGAAAAGGGGCTCAATTTACCATACTAATCCCGCGTGAAGACGTAAAAGGGTTGCTGAACGGGGCGAATTAGCCTACTCACGAGGGCCGGTAGCATCAAAGAGACCCACATGATCGAGCTGATCGCCTAAACGCAGCAGATCAAGTTTAGCCTCGACAAGCGCGACACTCTTTTGCGCTACTACCAAGACTGTGAGGTCCGCTTCGCCTGCCACGAAGAGTGCCCCAAAAACCGGCTCATAAGCACTCCGGATGGGGAGTCGGGACTCAATTGCCCGTGCGCCGACTACAAGGCCTTTTTCCACCACATCGACCGTCCTATGCATCTCATGGCAGACTTGCTGCGCCGAGGGCGTTATGCGGACGAGGTAATGAAAATCCTTAAAGAGCAATAAAGATGGCCGATTTCATTTAATAGATCAAGCTGTCCATGACGGAAAGCATACTGCCGTTGGTCTTAGCCTTAAACCTGAGACCCAGGAGGGTGTGATCTTCTGCTATGCTATTCCACTTCAGAATTATCTAAAACCTGCATTATCCCGAAAGAATGTGTTTCAATCCGTCTATTAAAAAAGCTATCGTTACTATTTTCACCTCTCCGCAGCTAATCATCAATATTCTCTAACCGCAAGATCCCCCATTCCTTAAATGTTTTTAATAATCATAAATTTTCGAAGGCGGGTAATTTAAATGCGCATAAATCACTTGTTTTTTGCGCAGGCTTATCCTATAAAAAAAACAATTGTATTTCAGGAGGTTAAATTTTCAAATTTCATAGGGTTTTTTGCGCACCCACTTTGACCGATGTTTTACAGGAGACGGGCACAATGTCCAAAAAGGTCGCGATTTACGCCAGAGTATCAACCGATCGTCAAACCGCTGATTCCCAGCTTCACGAAATTCGGGAATTCGTTCGTCGAGCCAAGTGGACGGTATACCGTGAATATGTTGATGCCGGCTTTTCAGGTAAAAACACTCAGCGCCCAGCCTTCACCGAAATGCTTGACGACGCTCGCCACCGTCAGTTCGAGCTCCTTATTGTCTGGAAACTTGACCGGCTCTCTCGTTCTTTAAGAGACCTGATCACGACACTCGATGAGTTCGGACACCTCGGGATCGATTTTATCTCCTATGACAATCAACTCGACACGTCGAGCCCTTCCGGCAAACTGGTGTTTAATATCATAGGTGCCGTGGCAGAGTTCGAGCGTGACATTATTCGTGAGCGGGTGAGGGCGGGCCTTGCTAACGCCCGTATAAAGGGGAAAAAATTAGGCCGGCCACAGATCCCGAAATCTGACCAGAGAAAAATCATCACCCTGAAAAAACGAGGATTGTCCAATCGAGCAATCGGTAAACAGTTGAGGATTGCGGAGAGTACCGTCAGAAATTATACATAATAGTGGCTTAAATCAGATGGGAATCAAAAGAGACAACAATAAGCAAATTTTTATAGGTTTCAATGGTTTAGGATTCGTCCCAAAAGTCAGTTTCTCTATGTGCGCAATTAACGGTTGGTATCAATTTTGCTGATGTGCAAACAAAACGCTTAATCGCTCCGGCAAATCCGGCAGTTTAATAATCTTTTTCATTTCAGCACCGATAATTTGCTGTCTTCTCTG
>Ga0272441_10010453_pt1 | contig 14032 bp, 9 predicted proteins | sample SSMProp6N_FD_193582 | JGI IMG/M metagenome (GOLD analysis project Ga0272441, IMG submission 193582) | Marine sediment archaeal communities from Little Sippewissett salt marsh, Falmouth, MA, United States - SSM-Prop-6N | ecosystem: Environmental > Aquatic > Marine > Wetlands > Sediment ... | reverse complement strand
CATCGCCGAGGCCATGGCTGCCGGGAAACCCGTTGTCGCGACGCGGATCTACGGGATACCCGATGTGGTGGCGGATGGTGAGACCGGCATCCTGGTCCCGCCCGAAGACCCGGCGGCACTCGCATGGGCCATCGAGCGGCTGGCGGGCGACCGCGGCGCCAGGGAGGCCATGGGCCGCGCGGGCAGGCGGCGCTACGAGGCGAAGTTCGCCTTCGAGACGGCCGCCGCGCGCTTCGAGAAGGCGCTGCAAGAGGTCCTTGCCGGACGCATGTCCCTGGAGAGAACGGCATGACCAACTCCGCTGCCCGGTGCAAGACGGCCTCGAGCCGAGCTCGACGTTCCGAAAACGTCGCAGGCGACCGCACAAGCGCCACCAGAAAGGAAGCAGTCCTGTTCGATGAGCTTTGTTCCCATAGGGAATTCGCGCGGCGGATAAAAGGCTTCATGGATGCCACCTCCCAAGCCCGGTGGCATACCGAAGTTTCCTTGAGCCGTATCCACCCCACATTGCAGGAGGCCTGCCGGCATCTAAGAAGAGGTGACACCGTGGTCGACCTCGGGTGCCCTTCAGACACCATGATTCAGGGATTCCGTGTGGCGGGCCTCCTGTCCCTCCTCGACTGCCGGGGCGCGTGCGTCGGGCGCCCTTTTGCTTCCGGCTGCGCTTCGCGCTTCGGCCGACCGATCGTGATGGCCGCGAGGGATACCTGCGCTCTCGCGCCCCGGCATGGCGAGAGGGCCTTTCTCTCAATCACAACGAGGGCAGGCGGGCCTGACTTCGTTCAGGAAGGAGCGCCCATATGCGCATGAACCCTTTCGCCGTCCTGGCCATGTGGAGGAGAGCGCATCGGCATGGCATCTCCTTTCGAAGGACCAAGTCATGGCACCCGCCGGAAGAGATCGCCATCGGCGGACGCCACGTCGAGGTCGCCTTTCCCGACGACGTCGGTTGCCGGAGTGCGTTCCGGGACATCTTTCTCCACGATTGCTACGGCCTCGAGAAGGCGGCCCCTTCGGACACGGCGACCGTGTTGGACATAGGGGCCAATGCCGGCTTCTTCTCGCTGTTTGCCAGGGGCAGGTTCCCGGCGGCTCGAATCCACGCGTACGAGCCCAACCCCGAACTTCGCGATGTGCTCGCAATGAACGCCCGCGCCGGTAAGTTCACGTGCTTCTGCAAGAGCGTGGGCCTTGCGGCCGGGACGACGAGGCTTGTACGAAATCCCGAAACCTGCGTGTCGAACATGGTCGTGCCCGATGCGGATGGTGAAATCGTGCAGGTGCCCTTCTCGACGTGTCTGGAGAGGCTCGGGGGCAGGGCGGCCATCGTCAAGATGGACTGCGAGGGGGCGGAGTGGGAAATATTGAAGGATCGCGACTCATGGAGGAATGTGCGTTTCGTTGCCATGGAGGTGCACCGTAACCGTGCGCATGCCGAGAGCGAATGCAAGGACATGCTCAGAGACATGGGATTCCATCTCCTCGCGCCGTCCCTGCGCGGTCGCGGCCATCACCTGGTGTGGGCGGAGCGGGAGGGACGCGGCAACGCGCGTCGTGTCACAAGGCTTCGCCCGAGAGACGAGTTGGGCACGCACGCGAGCGCGCACGAGACGGAGGCACCCATATGCACCTGAACCCCGAAAGCATGGCGGCCCTGGTGAACAGGGCCTTGTGCGCCCTCTTTCCTCGCTGGGGCAACGGTGGCCGCCTGCCCGCGATCAGGAACGTCATACGTGAACGCCGTGCCGCGAATGCCTTCCCGGACGACACTGAATACCGGCAGGCGTTCAGGGGGATCCTCAAACATGATCGTCTTTTCGCGCGAACGGCCCGGTAAAGGAGCGACCTATGTCCCGAATCGCCTTCGTCAATCCCGCCTACGGCCCCGGCCACTACTCCCGGGCATCGCGCAGCCCCGCAGTGGCGAAGAGCGCCACAGTCTACTACCCCGTCTGGCTCTGCTACGCGGCGGGGTGGGCGGAGTCGCGCGGCCACGACGTGTCGATCCTCGACGCGGCGGCCACCCTCCTGCCGCACGAGGACGTCGTGCGAAGCCTTCTCGAGAAGCGACCCGATGTCGTGGTCGTCGACACCACGACCCCCAGCATCGCATCGGACCTCCGGCTGGCGACCCTAGTCCGGGACGCCCTGCCCTCCGTTCGAATCGTCGCGGTCGGGACTCACGCCTCGGCGTGCCCCGAGGCCGTGCTCGGCTCCTGCCAGGCGCTCGACGCCGTCGCGGTCGGCGAATACGACCAGTCCATTGAGGAGTACGCGTCCGCCTCGGACCCGTCGGGCGTGCCGGGCCTCGTGTGTCGAGGCGCGGGCAAGGTCGCCAGCTACGCGCCCCGGGAACCCATGGGCGACCTGGATCGCCTGCCCTTCGTCACTCGCGTCTACAAGGATCATCTTGACGTGCGCGATTACTTCTTCAGCACCGCGCGCCACCCGATGATAATGACGATCACCGGCCACGGATGCCCGAACCGCTGCTCGTGGTGCCTATATCCCCAGACGATGCACGGCCATCGCTACCGGGTGCGCTCGCCGGCCAACGTGGTGGACGAGTTCGAATACGTGTCGAAGGAGCTTCCCGGCGTGCGGGAGATAGGCGTCGAGGACGATACCTTCACCGCCCGCCGCTCCCGCGCGAGGGAGATATGCGAGCTCATCCTCAGGCGCGGGCTCAAGGTCCGCTGGTGGGCGAACGTGAGGGCCGACCTGGATCTTGAGACCATGCGCCTGATGAAACGCGCGGGCTGCCGGCTCTTCATAGTCGGTTTCGAGAGCGGCTCGCAGGACGTTCTCGACAGGATGCACAAGGGCATACGACTCGACCAGGCCGAGACCTTCATGAAGAACGCCCGCAGGCTCCGCGTGTCGGTAAGGGCGTGTTTCGTCGTCGGTCAACCGGGCGAGACGATCGAGTCCATGAACAGGACCCTCCGGTACGCGATCAGGCTGAACCCGGACACCGCGCAGTTCTTCCCCATGATCGTGTACCCCGGCACCGAGGCCTTCGAAACCGCGCTAAGCTGCGGCTGGCTCACGACGGACGACTTCTCCGCGTGGCTGACCGAGAAGGGAACGCACAACTACGTCCTGAAGACCGGCGAACTCACGCCAGAGGCGGTGAACGACTTCGTCAGCCATGCAACCAAAGCATTCTACCTGAGGCCCCGGGTGGTGCTGCGGACCGCCCTGGGAATGGCGACTAGCTGGCAGGAATTGCGGCGGGTGTTCCATGTCATACGGCGCTTCGCGGGCTTCCTGACGGGGTAGCGCCGACCCGAGACCGCGCGTTCCTGTCTGCCGGTACGCCTCTCGCTCTCACGACGCAGACAGGCGCGCGACCGCACGTGTCTGCCATGCCGGGACACAGGCGGGCGCACGGGCAAGCCGGAAGCGGGGCCGACATGCAAAGATGCGAGACGGTCGCCCACGTGGTGCTCATCGCCTCCATCTGCGTGCCCGTCTACGCGTACTTCGGCTATCTCTCGGTCCTCGTGCTGCTGGGGACGTTCAGGACGCCTCGCCACGTCCGGGACCTCCCGGACGAAGGCCTGCCGCCCGTCACGATGATCGTCTCGGCGCACAACGAGGCGGCGGTGATCGCCGACAAGGTGCTTGACTTCCTTGGCATCGATTACCCGGCGGATAAGTTGACGCTCCTTATCGGGTCGGACGGGTCGGACGACGGCACGACCGACGTTGCCCTGATGGCCGCGCAGGGCTCCCCTCGAGTGCGAGCGATACGCTTCGACACGCGCCGCGGCAAGGCGAGCGTGCTCAACGATCTTGTCGTCATGGCCAGCGAAGGGATCGTGGTCGTCTCTGACGCCAACACGATGTACGAGGCGGACGCCGTTCGGAAGCTCGTCCGCCATTTCGCCGACCCGCTGGTCGGCGCGGTCTGCGGTCGCCTGGCCCTGAGCTCGGTCTCGTCCGACGCATGCCTGGAGGAGGGCCTCTACTGGCGATACGAGAACACCCTCAAGAGACTGGAGAGCGATCTGGGGGCGCTGGTCGCGATAAACGGGCAGGTCATGGCGTTCCGGCGCGGGCTCTTCGCGCCGCTCCCCGCCGACGCCATCACGGAGGACCAGTACCTGGGCATGATGATAATGCTGGGCGGGCATCGGGTGCGTTTCGATCCGTCTGCCGTCGCCACCGAGACGGTGGGGTCGCTGGACGAGGAGAAGCGCAGGAGACTCCGCATCAGCGCCGGCAACATCCAGACGCTCGTGCGCGTCGGGCTGCCCCTGCTGAATCCCCTGAGGGGTTTCCCTGCCTTCGCATACCTGTCTCACAAGGTGATGCGATGGATGGTGCCTTTCGCGCTCGGGCTGTCCCTGATATCGAGCGGCCTCCTCTGGCGGCACGAATATGCTCGCATCCTGCTCGTCGCCCAGGTCTCGTTCTACGGGGCGGCGGCCGTCGCGGCGGTCTTCCCGCTCCTGAGGCGGCTGCCCCCCGTGAGGCTGGTCCACTACTTCGCCGCCATGAACGCACGCATCCTGCTGGGCTTCGCGTCCTACGCAATGGGGCGACAGACCGCTCGTTGGCGGAGATCGGCGCGTTGATCCACGCGGGCCGACGCGCGCCCTGTGCGTGAGGATGCGCGGGGAGTAGTCCTCCCGCGCGGCGCGACTCCCTTGCGCTTCGGCGGTCAGACGTTCGCCTGCCGAGACAGACGCACGGGCTTGTGGTAAGGTGGCGCCCCTGCGAGGGCATCCCCCCCCCGGGGGGCCGGAGGAGGCCCGCGACAAGGGAGGGATCGCGTTGGGGCTCGGCAGGAAAATCGGCGACGCGGCCGGATGGGCAGTCATGAAGCTCATCGAGCTGCATGTCCGCCCGCGCGGGTTGGCCTACAGCGTGTGTTTCGGGCGCGCGCTCGGGCGGCTGGTGTGGCCCATGCTTGGAAAGCGGAAGGCCCTCTGCCTTCGAAACGCGGCGGTCGCGCTCCCCGACCTCACACCGCGAGAGAGACTCCGGATCGTCCGCGAGGCGATGATAGGCAGCCTCCCCTACTGGCCGGAGACGGTGGCCTACAGCTACCGCGGGCCGGAGAAGATCCTGCGCACGGTCTCGGTGGAGGGCAGGGAGCACCTGGACGCGGCCCTGGCGCGGGGAAGGGGCGTCGTCTCGCCGGGGATCCACCTCGGCATCTTCCCCCTCATGGCCGTCTGGCTGACGGAGTCCGGCTACGACTTCCAGTTCCTGAGCCGCTTCCCCCACAACGAACGCGCCTCGGACCTCCTGACCCGCTGCAGGGCCAGGCTCGGGATGAGGCTCATCCGCGACCTCCCCAGGCGGCAGTGCCTCGTCGACTGCCGGGATGTCCTTGCGCGGGGAGGCATAATCGGGCTCCAGCTCGACCAGCGCGCGATGGTCACCCTGCCGCATGTGAAGGTCCCCTACTTCGGACGCGAGTTCCACGCCTTCGGCGGGATGGTGTCGCTGGCGCTCAAGACCGGCGCGCCGCTCGTGCCGATCTACATCGTCAGGCGGGGGGGAATCCGCCACCGGCTCGTGATAGAGCCCGAGATCAAGATCGATACGGACCTCCCCCGCAAGGAGGCCGTGCGCCGCGCCCTCGGACTGCTGATGCGGCGCTTCGAGGAATGGGTGCGCGAGTACCCCGAGCATTACTGGTGGCCGCATCATTTCTGGGACGACGTATAGGCCCGCGACGCGGGGCCCCTTCCCTGACACTATTGCCGCAGACCCGCGCGGCCTCGCCTCATGCCCATCGATTTGACAGTCCGCGCGGCCTCTGGTAAGCAATATTCATACGCATATGATCGACCGGCCCGCACGGTCGGCCAAGGACGTGCGTCCCACGGGCCCCGTCGACTCGCGAGGCCCGTGGCGCCGTGAAAGGACTCGCCCCCGGATGCCCGCACGTGCACGGATCGAGAAGCTCGTGATCCTAGACGAACCCGAGACGAGGATGCGCCGGGTCGCGGCGAGGCTCTCCAGGCTCGCATCGGGCGTGGCCGAGTCCGCCGCCGCGCCGGAGGGCGCCGTGGTCGCGGCACGGTATCTCCAGGGAGCATCCGCCCTCGCGGGACACGTCCCGGAGCTTCGGGAAACGGCCAACCGTCTGGCGGAAGCCGTATCGGCTCTCGAACCCCGCCCCGGGATGTCGGCTGAGACCGCGGCGTGCGTCGCGCTGGCGGAGCTTGAGCGCGCCGCTTCGGGCGACGGGGCGGCCCTCGAACGCGCCGCCGTCTGGGCGCGCCGCCTGAGCTCCGCAGGGGGTGCCCCCGTCGCGCCAGAGCCCGGGGAGCTCGGTCCCCGCGCGGCGCTCGCCCTCGCGAAGGCGGCGGCGGCGACCGGGGAGGCGCGCTTCCGGGAGGCGGCGGAGCGGGAGATCGCCGGTTGCCAGGCCGGCGACAAGCAGGCAGATTTCGGGGACATCGTGACCGCGCGGGCGCTCGCGGCCCTGGGCTGCGCGGACGGCCTCGAGCGCGCGAAGGCCGCATGCGGACGCGCCGCCTCCTGCCGCGACTCCGGGGCTCCCGAGTCGGCCGGGTCCGACCCCGCGGCGACCGCCGAGGGAGCGCTCCTCGCCTGCGATCTCTGGGCAGCCGAACAGGACGCTCGTTACCTGGACGCCATCGAGCGCGCGGCGCTCAACGGTTTCCTCTTCGAGCAGACCGACGATGGTGGCGCCGTGGCGGGACGGACGCTCGACGGGGACGCCGGGGAGATCGACGATGCCGCCGGGACACCGGCGCTTGCGTCCGGGCTGGCCTGCGCGGCGCGGCATTCGCTCTTCGCCGACGCCGAGGGCCGGATCGTCGGAGGGCTGGCGGCGAACGCCGTCGCGACCGTCCGGGTCGGCCAGAGCACCGATATGCGCTGCATCGTCTCGACGCAGCGTCCGGTCCGGGGCTGGACGAAGTGGACCTTCGAGCCGCTGAAGCCCTCGGCCGCGCCGTCGGTGAGCACGTCCACCCTTCGGCCGGCGAGGCGCAAGCGCATGGTCACGCCCGCGCCCGAGGCCGCCGAGAAGCCCGAGCGCGGGCCCGCCGAGGAGGCGGCGACCTTCGCGTTCCACGTGCGCGTGCCCGGATGGGTGCCCGACTCCAAGGACGGCCCCGTCGTCAAGATTGACAGGCAGAAGGTCAAGGCGAAATGCGCCGGGGGGTTCCTGGTCTTCGAGGTGCCGACGGGCCGTGTCTCCGAGATCGAGGTCGTCTTCAAGATCCGACCGGGGAGCGTCGACCGGCAGAGCCCCGTCAGTTGGGCGAAGGAGATCGCGGTCACGTACGGGCCGAGCGTGCTCACGGCAAGCGCACGGCTGAACCCCGGCGAGAACCTGGGGATGCCGTTGCGGATCGTCTCGCCGGTCGAGGAGTTCAACGCAGTGGCGGACGTCAGGCGGCGGCTGCCCGTCGTCGAGGCGAAGGCCTTGGGCGGCGGCGGGCGCGTGGTGCCGATCCTCTTCTCGCCTCTTTCGGAGGTCGGCGGGCTCGTCGACGGGCCCGGCGCGGGGCCGGTCCGCTGCGCCCCGTTCAGGACATGGCATCGTCTGGGAAGATAGGCGCCCCGTTCCCGGGAGCGCGTCGACGGACAACACGAGAGACCCGCCGGAACGACCCCTGATCGGCCCCGGCGCCTCTCTCCATGGCATCGCGGCGGCCGCGGCCGCTGGATTCTGGAGCACCTAGAATGGCGATCTACCGCATCGAGGTGGCGCTCAGACCCGATCTCCGCGACTCGGCGGGCGAGGAGTTGAAGCACGACCTTCTCGATGTGGGGCTGTCCAAGGTGAACAAGGTGCGCGCGGTGCGCGTCTACGTTCTCGAGGGAGACATCGACCGCGCGGGAGCCGAGGCCTCTGCGCGCGAGCTCTTCGCCGACAAGGTCTCCGACCTATGGGCCGTGGACGCGCCCGTGCTCGACGAATCCGCCGACGACCTCGTGGCGCTGGAGATCGTCCGCAAGCCCGGCGTCATGGACCCTGTTCAGGAGAGCGCGATGCGGGGGCTCGCGCTCATGGACGTGAAGGCCGCGAGCGTCCAGACGGCCAGGCGCGTGCTTGTACGCGGCGGCCACTCGGCCGAGGAAATCCTCGCCGCCGCCCGGAAGGCCCTCGCCAACGAGGTCATCGAGGAGATCGTGGTCGGCCGCCCCGAGCCGCACCCGCCCCATCCCGTGCGCTACAAGTTCATGGAGACGCACGTCCCGCTGGGCGGCGTCTCCGACGACGAACTCATGCGCATATCGCGCGAGTGGACGCTCTCGCTCAACGTCGCCGAGATGAAGACCATCCGCGATCACTTCGCCAAGCTCGGGCGCGACCCCACCGACATCGAGCTCGAGACCCTCGCCCAGACCTGGAGCGAGCACTGCGTCCACAAGACCCTGCGCGGCAGGATCCGCATGGACGGCGAACTCATCGACAACCTGCTCAAGAACACGATCATGCGCGTGACGGAGGAGCTGGCGAAGCCGTGGTGCCTCTCCGTCTTCCGCGACAACGCCGGCGTCATCGAGTTCGACGACGAGTGGGGCGTGTGCTTCAAGGTCGAGACGCACAACCACCCCTCGGCAATCGAGCCCTACGGCGGCGCGAACACCGGCATCGGCGGCGTGATCCGCGACCCGATGGGCACGGGGATGGGCGCGAAGCCGGTCGCCAACACCGACGTCTTCTGCTTCGCCCCGGTCGACTACCCCTCGGAGAAGCTTCCCGCAGGAGTGCTCCACCCGAAGCGCGTCATGAAGGGCGTCGTCCGCGGCGTGCGCGACTACGGCAACCGCATGGGCATCCCGACGGTGAACGGCGCCGTCCTCTTCGACGAGCGCTACCTCGGGAATCCGTTGGTCTACTGCGGGGACGTCGGCCTCATGCCGAAGGACGCGGTCGAGAAGGCCGCGCGCCCCGGCGACCGGGTCTACGTGGTGGGCGGGCGCACCGGCCGCGACGGCATCCACGGCGCGACCTTCAGCTCGATAGAGCTCACCGAGGAATCGGAGACCGTCTCGTCCGGCGCGGTCCAGATCGGCAACGCCATCGAAGAGAAGAAGATGCTGGACGTCATCCTCGCCGCGCGCGACCGCGGCCTCTACAGCGCCATCACGGACTGCGGGGCGGGGGGGCTCTCAAGCGCCGTCGGCGAGATGGGCGAGGAGGTCGGCGCCGAGGTCGAGATATCGAAGGTACCCCTCAAGTACGAAGGGCTCTCCTACACCGAGATCTGGATATCCGAGGCGCAGGAGCGGATGGCCCTCGCCGTGCCGCCCGAGAAGGCGGCGGAGCTCGAGGAGCTGTTCGATTCAGAGGACGTCGACGCCACGCACATCGGCGACTACACCGACACCAAGCGGCTGGTGCTCAAGTACGACGGCCACCAGGTCTGCGACATCGAGATGGAGTTCCTCCATAACGGAGTGCCGCGCCTCGAGCGCGAGGCGAAGTGGGTGGCGCCCGAGATCGCGGAGGTCGACGCAGAAGGCGTCTCGAGCGATCTCGGCGGCGATCTCGCCAGGCTCCTCGGCGTCCCCGACACGGCGAGCAAGGAGTGGATCATCCGCCAGTACGACCATGAGGTCCAGGCGGGGTCGGTCCTGAAGCCGCTGGTGGGGCCGGGGGCGGGCCCGGGCGACGGCGCGGTCTTCTGCCCCGTCCTCACGAGCGAACGCGCGGTGGTGCTCTCGTGCGGCATCAACCCCGGCTACGGCGATATCGACCCCTACGCCATGGGGGCATCGGCCGTGGACGAGGCCGTCCGAAACGCCGTCGCATGCGGCGGCAACCCTGAGCGGCTCTCCCTCCTCGACAACTTTTGCTGGGGCAACACCGACCGCCCTGAGGTCCTGGGGTCGCTCGTGATGGCGGCCAGGGGCGCGGCCGACGCGGCCAAGGCGCACGGGGCGCCCTTCATATCGGGCAAGGACTCGCTGAACAACGAGTACCGCGTGGGCGACGAGCTCATTGTCATCCCCGGGACGCTCCTTGTCTCGGCGATGGGCGTGATGGACACCTGGCGTCGCGCGACGAGCATGGACCTGAAGAGCCCCGGCAACGTCGTCTACATGATCGGCGTCACGAAGGACGAGCTGGGGGCGTCCGCCTTCCTCAAGCTTCACAAGAGGACCGGCTCCCGCGCGCCGCAGGTGGACCTCGAGCTGGCGCCGAAGATCGCGTCGTCCGTGGCACGCGCCATAGGTGACGGTATCGTCAGGTCGTGCCACGACCTCTCCGAGGGGGGGCTGGCCGTCGCGGCGGCTGAGATGGCGTTCGCGGGTGAACTCGGGCTGGAGCTTGCGCTCGACAAGGTCCCCTGCGAGGGCGAGCTCGGCGACGCCGCGCGCCTCTACTCGGAGTCCAACTCGCGCTATCTCGTCGAGGTGGAACCGGGCCGCGAGGGCGATCTGGTCAAGGCGCTCGATGGCCTGCCCTTCGCCGCGGTAGGGACCGTGCTCGCGAAGCCGGCGCTCAAGATACTCGGGATACGAGGCGCGCCCGTCGTCGAGTCCAGGCTCGATGAGCTGGCTGGCGCGTGGCGCGAGGGAATCAACCTTTAGCAGCGCTGCTGCGAGAGAGGTCGTCCGAATGACTGCAAAACCAAGAGTGCTCGTCCTCCGCGCCGCGGGGACGAACTGCGACATGGAGACCGCGTTCGCGTTCGAACTCGCTGGCGCCGAGTCGACGGTTGCGCACGTCAACCGCCTCTCGGACCACTCGGTCAGGCTATCGGATTTCCAGATACTCGCCATCCCGGGCGGCTTCTCCTACGGCGACGACGTCGCGGCGGGGAAGGTCTTCGCCGTCGAACTCGAGCACCGCCTCGGCGGCGAGCTGGGCGAGTTCGTCGCGGGAGGGGGCCTGGCCATCGGCATCTGCAACGGCTTCCAGGTGCTCGTCAAGACGGGAATACTCCCGGGAAATGACGGCTTTGCGCCGGGCGAGGCGGCGACGCTCGCGGCGAACGACTCGCAGAAGTACGAGGACCGTTGGGTAACGCTCGAGGTCGACGAGACCCCCTGCGTGTGGCTTCCGCCCGACGGCAGGCGGATCGAGCTTCCCGTGGCGCACGGCGAGGGCAAGTTCGTCCCCCGCTCGATCGAGGTGCTCTCCGCGCTCAAGGAGGGCCGGCAGATCGTCCTGCGCTACGTGCGTCCCGACGGCGGCGATGCCGGTTACCCGGAGAACCCCAACGGATCCGTCGACGGCATAGCCGGCATCTGCGATCCGACGGGCCGGGTCATCGGCCTCATGCCGCACCCGGAACGCTACACGTGCCAGAGGCAGCACCCGCGCTGGACGCGTGGCGAGGGACGCGACCCCGGCGACGGGCGGGCGTTCTTCGAGAACGCGGTCAAGGCCTTGGCCTGAGATCGGCAACCGCCAGGAACGAGCGAGCATGAAGTCGATACTTCTCGTCGGCGGCCCGGCCGAGGCCCTAGAGGCGAAGCGCGTGGTCCTCGAGGGCGCGGGCTTCGCGGTGCAAGTCCTTGCCTCCGGCGCCTCGGTGCGCCGCGCGGCCGAGGAGATGGATGCCGCGCTCATCATGATGGATGTCTCGGGGTCGGGGCCCGAGGCGCGCCGGGCGCTTGAGGAGCTCTCCTCGGAAGACGGACCCTCCACGATCCCGGTCATCGCCATAGGGCGCGCGGACGTCCTCCGGGACTTCGACGGCCCCTCCGCGACGGTCGACAAGCCCGCGCGAAAATGCGACCTCCTCGGGTCCGCGCGCACGCTCATCTCCTCGGAGCCCAGACGCTGGGGGCGGCGGAGAAGCGCGCCGTCATGACCCCGCGCTGCAGGCCGTGCGCATCCGCCTGTATTCTGCAGCCATGTTGACACGCGCTTCCGTCGCCCCGGGACACGCCCCTGATATTGACTTCCGCGACATTCCCGCGTAGACAGGCGAAGAGTCGTAGGCGCCGCCGGCGCAGTCCTGACGACATGGTAGGGGAGAGCGTGGACCAGCCCGGACACCGCGACCCGAAGCGCCTGATCGCCGGACTCGTCGGCGCGTTGGCGGGCCTGATGCTGACCGGCGCGCTCGTGTCGTCGTGCTTCACGAACCGCCCGTACCGCCGCGGGGACGATGACAGGTCCGTCTACTACACGACGTTCTACGAGGAGCCGAAGCACTTCGACCCGGCGCGGAGCTACGCCGCCGACGCCTACCAGATCATTCAGCAGATATACGAGCCGCCGCTCCAGTACCACTATCTCAAGGTGCCCTACGCGCTCGCCCCCCTCACGGTCGAGCGCGTCCCTGAGCCCCGCTACCTCGATGCGGAGGGCCGCCCGCTGCCGGACGACGCCCCGCAGGACGCGGTCGCGCGGGCGGTGTATGAACTCAAGATCAAGCCCGGCGTCCGCTACGAGCCGCATCCCTGCTTCGCGCGCGCCGAGGACGGCTCGTACAGGTGGCACCTCGGCGCGGGGGGCGAGTTCCCGGCAGTCGAGCACCCGCTGGACCTCGAAGTGACGGGCACGCGCGAGCTCCGGGCCGAGGACTACGCGTACCAGATCAAGCGCATGGCGAACCCGCTCCTCCAGTGCCCCATCTTCCCGGTGCTCGCGCGCTACATAGACGGCTTCGAGAAACTCGCTTCGCGCATCGGCGCCGAGATAGAGCTGATACGTGCCGATCGCCAGCGGAAGGCGGGGGCCCTCTACAACCGGGAGCGCGACGAGGCCGAGAACCCCATATGGATAGACCTCAGGAAGTACGACTTCCCGGGCGTGGAGGTGGTCGACGACAAGACGCTCCGCATCGTCCTCAAGCGCAAGTACCCCCAGTTCAAGTTCTGGCTCGCGATGCCGTTCTTCGCCCCCGTCCCGTGGGAGGCGGACCGCTTCTTTGTCCAACCGGCCGCGGCCGAGCGCAATCTGACGCTCGACCGGTTCCCCGTCGGGACGGGGCCCTACGCCCTCACTTTCGCGCAGTCGAACTGGCGGATGGTGCTCTCGCGCAATCCCAACTACGTGGACCGCGAGACCTATCCGGCCAAGGGCATGCCCGAGGACGGGCCGGCGGGGCTGCTCGAGGACGCGGGGAGCCCCCTCCCGTTTATTGACGAGGTCGTCTACGTGCTCGAGAAGGAGAGTATGCCCCGCTGGCAGAAGTTCCTTCAGGGGTACTACGACTCCTCGGGTATCGGCGGCGACGTCTTCGACCAGGCGGTCGACGTGACGATGGAGGGCCCGGAACTCACGGACTTCCTCGTCGAGAAGGACATCCGGCTCGTGACGAGCCCGAGCCCGACGGTTTTCTACTACGCCTTCAACATGCTGGATGACGTGGTAGGGGGCCTTGATGAGAAGAAGCGCAAGCTGCGCCGGGCGATCTCGATAGCCTTCGACTTCGAGGAACTGATCCAGATCTTCCTGAACGACCGGGCCATCCCGGGCATGGGGCCGATCCCGCCGCAGATCGCCGGCCACACGTCCGGCCGCGAGGGGCTGAACCCCCACGTCTACGATTGGGACGAGGCCGCGGGGACGGCGCGCAGGAAATCCCTGGAGGAGGCCAGGCGCCTCCTGGCTGAGGCCGGATATCCCGGAGGCGTGGGTGAGGACGGCAGGCCGCTCGTTCTCTACTTTGACACCACCGCGGGGGGGGCGGGCGACAAGGCCTTCATGGACTGGTTGCGCAAGCAGTTCGCGAAGCTCAACATCCAGCTCCAGGTGCGCTCCACTGATTACAGCCAGTTCCAGGACAAGACCCGGAAGGGCAACTGGCAGATCCTCCGCTGGGGCTGGCACGCCGACTATCCGGACCCGGAGAACTTCCTCTTTCTTCTTTACGGGCCCAACGGAAAGGTCCGAGCCCAGGGGGAGAACGCCGCCAACTACCAGAATCCCCGCTACGACGAGCTCTTCGAGAAGATGGAGAACATGGAGGACTCGCCCGAGCGGGAGGCGATCATAAGGGAGATGCTCGAGATCGCCCGCGCGGACGCGCCGTGGATGTGGGGCTACTACCCCGTGAGCTTCGGGCTGTACCACGAGTGGCTCGGGAACGTGAAGCCGATGTCGATCAGCTACAACACGAAG
>Ga0272441_10010451_pt1 | contig 14033 bp, 10 predicted proteins | sample SSMProp6N_FD_193582 | JGI IMG/M metagenome (GOLD analysis project Ga0272441, IMG submission 193582) | Marine sediment archaeal communities from Little Sippewissett salt marsh, Falmouth, MA, United States - SSM-Prop-6N | ecosystem: Environmental > Aquatic > Marine > Wetlands > Sediment ... | reverse complement strand
AGACGCTGGAGTTAAGAACGCTCTCTACCAACGTCACCGGCTTGGCACATCGTAATGGTACAGCTTATCCCTAGGGCAGGTCAAGATTGGTCTATCGGATGCGTTGCTTTCGGCAGAGGACGGCGGACCGGAGCGTTGAAGATCATCGAGTCCCCCGCCCTTGAAAGGGCGGGCCACCCATCCGGGAACGGGCTGGGGCACCCGAGCTCCAGAGCGGGTCAAGAGTGTCCTACCCCACCCTTTGCCGGCGCAAAGGATGGTTCACCCGCAAAGGACGGCGGACCGGAGCGTTGAAGATCATCGTGTCCCCCAGGTCCAAAAGAAGGACGTGGGCCACCCGCACCCGAGCTTTCAGCAATGGACGGGGCGTTGGCAACGGGGGCGGCGTTCGCTAAGATAGGAGTGCCCATTCAGGCACCTGAGTTATTTTACGGAGACTGCATATCATGGTTAAGGTTTTGGTGGCGGATAAGTTGGCGGAGGCGGGTCTGGCGGCCCTGAAGGCCAGAGAGGGCGTGGAATTCGAGGCGAAGGTGGGTCTCGACGAAGATGCGCTCGCGGGCGAGGTGGGTGCGTTTGACGGGATAATCATCCGGTCGGGCGTGAAGGTGACGGCCAAGGTGTTGTCGAACCCGGGTCGTCTGAAGGCGGTTGCGCGGGCGGGTGTGGGTGTGGACAACGTGGACCTGGCGGCGGCGACGAAGGCGGGCATTCTGGTGATGAACACGCCGGATGCGAACACGATCGCCACGGCCGAGTTGACGATGGCGTTGATGCTGGCGGTCGCCCGTCGGATCCCGGCCGCCCACGAGCACACGGTGTCGGGTGAGTGGAAGCGCAGCGCGTTCACGGGCACGCAGCTCGAGGGCAAGACGTTGGGCCTGGTGGGACTGGGTCGCGTGGGCAGCGCGGTGGCGAGGCGTGCATTGGCGTTCGACATGCGGGTGCTGGCCTATGACCCGTTCTTCAAGGGCGATTCGGCTCTCGAGGGGCAGGTGCGCATGGTCTCGTCGGTGGAGGACATGCTCAAGGAAGTGGATTATCTGAGCGTTCATACGCCCAAGAACGAGCAGACGGCCGGCATGATCGGGGCCGAGCAAATGGCGATGATGAAGGACGGCGCGCGGATCATCAACGCGGCGCGCGGGGGCATTGTGGACGAGCAGGCGCTGGCTGAGGCGTTGGAAAGCGGGAAGATCGCCGGGGCAGGCTTTGACGTGTACAGCAAGGAGCCGCCTGAGAACAACCCGCTACTGAAGGCGAAGAATGTGGTATTGACGCCGCACTTGGGGGCTTCGGCCAAGGAGGCGCAGAAGGCGGTGGCCATTGAGGCTGTCGATGTTCTGCTGGACTATTTGCTGAACCAGGAGATTCGCTCGGCCGTCAACGTGGTGGGTATGCCGGCTTCGATGAGTGCGAAAGATCGCTCATACGTCGATCTGGCAATGCGGATGGGCAAGGTGGTGTCGCCGCTGTGTGAGAAGGGGGTGACTCGCGTGCAGGTGACCACGCACGGCAAGGTGCTGGAGCCGATCTGCGCGACGCTGGCGCGTTACGGCCTGATCGACGTGCTGGATCCGTACGTGGATACGCGTTTGAACGTCATCAACATTGACGGGTTTGCGCGCGAGCGGGGCATCGAGTCGAGCCACGCAGCGGTAAGCGGTCAGGACGACGGCCCGGCGAAGGTTGTGTTGACGGTTCTGGCCGACGGTTCCGAGCATAGTGTCGAGGGGACGGTGTACGAGGACGGCCTGCCGCGGATCCTGTCGATCGACGGGTATCGGATGGACATGGTGCCGGCGGGGCCGATGGTCCTGATTCGCAACGACGACCAGCCGGGCGTGATCGGATTGGTGGGCAAGACGTTTGGCGACCACAAGGTCAACATCGCGGACATGACGCTTTCGCGGCGCGAGAAGATGGCTTTGATGGTGTTGAAGGTGGACGCGCCGGCACCGGAGGACGCGATTGGGGCGTTGCAGAAGCAGCGTCCGCCGATCCAGATGGTCCGCAGCGTCGTTTTGCCTCCGCTTCCGTAGACGATTGGAACGGGAAGCTTTAATGGGGTATGGCGATCCCCGTGTTGCCGGTGGGCACACGGGAGAGGGGCTCTCTATAGGCTCATCGTATAGCCTGTCGGTTTCGGGTTTGTGCATGGTTGGACAGATGTCAGTCTTGCCGCCTTGGGCGAGAGGGGGCAGGGCGTGGGATTCGCTGTGCGGCAACTGAGCGCGTAAGTTGGAAAAGGGGTGGGGTGAGGACTAAAGTACTGCGTCTGGCGGCCGTGGGCGGCCGCAACTGACGGGCCGGATCGAGCTTTGGACATTTTTGGCAGGAGGTGAACCTATGACGGGGCACCAGGAGCGAGAGTACGGGCTGGGTACGCTATGTCTGCACGCCGGGTACGAGCCGGACCCTTCACACGGTTCGCGAGCGGTACCGATCGTGGCGACCACGAGCTATGTGTTCCGCGACACGGAGCATGCAGCGAATCTGTTTGCGTTGAAGGAGCCGGGGTTCATCTACTCGCGGATCATGAACCCGACATGTGATGCGTTCGAGCAGCGGATGGCTGCGTTGGACGGCGGGGTGGGGGCGTTGGCGTTGAGCAGCGGGCAGTCGGCCATCTACGTTGCTTTGCTGACTCTTTTGCGTGCGGGGCAGAACTTCATCAGTGCCACGAGCTTGTACGGCGGAACGTGGACATTGTTTACGCAGACGCTGCCGAAGATGGGGATCGAGGTGAAGTTTTTCGATCCGGCCAGGCCTGAGTCGATCGGGGCCTTGGCCGATTCGAACACACGCTGTGTGTACCTGGAGACGATTGGGAATCCGAAGAACGACGTTCCGGACTTCGAGGCGATCGCAGCGGCGGCGCACGCGCGTGGGCTGCCGGTTATTCTGGACAACACGGTAGCGACGCCGGTATTACTGCGCAGCTTCGAGCACGGGGCGGACATCAACGTTTACTCGTGCACGAAGTTTATAGGGGGGCACGGTTTGCATATCGGGGGCTGCATTGTCGACTCGGGGAATTTCGACTGGACGGCTGAGGCGAAGCGTTGGCCGGAGTTCACGGAGCCGGATCCTTCGTATCACGGCGTGGTGTTTTCCGAGGCGGTGGAGAAGGCGTGCTTTATCGTCAAGTGCCGGACGCACCTGCTGCGCGATATGGGCAGTTGCATGAGTCCGTTTGCGGCGTTTTTGTTTTTGCAGGGGTTGGAGACGCTGCATTTGCGGATGGAGCGTCACTGCCAGAACGCTCAGCGGGTGGCGGAGTGGTTGAAGAGGCAGAAGGCTGTTACGTGGGTGAACTATCCGGGACTGCCGGAGCATCCGTTTCACGCGAACGCCAAGAAGTATTTGAAGGGCGCCGGAGCCATTATGGGGTTTGGCATTCGCGGCGGCAGCGAGGCGGGGGTGAAGTTCATCAATTCGGTGAAGTTGCTGTCGCACCTGGCGAATATTGGCGACTCCAAGACGCTGGTGATCCATCCGGCCAGCACGACGCACCAGCAGCTCACCCCCGACGAGCAGGCGCAGGCCGGGGTAACGGACGATTACATCCGTCTGTCGATCGGGACGGAGGACGTAGACGACATCATCGCCGACATCGAGCAGGCTCTGGCGGCGTCGCAGGCCTGACCGAACGCGACGTTAGACCCATCGAGGCCGGGACCAATACGACTGGAAGTTGGACCAGTTGTAGAGGGGCGGGCGTTGGGGTCGATAGGACGGCCCGGCTTTGCGTTTGGCGGTGGATCGGTAGAGGGCGATGGCGTCGTGATCCCAGACGAGCAGCTCGTCGAGGCCGTCGTCGTCGAAATCGTGGGCGAACATGCACATGCCCGGCCCGCCGTCGTCGGGCATGGGCACGACGAGGTCGCCCTCGCCATCCATCAGGCCGCCCTGGAAACCTTGCGACGGGCGCAAGGGGGTGAGGATCATCAGTTCCTGGCCTGATCCATCCCAGTTGACCGGCTGAAGCGTTGCACCGAAGGCGGGGAAGTCTTTGGTCCAGATGCGTCGTCCGGTGTGATCGAAGAGGGAGATGATGCCCGGGTTGCCGTGGAACAGGACCACGCCGATCTGGAGGCCTGGCATATCGGTTCGGAAGCGGCCGACGGCAAGGCGCTGGACGTGGCCCATGACGCGTTGGTGTAGGGTGTATTCGGGGGTGAGTCGCAGCAGGCCGTCTTCGCCGCCGGCCATGAGGATCTCGACGGGGCCCTCTCCCTTCTCATCGAGCGGACCGACGTAAGTGGCGTCCTGGTGATCCTGCATGCAGATTCGGCCGAGCAGCTTGCCATCGGGCGAGAGTCGGCTGTAGCCGGCGATGACGTCGTCTCGGCCATCGCCGTCGAAGTCCCAGGTTTGCGGGAAGTGTCCGAGGCAGGTGACGTATCGCCAGAGCTCGGTCAGGTCGGGTGAGAGGGCGACGATTTGGTGGTAGCTGCATTTGACGAGGAGGTCGCGAGGTTCGCCGCGTCCGGCGAGGTCGGCGAAGCTGATCTGTGAGAGGGCCATGCGGTCGGTTTCGTCGCCGAAGCCGCCGCCGAAGCTATTCATGTTATTGCGATAGCAGTCGGGCAGTTTGGTCGGCGCGGGGACCTGGGCGGAGTATTTTTCCTGCCCGGTTTGGCCGTCGAGCACGAGGATGCGGTCGTCGAGCGCGCAGATCACTTCGTTACGTCCGTCGGCGTCGAGGTCGTGGATTTGCAGGGGCAGGTCGGCCGAGAGGCGAGGCGGGGACGCGACGGGTTGGCCTTTCTGCCAAAGGATTTGCCCGTCTGAGGTCATGGCGGTGAGCACAGTGGTACGGCCTTGCTGTGGACACTGGCCGAGCACGAAATCGAGTTGACCGTCGCCTGTGAGGTCGCCGAGTCGAAGCTGTCGGCCGCAGCCGAAGCCATGGGTTTCCCATCGTTTGACGAGTTCGGGTTCGGGATAGCGTCGTCGCTTGCGTTTCATCGCGTTGGCGGCACGTTTGCGGGCGGTTTCGAGGCGGTTGGCTTCGCGACCGATCGGGAACACGGATATGGGTCCGAAGCGTGCATGTCGCGCGCCGAGGAAGCCGACGTAGCCACGGGCCAGCGTGGCGTCGCGGACGCTGAGTTGGCAGTCGCCGATGGTGGCGGCGAGGATGGTTCTTCTGGCTTCGACGGTGATGGGGATTCGCTGTTGCTCGGCTGCAATGAAAGGTTTGCAGGAGAGCAGGTCCCACTGGTTGAGGAGTCGCCGCAGCAGCTTTGCGTATCCGTCGCCATCGACGACGGCGGCGTAGTAGTTCTGACTGTTCTGGCAGCGGAAGATGACGCCGACCGGCTGAGGCCATTCGGCGTTGGTGGTTTGCGCCAGAAGTTCGATCCACGTTTCGACGCGGTAGTCCTGCCAGTCGGGATCGCCCTTTGCGAGGATGACGCCGTCGAAGACGGTGCAGGCGGCGCGGCTTTCGACTGCGGGACCGTCGGGCAGATCGACCCGGAACCACTGAGACTCACGCAGCGCGAAGCTTCCCGATCGACTGTGCCAGCCGTCGGTGTTGTCTTCGGGGTTGGCGGGTTCGGCATGCATCTCGAGATAGGGCCCTTTAGCGACCCGCTCGACGGGTCCGGGTCGCAGGCCTTCAAAGTGGTCGTCGAGGAGGGGATTTGCAGGCTGTTGCTCGTTCATAGTCATTCCTCCGGTTGGGGCTGAACGGGTCGTCCCGTCAAGAAGTGGTTACACGCTGCGATCGGTGTGGTCAACTGTGGCGGCGTTTGCAGTGCAGGGGAGGTACAGGAAAGGGGCTGAGGCGGGGCCGCTGCGGTCGGTCGGCGGTTCTACGGGTTGGGGGCGAGGGGCAGGTGGTCGTCGGCGTCGGGGGTGGTGTAGAGGAACTGGTGCTTGAACTGCTCGGCTCGGCCTCGGCGTTGTGACGTTTGGCGGTCAAGCCGGGCGAGGCAGCCGTCGGGCAGGAGGTTGAGTTGGAGGGGGCCGAGGCGTCCGGTCTGGCGTTTCGACCGGTACTCGATGTTGGCCTGACTGAGGGCGTCGTCGAGTTGCCGGCAAATGCGATCGCCGGACAGGTTCGACGGCAGGTGGGCGGTCTCGACGTGCAGTCGATAGAAGGGCGGATCGGCCCAGCGCGGGGCGAGGACGAAGGACTCGATGGTGAGCCCGAGTTGTTGCGAGAGTTGTTGGACGGCGTGGACGACCTGACGCTCGGTGAGTTTCTCGCCGGTCATGGAGCTGACGTGGGCACCCTTGTGCAGGAACTCGATAACGGGGGCCTGGCCGAGGTAGTCGACGACGCGGACCCTATCGCGGATGTCGTAGCGATAGAGGCCCGAGGCGGTGGTGAGCAGGACGAAGTATTCCTCGCCGATTTGGAGTTCGCCGCTGCGGAGGACGTCGGGCTGTGACGACTCGATTTGGTCGGCGGGGACGAACTCGAAGAAGTTGTGCTGGAAATCGAGGACTCCGGCGGCGGTGCCGTCGGTGAGTGGGACGCTCATTCTCCCTTCGCTGGCGAGCAGGCCGATGTCGCGGACGGGCAGGTCTCCGAAGTAGCGGGGCAGTTGCCGGAGGTAGAGGCCTAGGGTTCCGCCGATCCAGTTAGCCAGGAAGCTGAGCCGCCAGTAATGCCTGGGCAGGAGTGCGTCGTGTTCGGCGACGAGTCGTTCGAGTCGGCGGGCCAGGTGGGGGTCGGGTTGGAGGCTGGGCTCGAGGCGGTTACGGATGTGCGGCTCGATCGGCAGGTCGTGCGTAAGGGCGCCATCGTGAATATCACGGATGAGCAGGTCGCGATGTTCATCGGCGACGGACGCGAGGCGGAGTTGGGTGGCGGGGTTGGCGGTGATGATGAAGGCGACGTCGCGCGGTATGGCCAGTCGCATGATGGTGTAGTACTTGGCGGTGGCGTCGGCGATGTGGGCGGGTTCGAGGGGTGATGCGTAGTAGCGGCGGACGAGGCGTTTTTGGGTGGCGGCCATGAGTCCGGTGATGGCGCCGCAGGGGGTTCCGGCGTCGGTGGTGAACTCGTCCATGGGGCTGGTGACCTGGAGGATGGGCCGGAGCACGGCGTCGCGATGGTCCATGAACATTTTCACGCCGAAGACGGTCCAGCCGCTGCGGTAATCGCGTAGGAAGGCCTTCGTGACGGGGATGAATTTGGGCTGATCGGTGGTGCCGCTGGTGAGGGCGAACATGAGCAGGCGTTGTCGCGAGCCGAGTAGGGCGTGTGTGCGGCCTCGTTTGGCCTGTTCGATGTAGGGCTTGTAGTACTCGTAGTCTCGGACGGGCACGTTAGCGGCGAAGTCGCGGTAGTTTTTGATTCTGTCGAAGTGGTGGTCGCGTCCGAAGTCGGAGTCGGCATTGAGGGCGAGTTTTCGGTGTAGAACGCGTTGCTGGACGGCCGTCGCGTTGGCGGCGGCGTGGCGGAAGCGGCGGTAGGCACGGCGTGCGTGGTGGTAGACGGCGGCGGCGACGATTCGATCGATCGATCGTGGCATAGCAGAGCGTGCCTGGCCTCGCGTGTCTGGAGGCGTGGAGCATTGTAACGCGATCGTACCCGAGGTGGGGCGTTGGATCGCTAGGCGGTCGACGCGACGGGGTGGTCGCCGAAGTCGGCGGTTTCGGCGACGACGCCGGCCAGATAGCGATCGAAGAAGGCGACGGTGCGATCGGCGTAGGGTGCGGGTTCGGCGATGGCGGCCTGGTTGTGTTTGGCTCCCGGGACGATCCAGATGTATTTGGGTTGGGCGGCCTGGTCGTAGAGCAGTCGGCTCTGCTGGACGGGTATGTAGCTGTCCTTTTCGCCGTGGATGAAGAAGATCGGTATGGGCTTCATGCGTTTGAGGGCCTTGCGGACGGAGGGGAAGTGGCAGTTGAAGCATCGCTTGGTGAATCGCATGACGAGCCACCGGAGGAAGCGCCAGAAGACGGGAGGATGGTTTTCGTAGAGGAAGCGGACCTTGGCGAAGATGTAGGCCCAGCGTTTCATGAGGTGTTCGAGGATGGAGTCGGTGCTGAAGGCTCCGTCGCAGAGGATGCATTTGACGGCGCTGGGTTCGTCATGTTCGGCGGCCAGCAGGGCGGCGGCGGCGCCCCTGGAGATTCCGAAGAGTCCCAGTTCGACGGGGTAGCCTTGTGTTTCGAGCCAGTGTTCGACGAAGGCGATAGCGCCCATCATGTCGGCGACTTCGCGGTCGCTGACCCATTGACGGGGGCAATAGTCATCCTGGCCGGGCGACTGGCCTTGCCCGCGGAAGTCGAAGCTGAAGACATCGTATCCGGCGTCGAGGAGGGGGCGGCAATAGCGAGCACAGCTATACATGTCGCTGGCGAACTCATGGGCGAAGATGACGGTTCCTCTGCGGGGCCCGCGTCGCCGTCCGTAGAGGAACATGCCTTGCAGGGAGGTGCCGTCGAGGGCTCGAAAGTCGATCTCGTCGCCGGCGATGGGTTCGAAGTCTCGAATCCGTATCGACAGTGGAGGCGGCGTATCCCCCATGACCCTGAGGATGATGCGGACGTAGCGTCCGAGGATGAGGATGGGGGTGATGGTGACGACGGCGACGGTGATCACGATGGAGAAGAGGGCCCAGTTGCGCAGGATGAAGTCCCACGCGGTCCAGCCGATCGTTTCCACCATGCCGGGTTCTATCATCCGTTGGCCATTGTCCGCTTGCGTGAGGGGCTCAAAGGCGTGGATCGGCCGCGCCTGCCGATCCGGCCTTGCCACGTGCGTGGCCGCCCGGTAGTGACACCTGCGTCCTATCGTGTGCGGTGCTCGTTCTGACTCGCCGCGTTGCCGGTTTTTCGATTCGTGTCGGGTTCACGGTTTGAATGCCCGTATGAGCAAGGTGTCGTTCTGTCCGCCGAAGCCGAAGGAATTGGATAGGACAACATCGAGTCGAGCCTTCCGCGGCTTATTGGGGACGTAGTCCAGGTCGCAGTTCGGGTCGGGGTGCTGGTAGTTGATGGTGGGGGGTATGACCTGATCGCGGATGGCCAGGAGGCAGGTGATCAGCTCGACGGCCCCGGCTGCGGCAATGAGGTGTCCCAACATGGACTTCACGCTACTGACGGGGATTTCGTCGGCCCGATCGCCGAAGAGCTTGCGGATGGCGAGCGTTTCGATCTTATCGTTTTCCTGGGTGGCGGTTCCGTGGGCGGAGATGTAGTCGACGTCGGCCAGGGAGGCGCCGGCGTCGTCGACGGCGCCGCGCATGGCGGCGATGGCGCCCCGTCCCTCCTCGTGTATATCGGTGATACGAAAGGCGTCGGCGGTGGAGCCATAGCCGATGATTTCGCCGAGGACGGGGGCGCCTCGACGCATGGCGTGCTGAAGTTCCTCGAGGATGAGGACGCCGGCACCCTCGCCGACGACGAAGCCGTCGCGGGTTTGATCGAAGGGCCGGGAAGCGGTCTGGACGCTATCGTTGCGTGTGGACAGAGCCGTCAGGCGGCTGAAGCCTGTCACACCCATGGGGTGGATCATGGAATGGCAGCCGCCGCTGATCATCACGTCGGCGTCGCCGCGTCGGATGAGCATGGTGGCTTCGCCGACGGCCTGGGTGCTGGCGGCACAGGCTGTGAGGCAGTTGAAGCCGGGTCCCCGGGCGTTGAACATGGCAGCCAGATGACCGATGGCCATGTTGGGGGCCTGCTCGAATTCGATGATGGGGCTGAGGCTCTTGTAGGCCCATTCGGCCCATTGGCGTGCGTCGAGGGTGTTGTCCTGGCGGTTCCACCCTTTGACGGCGGGGACGGCGAAGTTGTCGAAGTCGAGCGGGCCCTCGCCGGAACCCATGTAGATGCCAACCATGGTTGGGTCGAGCGCATGATCTTTGTCGAGGCCGGACTGGTTCCAGGCTTGTCTGGCTGCGGCGAGCGCAAAGCCAACCTGGCGGCTGGCGTTTTTGTGTTGGGGCAAGTCGTCTTGCAGAAACGCGGCCAGGTCGAAGCCCTTTACCTCGGCGGCGAACTGGGTGGGGAAGGTGGAGGCATCGAAGATAGTGGTGGGGGCGATTCCGCTATCGCCATCGAGCAGTTTTCGCCAGACCTGCTCGATATCATGGCCGATGGGTGTGATCCACCCCATGCCCGTAACGACGACCCTTCGACGCATTCGCTGATACCTCCGCCGCCCGAGCCGCGAGCGCTGGCAGGGCTCTATTGCTGCCATCGTCGCAGCAGCAGGGCTGCGTTCTGCCCTCCGCCAAGTGCGTACGATACGGAGAGTATTGTATTTATGCCAGTTTCCAGGGGTTGGCGAGCGACGACGTTCATCGCGCACTTGGGATCGGGGCTGCCGGTATTGCGTGAAGGGGGCACGACGCCCCGGCGCATGGCCTGACAGGCGAGGGCCAGATCGATGGCTCCGCTTCCGGCACCGTTGTTGCCCAAGGCGCCTTTGGTGGCCATGACGGGCACGCGGGCGGCGTGTTCGCCAAGGGCGGCGTGCAGGGCTCGTGCTTCGCTGAGGTCATGGTCGGGCAGGCCGTTGCCGGTCGCCACGACGAGATCGATCTGGTCGGGCTGGAGCGAGGCTTCGGCCAGGGCCTTGCGGATGGCCAGGGCGAGGGCTTGGCCTTGGGGGTCGGGTGCGGTGTTCCAGTCGTGCGTATCGTTAGCGGAGGCGAAGCCGACAAGTTCGGCATAGATGTAGGCATCGCGCGATCGAGCGCGCTGGAGTTCTTCGAGGATCAGCAGTCCACCGCCCTCGCTGATGACCATGCCTGTACGCTCGCTGTCGAATGGCCGACAAGCCTGTTCGGGGCGGTCGTTGCAGTCGGTGGCGAGCCTTCCGAGCAGGCTCTGGCGGATGAGGCCCATGGGGCTGATTTTGCTTTCGGCGCCGCCGGCGATGCCCACATCCAAGCCCCCGCGAGCGATGGTACGGAATGCTTCACCGATCGAGAGGTGGCTGCTGGCCTCGCCACAGGTGATGGTATTGGCGGGTCCCTGGGCATCGTGGACGATGGTTACGTGGCAGGCGAGCATGTTGGGCAGATACTTCAGCAGCCACAAGGGGGTAAGGTTATTGATGCCGTTGCGGCCCCATTCTTTGTAGCTGAAGGCCTCGTTTTCGACGGAGGCAGCCAAGGCGCCGGCCAGTTCGGTCAGGTCGGCGCAAATCAGTCCGGCGCCGATGTTGACTCCGAATCGTGTGGGGTCGACGTCGACGGGTGGCTGGGCGACCCCGCATTCGACCATACAGCGTGTTTTGATGCCGGCGTCTTTGACGGCTTCGAAGGCGGCGGCGATGGCGAGAGTGATTTCACGCGCCATGACCTTGGCTGATTTTCGGTAGCTGCGTGGCACGAAATCGCGGATTTTCAGGTCGGGGACCTGCCCCGCGATTTGGGCGTCGAACCCGGCCGGATCGAAGGCCTGGATGCGGGCGATACCGGATCGGCCCTGAAGGAGGGCGTCGAAGGTGGTCGGCAAGCCGATCCCCAGCGGACCCACAGCGCCGAGCCCGGTGACTACCACGCGTCGTTGGGTCATGGTTGCTGCCCTGTTTGGGGGGCGAGTTTGTCCAGTTGATATCCGCCGACCAGTACGTCGAACTGCCGGTCGAAGACGAAGTTCTTGTCGGGCAGGTCGAGTTCGGACTGATTTTCGCCGACGTGGGAGAAGATGATATCGATTTCGGCGAAGGGCTGATCGTCTCTCGTGACGCATCCACGGATGCTGGCGCCGTTTTCGTCGATTCGTTCGAGATGCGCGTCATAGACGAGTTGGTCGCCGGGTCTGGCCACACCGTGGAAGGTAGCCTGCTGGACCTTGGCGAGGATGACGTTCTCTTTGAAATCGCGTGCATGCCCGACGAGGATGCCGGCGGTTTGTGCCATGCCCTCGATTATTAGGCTGGCGGGCATGACGGGATAGCCGGGGAAGTGGTCGTGCAGATGTTCCTCGGCCTGTGAGACGTTTTTGACGGCCCGCGCGTGTTTGCGGGGCTCGAACTGGACGAATTTGTCTATCCAAAACCATCGCATGGGATGACGAAGGAGGCTGTATTGCCGACCGTCATGCGGCCGCCAATTTCGACTCGATATAGTTCACGATAGTCTTGACGGTAAACAGGTCGGGCATTTTGTTGATGTCGGGATCGTCCTCGAAGTCGCCGAAGTCGGCGTGCGGCATGGCCTTTTTGAGTTTTTCCATTCCCGTGGAGGTCATTTTGCCGTTTTCGACATACTCGGGGTTGTTGAGGATGTCGTCGGGGAACAACTCACCCCGTGGGATCTTGATGTTGAAGCTTTTCTCCAGGCGAAAGACGATGTCGAGGAAATCGATGGATTCGGCCCCAAGATCGCCCGTCAAGGTCGCCTCCTCGGTAACTTCGTCGTCATCAACACCGAGGGCGTCGACCAGCGTCTCTCGCACCTGCGTCATAATGTCGTCTCGGCTCATCGCCATTGAGTACACCTCCTTGCGGGGTCTATTCTACCTTACCGGCTCTCGTGCCGTCGCTGTCGATCTCGCGAGCGTCGAGCCACCCAGCAGTTCGAACAGCTCTCGCTGGTGCTGGATGACACGTCGATCGACGTCTGCCAAGGTGGGGTCCTGTTCGGCGAGGTTGCTGTGAGTGAGTGTGAACCTTGCCTTGACCACCTGGCGTTCTCCGGTACGGCCTTGGCCGACGAATTCGCTTGTCGCTCGCGTGATGTTTTTGGCCTGCACACTTACGGTCAGGATTTGTCCGGGCGGCAGGAAGCTCTTGTACGAGATATTCCTGGCCTGTTGCAGCACGATGATGCTGGCGGCAAAGTCGGTGGAGGCCCGTACCAGCCAGGCGGCCGACTGGACCATGGCTTCAACCATCAACACGCCGGGCATGACCGGGAAGCTGGGGAAGTGGTCGCCCAGATACTCCTCCGCCAGGGTTAGTGCCTTTTCCGTGACAATACTCTGTCCCGGCACCAGCTCCAGGATACGATCAACCAGGACAAACCGCATGTGTGCGCTGTCATCCTCCCACGGCGAGCGGGACCATAGAAGCCCGATAACCAAGCCGCCAGTACCCACTGGCAGCCGGCTGACCACCGGTTTGAACGGGGGATTCTAACGCCGGGGGGTCGGTGCGTCCAGCCGATTTTCGGGGCCTGGCTCGCCAAGCCGTGAACGGGGCCTATGATCTGTAGAAGGCGCTCGGGGCGGGGCCGTCTTCGTAGGAGTTGGCGGCAACGCCAAGTGGTGTACGAGCGGTAGCCCCGTTGTGGCGGTGTTGTGGAAGGTGAGACACACCTCCAAGGAAGTGAATCACAGCCCGCAGAGTTCCTGGACCGACCAACCCGAATCCGTGCGACCTTGCCGATAAAGGCGAAGGCGGCCACGCCACGGTGTGGGTTTGGATGTAGGCGATCGCTGGGGAAAGTCGAGGTACTTCGAGGGATATGGGACCGACGGTGATCCTGATTTCCGGTCCGGCAGAATCGGGCAAGAGCCACCTGATTCGCCTGATCGCCGAGCAGGCGGCGCCGGTTCGGTGTTGGTACATGCGGATTGTCGATGGGCGGCGGCGGGACGTTCAAGATAAGGGCGTCATGGACCCAAGGGCTTTTTTGGGGGTGCGTTACCTTCGGTATGCCGCTGACCGGGTTTTCGAGCTGCTGCCGGAGGCTTTGCGGCAACTCGATCCGGCTGACGAGCGTGCGATCGTGTTGCTGGAGGCGGACACGAATCCGGCCTTGCGGCACGCGTTCCCGTATGACTATCAGCTCTTCGTGTTGCCGGCACCACGCGATCTGCACGAGGTGTTTCGCTCTCGCGACCAGGCGATTGCCGCGATGAAGCAGGTGATGCAGGACACGGCGTCTTTTGCGGCGGAGGTGTTTGGGCTATTTGACGCCCAGGCTTTGGCGGAGGACCCGCAAGTGGAGCCGCTGAAGTGTCCCGGCTGGTACCCGGGCGAGTGTGCGCCGATGGACGACGTGGATCGCGGGAAGCTGGACAAGTTTTTGTCGAGCCCGTTGGGTGCGGAGATTGCGTCGCGGATACAGCTTCAGCCGGCCTATCACGCGCTGATCGAGAGT
>Ga0272441_10010450_pt1 | contig 14034 bp, 10 predicted proteins | sample SSMProp6N_FD_193582 | JGI IMG/M metagenome (GOLD analysis project Ga0272441, IMG submission 193582) | Marine sediment archaeal communities from Little Sippewissett salt marsh, Falmouth, MA, United States - SSM-Prop-6N | ecosystem: Environmental > Aquatic > Marine > Wetlands > Sediment ... | reverse complement strand
CATCGGGCAATGGGATCAGCAGCGGCGACATCACGTCCAGCCCTTCGGCAACCCTTCTCATAGGACAGCACGCCTGCCGCAAGCGGCGTAGGATCAGAGCGCGATCGCCGCCGGTGAGCTTCGGGCAGCGAGACGCGTGGTAGTTCAACCACACAATGTGGTTGTGGCGGGCAAGGTGCCGCATGACGTGGTGCTTGCTCGTGGGATGGTCGAACCAGTTGCTGGCGACGCAGACGATGGTGTGATCTCGGATCAACTCCTCACGACCTCCCACTCGGCGGTCGGCTGGGGATACCGGCCGTGAAGGCCCGGCACGGGAGCCCGCGTCTCGCCACCGGGCTGGGACGCAGCCTCTCCGGTAAGCCAGCGTTCGAGGAAGCCAAGCTGGTCAGCCACCCCGTAGTTCGCTTCGGCGACCGCGCGGGCCCTGTTCGCCAGAGCTCGTGCGTGAGCTTCATCCCGCAGGACGCGTATGCACGCCTCGGAGAACTCGTTCGCCGATCGGGCGATGACAAACGGCGGCGGATCCGTGTGATCAATGCCCACGGCCGCCTCCGGCGTGACGACGGCGGGCCGTCCGGCGGCCATCGCTTCAATCAACTTCGTCTGCACGCCGATCTGCTCCCGCATCGGACACACAAAGACGCGCATCGCGCGCAGCCACGGTCGCACGTCCGGCACGAAACCCGTCACCGTGACGCCCGGTTCGTTGTCCCAGCGTCGCACACTCGCACGCGGTCGATTGCCAACAATGAGCCACCGAGCCGACGGAATGGCGGAGTGGATTTGCGGCCAGACCTTGCGCCCGAACCACTGCACGCCACGCACGTTGGGTGCGTAAGATACCGAGCCTACAAAGCCAATCACCGGCTCGTCGCGTACGTAGGGCTCGACACCCGGCTCCAGGAGGTATCGGCCCAGGTCCACGCCCGTGCGTACGACGGCCGCTCGTTCGACCAACTCCGGCGGCAGCTTCTTTCGCTCACACTCATTGACCAGCAGGCTTACATCGTGCGCTTGCGCCCACCGCGATTCCGCACGGGGCAACCGCCGCGATTCGAGCCGATAAAGCCAGCTTAGCGGTGGCTTGGAGCGATCGGCGTAGCTGCGCCACTTCTCGCTCTCCACGTCGTTCATGTCGAGGACGCGTCGCCGCGCACCCACCAAACCGGCGTAAGGCGCCATGGCTGACGAAAACGTCAGCACAGCATCGAAGTTTACCCCCGCATCCCAGCGCCGGATGATGCGCGCCAGCCCAGCGTTGTGAAAATACCCTTCGGTCAGGCTCCGCCCGGACAGCCAGCTCAGGCCGCCACGCAGCAACGACCGCAGGCCGCCTTGCACGGCGATCGCGACATCGCGGCAGATCTCCCGCACGTGAGCCACATCCTTGGCGGCCGGCGCGGTTCGATCGACGCACGCCAGCCACAAATCGTGACGGCGCGCGAGATACTCCACTTCACCCCATGAGCGAAGGGAGTCCCCTCGCACGGGAGGGTACGGGAAGCGGTGTGTCAACATCAGGATCTTCATCACTATCCCGGAATCGACCTCGCCAGCCACGCGCCGCACACGCGTGTGACCGGAAGCGGCAATCGCTGCCAGATCCGACGCGCCAGCGCGTACCGCGGATTGGAGGGCTTGAGATCCGGCGCTTGAGCTCCCGCCGGCACATACCGCTGGTACCCGAGCTCCTGCGGCTTGAAGCCTTGGTTCTTCTTGAATCCCACGGCCCCCTTGTTGTCCGCCCGGCTTCGACCATAGTCAAAACGCCGAACCCCCGCGCGAACCGCCAGCTCCATCACCGACCAGTAGAGGAGATTCACGGCCCCCGTGCACGTCACACGCTCATCGGCACCGAGGACGTATGGCATGATCGTGTCACGAAAGACGAAACTGACGGTCCCGGCAACGGGCCGATCGTCCAGCCACGCCACCGAAACCCACGCGCGCGACCCCAGCCGCGTGCACAGCTCGTCGAAGAACCGGTACGGGTAGTTGATTGACGCGATGCGGCGCATGCTGCGGCAGTAGAGCCGCCACACGATCCTGAGCTGCGCCGAATCGTGCCGCACGACCACGTTCGAGCGATCGCGCGCCTGGCGTGCCGCAGCGCGGGCGCGTTTGGGCAGAAACGCCGGCACGTCATTCGGGTGCAGCGGCAGTTCCCGCGAGAAACCGAGATACCCCTCGACGCGTTCAAAGACTGCCACGCGCGCCTCGGCCGAACGCATGTCAAGCACACGCGCGCCCCGCTGCTCGGTCAACCGTGCCGCAGCCGCACCCAGTTCTTCCGCGGCGGCCGTATCGTCGCACAGGATCCCCCCGTAGGTCCCGTAGGGCACGCTGACGAGCATTCGCCCCCCCAACAGGCTGTCGATTTCCATCAACGGCAGAAGACCGACGGTCTCCCCGGCGCGCGTCGCAATCAGGTGGCTCGGGCGACAACCGAGGACACGCCCCACGGTCTGACACCAGGCGGGGTGATGAAACAGGCTCGCCCCCGGAGAGGCCTCGACGTAGCGCGCCCACTCGGCGGCGTCGCTGTCAACCAGCGGCCGCACGACAAGCTCACCGGCCCCCGCAATGCCACGGGCCTCCGCCTGATCAACGGTAGTAGTAGGACGAGTAGTAGTGGTAATCATAGTAGCCCGATCCGCGCTCCCGGAATCGAGACAGGAGCGCACCGAGGATCTTGACGTTGTTCGCCTGCAGCGTCCGAACGGCCTGCTGCACCGTCGGTTCCGGCGTCCGGCGCATCTGGACCACCACCATCGCCCCGTCGCATCGCGGAGCCAGCAGGCACACATCGGAAACCGTCGTAATCGGGGGGGTGTCCAGGAACGTGTAATCGAACTTCGCACGCAGTTCGTCGAGCACGGCCTCCGTGTTCGGACCACCCATAAGCTCCCCGTAGGCGTTGTCATGCACCTTGCCGGCCACGAGCACGTTCATATTCGGGAACGGCGTGGGTTGCAGCACATCCTCAACGCGGCACTCGCCGCGCAATGCTTCGGCGAGTCCCGGTCCTTCTTTCAGCCCCAGCATGCGGGCAACCGATGTTCGACGAAAATCGGCGTCCGCCAAGAGAATCCGGTGCTCACCCCCTTCGGCCATGATCAGACTCAGGTTGATCGCCGAGACGCTCTTGCCCTCCTCCGGAATCGCGCTGGTAATCGCGATAACCTGCGGCGAGCGGGGCGTGTTCATCGTATGGAGACGTGCGCGGACCGAGCGATACTGCTCGCAAATGGCCGAATACCGATCGTGGAACGCCACGACCACGGGATCGATGCGACGCGTGTCCCAACCGGCCGACGCGGCCTCATCCTCAACCACACGGGGGTCGCGATCGCTGCCCGGCTCGCTCTCCGCTGGCGGGCCTTCGACAAACGCAGACGCCCCTTCCGGCGAGGGTCCCTCGGCAACCGGCGTCTCTGCCCCGGCCGTCTCGGCAGCCGGGGTCAGTTCCTCCATGCTGGCCGGCTGCGTGTCAGGCGCTTCCGCCGGTCCCGGGTCGGGGCCTTCGGCCCGGATTTTCTGCATGACTTTCGTCATCGAACTCATGAAGGATTCCTCACGTCGACCGATCGCTGGGCGGCAAAACAGACTCCGCACCAACCAAATCCAGCACACCGTCGACACGCTGCATCGCACGTGCGTGCAGATCTGGCCGCGCCACGCTGGTGTACGCGAGCGCCGCGGTGGTCACCAGACTCAACACGAGCACAGCCAGCGCCGGCGTCCAGACGACCCGGGAAAGCATGGCTCGCCGACGTTCCCGCGGCGTCGGGATGACGCTGATGCACTCCAGCACCGGCACGCCCAGGAGCCGCGTCACCTGGTTGACCGACCGGAACGAGCGATCGAACAACTCGGCCAGTGCGACGAGCAGCGCCGCTGCCGCCAAACCCAGCCCAGAGCACACAACGAACACCGACGCAATACGCGGCTTCGTCGGACGAGAAATATCCTTCGGTTCCTCGATCAGCGTGAACTGCGTGCCTCGCTGCCCGCTCTCCGCCGTGAGGACCCGGTCCAGTCGGGCCAGGTGCCCCTGCCAGATGGCGATCTCTGCCGCACCCTCGGTACGTTTCTCGCGCAGGCGACGGAGATCGTCACCCTCATCGATCAGCCGCTCGTACAGCGCCGCGAAGCATCCCACCCGCTCGTTCGACGCCTCAAGGCGTTTGGTCGCCACCTCGTGCTGGCGGCGGAGAGAGTCCAGCTCCAGCTCAACACGCATCTGCTGAGTCTTCCAGTCCCGATACGCCTTGCTGCTGGTCGTGGAGACTACCGGGGCGGGCACGGCGTCAGGTACCTGCTCGGCGGCCGCCGCAAGGAGAGTCGCTCGGAGGTCCTCCAGCGCCTCACGCTGGCGGAACAACTGCTTCACCTCCGGGTGTTCCATCGTCATCCGCTTCGTCGTCACCAACTCCACGATCTGGCGATGAACCTGTTCAAGGGCGGCGTCCAGGATCGGGTCGACGGATGCGGTATGCCCAGGCTGACCCACACTCGTAGCCGACGTGGATTCATCCTCGGGGTCCGCGTACAGTTCAGGGACAGCCAGGATGAACTGCTCCCGGGCGGAAATCTGCGCTTTCAGCTCGGCCTCGCGCTGCTGGCACTCGTTCTGTTGGACACGGAGCGTCTCCAGGCGGTTGCCGACGCTGACGAGATCCGTCGGGTCCAGGCCGGGGAACTCCTCGAAACCCTCGCGAAGCGTGCCTTCTGTCTTGGACATCTCCTCCTGCAGCCGCTTCACTTCAGCCGCGAAGAACTGCTTCGTCCCACTGAGGATTTCACGAATACGGTCGCGCGTATCGCTGATGTAGTTGTCACGTACCGCCGAGACAAACTTCCGCGCCACAACCGGGTCATTGCCATCACAACGAAGGAGAATCGTGTCGAGACTCGGCGAGCTGTGGATGAGCTTGACGATGGGCCGCAGCTTGTACTGCGCAAGGGCTCCATCGAGCGCCTCGCGTTCGGCGTCATTCAGCGCTCCCTCGCTCGTGAAAGTCTCTGCCTGCAGCATACCGATCGTGACAGCCGCCTGGGCCAGGGCGCGCGTCCCGATCATGTCGAGCTTCATCGTCGTTCGCAGGTGTTCGAAACCATACGGCGAATTGCTGCGAATGAGATTCTGGAGGACGACGTCGTCACGCCGCTCGAACATCGTCGCGGCGGTGTACTCGCGCGGGAGATACTGGCTGCACCAGAACGCGACGGACCCGACCACAGAGAGCCCGACAATCGCGAGCCGCCAGCGGTGGCGCACGATGCGCGAACACTCGCTGATCGTGTTCCTCAGATCTTCAAATGCTTGGCCTTGCTGGCTGCCCATATCTGCAACACTCGCATCCGAACTGCGTCAGCGTGTAGATCCCCTCTGGCGAAGCCAACCATTGCCTCCGCCATCGTCTTCTGAACCAAACTCGTCTTCGTACGTGCGGGTAGACTCGATCGCTCGGGCTGGTGCGTTGTAAGCGCTGAGCACCGGGTTCACCGGGTACAGCACCTCTCTGACGCGGTGTCCAATCCACGCCAGCGGTGTAGGTGGCACCTCAACAATATCTCCGGGCTGGAGAAGGATGTTCTGCGATAAATCGCCGCCTTTGACCATGCGGTCCAAGTCGACGACGATGATCCGTTGGCCACCTTCCTCAGCGGATGGGCGGATGACGCGGATCCGCGAACGCCAGGCCAGGTAAGTCGGTCCAGCTTCGGCGAGAGCTCTAAGGAGCGTGTCGCGTCCCGTGTAATACTTGGGGCCGGCCCCAGAGACCTCGCCGAACACATAATAGAACTGGCTGCGATACGAGGCGACTTGGACCAACACCTGCGGGTCGATGTAGTAGCGCGAAAGCTGCGCCTTGAGTTTGGCCGCGATTTCCTCGGTGGTCATTCCGGCCACGTCTACGTCGCCCAGCAGCCGCAATACGACTTTCCCGTCCGGCCTCACCACCTGCTGAGCACCGTCGATCTCGGGCGAATCGGGTGCGTGAACGGCGATAACATCTGGCGGATGCACGACATAGTGGCCGGTCGACACCTCAACGTCGTGGGCGTGGAGGAAATCTACGAGTTGCTCGTGTGTCGTCGCGCAACCTGTGAGCAAGAGCGTTGCCGCCCCCGTCAACAAGCCGCCCACCCGCAGGCCATACCTCCGGGCGCGCGGAATTCTGCGGCGATGCACAACCATGGGCTGGTTCCTCGGCTTCCTGTAGCCACACAGCTTCGTGGTCTTGCTCGGCCATCCGTGGCCACAGTCTGCGAATCTTCCCATGGGCCGTTATCGACCATTTCCGCGTGAGCATGAAACTAGGCTATCGGAAGATGAAAGGAGCTGGATACCGGCACGCCTAATTTCAGCCGCCCGCTGCGCAAGCCGATAAACCGTGGTGTGCAGTACGCACTTGGTGGTAGCTCTATGGAAGCATACAAGCACTTTGGCCTCAGCGTTCCTCCGTTCGAAAGCAAACCGGATTCGGCGTTCTTCTGCGCTCTGCCGTCGCACGCGGAAGCTCTCGCGACGCTGCAATACGCAGTTCACGCCGGAAAAGCCTGCACGCTCGTCGTCGGGGAGTCTGGGTCCGGTAAAACGTTGTTGGGACGGATATTGGCTCAGGCGATCTGCGAGCACAGCAGCGTGCTCTGGGTCCACGGGATCGGGCAACCAGACGCCGAAACCGACGTGACCATCTATCCGCCCGGAGCAACCGGCCGCGCTGGATCATTCAACCCCAAGAACACCGAAGAGTCGACGCTCTCGTATTGGCTCCGCATGGGGCCGTCGGTAGCCAAGGCCGCGGTGCTCATCGTCGACAACGCCGACGGCCTGCGTAAGCACAACTGGGAAGACATCACCTCCCTGGTAACACGTGAAATCCACACGAACCAGGCCCCCAGCGTCGTGCTGCTCGGACTGCCCGGCCTCCTCGATACCTTGATGGAACCGGCGCTCGTGCGTCTACAACGGCGGATCTTCCGCACGTGCCAACTGGACCGCATGACCAGCGCCGATGTCGCATCCTATGTGAACCACCGCATCGAAATCGCCGGCGGCTCCGACATCGAGATGTTCACCGCCCCGGCACTCGATCTGATTCACCGACTCTCGCGCGGAAACCCCGCTCTCGTCAGCCAGTTGTGTGACAACGCGATGGTGGATGCATTCGGCGATGGCCGACGGCAAATCGACGCCCGGCACATTGCTGCCACCGTACACGCGATCGCCGGCGCCGTCCTGGGGAGGTATGCGGCACACGCCTCGCCGAAGCGGCTCGCACCACCGAGCCTCCCGGGCTTCCACGCCAAGCCGACCGAACAGCCCGCAATCCATCGGCCCGCGCAGCCGCACGACCACGCGGACACCGACGCGTTCGCCACCGAGCCAACGGAGACGGATCCCCCTACAACAACAGAACGCGTGATCCAGGCCGCCGAGGCCTCCATCGACCATCTGAACCCGGCCGAACTGTTCACCCCCGTTGCGTTCAGTTCGCCTGGCCCGCTCGAACCGGATCCGGCGGAAGACACCGCGTCCACGCACACGGACGCCGACCCGGTGGTTGAAGACGAGGCCGCCGATCAAGACAGTTCTCCGTACAGTCCGCTGGACGATCGCCTGCGCGGCATCGAGCACCGCCTCTCCGATGCGATGTCACGAGTACGTTTCGCCCGCAGCCAACCCAACGCACTGGGACCAGTGACGCCCGCGAACGACTCGCCAACCGACGACGCTGACGGCACGACGGAACCTCGCCCCGCAACCGAGGTCTCCGAAACCACGGCGGATGATGGCGTTTCGTAGCGAGGTCGCCTGATGGCCGCGTGCCCAGTGCTCAACAACAACTGCACCGTCATACAGGCCGAAAGCCCGGGCCTGCGGTTCGAGCTGCGCGAGCTCTGGCGCTTCCGCGAGTTGCTGGCGTTCCTCGCCTGGCGAGATGTACGCGTCCGCTACCGGCAAACGCTCCTGGGAGCCGCGTGGGCCCTCATCGAACCGTTCGTCAGCGTTATCCTGTTTACGCTGATCTTCAATCGGCTGGCGGGCATCGAATCCGGCGAAATCCCCTACCCACTGTATTGCTACGCGGCCGTGCTGCTGTGGACGTTCTTCAACCGTGCCCTGCGCGCCACGACGGTCAGCCTCGTCTCAAACGCCGGCCTCGTCACCAAAGCCTACTTCCCGCGCCTCGTGCTGCCGCTCTCGGGCCAGTTGGCCACCGTTGTCGACTTCGGCTGCGCGATGATCATGTACGTCGTGCTCGTGATCTACTTCCAGATCGCGCCCGGGTGGGCAGTGCTCACGGTTCCGCTCTGGGTCGTGCTGGCAGCCATGAATGCTCTGGGCATCGGCCTCGTCCTCGCCTCGATCAACGTCCGCTACCGGGACGTCTCCCAAGCTGTCCCGTTTCTGGTTCAGGTCTGGATGTTCGCCACCCCCGTGGCGTATCCGCTGCACGCCATCCCCGATAACTGGCTCAGCCTCTACCTTCTGAACCCGATGGTGGGCGTGATCGAAGGCATGCGCTGGGCATTGCTGCCCAATCATCCGCTCGACCCGATCCTGCTGGTGCCCAGCCTCGTGATCGGCACTGCACTTCTCGTCATCGGCCTAGTCTGGTTCCGCAGGGCGCAACGTCGCTTCGCCGATATCGTCTAGCCTCGCTCCCGCGACCCAGCGGTGCCATCGCGGACGTCGTCCACCTCATTCGCCGGCTCCGGCGTCTTGCGCTGAATCCGCCCCAGGCTCCACGTGACGGCGAACCCCCCGCCGATGAGCGTGATCGCAAGCGCGACATCGCCGGCCGCGTACGTCGGCCGACCGCGCTCAGCCCAGCCACCGTGGAGGGCCGCCACGAGCTCGTCGTGCTCGTGAATATCCGGGTCAATCGGCACCTGCCAGGCGTGGGCGAAACTGCGAAGCTCCGCCACGTCACGCCGCTGCAACGCCTTCTCGCTCGGTCCCTTGCCAAACGGCCACAGCCCGATCACTGACCCCAGCAGGATGCCCAGCAGCACGCCCACCGTCAGCCGCTCATACCGGTGCAGCAGGAGCTTGAGCAGGTGCGAGAGACCGACAATCCCGAGCACAACACCTATTCCAAATGGCGCTAGGATTGCAAGGTTCAGGTCCTTGATCGCGCCCATGATCCGCTCATACTGGCCCATCACGAGCAGGATGTACGATCCCGAAACACCCGGCAGCACCATCGTCGTGGCGCCGACGACTCCCGCGATGAAGTCCATGGGCAGATTGTGCGGGAAGACGCCACCTTGCCGCAGAAACAACACCCCCACCATCAGACCCAGGCCCACGAGCGTCGCGACGACCACGTCCGCCCGTAGCGGGCGTAGCAACCGCACCAGCAGCGGAGCCCCGCCCAGCGTCAGGCCAATGAAGGCGGCGTACATCGCCACCGGATAGTGGAAAAGCATGTACAGGATGGCGCCGACCAGGACCTTGACCGCGATGAGCAGAAAAACCCCGAGAACGCCCAGAAACGCAATCCGCCGCCCGGAGAAACGCAGCGCGGTGATATCCGCGACGCTGTCGATAAACTCCTGGTACAGTCCCATGGCCAGGACCATGGTCCCGCCGGACACACCCGGGATCAGGTTCGCCGTCCCCATCAGCACGCCGGCGATGGGCACCCGCGTGAACCGGAAGATGTTGAATCGCTCAGGTTGCCGGCTGTCGCCTTCCGGTGCAGTCACACGCGGGGCCGCACCGCTCGCATTGTCCGTCATTCCGCTCTCCATCCACGCTGGCCAGGTCGCATCCCTGCTAGTCACAGGCCGGGCCGTAGCATAGCGGTGAAGCGGCGTGCGGCAACCGCGCGTACTCAACGTCTCAGGAATCCCCCCTTTCCAGGGGGCCTACGTTCCCCAACCGCAGGCACTCTGGAAACCCCGGGCCGAGCGTGCTCTATCTTACAGACGCTATCCAGGGCTCAGTCTTACTCGCAATCTGGAGAAAAAGAGACGATCGACGTGTCAGCGACGCCATCCGGCGCACCGCACGCCCGGGGTAATGGCGTATTGGACCACCCACCCCTGGAGCCACACAGGGTCGCAAATGACGCCAGCTACTTGATTTCGCTGATTTTCACGGCCGCCCGGTGTTTGGCAGCCAACGTGGCAGCCTCAAGCACTCGCTGTGTCTCGTAGGCGTCGGCAAAGTCCGGCAACGGGACAATAGGCTCCTCCCCACCCAGGACAGCCATGATGTCCGCGGCCATGTTCACGAACGTGTGCTCGTAGCCAATGATGTGTCCACCGGGCCACCACGCACCGGCATAGGGATGGTCGCCGGCGCTCGTGCACATGATCCGCCGCCAACCGGCGGTCGCGGCGTCATCCTCGTTGTCGTAGAACCAGAGGACGTTCATATCCTCGAAGCCAAAGCGGAGCGACCCCTGCTCGCCGTTGATTTCGATGTTGTTGTTGTTCTCGTGGCCGGTTGCCAGGCGGGTCGCCTCAAAACTGCCCACGGCGCCACCCTTGAAGCGAGCCAGGAACAGCACGCAATCGTCCACGTCGCTCTTGCCCGTGTCCTTGGTGCGTCGGGCCACGCGGTTCGCACCACCACGCGCCTTGCCCCGCGACGGCAGCGGCCGCTCCGTGATAAACGTCTCGGCGATGGCCCCCGTCACCTCGGAGACCTCATCCCCCGTAATGAAACGCGCCATATCGATAATGTGGGCATTGAGGTCGCCATGGGCCCCGCTGCCGGCGTATTTCTTCTGAAAACGCCATGCCAACGGCGTCTCCGGCCCGCCCCAACCCTGGAGGTACGACGCCCGGACGTGGTAAATCCGACCCAGCCGACCCTCCTGGACCAATCGGTGCGCCAACGCAACCGCGGGGCACCGCCGGTAGTTGTACCACACGAAGGTCTTGCACTTGCGGGCCCGCCCGGCGGCGTTTCTCATGGCCCGGGCATCTTTGAGCGTGTGTGCGAGCGGTTTCTCACACGCTACGTGCTTCCCGGCCCCCAGCGCGGCCACCGCCTGCTCCGCGTGCATGTAATTCGGGGTGCTGACGTCCACCAGGTTGATCTCGGAGTCCTTGACGACATCTTTCCAGGTCGTGCTGTACTTCTTCCAGCCCCACCGGTCCGCAAAGGGCGCCAGGGCAATCAGATCGAGCCCGACAATCGTGTGCATGACGGGCTTCTTGGGCAGATTGAAGAACCGTCCGGCCTTCAAATAGGCGTTGCTGTGTGCCCGCCCCATGAATTTCTGGCCAAGAAGGGCAATGTTGCAGGTGTCGGACATGGACTGTCCTCCCGGAAAGCGACCAATCTCGTAGGGGCGGGAATATATATGAGACGCACGCCGCTGTCGACCTCCCCGAGGCGCTTGTTTTGCTTACGCCGCCATTTCCCCCGCAGCGCAGCGGCGAATCTCTCGTCCAGGAGCAGGCGATTCCGCGTCCAATGGACGGGTCAAAGACGTGACAAGGACCGGGCAACCAGGCCACGCGACGTGTGCAGGGATGAGACGGTTGACTATCAACCCTCAACGCTGAAAGACGGCTTCTCGTCCGTCGCCGATGACGCCGAAGGCGGTGTCGTGCCACCCGCCCCGTGCACCTGCGCCTGCTCCTGCTGCAGCTTCTCCAGCATCAGAATCCAGGTTTCGCGTTGGTGGCGAAGAAGCCCCAGGGCATCCTCGACCGCCTGCTCGTCCTGATGAAGATTGGCCTCAACCAAGCGGCGATAAACGAAGCTGTACAACGAGGCCATCTGGTCCGCCAACTGCGGGCTGACCTCCCGCCGAAGCCCGTTGCCGAGTTCCAGCACGATGCGCTGCGCTCGCTCCAGGCCGTTGAACGCCCCCTCGCGGTCCTTCGCCCGTATCGCATCCAGCCCCCGCGTCGCAAAGCGGATCGCGCCATCGTACAGCATCAACTGAAGCTGCTCCGGCGGCGCGGTCATGACCGCGTTCTTCAGGTATTCCCGTGATGGGTTCGCAGAATAGCTCATGTCGACACTATCGGCTCAGCCAGTCCCCGCTGTGAGCGATGCCGCGACCGCTCGAGCGCCACCGGTCCTCGAAAGCAGCGTTCGCCGGAATCGCTGCACGACACCGGCTGCTGAAGCACCTCGATCATCCCTGTCAACTCCCAGAACTGGTCAAGCTATAGCTGTCCGCAAGCGAGGCGAGATCCGCGAGCGACGCCTGCTGCGATTGCATCTGCGATAACGCAGACTCCATCGCCTGAAAGTCACGGAGGAGCCGTGCACGCTCCCGGTCCAGCCGATCGTTCAACTGATCCACGCGGTCCTGCAACAAATCCTTTCGACTCTGCAACGCATCCGTGCGATGATCGATCAGGCCGTCAGCATCCGTGATGGCCTCAATCCGCTCCTGCAGGACATTCGCGATGCCGTCCGCCGAATCCGTGAAAAACTCCGTGACACCCGCCGGATCGGCCTCGTACGCGCTTCGAAACTTCTCGGCGTCAAAGCTCAGCCTGCCGCCCCCCTCGTTCTTGATGCCGATCTGCGACAGCCGACTGAACCCACCGACCCGATCGAACGCCCGTGTGAACATCCGAGAAAGCCGACTCTGGACCATCCGGAGCGTCCCCTCGCCCTGCAGAATGCCTGGAGCCTCGTTCTCCTCGTCGTACGCGCTGGCCTCGCGGATACGCTCCATGGCGGCGTTGTAGTCATCCACCAGGCCGCCCAGCGTGGTCACGAGGTTGTCGAGATTGCGGTCAATGGTCACCGTGACGGGGCTGTCACTGACACTGTGGGCGGTGAACGTGAGACCGTCGACCACGTTCTCGAACGTGTTGTCGGAACTTGTCAGCAGAATCCCGCTCTCAGCGCTCTCACCATAGAAGACGCGGGCATCCTGCGCCCTCGTCAGCGTCGTCATTCCAAGGCTCGTCGCGCTGTCGTCGATGATCAGTTCGCCGGCTGCGCCGTTCACACGCGCCGAGAGGCTCAGCCGGTACGGGGCCATGGCCGTGCCGTCGTTGAGAAGAGTGGCGTCGGCCAGGGTGGTCTCGCTGCCAATCCGCGCCGCGAAGCTCTCGAGCGTATCACCGCCGCCAATATCGAGATTGAACTCGAAGGACCCGTCGATCACACCGTCGACGGACTCGCCGAGGATATTCAGATCATGTCCCGTCGTTCCACCATCTTCCTCGATATGCAGCCCGTTGGCGCCGCCGTTCGTGTCCACGAAGACGAGCCCATCCCCGGTGTCGTTGATCCGCGCCTCGACTCCCAGGTTCAACCTGTCGACGGCGTCAATGACGTCCTGGATCGTCTCCACGGACGATCGGCTGAGGTCCACTGTCGCGTACGCGCCCGTGGAACTGGTGATCTTCACCTGCCCCGCTGACACACCGCGGCCGGCGTTCAGATCCTCCAGACGCGTGTTTTCAGAGATATACCGGCGCTGGAGATTGTCGCCACGGATCATCGCAGCGGTCTGGTTCAGGCCCGTGAGCTGCGCGAACTCACCATCGCCCACATCGCTGATCGTCACCAGCCCCCCATCGCTGCTCGAAACCACGAGCCGGGTGCCCGTCGAATCGTACCCCACCTCGATCCCGAGATTGGCGGAATCAGCCGCCTCGCTGATCGCTCCGATGACATCCCCCAGCGTTTCAGCAGCGGCGAGATCAACGTTGATGCTCGTACCACCGGCATCGATCTGGATTGTGCTTCCCGTGATGCCGGCACCGCCGTTCAGGGTTTTGAGCAAGACCGTATCGATGCCGCCGAGAATCCGCCCACCCTCGACGACGGCTCCACCGCCGGGATCGTAGTACGTCCCTTCCTCGAAGCCGAGATCCTGGAGCGCATGGGACGCACTGTCAGAACCCTGCGGGCCCAGAAGCATAATCGTCCCGCCCGCCGGGCTCTGGTTGACCAGGCGGATCCCGTGACCATCGTCGCGGATCGACGCCAGGATAATGGGCTGCTTATCGTTCGCGTCATCCTCGTTTCCGACAGCGTAGTTGATGGCACTGACCAAGTCGGTGAGCGTGTCCATGTGC